>Ga0209382_10000111_pt1 | contig 119186 bp, 115 predicted proteins | sample SoiMetdeltSBSDD5_FD_187599 | JGI IMG/M metagenome (GOLD analysis project Ga0209382, IMG submission 187599) | Bulk soil microbial communities from a Populus tree surrounding site in Tennessee, USA - Soil MetaG P. deltoides SBSDD5 (SPAdes) (version 2) | ecosystem: Environmental > Terrestrial >... | reverse complement strand
TGTCGCGCAGGATGCGGCCGCGCTCGTCGAGCACGCGATGGCCGCCTTCGTCGACGCTGTTGTCCTCGTCGATCGGCGTGTGCGCGGCGCGGAAAGTCGCGACTTCGATGATCTCGTAGCCGAAGCGAACGTGCGCCAGGTGGAAACGCCGGCCGATCAGCCGGCAATTGCGGAACAGCTGCTTGACCTGATCTGGATGCGCGTTGGTCGCAATGTCGAAATCCTTCGGATGCAGGCCGAGCAGCAGATCGCGCACCGCGCCGCCGACGAGAAAAGCCTGGTAGCCGGCATCCCGCAGCCGGTACAGCACTTTCAGCGCATTGGCGGAAATGTTCGCGCGCGAGATCGGATGCTCGTTGCGCGCAACCACCCGCGGACCGCCGGCCGCCGGGGACGTATGAGGCGTGGGAGCCTGATTGTTATCGTTCAATAGAGCTGCCGCTTGAGCCAGAAGGGGCGCTCCGTATAATACCGCGTCCGTTTACCGGCCAGCTTGCACACCTCGAGGCCGGCCCGTGCGCTCCCATCGTCTAGAGGCCTAGGACGGAGCCCTCTCAAGGCTTAAACCGGGGTTCGAATCCCCGTGGGAGCGCCATCTCTTTGCGGCACTCCGCGCATTCACCACCCGCAGAACTCGTACGCCCCCAGGTCTAGCGCACCGACCCGTTGGCGCGGGCGCCCCGCTGCGGGATGGACGTACTCGAACTGCGGCCACAACGGCACGGAGCCCGCACTGCCAGGATCTGACGCTGCATCGATCAGCGGCGAGTCCGCGGTCAGCCGGAAATCGAATGCTGCCGGGTCGACCATGCCGGACAGCGGATGGCGGAAGTTGTGGTGCTCCGTGCCAGGGCCGGCGCGCAGGATCGAAGGCGCTCCGCCAAGCACGTTGTTGACGACGACCGCCGGCGCCTTGCTGCGATTCGCGACGAAGGTCGCATTGAGGAGCCGGTTGTAGAAGGTGTTATTGACGACCCACAAGCCGCCGGCTTCGCTGTTGGGCCTCTCGAACGAGTACGCGATCGCGTAGTGATTGTCGGCGCGTGCGCCCTTTTCGAGCACGTTGCCGATTACGTACGCATGACCGCCCTCCGGGATGTCGATGAGATGGCTCGAGTTGCCGTCGTCATCGTGGCTGAGGCGGTTGTATTCGATGTGGTTGATGAGCGCGCGGCTCTTCACCGTGTGGCCGCGGTGCGAATCGTGCGAGTGACTGAAGCGCAGCGTGAAGCTGCGGATGTTGCCGCCGATATAGATGTTGTGGGCGCGACTGTGCGCGAACACGCTGCGCTCGATCAGGATGTCGCTGCCGGGCGAATGCCAGGTCAGCAAGCCGTCGTCGTTGTCGTGGAAGTAGCTGTCGCGCACCGTGAGGTTGCGGCCGAAGAAGCGGATGCCGGAGCCGTTGAGGTCGCGGTTGTGTGCACCGGAGAATTCGACGTTCTCCACGACGATATCGTTGCTCCGGAAGACCCAGATACCCTGGTCCTGCGCGGTGCGGCCCTGCGAATCGAGGTGCGGTCGTCCGTTCACACCTCGCAGCAGCAATCCATTCTGAGTCCACAGCGCGACGTCGCCAACGTAGCGGCCAGCTTCGATTTCAATGACGTCGTTGTCGCGCGCGACGCGAGCTGCGTCGCTCGGCTGCTTCAGTTCTTGAGAGGGACCGACCTTGAGAACACGACGCCCGCTCACAGCGCTGTCCGCAGTCGGTGCTGTGATCGCCGGCTCGCGATTGCACGCGAAGTGCTGATAGCCGCCTTCGACAGGGGCATGCTTTTTTCGCAGCTCCGCCGTGTAACGATCGAACCACGGCAGATCTGCCAGCGCGCCGTCGTTCTGCGCAGAGGCGCGCAGCCGGAAAGCATCGAGGAAGCTTTTCGTGCGGTTGCGCGAGTCGTACTGGGGGAGTGCCAGGGCTGCTTCCGCCTTGCTCAGCGCCAGCATCAGGCGCCGCTGTTGCGGCCACTGATCCAGGTCGCCGACGAAATCGAGGACCCGCTGCGGCTCCCCTTTCGCAAGCAACACGCGCGTGAGGTCGGCCGCGACTTCTTCCTTGGTCGCCCCCACCTGCATCGCGCGCTTGAGTGATCCTTCGGCAGCTGCAGGATGACCTGTCGCCAGATCGACGCGGGCCAACGCGATGCGCAAGCGCGCATCCTTCGGGGCTTCGTTCAACGCTTCGCGCAGGAGGCTCTCGGCACCGGCCGCGTCGCCGGCCGACAGGCGCGCTTCGGCTTGCTGCAGCAATTGTTCAGGCGTGTGCTTCTCGCCGCACGCGCCCAGCAGCAGCGCAAGTCCGGCGAGCGGCGCCCAACAGCTAAGTGAGCGCCGCCGTGTCCGCAACTACAACCCGCCCTTGTTCTTCTTTTCGGGAATCGGCGTGCCGAAGATGCCGGGACCCTGCGTCGGCTTGATGCCCTGCGCTTCCTGGTTGCGCGCACCGCGCAGGATGCCTTCCATCGCGTAGTTGCCCTCGTGGCAGGCGTACTCGTACATGTTTTCCTTGCGCACGTTGAAGCTCATCTCCGCGCGCCACGGCTGCGTGTAGTACGCCGGGTCCTCGACTGTGAATTCGTAGTTGAGCTGGTCGGGCGACGCGCGCGTGAAGCGCTCGACGACCTTGCCCTGCTCGGTCAGGTAGATCGGGCCCTGGGCTGCCTGCTGCCGGTTCACGTGCGTCGTCTCGACGACCAGCGTATCGCCTTCCCACCAGCCGACCGGATCGCCGAACCACTTGTTGAGCGCTGCCGGGCGGTGCGAAGCCTGCGCCGTCGCCTTGTCCTTCGAGATCGGAATGATGCGCGCGTCGTGCACCATCTCTACAACGATCAGCACCGAGTCCGGGGTTTGCACGATCTGGTAGTTGTTGTTGTACATCGGGTTCAGCATGCCCGGGCCGCTGGCGCCGCTGAATGCGATGAGACAGCGTTCCGGAAGCGGCAGTGCCTCGGGACCCTGGTACAGATTCGCGTCGCGCTTCTCTCGCCCCTGCTTGATGAGCTGGCGGCCGGCATCGGAGAGCGGCATCTGGCCATTGGCGGGCTCGACGATCCACGAAGTGCGGTACTCACCGTTGATGCTCGCGAGGAAGTTGCCCGGGTCGACCCAGAAGGCGTTGTAGCCGCGGTCGGCGTTCTTGTCTTCGAGCAGGTTGTCGTTCAGATCGGAGGGACCGCTGTCCGCCTCGATCAGGCGCTGGAATGGATTGGCTTTGACGAGCGCCTCGGCCTCTTCGCGGCTCACGACCAGCTTGGTCACGCCGGCCGGACGGGTGAGATTCGTGACGGAGGCGTTCGACCAGACGCCGCCGATCACCGGCCGTCCGTCCGCGGTGCGCGGCGGAGACCATTTGCCGTCGGCTGCTTGCAGTGACGAGCATGCGAGTAGCGCGCCACTCACAGACATCGCCTGGATGATTGCGCTGGAAATCTTCGCGTTCATGTGCTGCTCCCCCGCTACGGGCACCAGAGCGTAGCATTATCGCTGCCGCGACTGTGCATAATGGCGCCCACCGGACCGGGAGCCCGCCAGGCATGACACCTGCCGATCGACGCATCACCGAGCTGATCGACAAATGGCTCGCGAGCATCGACCTTCATCTCAAGTACGTCGAGTTGAGCGATGCAGCCTACGCGCGCGTGCAGGCCTGGCCGAAGCACGACCGGCCAACGCGCTGGGTGCTGGAAGTCGCGCGCCAGAAGATTCTCGAGCTCAAGGCGCACTGCGAGACGCGGCAGGCGATGGGCGACGGTAAGTTTTCCGACTCGCTGGAGCTGATGGCATTCCTGGCCAACCTGGTCGGCATCCAGCACATCCAGCGCTTCGTGCCGCTCGCCGATCCTTCGCGCACCGAGCCGGTCTCGCCGACGACAGCGACGGTCGAGGTCGTGCAGCCGCCGCGCGCCGCGCCGGCAGCGGCGAAGCCGAAGCCTTCCGGCGACGACACGACTCGCGAGATGCCCCGGATCAAAGCGATCACGCCGGCACCGTTGCGGACCGCCCCTGCTCCGGCTCCGGCGCCGACACCCGCCGCGGCCCCACCGCCGCCGAAGCGCACCGACGGTGCGAAGGCGCCGGCGCGGGCAGCCGTAGCCCCTGTGCCTGCTCGACCCGCGGCGGCAGCCGCTGCGAAGAGCACAGCGGTGTCCGCGGACGTACGCGGCAAGATCATCGCGGACGCGATCCGACTGCTGAAGTGGGGCAAGTCGTGGCACGAGCTCGCGGAGCTGATCGAGCGCATCGCCGAGCGCCCGCCCGCGGGGGAGATTCGCAAGGTGCTGCGCGCGCATCGAGCGGAGATCGAGGAGAAGGCTGCTGTGTCGGGCTGAGCCACCGACAGATAAAAAAAGGCCGGGGACTTTCGTCACCCGGCCAGTCAGGGGGATCCGAGGTTCACCTCGCTAAGAGCGCGGTGGACAGCGTTCGGTTCAAAATCGGCAGGGCCGCCTGGGCCGCTCACTCAACGCCGATTTTGCGGTGCCAAATATACCTGATGCTGCCCTGCAACACCATTACACTAAGGTTGCAATCTGCGGATTTTTGCGAAGATTTCGTCATGAGCGTATCGCCTCCCGCAATGTCCACCCATTAAGAGTTGTTCACGGCGGCGCCGCGCGGCTTGAAAAGGAAAACTTCGCTGAACGAGAATCGCCGCCCTCTCGCACGCCGGTCGCGAACCGGCGCCGCTCCGCCCTTGCGGCGATAACACGAAGAGCCGCGGGGAACCGGGTCTGCACGGCGCAGTCTCAAGGCACGTTTTTTGTTCGGACCGATCAACATGCTGGGAACACCATGATCGAGATCAGCCATTTGTCGAAGCGTTACGGCCCGCTGAAGGCCGTGGACGACATCAGCTTCAACGTCGAGCCGGGCGAGGTGCTCGGCTTCCTCGGCCCGAACGGCGCCGGCAAGTCGACCACGATGAAGCTGATCACCGGCTTCCTCGCGCCCACTTCCGGCACCGTGCGCGTGTGCGGCCACGACGTGCAGGCCGAGCCGCTCGCGGCCAAGTCGCGCATGGGTTACCTGCCCGAGGGCGCGCCGAGCTACGGCGAAATGTCGGTACGGGCGTTCCTCGAGTTCATCGCTGACGTGCGCGGCCTGAGCGGCGACCGGCGCCGCTCGCGGCTCGACGACGTGATCGCCCGCCTCGGCCTGGCGAGCGTGCTCGAGCAGGTCATCGAAACGCTCTCCAAGGGCTACAAGCGGCGCGTCGGGCTGGCGCAGGCGCTGGTGCACGATCCGCAGGTGCTGATCCTCGACGAGCCGACCGACGGCCTCGATCCGAACCAGAAGCACGACGTGCGCGAGCTGATCAACGCGATGAGCAAGGACAAGATCATCGTGATCTCGACTCACATCCTCGAAGAGGTCGATGCAGTGTGCAGCCGCGCGATCATCATCGCCGCGGGCCGCATCCTGGCCGACGAGACGCCGAAGGCGCTGGCGCGGCGCGCGCCGAGCGGCAGGCTCGACGACGTCTTCCGCCAGATCACGCTGGGCGCGAAGCCGGCGGTGAGGGAGGCGGTCAATGCGTAACACCTTCATCATCTTCAAGCGCGAGTTCGCGAGCTATTTCGCGACGCCGCTCGCGCTGGTGTTCATCGTGATCTTCCTGGTGTTCGCCGGCGCGCTGACTTTCAGCCTCGGCGGCTTCTATGTGCGCGGCCAGGCGGACCTCGCGCCGTTCTTCAACTATCACCCGTGGCTCTACCTGTTCCTGATGCCCGCGCTGGCGATGCGGCTGTGGGCCGAGGAGCGCAAATCCGGAACGATCGAGCTGCTCATGACTCTGCCGATCACTCCGTGGCAGGCAGTCATCGGCAAGTACCTGGCCGCGTGGGCTGTCGCCGGCGTGGCGCTGGCGCTGACGTTCCCGATCTGGATCACGGTCAACTACCTCGGCGATCCCGACAACGGCGCGATCGTCACCGGCTACATCGGCAGCCTGCTCGCAGCCGGCGGGATGCTCGCGATCGGAACGTGCTTCTCGGCGGTGACTCGCAACCAGGTCATCGCGTTCATCCTCGCGTTCGTCGTGTGCGTCGTGTTCATCTTCTCCGGCTTCGCGCTGGTGCTGGACGCGTTCCAGAGCTGGGCGCCGCAGCCGGTGATCGATGCAGTCGCCTCGCTGTCGTTCCTGACGCACTTCGGCTCGATCGCCAAGGGCGTCATCGACATTCGCGACCTGTTGTACTTCGTGACTGTGGTCGTCGTGTGGCTGATGGCCACGGCGATCGTGCTCGACCTGAAGAAGGCGGACTGAGATGACCCCACGCAACCTGACAACCGCCCGCAGGACCTACGGCGTTGGCGCGCTCGTGGCGCTCGCCGTGCTCTTCATCGGCGTGACGATCCTGATCACGTTCGTGCTGCGCGGCGCACGCATCGACCTCACCGAGAGCAAGCTCTACTCGATCGCGCCCGGCACCAAGCGCATCGTCACTTCGCTGCAGGAGCCGATCAACCTCTACTTCTTCTTTTCGCAGGAGGCGAGCGCCGAGTCGCCGCAGCTGCGCGCTTACGCGCAACGCGTACGCGAGTTGCTGGAAGAGATGGCGCAACGTTCCAAGGGCAAGCTCAAGCTGAGCGTCGTCGATCCGAAGCCGTTCTCGGAAGACGAAGACCGCGCCGCGGAGTTCGGCCTGCAGGCAGTGCCGATGGGCGCGCGCAACGACAACCTGTACTTCGGCCTCGCCGGCACGAACTCGACGGACGGCCGCGAAGTCATCGCGTTCTTCCAGCCGGACAAGGAAGAGTTCCTCGAGTACGACGTCGCGAGCCTGATCCATCGCCTCGGCAACCCGAAGAAGCCGACCGTCGGCCTGATCTCGGCGCTGCCGGTGGACGCGCAGTTCGACCAGTTCTCCGGCCGCATGAACCCGGGCTGGACCAGCATCGCGCAGCTCCACGAGCAGCTCCAGGTGCGCACGCTCGCGACCGACATCGCGAGCATCGACGCGGACGTCAACCTGCTGATGGTGATCCATCCGAAGGATCTTGCGGCGAAGACGCTGTACGCGATCGACCAGTTCGTCATGCGCGGCGGCAAGCTGATCGCGTTCGTCGATCCGCAATCGGAGAACGACCCGGCCGGCCAGCAGGGCGGACCGATGTCGATGGTGCCGCGCTCCTCGTCGCTCGGCCCGCTGCTCGATGCCTGGGGTGTCGGCTACGATCCGGGCAAGGTGCTCGGCGACCGCGGCCTCGGTCTCACGGTGGCGCTGCGCCAGGGCGAGCAGCCTTCCCAGCACGTCGCGATCGTCGGCTTGAACCGCGACAGCATGAACACCAAGGACGTCGTGACCGCGACGCTGGATTCGATCAACGTCATGACCGCCGGCGTGCTGACGAAGAAGGACGGCGCGACGATCCAGTTCGAGCCGCTGCTGCAATCGAGCGCGGACTCCGAGCTGCTGCCGGCGATGCGGGTCGCATTCCTGCCCGACAGCCAGTCGCTGCTCGAGGACTTCAAGCCGACCGGTGAGCGTTACGCAGTCGCTGCGCGCATTCACGGCAAGCTGAAGTCTGCGTATCCGAACGGCGCGCCCGAAGGCGCCGAGAAAGGTGAGCACAAGACCGAGTCGGCCGGCGACGCCGATCTCATCATCGTCGCCGACACCGACATGCTCGCCGACCCGCTGTGGGTGCGCACGCAGAACGTGTTCGGGCAGCACTTCGCGATGGCGTGGGCGAACAACGGCGACTTCCTCGCCAACGCGGTCGACAACCTCGCGGGCAGCGGCGACCTGATCAGCATTCGCGGCCGGCAGAGCTTCTTCCGGCCGTTCACGAAGGTCGACGAGCTGCGCCGCCACGCAAATGAGCAGCTCCGCGGCAAGGAGAAGGAGCTCGACAACGAGCTGAAGGACACCGAGAAGAAGCTGTCGGAGCTCGAGGCTGGCCGCACCACTACCAGCTCGCTGGTACTGACGCCGGAGCAGGAAGCCGAGCTCAGCCGCTTCCAGCAGGAGCGCGTGCGCATCCGCAAGGAACTGCGCGACGTGCGCCGCAGCCTCGACGTCGAGATCGAAGGACTCGGCACGCGACTGAAGTTCGTGAACATCGCGCTGATGCCGGCGCTGCTGGCGATCGGTGCGATCGTGCTCGCGATCACGCGTCGCAGGCGCTTGCGCGCCGGCCGTGCAGCCGCTCACACAGGTTGAAGCCATGACATCGCGAAGACTGCTGATTCTCATCGTCGTTGCCGTCGTGGCGATCGCTGCGGGCGTGTGGCTCGCCGGCCGTCAGGGCTCCTCGGGCTCGGCCACCGGCGCCGGCGCGCTGTACCCGGACCTGAAGGGACAGCTCAATGCCGTCAGCGCCGTGCACATTTTCAAGGCTGGCGATGCACGCGTCGTCGAGCTGAAGAAGCAGGGCGAAACCTTCACGGTGAGCGAGCGCGACGACTATCCCGCGGACGAAGGCAAGGTGCGCCGGCTGCTCGTCGCGATCGCTGACGCCAAGGTGCTCGAGGAGAAGACCTCGAACCCCGAGGCGTACGCGACGCTCGGCGTCGAGGACACCAAGGGCAACGGTGCCACGAGCCTGCGCGTCGAACTCGTGGGAACGCCGAAGCCGGTGAATCTCATCGTCGGCAAGCAAGGCGCTGGAGCGCGCTCGAACTACGTGCGCCGCGCGGGTGAGCCGCAGAGCTGGCTGATCGATCAGACCCTCGACACTTCGGCGACGCCCGAAGCCTGGCTGCGCAAGGACGTCATCGATGTCTCCGCGGACCGCATGCAGTCCGCGACGGTGGAGACGAAGGGTGCGAAGCCCTACACGGCAGCGAAAGCCACGCGGGCCGATAGCAACTTCGCGGTCGAAGGACTGCCGAAGGGCAAATCGTTGAGCGCTCCCACCGCCGCGAACAGCGTCGCCATGGCACTGACAGGTCTGAGCCTCGCGGACGTGCGTGCCGCAAGCGCCTTCCAGTCGACGCCGCCCGCCGCGAAGGCGACGTTCAAGACCTTCGACGGCTTGATCGTCGAAGTGGATGGCTGGGTGCAGGATCAGAAGCACTACGTGGCGCTGCGCCCGTCGTTCGACGCCGCGCAGGCGGAGCGCTTCAAGATCCCGACAGCGCCAGCGGAAGAAAAGAAGGACGAGAAAGCTCCGCAGCCGCCGAAGCCGGCCGCGGCGAATGTGGACGAGGATGCGAAGAAGGCCGCCGCCAAAACGAACGGCTGGGTCTACGAAATTCCCGACTACAAGTACGAGGCCCTCTTCAAACCGGTGGATCAGCTCGTCGGCAAATAACAGTGGCTTATTGGTTGCGCTGCAGGTCGGGCTTAGCCCGACTTCTGCCTCTTCGGCACCACCACGACCCGCGTCCCGCTCCACCGGTCGTGCCACGCCAACCGCTCACGATCTATCCAGATCCAGAAGTATCCGAGCCCTAGCGCGGCAAGTGACACACACGCACCGCCCAATCGCACCAGCGCATCCCGCCACGTGAGAATGCCACCGTCGTTGCGCTCGACGCGCAGGCGCCACGCGAGCATGCCGACAGTCTGGCCGCGCCGTGTCCAGAACCCACAGAAGAACAGCACGACGACGAGCAGCAGCGTCGCCTGGTAGATGCGCTCGACCCCGCCGGAGCGATCCGGTGTGATCGCCTCGCCGCCGGTGAAGGGCAGGAACAACGCCGTCACGATGAAGAACAGCGCGAGGACGACCAGCAGGTCGTACAGCATCGCGCCGAATCGTCGCCCTACTCCCGCCGTCATCGAACCCGACTGACCGCGATGCTGGTGACCATGGCGAGCAGCACCGTCGGCAACCATGCGATCACGACCGGCTGCAGCTCGAACACCGCGCCGCCGCTCTCCAGCATCTTCGCCAGCAGGAAGAACACGACGCCGATCATGATGCCGACGACTGTGCGCGCGCCCGTGCCCGTCGAACGCATCGGCCCGAATGCGAACGGCACGGCGAGCACGACGATGATGGCGACTGCCACGGTGCGAGCGATGCGCGCCCAGAACGCCGTCTCGTACGCTCGCGCATCGAGACCGTTTTCCTTCAGATGACGAATGTAGCTGCGCAGGCCCATTCCCGGCAGCGATTCCGGATCGAGCACGGCGAGGCCGAGGAACTCCGCCGACAGTCGCGTGCGCACCTGTGCGGCGATCGGCCCGCGTGACACGACGCGGTCTTCCTCGAAGCGCGACTCGCGATAGTTCTCCAGCCGCCAGACGTTGTTGGCATCGATGCTGGCACTGCTCGCGCGCCCGACGCTTTGCAGCCGATGCTGCGGATCGAAGTTGTAGACATACACGCCGCCGTAGCGGTTGTCGTCCGATTGCTGGCCGACTGCAACGATCGTGTTGCCGTCTTTCGCCCATGCGCTGCGGTTACCCGCGAGGCTGTAGTCGTGATACTTCTCGAACGTCTTCATGCGCCGGGCGTAGTTCTCCATCTGTGGCGCGACCAGCTCGCCGAGAATGCCGGTGAGCAGCATCAGGATGACGCCCGCACCCGCAACCCACATCGCGATGCGCGCCACCGACACGCCCGCTGCCCGCACCACGATCAGCTCCATCGAGCGCGCCAGGTTGCCGAGCGCCAGCAAAGCACCGATCAGCGCGGCGATCGGCAGCATGTCGAAGGCGTACTTCGGCAGATTCAGGCCGACGAACAGGAACGCGTCTTCGAGCGTGTACGTGCCGACGCCGATCTCGTCCTGCTGCGTGATGAAGATGTACAGGCCGCTGAGCGTCAGCAGCACGAGCATGACGAGCAGCGTCGTGCCGAGCACAGCGCGGATCACATAGCGACTGAGCAGCGAGCTCATGCCGGCACCGCCACGGGACGCGGCTTGCCGGGCGGATTGTCGCGCACCAGCAGCCACAGACCGACGCACAAGGCGAGGGCGTGCACCCACCAGATGCCGACGAGCTGCGGCACGGTGCCGCTTTCAACCCAGGTTCGCGCGGCAGCCATCAATTGCGAGTACAGGAAATACACGAGGATCGCGACACCGATGCGCCCGAAACGACCTTGCCGCGGCCGCAGGCGCGCCAGCGACACCGCGATCACCATCAGGACCAGGGCCAGCAGCGGCGTCGAGACACGCCATTGCAGCTCGGCAACGTCAGCCGGCTCCGACGAGCTCAGCAACTCGCGGGTCGTCTTCAGCTCCGCCTTGCTCGCCGGCCCACCCAGCTCACCGAGCCGGATCGGGATGCCGCCTTCGGCGAACTGGATGACGCGATACTCGCCGTTCCCCGGTACGCCTTCATAGCGGATGCCGTCGTAGAGGATGAACGTCTGCTCGGCCTGGCCCGCGCCTTTCTGTTCCGCGCGAGTCGCGACCCAGACCTCCATCTTGCCCTCGCTGCCCGGCTCCTCGGTGCGATCTACGAACACGTTGACGTTGTGCAGGATGTGGTTGTCGTCGACGCGCTCGGCATAGAACACGATCTTGCCGCCGGCGAAGGTGCGGAACCGGCCGGGCTCCAGCGCGCCGAACTGCGCATCGCGCAGCGCCTCGACCCGGATCTGCTGGGCGCGTGTAGTGGCTTCCGGGATCGCCCAGAACGACAGCCACACGAGCAGCGCCGCGATAGCCAGACCGAGCAGCCCGATCGGGCGGAACAGGCCTCCAGGCCCGACGCCGCACGCCTGGATCGCCGCCATTTCGCTCTCGTGGTACAGCCGGCCGAGCGCCAGCATGATCGACAGGTAGAAGCCGATGGGCACGATCACGGTGAGGTAGCCGGCCGAGGTCAGGGCAATCAGCGCGAACACGACCTGGCGCGGGAAATCATTGGCCGCCGCCTGCGACAGCACGCGCGCAAGCTGATTGGACAGCAGGATCACCAGCAGCACGACCGTCACCGCGAGACACGTCACGGCGACTTCGCGAAAGATGTACCGGTCCAGCGTGCGCATCGATGCGGTAGACTACGGCACTTTCACGAGGAAAGTTCATGGAATTTTTCGTGAGTCTCGCGGGTCCGGCGAAACAGCGCACCGATTGCGCCATCGTCGGCGTGTACGACAAGGGCACGTTATCGACCGCTGCCGAAGAGCTCGACAAACGCATCGGCGGGCGCATCGCACGGCTCGTCAAGCGCGGCGACCTGCGCGGCAAGACGGGTGACCTCGTGATGCTCGCCGATGTGCCGGGCGTGCCGGTCGAACGTGTCGTCGTCGTCGGCCTCGGCGGACGTAATTCGTTCAAGCGCAAGCAGTACCGCAAGGCGCTCGCGAGCGCACTCGGCGCCGTGGCGCGCACCGGCGCGAAGGACGCTGTGAGCTACCTCGGCCTCGACGGTGTCGGCGATGCGGACACATATGCGATGACGCGCATCGCCGTGGAGGCCGTGACGAATTCGCAGTACCGCATTCCCGATCACAAGACGGCCAACAAACGGCAGAAGCCGACGCTGACGAAGTTCGGCATCGCGGTGAGCGCACGCGGCGATCGCGGCAACGCCGAGCGTGCCATCGGGCACGGCGAAGGCATCGGCGCCGGCGTGAGCCTGATGCGCGATCTCGCCAATCAACCGGCGAACGTCTGCACGCCCGGCTACCTGGGCAAGGCCGCACGCAACCTCGCGCGCGAGCATCGCAAGATCCGCGTGCGGGTCCTGAACGAGACGGAATGCCGGCGCTTGCAGATGGGCTCTTTCCTGTCCGTCACGCGCGGCACGCACGAGCCTGCTTACCTGATCGTCCTCGAATACAACGGCGGCACGCGCGGCGAAGCACCGACGGCGCTGGTCGGCAAGGGCGTGACGTTCGACACCGGCGGCATCTCGTTGAAGCCGCCGCCGGCGATGGACGAGATGAAGTTCGACATGAGCGGCGCGGCGAGCGTGCTCGGCACGTTCAAGGCGGTCGCGACGCTGGAACTGCCGATCAACCTGGTCGGCGTCGTGCCGGCGTGCGAGAACATGCCGAGCGGCCACGCGACCAAGCCCGGCGACATCGTGAAGAGCATGTCGGGTCAGACGATCGAGGTGCTGAACACAGATGCCGAGGGCCGGCTGATACTGTGCGACGCGATCACGTACGCGCGCCGCTTCAAGCCCGAGGTCGTCATCGACATCGCGACGCTGACCGGCGCCTGCGTCGTCGCGCTCGGCAATCACTTCTCGGGCTTGTTCAGCAACGACGAGGAGCTGTCGGCAGCGCTCGATCAGGCGGGCCGCCGCGCCGACGACCGCGCGTGGCCGATGCCGATGAGCGACGAATACACCGAGCAGCTGAAGAGCAACTTCGCCGACTTCGCCAACGTCGCCGGCCGCGAAGGCGGCGCGATCACCGCAGCCTGCTTCCTCGGAAAGTTCACCGACGGGTTGCGGTGGGCGCACCTCGACGTCGCCGGCACGGCGTATCAGGGTGGCGCGCAGAAAGGCAGCACTGGTCGGCCCGTGCCGCTGCTCGTCGACTACCTGTTGAACAAGTAAGTGCGCGTCGAGTTCTACGTGCTCTCGGAAGACGCGCCCGATGCGCGTCTGCGCTGGGCATGCCGGCTCGCCGAGCAGGCAGCCGAGCAAGGATCACACGTCTACTTGCAGACAGCGGACGCGGGACAAGCGCAGCGGCTCGACGACTTACTGTGGACCTTCAAAGATGGCAGCTTCCTGCCGCACGAGATCTTCATTGGCGGACCCGCTCCGCACGCGCGTGTCATGGTGTTGCTGGGCGACGCAGCAGCACCGCCGTCGCACCGTCAGTTGGTGGTGAACCTGACGGATGGGATTCCAGCGGAGCTGGAGCACTACGAGCGCGTTGCGGAGATCGTCGATGTGGACCCGGAGCGCAAGCGTAACGCGCGAGAGAGATATAAGCAGTACCGCGAGCGCGGGTGCACGTTGGAATCACACAACGTCTGAAGAGTTCGCTACAAATATGCGGCGTGATCAACCTTCAGGCCGGCGGCCCCACGCTCCAACGCGTCTCTTAACCGGGCCGGAATCGGCGCCTTCTTCAATGTGTGCGTATCCACGTGCACGTACACCGTCTCACTCGTCGCGATCAGCGCTTCCTCGCCGGCAATCCGGAACTCGGTCGCGAGCGTGAACGACGTCGTGCCGAGATGCTTCGTGCTCACCGAGATTTCCAGCACCTGGTCGTACCGGGCCGGCCCCCGCCACTCGGTCGTCTGCTTGACGAGCTGATAGTCGAGCTCTGCGGTCTGGATCTCCTGCTCGAAGCCGAGCACGCGCAGGAACTCCGCCGCGGCCAGGTCGACGTACTCCCCGTAGCGCGAGTTGAAGACGACCTTCTGTGCATCGCATTCGCCATAACGAACGCGCAGGAAATAACGGAAACGACTCTGACTCATGGACTTAGCGTCTTACTGAAGGTTAAATGCAAGTGACGCCGAGCATACCTTGAGACCATGGAAAAGACTTACGACCCGCGGGAAATCGAGCAACGTCTGTACCAGCGCTGGGAGGCGAACGGTTGGTTCGCGCCCTCTGGAAGCGGCACGCCCTATTCGATCGTGATCCCGCCGCCGAACGTCACCGGCACGCTGCACATGGGCCACGCCTTTCAGCACACGCTGATGGACACGCTCACGCGCCAGCATCGCATGGACGGCTTCGACACCTTGTGGCAGCCCGGCACCGATCACGCCGGCATCGCCACGCAGATGGTCGTCGAACGGCAGCTCAATGCCGAAGGCAAGCACCGGCGCGATCTCGGGCGCGAGGCGTTCGTCGAGCGCGTGTGGCAATGGAAGGCGCAGTCCGGCGACACGATCCTGCGGCAGGAGCGCCGTCTCGGCAATTCGGTGGACTGGTCGCGCGACCGCTTCACGATGGACGAAGGCTTGTCGGCCGTCGTCACCGAAGTGTTCGTGCGCCTGCACGATGAAGGCCTCATCTACCGCGGCAAGCGTCTCGTCAACTGGGATCCCGTGCTGCACACCGCGCTGTCGGATCTCGAAGTGCTGTCCGAGCCCGAGAAAGGTCAGCTCTGGCATCTGCGCTATCCGCTCGCGGACGGCAGCGGTCACCTCGTGGTCGCAACGACGCGCCCGGAAACGATGCTCGGCGATACCGCCGTTGCAGTGAATCCGGCGGACGAGCGTTACCGTCACCTGATCGGCAAGCAGATCCGCCTGCCGCTCGCCGACCGCCTGATTCCGATCATCGGCGACGACTATGCCGATCCGGCATTCGGTTCCGGCAGCGTGAAGATCACGCCGGGACACGACTTCAACGATTACGAAGTCGGCAAGCGGCACAACCTGCCGCTCATCAACATCTTCGACGAAAATGCCGTGCTCAATGCCGAGGTGCCGCCGAAGTATCGCGGCCTGGATCGGAAGAAGGCGCGCGAGCTGGTGGTCGCGGACTTCGAAGCGCTCGGCCTGCTGGAAAAAGTCGAGCCGCACACGTTGCAGGTGCCGCGCGGCGACCGCAGCGGCGCTGTGCTGGAGCCTTGGCTCACCGATCAGTGGTACGTGCGCATTGCGCCGCTCGCCGAGCCCGCGATCAAAGCCGTCGAGGACGGCCGCACGCGCTTCGTGCCGGAAAGCTGGTCGAAGGAATACTTCCAGTGGATGCACAAGATCCAGGACTGGTGCGTCAGCCGGCAGCTCTGGTGGGGTCATCGCATCCCGGCGTGGTACGACGAGAGCGGCAACATCTACGTCGCTCGCTCTGAATCGGAAGCGCGGGCGCAGGCGCGCAGCAAGCTCGGTCGCGAGACCAAGCTGACGCAGGACGATGACGTGCTCGACACGTGGTTCTCCTCCGCGCTGTGGCCGTTCTCCACGCTCGGCTGGCCCGAAGCCACGCCGCAGATGAAGACGTACTATCCGACCAGCGTGCTCGTGACCGGCTTCGACATCATCTTCTTCTGGGTCGCGCGCATGATGATGATGGGGCTGAAGTTCGCCGGCGACGTGCCGTTCCGCCACGTCTACATCACCGGGCTGATCCGCGACGAGCACGGCGACAAGATGTCGAAGTCCAAGGGCAACATCATCGATCCGATCGACCTGATCGACGGCATCGACCTCGAGTCGCTGGTCGCCAAGCGCACCAGCGGCCTGATGCAGCCGCACCTGCGCGAGCGCATCGAGAAGAACACGCGCAAGCAATTTCCGAACGGTATCCCCGCGCACGGCTCCGACGCGCTGCGCTTCACACTGTGCGCGCTCGCGACGATGGGGCGCGACATCCGCTTCGATCTCGGCCGCATCGACGGCTACAAGAACTTCTGCAACAAGCTGTGGAACGCGGCCCGCTACGTGTTGATGAACACCGAAGGCCAGGACTGCGGGCAGCAAGGCGGAACGGTCGAGTACTCGCCCGCCGATCGCTGGATCCGCTCGCGGCTCGGCGCAACGATCGCCGAGGTGCGCGCGCGACTCGACGAATACCGCTTCGATCTCGCGGCGCAGGCGCTGTACGAATTCGCCTGGTACGAGTACTGCGATTGGTACCTGGAGCTGTCGAAGCCGGCGCTGCAATCGGCCGAGGTGAGCGCGGCGCAGAAGCGCGGCACGCGGCAGACGCTCGTGCAGGTGCTCGAGACGTACTTGCGGCTGCTGCACCCGATGATGCCGTTTGTCACGGAGGAGATCTGGCAGTCCGTTGCGCCGCTCGCCGGGCGCACCGCTCCTACGATCATGCTGCAGCCGTATCCGGCGGCTGCGGAGTTTGCGCAGGACGCGGGCGCCGAGCGCAACATCGCGTCGATCAAGGCGGCGATCCTCGGCGCGCGACAGATCCGCGGGCAGCTCGATATCCCGCAAAGTCGCGAAATTGTGATCCACTACCAGTCGCCCCACGAGGACGACCAGCACTCTCTGTCCGCCAGCGCCGGCGTGATCAAGGCTGTGGGCAGGATCTCGGAGCTGCGGATCGTCGCGCCGGGCGCAGACTTGCCGCCGTCGGCAACCGCCAGCATCGACCAGCGCACGATCTCCTCGCCGCTCGCGGGACTGATCGATGACCCGGCCGCGGAGCTGGCGCGTTTGCACAAGCGCAAGACCAAGGTCGGCCAGGATCTAGACCGGGAGCAGAAGAAGTTGAGCAACACCAAGTTCGTCGAAAGCGCACCGGCGGAAATCGTCGCCGAGGTGCACACGCGAATCGCCAACTTCAAGCGCCAGGTTGCGGAAGTCGAGCAGCAGGAGCAGGCCGTCAGCGCACTGGTCGCGCAGCGTCGGGCGTGAAGACGATGGACGCCGCCATTCCCACGCTGATCACGCAGGCGGACCCGGTCGAGCTGATCGGCCCGACGATCGCACAGCTCAACCGCATCATCCTCGGCAAGGAGCAGCAGCTGCGGCTGTGCATCTCGTGCATGCTCGCGCGCGGCCACTTGCTGATCGAGGACATTCCGGGCGTCGGCAAGACGACGCTCGCGCATGCGCTCGCCGAGTCGCTCGGCCTGTCCTATCAGCGCATTCAGTTCACCAGCGACCTGCTGCCGGCCGACATCATCGGCGTCTCGGTGTTCGAGCGCGAGACCAGCACGTTCCAGTTCCACAAGGGTCCGGTGTTCGCACAGCTCGTGCTCGCGGACGAGATCAATCGCGCGACGCCGAAGACCCAGAGCGCTTTGCTCGAAGCGATGGAAGAGCACCAGGTGACCGCGGACGGCCAGACGTATCCGCTCGCCAATCCGTTTTTCGTCATCGGCACGCAGAATCCGGTCTACCAGATCGGCACGTATCCGCTGCCGGAATCGCAGCTCGACCGTTTCCTGATGCGCATCCAGCTCGGCTATCCGGATGCCACGCTGGAGCGCCAGCTTTTGCTCGGCCAGGACCGGCGCGACCTGCTCGCGACGCTCTCGCCGACATTGTCGCCGCAACAACTCCTGCTGATGCAGATGATGGTGCCGCGCGTGCACGCTTCCGACGCACTCCTCGACTACGTGCAGGCGATCGTGCGCCACACGCGCGAGGCGCCGCAGTTCGAGTCGGGTCTGTCGCCGCGCGCGTCGATCGCGCTGCTGCGTGCAGCCCAGGCCTGGGCCTTGATCCATTCGCATCCGGGCGTGACTCCGGAAGACGTGCAGGCGGTGCTCGGCGCGGTGATCGGCCATCGACTCAAGACGCGCACCGACGACATCAAGCCTTACGAGATCGGCGAGCTCGTGCTGAGGGCCGTCGCCGTCCCCTGAAGGCTGACGCAGCATGCTGTCGCGCCTCCTCTCCGCCCTGCGCCGCAGAACCCGCGTCTGGGCGCGCAAACGGCATGGCATCGATTCCGATCCGCTGACGCTCTCTCCCCGCCGCATCTACATCGTGCCGAGCGGGCTCGGCATCGCGTTCACGCTGATGCTGTTCGCGATGTTCCTCGGCGCCATGAACTACTCGAACAATCTCGCGCTCGGCCTCACGTTCATGCTCGGCGCACTGGCGTTGACGGCGATGCACTACTGTCATCGCAATCTCGCCGGCCTGCAGCTGCGCTCGGCGGCGAGCGAGCCGGTGTTCGCTGGACAGACCGCGCGCTTCCGCATCGCGCTCGAGAACGACGCCAAGGTCGCGCGCTATGAGCTGGTCATCGCCAACGAGCACAGCGTCGCGCAGCCGGCGCGCGTGGAGTCCGGCGGACGCGTCGTGCTCGACCTGGATGTGCCGGCACCGCAACGTGGCTTACTCGCCCTCGATTCGTTCGAAATCTCGACGCGACACCCATTCGGGCTGTTCCGTGCGTGGGCGTACCTGAACATCGATCTGCGCTGTGTCGTGTATCCGAAGCCGAGCCCGCGCGGCCTGCCGCCGCCGCCGCTCGAAACCGACACGGGCGGCGCGCAGGACACGACGCGCGGCGATGAGGATTTCGCCGGGCTGCGCGCGTTCCATCCGGGCGATTCGCCGCGGCGCATCGCGTGGAAGGCTTATGCCCGCGAACAGGGATTGCAGGTGAAGGTCTATGCGGGCACGGCAGTGACATCGCATTCGTTCGACTGGGACGCCCTGCCCGGTCTCGGCACGGAAGCGCGGCTGTCGCAGCTGTGTCGCTGGGTCGAGGATGCGTATGCGGCCGGTCGCGCGTTCGGCTTGCGATTGCCGGGAGTTGAAATCGCACCGAACGTCGGTCCGGGTCAGCGGCAGCGCTGCCTGACGGCGCTCGCGCTGTTCGACGAGAAGGCAGCGCATGGCTGAGGTCAGGGCATTGCGCTGGATACCCACGACGCAGTGGCCGCCGACGCTGCAACGTCTCGTCTGGGTGATCGCCGGACTGGCTCTGTCGGTCGTGCCGCACGTTCCGCACATCAAGGCCTGGATCCTGGTGCTCGCCGCCGGAGCCGCGGCGCTGCGCATCGCGATCGAGGTGAAGCAGTGGCAGATGCTCGCGAAATGGCTGCGCAGCGTGCTCGCGTTCGTCGCACTGCTCGCCGTGCTGCTCGACTACCGCACGCTGAACGGCATCGATGCGGGCACTGCGCTGCTGATCGTGATGGCGGGCATGAAACTGCTCGAAACCCGCTCGGTGCGCGATCTCACGGTGATCGTCTTTCTCTCCTACTTCGCGCTGTTCGCGGCGTTCCTCTACAACCAGAGCCTGCTGCGTCTGCCGTACATGCTCGTCACTGCGTGGCTGCTGACCGTCACGCTGATGCGCATCCACCAGACCACGACATCGATGTCGATCCGCGAAGCGCTCGGCATCACCGGCAGGATGTTCGCGCAATCGTTGCCGCTCGCAATCCTGCTGTTCCTGCTGTTCCCGCGCTTGCCGGGTCAGTTCTGGTCGGTCGTGCCGGCGCGCGGCGAGGCGGTAACCGGCCTGTCGGATGAGATGTCGCCCGGCGACGTTTCCGACCTCAGCATCTCCACCGCGCTGGCATTCCGCGCGAAGTTCATCGGCCCGCTGCCGCCGCCGCGCGAGCGCTATTGGCGCGGGCCGGTGCTGCACGACTTCGACGGCCGCACGTGGCGCCAGCCGCGCACGCTGTTCGTGGCGCAGGAAGTCGTGACGAGCGGTGCCACGTACGAGTACGACCTGATGATCGAGCCGCATCAGCGGCGCTGGGTATTCGCGCTCGACGTGCCGACCAACTGGCCGAAGCGGCGTGCGGCGCGCAGCTCCGACCTGCAGCTCCTGACCGGCTTCGAACGGCCTGTTTCCACGCTGACGACGTTCCGCCTCGAATCCGCGACCAGCTACACGGTGAACGGGCCGCTGCCCAATCTCATGCGCGCGACCGACACGCGTCTGCCCGGCGGCCGCAACGAGCGCTCGATCCTGCTCGCGCGCGAGATGCGCGAGCGCGCCGGCAGCGACGAAGCTTTCATCGCGGCAGTGCTCGCGAAGTTTCGCGACGAGGAATACTTCTACACGCTCGAGCCGCCGCGGCTGAAGCTCGACTCCGTCGACGACTTCCTGTTCAACACGCGTCGCGGCTTCTGCGAGCACTTTGCGTCGGCGTTCACGATGCTGGCCCGCGCCGCCGGCATCCCGGCGCGCGTCGTGACCGGCTACCAGGGCGGCGAGTTCAACCCGATCAGCGGCTACCTGCTGATCCGCCAATCGGATGCACACGCGTGGTCGGAGGTGTGGCTCGGCGAGCGCGGCTGGGTGCGCGTCGACCCGACGGCTGCGGTCGCGCCGGAACGCATCGAGCGCGGCATCGAGGCGGCGCTGACGGAAGGCGGCGAATCCTTGCCGGGCACGTTCCTGCGCAACAGCGCGCTCCTCACGCGGTTGCGCCTCGCGTGGGACGCCGCGAACACGTTCTGGAACAACCAGGTCGTCGCCTTCGGCGAGGAACAGCAGCGCTGGCTGCTCGAACGCTTGAACATCGGCGATGGCGACTGGCAGGAGCTGGGTGTCGGGCTGGTGCTGACGCTGGTTGCATTCTTCGCGCTGATGTCCGTCTACCTGGCGTGGCGCTTCCGGCCACGCGCGCTGGATCCGCTCGCGCAGATCTACGAGCAGATGTGCCGCAAGCTCGCGCGGCACGGGCTCCCCCGCGCACCCCATGAGGGCCCGACCGATTACGTGACGCGCGTGTTGCAGACGAGGCCGGAGCTCGCTCAGCAGCTGGTCGAGGCGCGCAAGATCTATGTCGCGCTCCGTTACGGCCCGCGCTCCTGGGGCCCGCAACTCAACCGTTCCGAGCTGAGCCGGCTGAAATTCATCGTTAACCAGTTGAAAGTCTGACGCGGCGCCCGCATCCCGCTTTTTGAGACTGGCCGATAACGAAGAAGTATCGCGTGCTGCTGCTGTCGTTTCTCGTCGCGATCGCCGTGGGCATCGCCGTGTGGATCATCGCTGGCGAAGCCTGGTGGCGCCGCCGTCGGCGCGCCGCGCTCGCACGCCAGCCGTTTCCGACGCACTGGCAGGACTGGCTGCGGGCACGCACATCGATCTACGGGCGCGTTCCGCCCGAGCTGCAATCGCGTTTGCACGCGCTGATCCGCATCTTCGTCAGCGAGAAGACTTTCGTCGGCTGCAACGGGCTGACGGTCACGGAAGAGATGCGCGTCGTGATCGCCGCCTACGCCTGCCTGCTCGTCGTCAACCGGCCAGACGTGCCGCGCTCGCATTTCTACGACGACCTGTTTTCGATCCTGGTGTACCCGACGCCGTTCATCGTGCCGCACACGCATCGCGACGGCCACGGCGTGATCACCGAAGGACACCGGGTGCTGTCCGGCCAGGCGTGGGACTCGCGCCGGATCATCGTGTCATGGCAGGACGTCGAGGAAGGCCTCGCGACCGGGCACAACGTCGTGCTGCACGAGTTCGCTCACTACCTCGACATGGAAGACGAGACCATGGATGGCGCGCCGGGCCTCGGCAGTGTGCGCGCGTATCGCGAGTGGTCGAGAGTGTTCTGGTACGAGTACGACCGCTTGCGCGCCGCGCTCGCGGCGGGACAACCGACGTTCCTGGATCCGTACGCAGCGAGCGAGCCCGCGGAATTTTTCGCCGTGGTCACCGAGGCGTTCTTCGAGAAGCCGCGCGAGTTCGAGCTGCAACACGCGGGGTTGTACGAGCAGCTCAGGCGATACTACAGAGTCGATCCGGCGCGCTGGTAAGAAAGGGACATTCCTACGCAGGTTCCTGCGCGGCCCGCGGCGCAGCGCGCGTGCTGCGCGCCTGGAGCGCAAGCATGATGGCGCCGCCGACGAACAGAATCGCGACCGAGAGAATGGCACTGCGGTTGTTGCCCGTGATCGCTGCGGTCGCCGCCATCAGGAACGGCCCAAGCACCGAGGCAAACTTTCCCATCATGTTGTAGAAGCCGAAGAACTCGCTGGCGCGGTCTGCCGGAATCAGCCGGCTGTAGTAGGACCGGCTCATCGCCTGCACCGCGCCCTGCACGCAGCCGATTGCTGCTCCCATGACGTAGAACTCGGTGACGTTGGTCATCTGCACCGCGTAGAACGTCACCGCGGTGTACACGACGATCGCGACGAAGATGCCGAGCAGCGGGCTGATGCGATCGCCGAACCAGCCGAACAGCAGCGTCATCGGAAAGCCAATGAACTGGATCATCAGGATGCTGGTGATCAGGCTGCTCGCGGGAAAGCCGAGCGCCAGCCCGTAGTCGACCGCCATCTTCATGATCGTGTTGACGCCGTCGATGTACATCCAGTACGCGAGCAGGAACAGGATCACCGGGCGGTACTTGCGCACTTCGCGGAACGTGCGCAGCAGCTCGACGAATCCTTCGCGCGCTGCGCGCCCCAGGCCGATCGCCGGACCGGTGGCCAGCACGCCGCGCTGTCGCAACAGCGGAATCGCGAACACGAACCACCACACGGCGACCGTCACGAACGAGGCGCGAATCGCCGCCTCGCCGTTCGCGAGCCCGAACCACTGCGGCTTCTGGTACATGACGATGTTCGCGACCAGCAGCAGGCCGCCGCCGAGGTAACCCAGCGAGTAGCCGAAGCCCGACACCGAGTCGACGCGGCCCGGCGGCGCGACGCGGATCAGCATCGAGTCGTAGAAGATGAGCCCGCCCCAGAAGCCGATCGACGCGATCACGAACAGCGTCAGGCCGGTGAGCGTATCGGCCGTGCTCACGAATGCGAGCAGCGCAGTCGGCACTGCGCCAATCGCGGTGAAGATCGCGAGCATGCGGATGTGCGCGCTGCCTTTGTCGGCGAGCGCACCGAGCCATGGCGCCGTCAGCGCGAGGACCAGGCTCGAAATGCCGGTCGCGTTGCCGAACCAGATCGAGCTGTCCACCGGCGTCATGCCCGCAGCCAGGGTCTGTTTGAAGAACACGGGAAAGAACGCGACCATCACCGTCGTCGCGAACGCCGAATTTGCCCAGTCGTACAAGGCCCAGGCCAACACCTTCTTTTCGAAGAACGGCGATTTCATCGTCGACCCTCTCTGTCTGGCCGAAAGCGGCCGAGGCCCTTTCGGCAACGCCGTCAAAAGGCGTGACTATTGCCGGCTAGGCCGCGGCGGCCAAGTGCTCGCGCGTCTCGCGGAATTCGATGTCCGGCCAGCGTTCGAGCGTGAGCTGCAGATTAACGCGCGTCGGCGCCAGATACACCAGCGCGCCGGAGTGATCGAGCGCGAGGTTGTCGTAAGCCTTGACGCGAAACTCCTCGAGCTTCTTTGCGTCCTTGCTGTACACCCAGCGCGCGGTGAACACGTTGACGTTGTCGAACGCCGCCTGCACGGTGTACTCGTCCTGCAAGCGAAACGCGACGACGTCGAACTGCAGCTGACCTACCGCGCCGAGGATCAAATCGTTGTTGCGCAAGGGACGAAACACCTGCGTGGCGCCCTCCTCGCAGAGCTGGTCGAGACCCTTCTGCAGCGCCTTCATGCGCAGCGGGTCGCGCAGCACGACGCGGCGGAACATCTCCGGCGCAAAGTTCGGGATGCCGGTGAACATCAGCGACTCGCCCTCGGTGAAGGTGTCGCCGATGTTGATCGTGCCGTGATTGTGCAGGCCGAGAATGTCGCCGGCGAACGCCTCGTCGGTGTGCTGCCGATCGGCGGCGAGGAAGGTGAGTGCGTCGTTGATGCGCATCTCCTTGCCGAGACGCACGTGGAACAGTCGCATGCCCTTGGCATAGCGGCCCGAGCAGATGCGCATGAACGCGATGCGGTCGCGATGTCCGGGATCCATGTTCGCCTGGATCTTGAACACGAAGCCGGTGAGCTTGTCTTCCAGCGGCTCGACGTAGCGCACAGTGGTTTCGCGCGCCAGCGGTCCGGGCGCGTGCCGCACGAACGCGGCCAGCAGCTCGGTCACGCCGAAATTGTTGATCGCCGAGCCGAAGAACACCGGCGTCTGCCGGCCCGCCAGATAGTCGGCGGTCGAGAACTGCGGCGCGGCGCCGCGCACCAGCTCGACCTCGTCGCGGAAGGCCTGTGCACGGTCGCCGAGAAATTCCTCTGCCGCTGCGCTGGCGAGCCCGTCGATCGTCGCATGTGTGCCGGCGCGGCCTTTCTCCCCTGCCTGGTAGATGTAGATGCGATCTTCCAGCAGGTGATAAATGCCCTTGAGCTCGCGGCCCATGCCGATCGGCCACGTCACCGGTGCGCAGGCGATCTTGAGCACGCGCTCGATCTCGTCCAGCAGCTCCATCGGCTCGCGGCCTTCGCGATCGAGCTTGTTGATGAACGTCATGATCGGCGTGTCGCGCAGCCGGCAGACTTCCATCAGCTTGATCGTGCGCTCCTCCACGCCCTTCGCGCAGTCGATGACCATCAGCGCCGAGTCCACTGCGGTCAGCGTGCGGTAGGTGTCCTCGGAGAAATCCTCGTGGCCGGGCGTGTCGAGCAGGTTGACCATGCGCCCGTCATACGGGAACTGCATGACCGACGAGGTCACGGAGATGCCGCGCTGCTGCTCGAGCGCCATCCAGTCGGAGGTTGCGTGGCGCGCGGCTTTGCGACCCTTCACGGTGCCGGCGAGCTGAATCGCCCCGCCGAACAACAGCAGTTTTTCGGTGAGCGTGGTCTTGCCGGCGTCGGGATGGGAAATGATCGCAAAGGTTCTGCGGCGGGAGATTTCCTTGTCAAATCCCTGATTTGTATCGTCGGTCATGCAGCTCGCGGACTCGCCTGGGCAAGGCCGCGAATTCTACAGTACGGCTACGGCGCCGCGCTGAGCGCAAGACGATAGACCCAGGCATCTTCGCGGCCGCCGCTCGCCTGGTAATAGGCCTTGCGCACGCCGACGCGCGCGAAGCCGAGCGATTCGTAGAGACGGATCGCGATGGGGTTCGAAGGACGCACTTCGAGGAAGACGTCGCGCATTTCCGCGGCGCGCGCGCGCTCCAGCAGAAAATCCATCAGGCGACGGCCGACGCCGGCGCTGCGCAGGTCGCTGCGGATGCAGATGTTGAGGATGTGCGCCTCGCCGGCGCCGTACGACATGATGCCGTAGCCCGCGACCTCGGCCGCGAATTCGACGACGCGACACAGGTAACCGACACGGATGCAATCGCGGAACACTCCCTCGCTCCACGGGAACACGTACGAGGCGCGTTCGACGGCGACGACTGCAGGGACGTCGCTCAGTGCCATCGGCCGGAAGCGGACCGCATCGAACAGCTTGGAGCGATCGATCTCGGCGCTCACGTCGGCGCTCCGCCGCCCAGCTGCTCGAACGTGCGCAGCGCCAGCATCAGGTCGGCCCACGACTTGCGCTTCTCGCCCGGGCTGCGCAGCAGGTAGGCGGGATGATAGGTGACGACCATCGGACGATTCCCGGCAATACGATGCAACTGGCCGCGCAGTTTACCGATGGTGGTATCGGTCTCCAGCAGGGTTTGTGCGGCGATTCTGCCGACGCACAGGATCAGCTTCGGGTTCACCAGCTCGATCTGGCGGAACAGGTACGGGATGCAGGCCTGCACTTCCTCGGGCTTCGGGTCCCGGTTGTTCGGCGGCCGCGACTTGAGGATGTTGGCGATGAACACCTGCTCGCGCTTCAGCCCGATCGCCTTGAGCATCGAGTTGAGCAGCTGGCCGGCGCGGCCGACGAACGGCTCGCCCTGGCGGTCTTCGTCCGCACCCGGCGCCTCGCCGATGACCATCCATTGCGCGTTGCGGTTCCCGACGCCGAACACGCCCTGCGTCCGCGTCTTGTGGAGCGGGCATAGCGTGCAAGTCTTCACCGCGCGTTCGAGCTCGGCCCAACCTGGCTGATCGGCGCTCTGCGGCGTCGGCGCCGTGTCAGGTTCCGGGCGCACACTGTCCCGACGCTCCCACACATCGATATCGAGCGCCTTCAGGTATGCCACGCGGCGGGAATCCATCGCTCTTGCCATCCGCTATCCGCTATCCGCTATCCGCTTCTTCTTGAACATCTTGCGCCACAGCCAGAACAGCGGCGCCGACAGTGCATAGGCGCCGAACAACGCGAACAGCGAGGCCGGCGCGAGCGACACGATGATGTAGCCCACCGGGATCAGCGCCGCGTACACCCAGGGAATCCGCCCGCGGACGTTGAGCTCTTTGCCGCTCCAGTACGAGAAGCGGCTGACCATCAGCGCGCCGATGCAGATCGTAATGCCGAACGCGAGTACCAGTGCCGCCAGACCGCCGGTGGTGCGCTCGATGCCGAGATCGAGCTCGCTCGCAAGCCACACGAAGCTCGCGACTGCCGCAGCGGCCGACGGACTCGGCAGGCCCTCGAAGTAACGCTTGTCGGCGCTCGCCGCGCGTGCGTTGAAACGCGCCAGTCGCAGCGCCGCTGCCACGGCGTAGAAGAATGCGGCGAGCCAGCCGAACCTTCCCCAGAACTTGCCGTAGTCGGCGATGCGCTCGATGCCCCACTGGTACGCGACGATCGCCGGCGCGACGCCGAACGCGACCATGTCGCACAGGCTGTCGTATTCCTTGCCGAAGTCGCTCTGCGTGTTGGTCCAGCGCGCGACGCGCCCGTCGAGGCCGTCGAACAGCATCGCGACGAAGATCGCGATGCCGGCGCGCGAGAAATCGCCGTTGATGGCCGCGACGATCGCATAGAAGCCGCCGAACAGCGTGCCGGTGGTGAACACGTTCGGGAGCCAATAGACGCCGCGCGCGGGATTTTTCGCGGGCGGCACATCGCCGGTTTCGTAGTGCTCGGCGCTCATGGTTTGCGTGCGAGAAGGTCGGCACATGATATTGTGCGACGCGCAGCACGCACAACAGACGTGGCAGATCGGGTCCGATTCAAGTTGAAAGCCTCCGCTGCAGCACTGCTCCTGCTCTCGCTGGTCGCGAGCGCGCCCGTTTTCGCGGACCGCCAGCAGGACCCGCAGCTCGGCAAGCTCCTGGAGCAGGCGCTCGCCGCCGGTGCCTGTTTCGAGGACAAGTTCGACGAGCAGGTCTGGTTCGCCGCGATGGAGCCGAAGCTGAAACCGCTGCTCAAGAACGCGAAGGAGCGCCAGGAGATCCTGCACCACGTCCATTGCGAAGCCCGGCGGCTGCAGCTCCCGCCGGGGCTGGTCATGGCGGTCATCGATGTCGAGAGCCGTTTCGATCGTTGGGCGGTGTCCAGCGCGGGGGCCGTCGGACTGATGCAGGTGATGCCGTTCTGGCCGCGCCAGCTCGGCATGACCAACCAGGAGCTGGTGCGCATCCCGCAGAACCTGCGCATGGGCTGCACGATCCTGAAGTTCTATCTGGACCGCGAGCGCGGCGACTATACGCGTGCGCTGGCCCGTTACAACGGCAGCGTCGGCCGCCGCAACTACGCCGACCTCGTGCTCGAGCGCCTGTCGCGGCGCTGGCACTACCAGTAGCAGCTACTTCGTACCGAAGCTGCCGGGCAGATTGCCAAGCTCGGCAGGCGCGACTTCTGTGCACTTCACGTCCGTGACGTGCGCGGCGGGCGGCCCCTGGCGCAGCCATTCGACGAGTGCGTGGACTGCGGCGGGCTCGCCGACCGCGAGCACTTCGACGCGACCGTCAGGAAGATTGTGCGCGTAGCCGCGGCAGCCGAGCTCCTGCGCGCGCTGACGCGTCGATGCTCGATAGAAAACGCCTTGCACGCGCCCGGACACGTAGCAGCGCCGTGCGATGATCGCCGACAAGGAAATTCAACCCGTATTGCTGCCGGGCTGGGCGGCGCCGAGCGCTTCTGCAGCCTTGTCGCGAGCAGCGATGGCGTTGCGCCTGGCTTCGCGATACGCGCGCCGTTCGAGGCTGTCCTCGGCGCGATTCAACAGAACTTCCGCTTCGTTCAGCACCTGCGGTGCTGTCTTTTCGGCTCCGGCATCGCGAGCAGCGCGGATGGCCTGGCGGGCGTTGCTCATCTCCTGAACGGGCGCGCCTGCGCACGCGGCGAGCGCGAGCGCCGCGACCACGAAAATTCCCGGCATGCGAGCGATGTGAGGCATGGTCTATTTTTCAATCGACCGTAGCAACCGAAAGCCTACACCGTCAAGACTTGGCTGAATACAATGCACGCGGCTCGCGCGCGACTGTTGCGTTGCATTACTCCCACAAGAACAGCGGCGCGCGCATGCGTCTCATGGCTTTCCGGGATTTGGCACGTGACCGAAATACTGGTCCTGTTTTATTCGCGCAAAGGCGCCACTGCCGAGCTCGCTCGACAGGTCTGCCGGGGTGTGGAATCCGTCGCGGGCGCGCGCGCCCGGCTGCGCACGGTGCCCGCGGTCGCGAGCGTCGTCGAAGCTCCGCAGCCTGCCGTGCCGGCCGAAGGGCCGCCGTACGCGACACACGACGATCTGCGGGAGTGCGGCGGCCTGGTGCTGGGCAGTCCGACACGCTTCGGCAACATGGCGGCGCCGCTGAAGTTTTTCCTCGACGGCACCAGCGCGCTGTGGGTCAGCGGCGCGCTCGCAGGCAAGCCGGCCGGCGTGTTCACCTCGACCCAGACACTGCATGGCGGCCAGGAGACGACGCTGCTCTCGATGATGCTGCCGCTCCTCCATCACGGCATGTACATCGTCGGACTGCCTTACACAGACGCGGCATTATCTACAACCCGGGCGGGCGGCTCGCCGTATGGCGCCAGTCACTTCGCGGGCGATGACACGCAGCCGCGACTGAGCGAGGAAGAGCGAACGCTGGCCGTGCACCTCGGCCGCCGCGTCGCCGAGCTCGCCGTCAAGCTGGCCACTTGAACGCTGCCCGCCTGCGACTCGCAGCGTGCGCGGCCGCGGCGCTGCTGATCGCGCTGCTTGTGTTCTGGACGATGACAGCGCTATCGCCGCCCCGGATTGCGGCGGGCGCATTCCTCGCCTTGCCCCTCGCGGTCGGCGTGCCGTTTCTTTATAGCGGGCGCCGTCGTTCGTACGCGTGGATGACGCTGGCGCTCGCGCCCCCGCTCGTGCTGAGCCTCACCGAAGCGGTTGCCAATCCGGCAATGCGAAGTTGGGCAGCTCTGGTGCTGTTCGACGTGGTAGCAACGTTCGCGCTGCTCGTCGCGTATCTGCGCGTTACGCGCTCTTCATCACTGCCTTCACGAACGGCACCGTGAGCCGTCGCTGCGCGACGAGCGATGCTTCATCGAGCTCGTCGAGAAAGGCGCACAGCGCGCTCATGTTTCGCGGCAAGCGACGTAACAGGAACTGCGCGGTCTCCTCCGGCAGCTCGCAGCCTCGTAGTTGCGCACGGAGCTGCAGGGCCGCGAGTTGCTCCTGCTCGTCGAGCGGCTGCAACGTGAGAACGACGCCGCCGTTGAGCCGCGAAGCCAGGTCGGCCAACTTGAACGGCAGCGCCGCGGGCGGCGCAGTGCCCGACAGCACGAGCCGGCCGCCCTGTTCGTCCAGCTCCCGATGCAGGCGGAACAATGCGCGTTCCCAGCCTGCCTGGCCCGCGACCGCTTCGGCGTCATCGAGCGCTACGAGCGAGAACTGGCCGTAACCCGAGAGAATTTCGCCGCCGAGATGCGCGACTTCGCGCAGCGGCAGGTATGCGGCTGTCTGACTGCTGGCATGAGCGCTCGCACACATTGCCTGGAGCATGTGAGTCTTGCCGACAGACTGCGCGCCGTGGACCCATACGCAGGTGGGCCCGTCGTTCGGTCCCGCGCGGCGGGCGCTCAACGCGGCGAGCGCATCGACGACCGAACGGTTACGCCCTGGGAAGTAGCTCGCGAAGACCGACGTGTCGCGCAGCCGGATTCCCAGCGGGAGCTGCTTCGCGTCCATTCAAGCGAGACCGCGGCGACGGCGGCTGACCTCGATTGCCCGGCGCGAGTAAGTGATGACGTAGTCGAGGCCGCTGACGACCGTGGTCACGAACACGAGCGCGCCGAGCAGAGTGATCGCGATCTGCGGCGTGAAGTCATAAGCGCGCGCCGCGACGACCAGCAGCAGGTAGAGAATCTGGCACAAGGTATTCAACTTGCTGACAGCCGTGGGCCGACCCTGCAGCTCGCCGTACCCGTAGAGAGACTTATAGGTGATCGCGCCGACCGTGATGATCACGTCGCGACCGACGGCCGCGACCGCCAGCCAGAGCGGCACGAGGCCGAGCGCCGCCAGCGTGATGAACACGCCGACCAGCAGGATCTTGTCGGCGAGCGGATCGATGATCTTGCCGAGCTCCGAAGTCCAGCCGAAGCGTTTCGCGAGATAGCCGTCCAGGCCGTCGGTCGCCGCAGCGAACGCGAACATCGCGAGCGTCAGCCGGTAGTTGTCGGTCACCAGCAACCAGGCGACCGGCAGGACCAGCAGCATGCGCAGGAAGCAGAGCGCATTGGGGATGTGTCGCATCGCGCTCAGGGCTGGTAACGGAACGCGAGCCGATCGGCCGCAGCCCCGTCTGCCGCATCCGTCGGCACCAGCCGATGATCCAGGGCAATCGCCCGTCGCAAGGTCGCGGCGTCGCCGCGCACGGCGAGCCGGAACCGCATCTTTTCGCCCGCCACCTGCTCGAGCGCCACGCTGCGCACGAGCGTCATGCCTTCGAGGTAGTTCAGCGTCGCCGCGTAGGCGCTCAGATCGGAAATGCCCGCCACCTCGAGGATCACGCTGCCGAGCGAAGATCCCGAAGCGGCAAATACGTGCGCGAAAGTGTCGGCGGCCAGGTGCACGCCGTCTTCCAGGCCACCGCTGGCCTGCGCCGCCCCTTCGTTGGAAAGCAACGTCCACTGCACGGTTCCGCCACGCGCACGTCCAACGAGTACCGCGTTCGCTTCGTAGCGCGCCGCGGCCTGCATCAGGCCGGGCGACTCGGAGCTGGCCTCGGCGCGCTCCTGCGCGTCCATCACCGGCCATTTCAGCGGCAGGCCGCGCTGGCGTGCGACTTTTTCAATCGCGTCGCGCTCGCGGGCGGGTGTGTCGGCTGCGAGCCAGCGCCAGGTGCCTGCGTCCTCGACGCCGAACATCACGACGGTCGCCGGACGCTCGCGCCCCCAGATCGGCAGACCGGCCTTCGACAGCAGTTGATCCACCGACCCGCTGTCGAACAGCACCTGGAGCACGTTGTCGGCAGTGAACCCGAACCGCTGCACGTATCTGCGGGGATCGCTGACTTCGCCGACGCGCAGTCCCGCGTCGCGCTGCCCACTCACGCGCACGAGCACGGTTTTCAGAGCGTCGGCGAATGCGACATCGCGCGAGCCGTCGACCGGCTGCGAGGTTTCGTACAGGTCGGGGACCGTCACGGCCTGGGCCGCGGCGGCGACCAGCAGGGCCGGCAGGAGCAGGAGCTTCGAGGCCAACTTCGAGCACAAGGAACGGAACGTCGCCATGAGTGTAAAATATCACAGCGCTCGCACCCGCCACTTCAGGTCACCATGCCCACCGACTCGATTACCTACAAAGATGCCGGCGTCGATATCGAAGCCGGCGATGAGCTCGTCGAGCGCATCAAACCCGCCGTCAAGCGCTCGCTGCGCCCCGAAGTGCTCGGCGGCCTCGGCGGCTTCGGCGCGTTATTCGAGATTCCGCTGGAGCGCTACCGCAAGCCGGTCCTCGTGTCCGGCACCGATGGCGTCGGCACCAAGCTGCGCCTGGCGATCGAGACCGGCCGCCACGACACCATCGGCATCGACCTGGTCGCGATGTGCGCGAACGACGTCGTCGTGCAGGGCGCGGAGCCGCTGTTCTTCCTCGACTATTACGCCACCGGCAAGCTCAGCGTCCCGGTGGCGGAGTCGGTCATCAAGGGCATCGTCGAGGGCTGCGTCCAGGCGGGCGCGGCACTGATCGGCGGCGAGACCGCGGAGATGCCCGGCATGTACGCCGACGGCGACTACGATCTGGCGGGCTTCTGCGTCGGCATCGTGGAAAAAGACGCGATCATCGACGGCAGCCGCACGCGCCCCGGCGATGTGATCATCGGCCTGCCCTCTTCCGGACCGCATTCGAACGGCTACTCGCTGATCCGCAAGCTGCTCAAGACCGCGAAGGCGACGCCAGCGACGAAGCTCGAAGGCGGCTTGCTCTACGACGCGCTGTTGATGCCGACTCGCATCTACGTGAAGCCACTGCTTGCGCTCGCCAAGTCCGTCGCCGTGCACAGCTTCGCGCACATCACCGGCGGCGGCCTGACCGAGAACATTCCGCGCGTCGTTCCCGGCGGCCTCGAAGTGCTGCTCAGCGCGCAGACGTGGACGATGCCGCCCGTGTTCGAGTGGCTGCAACGCGCCGGCAATATCCCGCGGGACGAGATGTACCGGACCTTCAACTGCGGAATCGGCATGACGGTCTGCGTCGCTGCCGAGCACTGCGATCGTGCGCTCACCGTGCTCCGCGACCACGGTGAACAGCCGCAGGTGATCGGCGAAATCCGGCGCGGCGATGGCGGCGTCACCATTCGCGGATGAGCCCGCTGCCGATCGCAGTTCTGATCTCCGGCCGCGGCACCAACATGCGCGTCATCGCGGAACGCGCAGCCGCGGGCACCCTGCCCGTCGACGTTCGCGTCGTGATCAGCGATCAACCTGCGGCCGAGGGACTGAAGACGGCGGCGGCGTTGAACATCGCAACGCGCGTGCTCGAGCCGCGCGAGTTCGCCGATCGGCCGTCGTACGACCAGGCGCTGGTGCAAACGCTCGAGGAATATCGGCCGAAGCTCATCGTGCTGGCGGGCTTCATGCGCATCCTCACGCCGCGCTTCATCGGCGCGTTTGCCGGACGCATCCTCAACGTGCATCCCTCGCTCCTGCCGAAATACCGCGGACTGCACACGCATCGGCGGGTGCTCGAAGCGGGCGAGGCACTGCACGGGGTCAGCGTGCACTTCGTGACCGAGGAGCTCGATGGCGGGCCCGTAGTTCTGCAGACCGAGGTGCCGATTCTGCCCGGCGACAGCGAGCAGACGCTTTCAGCGCGAGTTCAGCAGGGCGAACACAGGATCTATCCGCAGGCGATCGACTGGTTCGCGCGCGGGCGATTGCTGTGGAAGGACGGCCGCGCGTGGCTCGACGGCAAGCCGCTGGACTCACCGGTGCGGGAACCCCCGCCGGCGGCCGGCGGTTAGCTTGCGAGAACGCTGTGGAGAGCGAATGCGAACCCTTGTCAGCCTGCTGACGTCGACCGTTGCGATGCTGATCCTCACGCCGTCGGTCCATGCGGATGCCGCCGTACCGCGGCCGTTCTCGGCGACCTATGCAGTCAGCTATCGCGGCATCGGCGCCGGCACGATCACTTTCGACTTCGCACACGACGCGGCGACCGGCCGCTACATTTATGAGACGCACGCCAGCCCGACGGCGCTGGCGCGGCTGTTCGTGAGCAAGGCCGCCATGGAACGCAGCGTCATGGAAATCGACAACGCCGGCACGCGGCCGCTCGAGTGGCTGCTCGACGACGGGAAATCCGGCAAAGAAGACGACGGCGAGCTGCACTTCGACTGGTCCCGCAATCGTGTGACGGGCATGGTCGAGGGCAAACCGGTCGAGTTGTCCGCGGACCCCGGCACGCAGGATCGCTCGTCGATCTCGATCGCCGTCACCACGGCACTGTTGCGCGGCGTCGAGCCGGGCACGATCCCGCTCATCGACGACAACCGCATCAAGCGCTACGTCTACACGAAGAAGGAAAGCGCGACGGTCGATTCCGCGCTCGGCAAGATCGACACGGTGATCTACGAGAGCACGCGCGAAGGCGGATCGAGCCGCACGTCCCGCTTCTGGATGGCACCGAGCCTGGAGTTCCTGCCGGTGCGCGCCGAGCAGGTGCGCAAGGGCAAGGTCGAGACGGTGATGCTCCTGCAGAAGCTCGAACGACCGTAGCAGCGACCTCGGGCTGCTACGCCTTCGGCAGCGTCACGCCGCGTTGACCCTGGTACTTGCCGCCGCGATCCTTGTACGACGTCTCGCAGACTTCGTCCGACTCCAGGAACAGCATCTGCGCAACGCCCTCGTTGGCGTAGATCTTAGCGGGCAGCGGCGTCGTATTGGAGAACTCCAGCGTCACGTGCCCCTCCCACTCGGGCTCCAGCGGCGTGACGTTCACGATGATGCCGCACCGTGCGTAGGTCGACTTGCCCAGGCAGATCGTCAGCACGTTGCGGGGAATCCGGAAGTACTCGACGGTGCGCGCCAGCGCGAACGAGTTCGGCGGGATGATGCACACGTCCTGCTGCAGGTCGACGAAGTTCTTCGAGTCGAAGTCCTTCGGGTCGACGATCGTCGAGTTGATGTTCGTGAAGATCTTGAACTCGTTGGCACAGCGCACGTCGTAGCCGTAGCTCGACGTGCCGTACGAGATGATCTTGCCGTTGCTGGCCGTCCGCACCTGCCCCGCCTCGAACGGCTCGATCATTCCCTGTGCGGCCATGCGGCGGATCCAGCGGTCGGACTTGATGCTCATAGATTGAAGATGACGGGTGGCGATGAATGGGCGCGCAATGGTAGCCGGCGTCGGCTCAGGTGTCTTCCATCGTGATCGTCGGAAAGGCCGCTGCGGGTGTGAGGGCCGTGCGCGCCAATCGTGCGGCCGTCCGACGTGCGAGTTCGATGTAGGCGCGCCCGAGCGAGCTGTCGGGCTCGGCCACGACGGTCGGCCGCCCGCCGTCTGCGTGCTCGCGGATGCGGATATCCAGCGGCAGCTCCGCCAGAAGGTCTACGCCATATTGCTCCGCCATCCGCCGGCCGCCGCCGGCGCCGAAGATGTGCTCCTCGTGGCCGCACTGAGAGCAGACGTGCGTGCTCATGTTCTCGACGATGCCGAGCACCGGCACTTCGACCTTCTGGAACATCCGCAGACCCTTGCGCGCGTCGAGCAGTGCGATGTCCTGCGGCGTGGTGACGATCACCGCCCCGCTGACGGGAACCCGTTGCGACAAGGTGAGCTGCGTGTCGCCGGTGCCCGGCGGCATGTCGACGATCAGGTAATCGAGGTCGCCCCAGCGCGTAGTTTCCAGGAGCTGCACCAGCGCCTGCGTCACCATCGGGCCGCGCCACACCATGGGCTGCTCGGCGTCGATCAGGAATCCGACCGACATGACTTTTACGTCGTAGGCGACGGGCGCGACCATGGTGCGCTGGTCCGGGCTGGTCGGGCTCTGGCCGGCCAGCCCCATCATCAGCGGCTGGCTGGGACCGTAGATGTCGGCGTCCAGCAGGCCAACCGCCGCGCCTTCGTAGGCCAGCCCGAGTGCAAGGTTCGCAGCAGTCGTCGACTTGCCGACTCCTCCTTTCCCCGAGGCGACCGCGATGATGTTGCGGACGCCCTGGATCGGCCGCAGGTTGCGCTGGACGCCGTGGGCAGCGACCTGCCAGTCGATGTCGATGGCCACGCGGCGCGCACCGGCGAGCGGACGCACACGTTGCTCGACCGCAGCGGCGAGCTCGTCCCGGTAGTGGCGTGCCGGGAACCCCAGGGTGAGCGAGATTGCGAGTTGCGCAGCGTTGCTCTCGACTCGGCGCAACGCGCCGGCGGCGCGCAGCTCCAGCCCCATGTAGGGATCGACGTAGGACTCCACGGCCTCGCGCACTGCGGCTTCGGAAGCTGTACTCATAAGAATCGTGACGGTTCCGGCCGGAGTCGGCCTGGCGCGGATTGTAGCGCGGCAGCCGTGGCATAATGCGGCGCAAACGCAATGCGGACATCAGTGCCATTTCTCCTCTCCTGGGAACCAGCTTGAATAGCCTGCCGCGGTCCGCTGCCATCGAGACCGGGATCACTGGATGAGTTTCTTTTCGGATTTGAAAGCTGAGCGGCTAATCGCGGAGATCCGCGGCATCGCCGATCCGATGCATCCGGAGGCGCAGAAGGCGTTCCAGAAGCTCGCGAAGATCGGCCCCGGCGCGATTCCGAAGATCCTCGACGCGCTCGCCGTCGCGGACAAGAAGGAAGCGGCCTCGTACGTCGAGATCCTGACGCAGCTCGTCGACAACAAGACGTTCCCGATCCTGGTGGAAGGCCTGGCGGACGGCAGCCCGCGCACGATCGCGGCCGTGAGCTGGGCACTCACGGCGAGTCACAACTACAGCCCGTCGCTGCTGATCGACCTGCTCGCGCGCGAGGACGTCTCCAAACCCGCCGTGCTGGAAATCATCGCCGCCCAGAAGCAGCGCTTTTCGGTCCGCGACCTGCTGCAGCACGCGTACAGCCAGGAGGCGAACGAGAAGGTCGCCCTGTTCCGCATCATCGGCGATCTCGCCGACACGGCGTCGATCCCCGAGCTGACCAGCCGCATCGAGGGCAAGGACTCGATCGCGCGCATGCACATCATCAACATCCTGTCGCGCTTCAACCGGCCGGATGTGTCGGCGGCGATCCAGACCCAGCTCAAGGATCCGAACAAGCTGATCCGGCAGGCGGCGCTCAACGCGCTGGCGAAGATGGACGGCCCGATCGCGGTCGGCCCGGTCACCCAGCTGCTGCGCGACCCGGACCTCGAGGTCGCGAACCGCGCCATCGATGTCGTGGTGCGTGCCAAGGACCCGGACACGATGAAGCACCTCATTGAGGTGCTGAAGGACGAGAACGAGTACGCGCGGCGCGCAGCGGTCGAGGTCCTGAATCACCTCGGCACCGCGAAGGACATCAAGCACCTGCTGCAGGTCATCAAAGACGACGACTGGTGGGTGCGCACGCGCGCGGCGGACGCGCTCGGCAAGATCGGCGGACCGCGCGTCGTGGACGCCGTCATCGAGCTGATCCGCGACGAGGACGAGGACGTGCGGCGCGCCGCCATCGAGATCCTCAACCAGACCAAGGACGAGCGCGCAGTCAACTTCCTGATCGAGGCCACCAAGGACAAGGACTGGTGGGTCAGCGAGCGCGCCGTGGATGCGCTGGCGGAGATCGGCAGCAAGAAGGCCGTGCCGACGCTGATGGAGCTGCTCAACTCGGAAAACACGCGCTCGCTGCCGACCGTCGCGCGAGCGCTCGGCAAGCTCGGCGACGCGCGCGTGATCGAGCCGATGGTCCGTCTGCTGGAGCGCCCGGAGAAGGAGATCAAGGTCGAGGCGATCAACGCGCTCGCGCGGCTGGCCGACGACAAGCGCGCCGACAGCGTCCGCAGCTACATCCAGGCCGCCGGCGCCAATGCCAACGACGAGACGATCCAGCACGCCGCGATGCGCGCGCTGGAGGAGATCGACAACCGTTACTCGAGCACCGCGGTTGCGGCTGCGGCAGCGGCTACCGCGGCAAACGTCAAGGCAGCCAAGATGGCGGAGCCGGCGCGCACGCTGCTGATCGAGAAAGGCGACGTCGAGCAGGTCATCAAGAAGGCCGAGGAGACGGCAGCGACGGCCGTCAAGATGGACATCGCCACGCTCAAGAACGGGGACATCATCGAAGGCCGCTACAAGTTCATCGAGAAGATCGGCAAGGGCGCGTTCGGCACCGTCGTGCTGGTCGAGGACACGGTCGTCGACGAGCGCCTGATCCTGAAGTTCCTGAACCCGAACGTGGCGCAGGACGAGGAGATGATGAAGCGCTTCGTGCACGAGCTGCGCTACTCGCGCAAGATCACGCACAAGAACGTCATCCGCATCTACGACTTCCTGTACATGCGCGGCAACTACGCGATCTCGATGGAATACTTCCCCGGGCACACGCTCGGCAGCGAGATCGTGAACGAGAAGCCGTTGCCGCTGGCGCGCGCCATCCAGTACAGCATCGACATCTGCACCGGCATGACCGTCGCGCACCAGGTAGGCGTCGTGCATCGCGACCTGAAGCCCGCGAACATCATGATCAACAACGAGGGGCTGCTGAAGGTCCTCGACTTCGGCGTCGCGGCCGCGCAGAAGGAAGGCGACACGCAGCTGACCAAGACCGGCTACGTGATCGGCTCGCCGAAGTACATGGCGCCCGAGCAGATCCTCGGCAAGAAAGTCGATCAGCGCGCCGACATCTACAGCGTCGGCGTGATCATGTACGAGATGTTCACCGGGCAGCCGCCCTACAGCCGCGGCGACCACATGTCGGTGATGTACCAGCACGTGCAGGGCAAGGCGAAGGCGGCGATCGACGTGAATCCGCAGCTCCCCAAGGGGCTCTCCGATCTGGTCGGGCAGGCGATGTCGGTCGACAAGATGAAGCGCCACCAGACCATGGAAGAGCTGCGGCTGGCGCTGGAGAAGATGCGCCAGTAGCGGTACCCTCCGCTCCACATGGCACGCATCGATGCATTCCTGAAACTGGGCACCGACCAGGGTTGCTCGGACATCCACTTCGCCGTCGGCCTGCCGCCCCTCCTGCGCATGCACGGCGACCTGATGCCGATCAAGTTCCGTGACCTCAGCCAGGCGGAGCTCGAAGGCTACATCACCGAGATCGTCAGCAAGACGAACCAGGACCGCCTGCGCAAAGGCCACGACGTCGACTTCTCGTACGTGTCCTCGAACGGCGGCCGGTTCCGCGTCAACGTGTATCGCAAGGACACCGGCGTCGGCGCCACCTTCAGGGCGATTCCCGCCGATCCGCCGACGCTCGAACGGCTGGGACTGCCGCCGATCGTCAAGAAGCTGTGCGACTACCACCAGGGCATGATCCTGGTCACCGGCTCGACCGGCACCGGCAAGTCGACGACGCTCGCGGCAATGATCGATCACCTGAATTCGACGCGCCGGCTGAACATCGTCAGCCTCGAGGATCCGATCGAGTTCGTGCACAAGAGCAAGGGCAGCCAGATCATCCAGCGCGAGCTCAACACGCACCTGCCCTCCTTCGCCGAGGGCGTGCGCGCCGCGATGCGCGAGGATCCCGACGTCATCCTGGTCGGCGAGCTGCGCGACGCCGACACGATCCGCTGGGCGATGACGGCGGCCGAGACCGGTCACCTGGTGCTGGGCACGCTGCACACGACCGGCGCGGTCAAGACCATCGACCGCGTCGTGGACGCCCTGCCGGCGGACGAGCGCGAGCAGACCAAGAGCTTCCTGTCGCAGAGCCTGATCGCGGTGATCACGCAGGTACTGGTGAAGACGGCCGACCAGCGCGGCCGCAAGGCCGTCTGCGAGGTCATGGTGCTGACGCGCGCGATCGGCAAGCTGATCATGACCGACCAGACGCACCAGATTCCGACCCAGCTCCAGACCGGCAAGGACCTCGGCATGCAGATGCTCGACCAGGCGCTGCTGGCGAACGTGCAGTCGAAGGAGATCGATCCCGACGACGCCTACGTGTACGCGAGCGACAAGCGCCTGTTCTCGAAGTTCGTGACCGACGCCAGCGTCCTGCCGAAGTTCGACCTGGCCCCGGGATAAGAGACCATGAGCACCGATCCTGCCAGCGCCACCGCGAATCCCTACGTCCCGCGGCGCATCGACGAGTACCTGAAGGAGGTCCTGAGTCGCAACGGCTCCGACCTGCACTTCATCGCGAACGACCCGCCGCGCATCCGCATGTACGGCGAGCTGCAACCGCTGCGGCCGGAGATTCTCTCGCCGCAGTTCGTCGAAGAGGCGCTGCGCGAGATCATGCCACGCGCCGCGCAGCAGCGGCTGGAAGAGAAGCACGGCGCGGACTTCGCCTACATCATTCCTGGCATCTCGCGCTTCCGCGTCAACGTGATGCGTCACCTGTACGGGCTCGGCTGCGTCTGCCGCGCGATCCCTTCCAAGGCGCTCTCGCTCGACCAGCTCAACATGCCGGACGCGGTGCGCAACCTGTGCAAGGTCAACAACGGCCTGATCCTCGTGACCGGCAAGACCGGCTCCGGCAAGTCGACGACGCTCGCGGCGATGATCGACGACATGAACGTGCGCCTGAAGGGCCACATCCTGACGATCGAAGACCCGATCGAGTTCGTGCATCCGCGCAAGAGCTGCCTGATCAGCCAGCGCGAGATCGGCACGCACGCCCCCTCGTTCTACGAAGCGCTGCTGTCGGCCCTGCGCGAAGACCCCGACATCATCCTGGTCGGCGAGTTGCGCGACTACGAGACGATGAGCGCCGCGGTCACCGCCGCCGAAATGGGCATCCTCGTGATGGGCACGCTGCACACCAACGGCGCGGCGCCGACGGTCGATCGCATGGTCAACGCGTTCCCGGCCGACAAGCAGCAGCACGTGCGCGCGATGCTTTCGACCTCGCTGCGCGGCGTGATCTCGCAGCAGCTCATCCCGCGCGCCGGCAAGCCCGGTCGCGTTGCAGCGCTGGAGATCATGGTGAATACGCCGGCGGTCGCGAACCTGATCCGCCAGGGCAAGCTCGACCAGCTCGAAAACACGATGCAGAGCGGCGCCGCGCACGGCATGCGCACCATGGACAGCGCGATCCAGGAGCTGCTCGACAAGGCCCTGATCACCGGCAAGGACGCATATAAGAAAGGCATCAACAAGGCGAAATTCGAGCCGGTGAAGGACAACGGATAGCCGCGGATAGCGGTTGGCGGATAGCGGATAGTGGAGAGTTCGCTATCATCGGGGGCATGAGTTCTCTGCGTCCCCTGTTCATCACGACTGCGCTGCCGTTCTCGAACGGACCGTTCCACATCGGCCACATCATGGAGTACATCCAGGCCGATATCTGGGTGCGTTTCCAGCGCATGCAGGGCCGGGCAGTGCACTTCGTGGGTGCCGACGACACGCACGGCGCGCCGGTGATGCTGAAGGCCGAGGCCGAGGGCGTCACGCCCGAGGAGCTGATCCGCCGGATCGCCGCCGGACGGCAGCAATATCTCGATGGCTTTCACCTCAGCTACGACCACTGGTATTCGACGCACTCGCCGGAGAACTTCGAGCTGTCGACGGACATCTATCGCAAGCTCAAGGCCGCCGGCCTGATCTACGTGAAGCCGGTCGAGCAGTTCTTCGACACCGCGAAGCAGATGTTCCTGGCGGACCGCTACATCAAGGGTCAGTGCCCCAATCCAACGTGCGGGGCGATGGACCAGTACGGCGACGCGTGCGAGGTCTGCGGCACGGTGTACTCGCCGACCGACCTCATCAACCCGTATTCGACGCTGTCGGGCCTGACCCCGGTGCGCAAGACCTCCGACCACTACTTCTTCCGGTTGTCCGATCCGAAGTGCGTCGCGTTCATGAAGAGCTGGCTCGATACGCCTGGGCGGCTGCAGCCGTCGGTCGCGAACAAGGCGCGCGAATGGATCAGCGGCACCGGCGACCAGGAGCTGGCCGACTGGGACATCTCGCGCGACGCGCCGTACTTCGGCATTCCAATCCCGGACGCGCCCGGCAAATATTTCTACGTGTGGCTGGACGCGCCGATCGGCTATCTCGCCTCGCTCAAGAACTACTTCGACAGCGGCAAGGCGCGCGCCAAGGGCGAGCTGCGCAGCTTCGACGAGTTCCTGGCCGCGCCGGACACGGAGCAGGTCCACATGATCGGCAAGGACATCATCTACTTCCACACGCTGTTCTGGCCGACGATGCTGAAGTTCGCCGGCCGCAAAGTACCCGATCATGTCTACGTGCACGGCTTCATCACGCTCGCCGGCGCGAAGATGTCGAAGTCGCGCGGCACGGGCCTGAGCCCGTTGCGCTATCTCGAGCTCGGCATGAATCCGGAGTGGCTGCGCTATTACATCGCGGCGAAGCTCAACGCGAACGTCGAAGACATCGACTTCAATCCCGACGACTTCGTGGCGCGCGTCAACAGCGACCTGGTCGGCAAGTATGTGAACATCGCGAGCCGCACTGCGGGGTTCGTCACGAAGCGCTTCGGCGGGCGTCTCGGCAGCGTCGCCAGCAACCGCATGCTCGACGATCTGCGTGCAGCGTCGCAGACGATCGCCACGCACTACGAGCAGAGAGAGTTCGGCAAGGCGCTGCGCGAAGTCATGGAAGCAGCGGATGTGGCGAACGCCTACATCGCACAGCAGGCGCCGTGGGAGCTTGCGAAGGATCCGCAGAACGACGCGCGGCTGGCTGAGGTCTGCACCGTCGGCCTGAACGTGTTCCGCCTGCTCACGATTTACCTGAAGCCGGTCATGCCGAAGCTCGCGGAGGCGGTCGAACAGTTCCTGCGCATTCCGCCGCTGCAATGGCGTGACGCACAGAACTTGCTCGAAAATCACGTCATCGGCGCGTACGAGCATCTCATGACGCGCGCCGACCCGAAGCAGCTCGATGCGCTGCTCGGTCTCGACGAGACCGCGACGAAGACCGACGCGAAAGCCAGTGCGCCCGCGGCCACGCCTGCGAGTGGCGAAGTGACGGTCGAAGATTTCGCAAAGCTCGACCTGCGGATCGCGAAGATCGTCGCCGCGGAGACAGTGGAAGGCGCCGACAAGCTGCTGAAGCTGACCCTGGATATCGGCGACGGCCAACGCACCGTGTTCGCCGGCATTCGTTCCGCGTACGTGCCGGACCAGTTGGCCGGACGCATGACGCTGGTGCTGGCGAATCTCAAGCCGCGCAAGATGAAATTCGGCGTTTCCGAAGGCATGGTGCTGGCGGCGGGCCCCGGCGGGAAGGACATCTTCCTGTTGTCGCCGGACGCGGGCGCAACGCCGGGGATGAAAGTGAAGTAGCAGGCCATGACTTCCCTGCTCATGGTTCTGCTGAGCAGCGTGCTGGTCACGACAGTGGTACTCGCGCACATGCCGCAGTGGCGTCCGTTCGTGACGCCGACCGATATCTTCGGCGGCGCACGCGTCATCGCCGTCGCCTGTCTCGTGGCGATCCCGGCCGTTGCCTTGCCCGGCTGGGTCCTCGTGCGCTTCGTGCTCGCTCCCTGGCACCTGGAATATCTGGGCACGCCGGCCCTGGTAGCAGTGGTGTTGATCGTCGTGCCGCTCCTGGAGCTGGCGCTGCGGCGCCGTGCGGTCCTGACTCAGCAGCCCGGCTTCGCGCTGGTGATGAGCACGAACACTGCGCTCCTCGGAATCGCATTGATCACCGATCTGCGCGGCGCGACCTTCGGCATCGCTGTATTGCTTGCGATCGGCGCAGCCGTTGCGCTCGCGTTGCTCCTGCTCGCGTTCGCCGCGCTGTACGAGAGACTGCAGCAGGCGGATGTTCCCGTTGCCTTCCGCGAGGCGCCGCTCGCGCTCGTGACGGCCGGAATCATGGCGCTGGCGTTCATGGGCTTCAGCGGCCTCATCCAGGAATAGCCATGCTGCCGGCGCTGCTGACCATGGTTGGACTCGCCGCCGCTGCAGGCGTTGCTGCCGCGTTCGCGGCGCGCCGCTCGACCGCGGACCAGGACCGTCTGATCGACGAGATCGACGCGCTCCTGCCGCAAACGCAATGCGGACGCTGTACGTTCGTCGGGTGCCGTCCGTACGCAACTGCGCTCGCAAACGGCGAAGCAGACATCAATCAATGTCCACCAGGCGGCGATGCGACGGCCGCGGCGCTCGCACGGCTGCTGAATCGCGAGGCGCGTCCAGTCGATCCGCGCTTCGGCATCGTGCCCGTGCGTCCGCTGGTCGCATGGATCGACGAGAGTGCGTGCATCGGCTGCGTGAAATGCATTCAGGCATGCCCGGTCGATGCGATCGTGGGCGCTTCCAAATTCATGCACACGGTCATCGCCGCGCAGTGCACCGGCTGCGAGCTGTGCATACCGCCCTGCCCCGTCGATTGCATCGTCATGCGACCCGCCCCGGCGGCAGAGCTGCGACCCGGCCAGTCCTCAGTGGCCCGAGAAACCATGCACGCGCTGGAGACATGACGATGGCTCGACCCTCGGGTGTGCAGGGCGGATTGCGGCTCGATGCGCACAAGCAGCGATCCACGGCCCACCCGCTCCGGACAGCGAGCCCTCCCGAGCATCTGGTGCTGCCCTTGGATCAGCACGCGGGCGCGGCAGCAGTACCGATCGTGGCGCCCGGAGATCGCGTTCTGCTCGGGCAGCCGATTGCCGAGCCCGGCGGCACGGTCAGCGCTTGGTTGCACTCGCCCGTATCGGGCACGGTGACGACGATCGAGCCTCGTCCCTCACCCCGCCATCACGGGGCGCCGGCGCTCAGTGTCGTCATTGCCAACGACGCAATGGACGAGCGCCACGCCCCGGCGGCGACTTCGAGCTTCGAGCATCAGTCCGCAGGGCAACTGCGCGAACACCTGGAGCGGGGTGGCATCGTTGGCCTGGGCGGCGCGGTCTTTCCCATGTCCGTCAAGGTTGACGCCGCCGCTGCCCACAGCGCGCCGCAAGTTCTTCTCAATGGTGTCGAGTGCGAGCCGTACATCAGCTGCGACGACGTGCTGATGCGCGAGCGCGCGCAGGACGTGGTATTGGGAGGGTCCATCCTGCTGCACGCGGTGGGAGCAGAAACTTGCATCATTGCCGTCGAAGACGACATGCCGGAAGCCGCTCGAGCCCTGAGCAGCGCCGTCGACCGCCAGCACGATGAGCGCATCCAGATCGCGATCGTGCCGCGCGTCTATCCCGCAGGCGGCCAGCGCCAGCTGATCACCACCGTGTTCGGCGTTGAAGTACCGTACGACGCGCTGCCGACGGAAATCGGCATCCTCTGTCAGAACGTCGCGACCGCCGCTGCGGTGGCGCGTTGGGTGCGAGACGGGCAGCCGCTAACTAGTCGGATCGTGACCGTGACCGGGGACGGCGTGCAGCACCCGGCCAATCTCGAAGTGCGTCTCGGCACGCCGGTTTCGAGTCTGATCGCCGACTGCGGTGGCTACACGGAACGAATGACGCGACTCATCATGGGCGGCTCCATGATGGGCGTGGCATTGCCGTACGATGAGCTGCCGGTCATCAAGTCAACGAACTGCGTCATCGCCGCGTCGGCGCTCGACCTGCAGCCACGAGCCGCGGAGCTGCCCTGCATACGCTGCGGCAACTGCGCGGACGTTTGCCCGGCAATACTCCTGCCGCAGCAGCTGCACTGGTACGTTCAAGGAAGGAATCTCGAGGCTCTGGAAACCTACGGCTTGATGGACTGCATCGAATGCGGCTGCTGCGATTACGTCTGCCCCAGCCAGATCCCGCTGGCAGAGCGCTTTCGCGAGATGAAACCGGTACTGCTGCGCACACGCATCGGCCGCGCGACCGCGGACGCGTCCCGCTCGGCCTTCGAGGCGCGGACCGACCGCATCGCCCGGCTCGAGGCCGCACAGCGAGCAGCGCTGGCGCGCAAGCGCCAGGCGGTTCGTGACAAGCAATCGTGACAGCCTTGCGCATGCCGTTTGCAACCGCACCCGCTCCCCATGTAGTCGCACCGAGCAGCGTCGGCCGCGTCATGCGACAGGTGCTGTACGCGCTCGTCCCGACCGTTGCTCTGCACGTCGTGTTCTTCGGGCCGGGACTGCTGGTTCAGATCATCCTCGGTGTCGCGACGGCGCTGCTCTGCGAAGCCGCGGCGCTGCGCCTGCGCGGCAAGCCTTTGCCGCCTTTCCTGCTCGATGGCAGCGCGATCATCACGGCGGTGCTGCTCGCGCTGTGCCTGCCGCCGCTCGCGCCGTGGTGGCTCGTCGTGAGCGGCGTCGCATTCGCAATCCTGCTCGCGAAGCATCTGTTCGGCGGGCTCGGCGCGAATCCGTTCAATCCTGCAATGGTCGGCTATGCCGTGTTGCTCGTTTCGTTCCCGGCGCGGTTGCTGCAGTGGCTGCCACCGAACGTCGCCGGATTCGAACCGGTCTCGTTGTCGTTCGTGGACACGCTCACGACGATTCTCACGGGCACGCCGCCCGCGCGGTTCACCTGGGACGCCATTACCTCGCCGACACCGCTCGACGCGCTACGCACCGATCTCGCACTCGGCATGACGATGGGCGAAGCGCACGCGAACGCGTTGTTCAGCGCGTTCGGCGGCAAGGGTTGGGAATGGATCAACCTCGCGACGCTCGCAGGCGGTGGCTGGCTGCTCGCGCTGCGGATCATCCGCTGGCAGATTCCGGTGGCGATGCTCACCGCGCTGTTCGTGTGCGCATTGATCATGTCGGCGGCCGACGCTGGCGCGTACGCGGGGCCGCTGTTCCATCTGACGGCCGGCGCGAGCATGCTCGGCGCGTTCTTCATCGCGACCGATCCTGTTTCAGCGGCCACGAGCAACCGCGGCAAGCTGATCTACGGCGCCGGCATCGGTGTGCTGACGTACATCATCCGTACCTTCGGCGGTTATCCTGACGGCGTCGCCTTCGCGGTCCTGATCATGAATCTCGCCGTGCCGCTCATCGACCGCTATACGATCCCGCGCATCTATGGACACGCGCGTTAAGGCGTCGCTGACGATTGCGCTCGTTGCAGGAGCGCTGACCGTGCTCGTCGTACTGGTCGAGGGTGTCACGCGTGAGCGCATCACGGCCAACGAGCAGGCGTGGATCCGCCAACGCCTCGATGCACTCGTCGCGCCTGCGACGCACGACAACGACCTGCTGAAAGATTCGATTGCGGTCACTGCGCCGGACCTGCTCGGGTCGGCACAGCCCGTCAGGATCTATCGCGCGCGCAGGGCCGGCGCGCCGGTCGCTGCAGTGATCCGACCGATCGCTCCCGACGGTTATCGCGGGCCGATCGAGCTGCTCGTCGCGATCGGCCAGGACGGACGCCTGATCGGCGTGCAGGTGATCCGGCACGACGAAACGCCCGGCCTCGGCGATGCGTTCGAGTCGCGCGACGTGCATTGGCTCGACCGCTTTCGCGGCCGCTCGTTGACGGATCCGCCGCCGCAGCGCTGGACCGTGCGGCGTGACGGCGGCGATTTCGATGCATTCACCGGCGCCACGATCACGCCGCGCGCCATCGTCAAGGCGGTACGCAACGCGCTCGAGTACTATCAGCGCAACAGTCGACGAATCTTCGATCAGCCCGCCCAATGAGCGCCCGCAGGTCACACACCTTCGGCAGCATGGCGCAACTCATCGCCGTCTGTCCGTTGCTCGCGATGAGCGATACCGTCGTCGACGCCCTCGGTATCGGCATCATCGTGCTGCTCGTGATGCCGCTTGCAGCCGTGCTCCTTGCAGTGCTGCGCCCTCGCCTGTCGAATGAGACTGCACTGGCAGCGAGCATGCTGACGGTTGCTGCGCTCGTGGCATGCGCCGAGCTGCTGTTGAGCGCATGGTTCAGCGAGCTCAGGACCTCGCTCGCGCTGTTCGTGCCGCTGATCGTGTCGAATCTGATCGTCATCCTGCACCTGCAGAAGCAGCACGAGAGCTTCGCCTCTGTATTTGCAGGAAGCCTGCGGATCGCAACCGGAATTGCGGTGACGCTGCTGCCGCTGAGCATCGCTCGCGAGCTGGTCGGGCGCGGCTCGCTGCTGCACGATGCCGGCAACCTGCTGGGCGCGTGGGCCAGTTGGGCGGAAGCGAGCTTCTTCCGCGTCGACATGGGATTTCTGCTCGCGATGCTGCCGCCTGGTGCCTTCATTTCGTTCGGCCTGCTGCTGGCCGCCCGCAACTGGGTTGTCCATCGTCGTCACTCATGAACAAGAAGAAAGTGGTCGCGATCTTCGCGCGCCTCAAGGCACTCAATCCGCAACCGACCACCGAGCTCGAATACAGCACGCCATTCGAGTTGCTGGTCGCGGTGATCCTGTCGGCGCAGGCGACCGACAAGGGCGTCAATCTCGCAACGCGCACGCTGTTCAAGCACGCCAATACGCCGCAGGCGATCTTCAAACTCGGCGTCGGCGGACTGTCGGAGTACATCAAGACGATCGGGCTGTACAACACGAAAGCGAAGAACGTCATCGAGATGTGCCGCATCCTGCTGGAGCAGCACGGCGGCGAAGTCCCGCAGGAACGCGAGGCGCTCGAAGCCCTGCCCGGCGTCGGCCGCAAGACCGCGAACGTGATCCTGAACACGGCGTTCGGCCAGCCGACGATCGCCGTCGATACTCACATCTTCCGCGTCGCGAACCGCACCGGCCTGGCGCCCGGCGAGACGGTGCGCGACGTGGAGGATCATCTGCTCAAGGTCGTGCCGCCCGAGTATCTGCACGATGCGCATCACTGGCTGATCCTGCACGGCCGCTACACATGCGTGGCGCGCAAGCCGAAATGTCCGCAGTGCCCGATCCTGGAGCTGTGCGAGTTCCGCGCGAAGACGCGCTCGGAGCCGGTCAGGAAGAAGGCGAAGCGCTAGAATCGCGCCATGCCCTTTTTCGACAACCAGTCGCGCGACGAGCTGCGCCGCGTGTACGTCGAGGCCTGGCGCAAGCGACGCGCAGGGCTGCCGATCGAGCCGCTGGAAGCGCAGGTCGCAGACGTGATTGCGCTGCATCCGGAATATCACGCTGCCCTGGAGCGCAGCGAGGACGCAGTCGGGCGCGACTACACGCCCGAGGGCGGACAATCCAACCCGTTCCTGCACATGGGACTGCACCTGGCGGTCCGCGACCAGATCGCGACCGACCGACCCGCGGGCCTGCGCCAGGCATTCGAGCGCGTCGCGGCGCGCGTCGGCTCGGCGCACGAAGCCGAGCACCGCATCATCGAATGTCTCGCCGAGGCGATGTGGGAAGCGCAGCGCTCGGGACGGCCGCCGGACGAAGCTGCCTACCTGCAGCGCGTGCTGCGGCTGTGATAAATTTCCCGCCCGCCTCATCGCCAGCCCCGAACTCTCAATGACTACGATCCGGCAGGACGACGTGATCCAGAGCGTCGCCGACGCGCTTCAATACATTTCTTATTACCACTCGCCCGATTTCATCCAGGCCATGGCCGGCGCCTACGAGCGCGAAGCGAGCCCGGCCGCGAAGGATGCGATCAAGCAGATCCTGGTGAATTCGCGCATGTGCGCGCAGGGCCATCGCCCGATCTGCCAGGACACGGGCATCGTCACGGTCTTCGCGAAGGTCGGCATGAACGTGCGCTGGGACGCCAGCATGAGCCTGGCCGATATGATCAACGAAGGCGTGCGCCGTGCGTACAACCATGCCGACAACAAGCTGCGCGCCTCGATCGTCGCCGACCCGGCGTTCGACCGGAAGAACACGCGCGACAATACGCCGGCGGTCATTCACATGGAGCTCGTGCCGGGCGACGCAGTGGAGATCGCGGTCGCTGCCAAGGGCGGCGGCTCGGAGAACAAGGCGATCATGACGATGCTGAATCCCTCGGATTCGATCGTCGACTGGATTCTGGAAACGGTGCCGGAGATGGGCGCGGGCTGGTGTCCGCCGGGCATGCTCGGCATCGGCATCGGCGGCACCGCGGAGAAGGCGATGGTGATGGCCAAGGAGTCGCTGTTCGAGGCCGTCGACATCCACGAAGTTCGTGCACGCGGTCCGCAGAATCGCATCGAAGCGCTGCGCCTGGAGATCCACGACAAGGTGAACGCTCTGGGCATCGGCGCGCAGGGACTCGGCGGACTGACCACCGTGCTCGACGTGAAGATCAAGGACTACCCGACACACGCCGCGTCGCTCCCGGTCGCGATCATTCCAAACTGCGCCGCGACCCGGCACGTGCATTTCGTGCTCGACGGTTCCGGTCCGGCGCAGCTCGAACCGCCCGACCTGGAGTTGTGGCCGAAGCTCACGTACGAAGCAGCGCCCGACTCGCGACGCGTGAATCTCGACGCGCTCACGCGCGAAGACGTCGCCGCGTGGCACCCGGGCGAGCGCCTGCTGTTGTCCGGCAAAATGCTCACGGGTCGCGACGCCGCGCACAAGCGGCTCGCGCAATTGCTCGATGCGGGCAAGCCGCTGCCCGAGGGCCTCGACTTCAAGAATCGCGTCATCTACTACGTCGGACCGGTGGACCCGGTGCACGGCGAAGCAGTTGGACCGGCTGGACCGACGACCGCGACGCGCATGGACAAGTTCACGGAGATGATGCTGGCGCGCACGGGACTGATCGCGATGGTCGGCAAGGCCGAGCGCGGGCCCGAGGCGATCGCAGCAATTCGCAAGCACAAGGCCGCGTACCTCATGGCCGTCGGCGGCGCCGCGTACCTCGTGTCGAAGGCGATCCGCGCGAGCCGCGTCGTCGCGTTCGGCGACCTCGGCATGGAAGCGATCTACGAGTTCGAAGTGAAGGACATGCCGGTGACCGTGGCCGTCGACGCGCGCGGCGAGTCGGTGCACGAAACCGGTCCAGCGCAGTGGCGCGGCAAGATCAAGGGCATCCCGGTCAAGACGGCCGTGCAATGACGCTCGACTACGCCATCCTGTTGCCGCCGACTGCGATGGTCTTTCTCACCGGCTTCGTCTGGCTACGAATGGGATCGGATCGTCTGCGCGAGCTGCGCTCGCGACGCATTCATCCGCAGCAGGTCGCTACCTCCAGGCAGATGGCCGAGACGCTGCAGAATACGCAGTCCGCCGATCATTTCCGCAACTTGTTCGAAGTGCCGGTGCTGTTCTACGCGCTGTGCGGCTTTCTCGCGATCACCAGGCTGACGACGCTGTTCCTGCTGGCGTGCGCGTGGGGCTACGTCGTGCTGCGGGCGCTGCACGCCTACATCCACCTCACGAACAACAAGGTCGTGCGGCGCTTTCAGGCGTTCGTCGCGAGCACGATCGTGCTGTACGTGATGTGGGGAATTTTCGCGGTCCGGTTGGCGCTGTCACTCTGACGACAAGCGGTAGTCCGCGAACTGCTGGCGGAGCTGCAGCTTGCTCAGCTTGCCCGTCGCGGTGAGCGGCAGCTTGTCGACGAACACGACGTCGTCCGGGATCCACCACTTCGCGACCCGGCCCAGGTAGAACTCGAGCAATTCCTCGCGCGTCACCGACGCACCCGGCTTCAGCACCACGACCAGCAGCGGGCGTTCCTGCCACTTCGCGTGCGGAATTGCGATTGCCGCGGCTTGCGCTACCGCCGGATGCGCGACCGCGAGATTTTCCAGCTCGATCGAGCTGATCCACTCGCCGCCGGACTTGATGACGTCCTTGGTGCGGTCGGTGATCTGCAGGTAGCCGAGAGGGCAGATCGTGGCGACGTCGCCGGTGTTGAACCAGCCGTCGGCCTCGAACGCGGGATCGTTGTCGCGCCGGTAGTAGCTCGATGCGATCCACGGACCGCGCACCTTCAGCGCGCCGAACGCTTTGCCGTCGCGCGGCAGCTCCTTGCCCTCCTCGTCCGTGATCTTCAGCTCGACGCCGAACACCGTGCGGCCCTGCTTGGCGCGCAGCGCGTCGCGCTCGGCGACCGGAAGCTGTGCCGCTTCCGGCGTCAGACAGCGGATCGTGCCGATCGGACTCATCTCCGTCATGCCCCAGGCGTGCACGACTTCGACGCCGCGCTCGCGCAACTGATTCATCAGCGCAATCGGCACGGCGGAGCCGCCCGACAGCACCTTCTGCAAGCTGTCGATGTTCTTGCCGGTCTTTTCGAGATAGGCGATCACGCCTTGCCAGACCGTGGGCACGCCGGCCGCGAACGTCACCTGTTCGGACTCGATCAGCGACTGCAGCGTTTCCGGATCGCCCATCTTCGGCCCGGGGAACACCAGCTTGGCGCCGACCATCGCGCAACCGTACGGCAGCGCCCAGGCATTGACGTGAAACATCGGAACGACCGGCATGACGACGTCCGCACCGGCCAGGCCCATCGCGTCCGGCAGCGCCGCCGCGTAAGTATGGATCACCGTCGAGCGGTGACTGTAGAGCACGCCTTTGGGATCGCCGGTGGTTCCGGACGTGTAGCACAGCGAAGACGCGGTGCGCTCGTCGAGCTCCGGCCACTCGAACTGATCCGATTCCGGCGCGATCAGCGACTCGTAGCTGCGCGCGTTCGGCAGCGACGTCGCCGGCATGTGCGCGTCGTCGGTGAGGATGACGTAGCCTTCGAGCCGGGTCAGCCGCGGCTGCAGCTTCTCGATCAGCGGCACGAACGCCGGGTCGAGGAACAGCCAGCGATCCTCGGCGTGATTGACGATGTAGACGATCTGCTCTTCGAACAGCCGCGGATTGATCGTGTGGCAGACGTAGCCGGAGCAGGAAACGGCGTAGTAGATCTCGAAGTGCCTGAAATCGTTCCAGGCCAGCGTCGCCACGCGATCGCCCTGCTGCAAGCCCAGACGCTGCAGCGCGTTGGCGAGCTTGCGCGACCGCGCGAAGGCCTCGCGGAACGTGTAGCGGTGGCGCGGATGATCCGCGGTGATCGAAACGATCTCGCGATTGGGATGTTGCAGTTCTGCGTGCCGCAGGATCGCGCTGATCAGCAGCGGCCGATCCATCATCTGTCCGAACATGGAGTCCCCCCGGGGCCAATGTCCCCGGCGTAGGCTACCGCGTGCTGACGGGTGTGGCGAGAGAGGCGGCGTTCGGGATGGTCGGGACGCTGTCCGCCGCGATCACGGCGTGCCCCTGGGCTTTGGAGCCGACGCCGTCGGCGGCCTCGCCCGGCGCTTCGGCGGCCGGCGGCGCGTCGCCGAACCCGTACTGCACGAGGATCCGCGCGATATGCGGGTGCTCGCTGCTCCACTGCATGAAGTTCACGCACACGGCCTTCAGCTCGTTGGCCTGCGCGTACTCGAACAACTTGCCGGTGAAGCGCGCTCCGCCGAGATCCTGCTCGAACGTCGCCTTGTGCGCCTCCCAGGAATGCTGGACGGCATCGGGCTGTGCGAACAGCTCTATGCGGTCGACGCGTGCGTAAGCCGGCACGGTGCCGCACAAGGCGATGCGCTGCGCGTCCGTCTCGGCGCACGCCGTGGCGGCATCGGTGCGGCGGCAGGCGGGCACGTAGACGATGGATTCGACGCTGTCCTCGACGCCCTCCATTGCGATCGGCGTGACCATGCCGGCTGGCTGCGCACCCGGTGCGTCGCTCGCGTGCACCTGGTCGCGACCTTGCGCGATCAGTGAGCGCAGGTCTTTCAACTCATCGCGCATCGCACGCAGGTCTTCGGCGTTGCGCTGCTTGAGAAACTCCGAGTAGAGAAATCCGCCCGCAGCGGAGGCGACCATCAGCGCCAGGATCGAGAGGAGAGAGCGTGCCGTCGTGCCCTTCTTGGGCCGGCTGTCGACCTTGCTGCGCGACCGCCACGCCATGAAGAGCTGGAACAACGCCCCCGACACGGTCGCTATCGCGCCAATCATTGCCGCCAGGATCGTCTCGGAAAGTCCCATGTGGGTCCTCTAGCTAGTCCACTGCCAGGTGCGCCGGAAGTTATGTCGGCTGCGAGCCGCCGGACTGTACTGCGTCACACTTCTCCGCTCCCGTACGCAGTTGGCAGTTCCGGTCGACGCCGCGTTATGTCCAACGTCGCCGCCCCTCAACTCTGCGGCCGACGTGCCGTTACACCGGTACGCATCAGATCGATCGGAGTGAAGCAATGTCGGGTAGCGCCAGCCAGAACAGTCGCGTGATCCTTGCCGTGGACGATTCGGCGTCGATGCGGCAGATGGTCCGCTTCACGCTCGAGAGCGCCGGCTATCGGGTCGTGCAGGCCGTCGACGGCATCGAGGCGCTCGACTACGCCAAGAGCAGCGCCGTCGACCTGGTGCTCACGGACGTCAACATGCCCCGCATGGACGGCATCACGCTGGTGCGCGAGCTGCGCGGGCTGAGCAGCTACAAGTTCACTCCCATGCTGGTACTGACCACCGAGTCCGGCCAGGACACCAAGCAGCGCGGCAAGCAGGCCGGCGCGACCGGCTGGATCGTGAAGCCCTTCAGCCCGGAACAGTTGCTGTCGACGATCGCCCGGGTGCTGTGAGCGCTCCTCCCATGGACTTCGCCCACTTGCTGCCGAACCCGCCTGAATCGACCGACGACACGGTGATGATCCGGGCTGCGGCCTGGACGCCGGAACAGCAGATCGCGCGTCTGCTGTCGCTGTGCGAAGCGCAGATGGAATCGGCGCTGTCGGAGTCGGACGTCGCCGTCGAGGCGCTCGTCAAATCGTTCGCCGGATTGATCGAGGCCGGCCAGGCGCTCGGCTCGTCGAGCGAGAAAGCGCCCGTCGACCTGGCGGCGCAGTTGGAGGCACTGAAGCAGCAAACGGCGGCGGCCGTCGTTGCATTCCAGTTCTACGACAAGCTCACGCAGCGCCTCGGTCACGTGCGCTACAGCCTCTCCGCGCTCGCGATGTTCGTCTGCGATCATGCCAAGTCGGGTGAGCGCGAGCAGTGGCGGCGCATGTTCGCGACGCTGCGCCGCTTGTATCGCACGGAAGAGGAACGCCAGCTTTTCAGGTTGATGGTCGAAGGCGCCAGCGCCGAAGAGGCGCGCGAACACATCCAGCAGTCGACGGTCACGCTGCGCGCGTCACCGACCGGCGAAATCGAAATCTTCTGAGAAATGCGAAGCGCCGCACCGTGTGCATGTGACAGAAGATCGTAGTCTGTGTCGCATCGCCGTAGGGAACTGGACTAGCCGCCGGCGCGGCTGAGACCTGCGTCGCGATACATCCCATACACGAGTTCGCCCCGCGATCAGTGTGACCTGTAACACGGTCCCAAATCGCGCAAGGTCTATCGTGCATCACAGGTTCGAAGATTTCCGCGCGCGATGGCCGACCGGGTGAGGCAAGCGCGCGCAGCAGCCGGGAGGGGTTATGGTAATCGAGGCGAGAACAGTGGTCGGAGTAGCGGGAGCTTTCGCAGTTGCCGGTCTGGCACTGTGGCTGCTGTCGCCCCCGGCTGAACAGCAGGCCAGGCAGGGCAGCGTCGAAGTCACGCAGGTTCAGGAGCGTTCCTGGACGGTCGAGGTGAAAGACCTCGGCGCGGTGGACTCGAAAGACTCCGCGCGGACGGCGGCCAACCGCTAACGGCTTCGTCGCTTCTGGCATCATGGCCGGATGAGCGTCATCTACCTCATCCGGCACGGCCAGGCTTCTTTCGGCACCGATAACTACGATCAACTCTCCGCGCTCGGCCGCGAGCAGAGCGCACTTCTCGGCAGCTACTTCGCCGCGCTCGGCGAGCCCATCCACGGCATCTATTCCGGCACACTCGAACGACAGCGCGAGACCGCGCAGCTCGTGGCCGCCGCGCTCGCGCCGCATGCCCCGCCGCTGAGCGTCGAGCCCGCGTTCGACGAGTACGAAAGCGAATCGATCCTGCGTGCATTCGCCGCGTCGCAGACGCAGGCGCAACTCGCCGAAGCGGGCTGGCCGGGCCTGCACACCGACCGTCGCCGCTTCCAGTTCTTTCTCGAGCGCGCGGCCCGCGCCTGGGTCGACGCACAGATCGTCGCCGAAGGCCTGTTGCCGTGGCGCGATTTCCACGGCCGCATCATCGTCGCGATCGAAAAGATCATGCGCGCGGAAGGCCGCGGCAAAACGCTGATCGTGAGCACGTCGGGCGGTGTGATCGGTACGATCGTCGCGCACGTGCTCGGGCTCGCGAATCACATCGGCATCGAGCTGAACTGGGCCGTGCACAACGCTTCGATCACGCGGCTGATCTACAGCGCCGACAAAGTCTCGCTGTCGATGTTCAACGGCCTGCCGCATCTCGACCAGGATGGTCGCCGGCCACTCATCACGTATCGCTGAGAGCTACCGGCCCCACTCACCAGCCCAGAGCGCGCTTGCGCTGCTCCACTGCTCCCGGCTCTGCGAGCGACGGACCGAGCTGGTGCAGGATGCCGTTGTCGAGGCCGTAGATCAGGCTGTGAATCGCGACCTGCTGCCCGCGCGACCACGCGTCCTGCAGCAGCGTCGTCTCCGCGACGTTGATCGCCTGCGACAGCACGTTGAGCTCGCACAACCGCATCATGCGGGCATGGTCGTCCTTCAGCCGGTGCAGCTCGTCGCGATTGCGATTGCGCACGTCCTGCACGTGACGCAGCCAGTTGTCGATCAGCCCGAGCTTGTCGTCGCGCATCGCCGCCGCCACGCCGCCGCAGCCGTAGTGCCCGCAGACGATGATGTGCTGGATATTCAGCACGTCGACCGCGAACTGGATGACGGACAGGCAGTTCAGGTCGCTGTGCACGACGACGTTCGCGACGTTGCGGTGGACGAAGATCTCGCCGGGCAGCAGCCCCAGGATCTGATTGGCGGGCACGCGGCTGTCGGAGCAGCCGATCCACAGGTAGCGCGGCGCCTGCTGCCGCGCCAGCCGCGCGAAGAAGTCGGGGTCGGAGCTCGTCATGAGATCCGCCCAGGAGCGATTGCGCTCCAGCAGGGTTTCCAAGGAAGGGTAGTCGGTAGTCATCTGGTCCCCTGCACGGCCCGGCGCGGATTGTAACTGCACCGCAGGCCGTCCAAGGAAATTCCTGCATGACACGGCAGCGACACGTCGCTCTTGCACATTACGCAACGAGAACCGCTCCGCTCGACGCGAGCACTCACGCCTTGCGCTATTCGCAACTTCGAACAACACCGACGTGGAGGTCTGTCATGGTTCGCAGAGCACTGCTACCCCTGGTGGGTACGTCCCTGGCAATGCTGGCCTTGGGGGTTACGGCCGGCGATCGTCATCGCAATACGTTCCGCGCGTTTGCGGAGCTCGTCCCGACACAGGAAGTGCCGGCGGTTTCATCCGTCGCCAAGGGCCGGTTCAAGGCCACGATCGATCGCGCGAATCAGACGATTTCCTATGAATTGACCTACGAAGGTCTCGAGGCGAACCCGACGCAGGCCCACATTCACGTAGGTCAGCGGCGCGTCAACGGCGGCATCAGCGTCTTCCTGTGCGGCAACCCGCCGACCGTACCGCCCGTGGCGTTTCCGCAGCCCCAGGCCTGCCCGCCCGCGCCTGCAACACTTACCGGGGTGCTGACGGTCGCGAACATCGTCGGTCCCGAGGGGCAGGGAATCGCACCGTCATTGAACGGCGCCAACGACTTCGACGAGCTCGTGGACAAGATCCTCGAAGGCTTCGCTTACGCCAATGTCCATTCCTCGAAATTCCAGGGCGGCGAGGTGCGCGGCCAGTTGCGCACTGACGAAAGGCACGGGAAAGACTAGCCCGAACGGCCCAGACGTCGGACCGGACATCGCCGTATACTCGCGCACGGAGAGTTGCGCGGATGCGGCGATGTTAGTGCGAAGGGCGAGTGTCAGCTGCATCGTAGCCATCGCGATGGCGGGCTGCTTTTTGCCCGCATTGCCGGCGGCAGCTGCCGACGTGAGCGGCTCGGTCGCGGTCACCACCGATTACATCTATCGCGGCGTCTCGCAGACAGACGGGCAGCCTGCGGCGCAGGCCGGAGTGCAGTTCCACTCAGCCCAGGGCTGGAGCGCCGGCATGTGGGGCTCCAGCGTCGACTTTCAGAACGGTGACGGTACGGCTTATGAGCTCGATCTGCAGGCCAGCTACGGCTGGGAGCTGAGCCCCGACTGGTCGATGCAGCTCGGCTACGTGCACTACGCGTATCTCAATGACAACCAATCCGGTTACGACTACGACGAAGTCACCGCGTCGGTGAGCTATCAGCAGCGCGCGACTGCCAGCGTCTCGTGGTCGCCGAACACCTCCAAGCACACGTACTGGGGCTTCGTATGGGACAAGCAGGCGTTCGCATACGAGGTCTCGTTGCTGCAGCCGTTGCATCCGCGCTGGTCGCTGTACGCAGGCGTGGGCTACTACGATCTCAACGATCTCGTTGACACCGGTTACTGGTACTGGAGCACCGGGATCGCCTTCACATGGCAGGGCATGCAGATCGATCTGCTGCACATCGATACGGATGCCACTGCGACCCGCCTGTTCGAGAGTGACAGCCGCTGGACGGCTGCCCTCACCTGGCGCTTCTAGAACCGGACCGGCCTTCCGGGGTACTCAATAGCAACGGCCACGGCTGCAAATGAACTCGGTGCCTTCCAGCGGTCATTCACTTTCCTCGTCCGGCAGCAGTTCCTCGAACGCTCGCGAGCTCGAGCTGCTGCGCCAGGTTGCGGGCGGCGATCGAACGGCTTTCAAAGAGCTGTACCTGATCTATCACCGGCGCCTGGCACGTTTCCTCATGCGAATGACCTCGCGTCACGACCTCATCGAGGAAGTGATCAATGACACCTTGTGGACCGTGTGGCTGAAGGCCGGAGACTTTCGCGGCGACTCGCTGGTCTCGACCTGGATCGTCGGCATTACCTACCGGCGGGCGCTGAAAGCGCTGCGCCGGCACGGTCCCGCCCGACCGATGCTGGTCGAAGAGGTCGCGGTTGCGCCGGATACGCAGCTCGAGGACGAGAATCGCCAGTGGCTCGGGCAGGCACTCGCGGAGCTGCCGCTCGAGCAGCGCATGGTGATGGAGTTCTCGTACCTCATGGGCCACTCGTGCGAGGAGATCGCGCAGATCATGCAATGCCCGGTCAACACGGTGAAGACGCGGATGTTCCACGCACGCGAAAAGCTGCGGCGCTCGCTGCCCCGCCTCGCTGGCGGTAATCCGACCGGCGGTAACAAGTAAGTTTGCAATGACACACAGCGACCACAACGGACCTCTCGGCGCTCACGGTGAGTGCTGGAACCTGCTGCCCTGGATAGCGAACGAGAGCGCTGCGGCGAAAGACGTCGCGCGCGTCGAAGCGCATCTGCGCGAGTGCGGCGAATGCCGGGAAGAGCTGGAATTCCAGCGTCAGCTGCGTAATGCGATTCGTGCGGAAGAAGCCGTCGTGCTGGCGCCGCAGACGTCCCTGCACAGGCTCATGCAACGTATCGATACGGTTGCAGACATGGACGACGAGATCGAGGTCGCGCCAGCCCCCGCTGAGCCTGTCGCGGTCGCTTCCGCGCGGCGCGCGCCGGCGCGTTGGTCACGCTGGCTGCCGATTGCCGCCGCGGTACAGGGGATCGCGATTACGGGCCTGCTCGCCGCGCTGTGGTTCCAGTCGCAAACTCAAGAAACGCTCACGGCGGGACGTTACAGCGTCCTCACCTCGCCTGCCGCTACGGCTGCTCACGGGCAAGTCATTCGCGTCGTCTTCGCCGGCAACGTCGCGCTCGACGACATGAGCCGCGTGCTGCGATCGATCGACGCGCAGATCATCGCCGGACCCAGTGAGGCTGGCGTCTACACACTCGGTCTTGCTGCCAACGCCGCAGACAAGTCCAGTGTCGAGAAGGCGATCACGCTGCTTCGCGCCGACGGCCGCGTCATGTTCGCCGAGCCGGCCGTGGCATCCGAGGCTCCATGAAACGCCTGTGGCTCATCTGTGCTTCCGCCTGGCTGCTCGCCGGGTGCGCCATGTCGCGCAGCGTGCCCGTCGAACCGCTGGCGAATGAGGATCCTGCCCGCTTCGTCGTCGTCACGCTGCGCAACGAAACGGCGCCGTCGATTCCGCGCGCCGGTTCGACAGTTCGCGGTTACGAGCCCAGGCCGTCCTACTCGCTCGCGCCGGCCACGCGGGCCAGTGCCAATGCAGTGGCGGCGGCGCACGGTCTGCGCGAAATCGCGGCGTGGCCGATCGGACTGCTCGGCATTCATTGCGTCGTTTACGAGTTGCCCGTCGGTGCCGACCGCGATGCCATGCTCGACCGGTTGCGACGTGACAGTCGCGTCGAGTCCGCACAGCCGTACCAGGCGTTCGCGACGCTGACGAGCGACTCGGACGTCGCCGCGACGAGCGATCCGTACCGGCCGCTGCAGCGGAACCTCGACCTGATGGACGTCGGCGGCGCTCACCTGTGGTCGCGCGGCGAAGGCGTGCGGGTCGCAGTCATCGACACCGGCATCGATGCGAGTCATCCGGACCTGGCCGGTCGTATCGTCAAACAGGAGAACTTCGTCGACGGCAGCAAGAGCGGTCGTGATCGTCACGGCACGGCTGTCGCAGGCGTGATCGCCGCAGTCGAGAACAACAGCCAGGGAATCGTCGGCGTTGCACCGGCGGCGCGACTGTACGCCATGCGAGCATGCTGGCCCGCGCCGCGGGACGAGTCTCGCGCCGTGTGCAGCACGCTGACGCTGGCCAAAGCGATCGCGGCGGCGGTCGAAGAGCGCATGGATATCGTGAACCTGAGCCTGACCGGCCCGGCGGATCCGCTGCTGACGCGTCTCGTTGAAGTCGGCCTGCGTCGCGGAGTCGTGTTCGTGGGGGCCACGCCGCCGAACAGTACTGGCAGCGTCTTTCCGACCGGCATCCCGGGCGTGATCGGCGTCGACGCCGCGGGCGCCAAGGCCTCCGCCGATTCAGTGTTGTTCGCGCCCGCGAGCGAAGTGCTGACGTTGGTGCCGGATGGCCGCTACGACTTCCTGTCCGGCAGCTCGCTCGCCGCCGCCAGCGTATCCGGCGGAGTCGCGCTGCTGCTCGCGCGCAATCGCAACCTGGGTGCGGAAAACGCACGCGCCTTGCTGGAACGCTCGAGCCGCAAGGTCGCTACGTCGCAGGGCGAAGCGGCGAGCGTCAACCTCTGCGCCGCGTTGGCGGCGCTCATGCATCAGCCCGACTGCAAAGAAGAAAGATGATGTCAGGCTGAAGCCTGACCCTCAGGCCGATGGTGTAAAGTCCCCTCCGCTCTCACTGACACCATCGATAAAGGAATTCCCTCGTGCCGTTGAATGTCCGCGCGGCCGTCGTGCACGGCCCGAATCAGCCGTTCGTCGTCGAAGAAGTGCAGCTCGAAGGCCCGCGCGCCGGCGAAGTGCTCGTGCAGGTGAAGACGACCGGCCTGTGCCACTCCGACCTGCACGCCTACGAAGGCAAAGTGCCGTGGCAATTTCCGGCGATTCTCGGCCACGAAGCCGCCGGCGTGATCGTCGAGTGCGGGCCGGGCGTCACGCAGTTCAAAGTCGGCGATCACGTCATTCCCTTTCTCATTCCACAATGCGGAAAGTGCGTGTACTGCCATTCGACGAAGACGAACTTGTGCGTCGAAGCTTTCGCGCGCCTGCGACCACGCGAGAGCCGCTTCTCGCTGGGCGGCAAACCGGTCACGCAATTGTGGGGGCTGGGCACGTTCGCGGAGTACACGGTGTTGCCCGTGGACACGATCGCCAAAGTGCGCGACGACGCGCCGTTCGATCCGATTTGCTACATCGGCTGCGGCGCGACGACCGGCCTCGGCGCGGCGTTGTTTGCAGCGAAGGTCGAGCGCGGCAGCTCCGTCATCGTGTTCGGACTTGGCGGCATCGGTCTCAACGTCGTGCAAGGAGCACGGCTCTGCGGTGCGAAGACGATCATCGGCGTCGATACGAATCCGGATAAGGAATCGATCGCGCGGCGCTTCGGCGCGACCGAGTTCGTCGATCCGCGCAAAGTGGAAAAGCTCACCAGCCACCTGATGAAGCTGACTGGCGGCGGCGCCGACTACACGTTCGAGTGCATCGGCAGCCCGCAGGTCATGCGCCAGGCGTTCGAGTGCACGAATCCCGCGTGGGGCACGAGCTACGTGATCGGCGTCGCGCCACACGGTGCGGAAGTCACCGCGCCGCCGGGCAGCTTGATGATGGGCCGTCACTGGACCGGCTGCTACATGGGCGGCGCGCGCCTTGGCCGCTTGCCCGAGATCGTCGACTGGTACGTCGAGAAGAAAATCGATCTCGATTCACTCGTCACGCATCGACTGAAGCTCGAGCAGATCGGCGAGGGCTTCGAGATGATGAAGCGCGGCGAGTCCATCCGCTCGGTCGTCGTTCTCTGACCGTGAAGCAGGAACACAGTCAGCCCGTCGTGCCGCGTCCCGCGGCAACCGTGCTGCTGTTACGCGAAGGACGCGACAGCATCGAAGTGCTCTTGATCCGCCGCCACGAGAAGCTCGCGTTCATGGGCGGCATGTGGGTGTTTCCGGGCGGCTCCGTGTGCGCAGCCGATGCGTCGCCCGCCGCCCTCGCTCGTATTCCCAGTGCATCGCAGACAGGTTGCGCGCGACTCGACACGTTGCACGGCGAACCTGTCGATGCGAAAGAGTGCCTCGCGCTGACAGTTGCGGCCTGCCGCGAAACGTACGAGGAAACCGGTGTGCTGCTCGCAAGCGACGCCGCCGGCAGACATTGCGACAACGATCTCGCCGCACGCCTGCAGGAGCGACGCCGCGCGATTGCGTCGCAGCCGGAGTTGTTCGCGGAGCTGCTGCAGGCCGAAGATCTTTTTCTGCGCGTCGAACGACTGGTCTACTGGGCGCACTGGATCACGCCGTCGATCGTGCCACGTCGCTTCGATACGCGCTTCTACCTCGCGCCCGTGCCCTCCGATCAGCGCGCGGTCATCGACAGCACGGAGACGATCGATCACGCGTGGATGAGTCCTGCCGCGATCGTCGCCGCGGCATTAACCGGTGATATGCCTGTTTCACATCCCACGCTGTACAACCTGATGGAGCTCGATGCGAGCCTGCAGCAGCACAGCTCGCTGCAAGAGCTACTCATCGCGGAATCACAGCGAAGTGTGGTCGCGATCCTGCCGAAGATGGTCCACGAAGAACAAACCGCAATGGTGCTGCCGTGGGATCCTTTTTACCGGAATTTCGTAGGAGAGAGCGTGCCGGAACATCTAGAGTATCCGGCGCGGTTGCGCGCGCTGCCGCCGCGCATGATCGCCCGACGTTGATGATTGCGGGCTGATCATCAAGCAGGGACGAGCGCGCACAGCGTGCACTTGGTCGAATGCCCACATGAAAAATATGGGTGGATACGTTTTCTCTCACCCGTACAGTAATTCACGGAACCCGGGGCCACGGTGGCCCCGCCTAAAACACTGCTTGCATACGGAGGTGGCAGAATGTCGCGTCGTCAACGACTACATGTTCCTGGAGGAACGTACTACGTAGTCCAGCGGGGCAGTACGACTCGCCCGATCTTTTCCCAGCACCAGGACTACCAACTCTTCGAGCGCTTGCTCGCAACCGCGTTGCGCCGGACCGGCGCGCGCCTCCACGCGTACTGCTGGACGCCGGATGCGATTCACATCGCGCTGCAGATCGACAGTGTCTCCGTCGGACGCTTCATGCAGGGAATAACCAGCCGCTACGCGCGCAGCATCCATGAGCGCGCAGCGGAATCCGGTCATTTCTTCCGCCAGCGCTACAAGGCGATCCTGGTCGATCCCGATGCGTACCTGCTGAAGCTGGTCCGCTACATCCACCACCTCCCCGTGATCGAGGGGTTGAGCGGCGATCCTGGCGCGTACGCGTTCACCAGTCATGGTTCTTATCTGGGCAGGGGCGACATTCCCTGGCTCACGACGCGCACGGCGCTGCGAATGATGAACGGTTGCGACCAGAACAGCGAGTACGCCGAATTCATGTCGCAGTCGCCGCTGGACGAAGAGTGCGAGCTGTTCGAGTACGGCAGCAAGCACGATGCCCGCATCGTCGCGAGCCCGGAGTTTCTCGAGAACCTGCCGCGTCACCTGCGTATCTATCGCAGCAAGCTCACGCTCGAGCAGATCATCCAGACCGTGACCTGCCGGCTCGGCGTCGATCGCGAGCACGTGCTGTCGAACTCGCGCCAGCGTGAAGTCACTCTGGCCCGTGCTCTCATCGCCTGGTACGCGACCGAGCGTCGCGTGGCGACGCTGAGCGAGGTCGCGCGCTATCTGCGCCGCGACCCATCGACGCTTTCCGTAGCCGTGAGTCGCTACCGCTTGTGCCGCCCGGAGCTGTTCAAGCTGACGGCGCTGCACGATGTCGTGCCGCTCGCACAGATCCATCTGCAGGTGTCCGAGCCGCAGTGGGAGGACGAGGTCGAGGAAGAGCCGGAAGAGGCAGAGGCGCTGTACTCGAACGCTGGCCGGGTGACCGACACCGGCATGCGAATCGGCGCAGGCCCTCGCCGCTGACCGCGAACCTCGCGTGCCTGGACTCGCGTCGCTGTCCGTTCCCACGGACAGCGCGCGGGCCTCTTCGCCAAAAGAAACAATTACGAGAGGGTGGGATGCGACCGGCGTGAATGCCGCGAGCAAGGCTCCGGTCGCCACCAGGGCACCCGACGCAGGCAGTCTTCGTTGCGCATGGCCGTCAGCCAGAGTCCTGAATAGCTGCAGAGCCTGGCGCAGGGCTTACAGGGCTGTACGCGACGGCCTGGATGAGGCGCTTGCATCAGACGCGACATGACGGCTGCTCAGGTTGCACGTCGAGAACGTGGTGAACTGGCCTTTCGGAACGCCATGGGCATGCACGAACTCGACGTGCAGATCGAAGGTATCGGAGTCCACTGCCCCGACTTCCTCGTGTGCAGGGTGCCACTCCAGTCGGCTGGGCGGATGCGTTGCGAGTCTTGCGGTGGCTGACATCGACGCTCTCCTTACGCACGCAAGCTGCCACAGCGCTGTCGCGCCGACTTCAGGGACTACCGCGCGCGATCGCTCGCAGTTGCGACGGGAATCGCAAAGCCTTGCGACTGCTGCAGTAATTGCAGCCTCGTGTCGCCGAGCGAGCGAATGGCAGTGCGTATGTCAGATCAAGTGTTGTTGGCTTGCGCGTTCGACGCCAACCGCAGCAATCCGCGCTCTGCAGGCAAAGATATATTCCAATAAGCCAAGACTGTCACTACGGCGCCGCATTCGCTCGTCCTTTGCCGAATAGTCCTAACTACGCATACCGATAGATATATGCACGCAAACTTGCGCGACTGAGATCGACACTTATTGACAGCTCGGTGAATAAGAGCAGGTTGGCCGCCGCAGGGAGATTTTTTCGCTAGCCACGTGAACTCAACAAGGGGAATCGTCATGACAATCAAGCTCGAACTGGTGGATCTCGGCGATGCCATGGTGGAGACGCGCCAACTGGCAATCCTGCCGCTATTCATCGACAACCTGACTACCTTCGGTCTTCTCCCGTTCTGAGAGCGACCTCTTGCGGGTGCGTGTAGCGCACGCACCCGCCTTCTATGCAGCAGTACTGGATTCCTTCGCACGTCCGCGTGTGCCCGCTGCTTGCCAGCACGATCCTGCTGGATCTCAAGCGCAACCGTTATTTCGGTATCGGCACGAACGAGACGCGCGCACTTTCGACGCTCGCACTGAACTGGGACCAGGCCAACGGCAGCGCCGCTACGGTCGAGCGACTCGCGCCCGACGCGGCGATCCTGATGGCAGATGCGCTCGTCGAGGCCGGGTTGCTGAGTCGCGACGCTCCCGCCGAGCGCACGGCCTTCAGCGGCCCGCCGCCCGACCTGAGCGGCGTCCTCACCAGCGCCGGGCACGAGCTGAGTCGCGGCACATCGCTGCGCCTGGCGCACATCGCAAGCTTCATCGCAGCGCTCGCCTGGACACGGCGTGCACTGCGCTCGCGCTCGTTGTATTCGATCGCCTGCGAGGTCCGCGACCGGAAGGCCGCCGCGAGCGGCGACTTCGACGAGTGCCGTGCAGTCGAACTGGTCGGCATCTTCCGGCGGCTCCGGCCGCATACCTTCGCAGCGCGCGACCGCTGCCTGTTTCATTCCCTGGCGCTTGTGCGATTCATGGCGCGCCATGACGTGTTTCCGACGTGGGTGATCGGCGTGCGCGCCAAGCCTTGGGGAGCGCATGCCTGGGTGCAGCAAGGCAAGCTCCTGCTCGACGCGAGTCCCGAGCACGTTTGCGAGTACACACCGATCCTCACAGTTTGACGACAACAAGATAGCGGCGGGAAACCGCAGGCAACAAGAAGAATGGCCTGCGTAAGGGGCAGCGCATGTTTCGCTACATTGCGCTCGTCTGGCACGTCACCGACGAGCAGCAATCAGGCACAGCGGCGTCGCTGGAGGAGCGACTGCGCGCGCGCGACTGGACATCCGCATTCGTCGGCGACGGCTTCCGCGTGTTCTGCGTCGACGCGGGCTCCGGGGCGCTCCGACCGTCGCCGCTCGCCGAGGATGCCGGTGTAGTTCTTGGAACCGCGTTCGAACGTAACCGCGACGTCGATGACGACTCGCCGCCGCGCCGCGCGAGCTTCAGTGCACGCGGATCCGCGGCGATTCTCGCCAGCCACGGTCGATGGCTGATCGAGAACTGCTGGGGTAACTACGTTGCCCTGCTCCACGACGCGTCCAACGGCACCGTCAGCGTGCTCAAGGATCCGACCGGCACTCTGCCGTGCTTCAAGACCATTTTTGAGAACGTGACGATCGTCTTCTCGCATATCGGCGATTGCATCGACATTGGCGTGCGAGGGTTCACCGTCAGCCGCACATACCTGCGCACACGCGTGCTCGGCTTCAGCGATCTCGAAGGCAACGCGCTCGATGAAATCGAGCAGATCCGCCGCGGCGAGTGCATCGATCTCGATCCCGGCGCACGACCCGTCCTGCGATCACGCCGCTTCCACTGGGATCCGTTCACGTTCGTGCAAGGACAAGGCGCCATCGAGGATCCCTCGCGTGCGGCCAGGGCGATGCACGCCATAGTCCGCTCATGCACGCAAGCGCTGTCGGCGGGCCACACGAATCTGCTGCACAGACTGTCGGGCGGATTGGATTCCTCCATCGTCGCCGGATGTCTCGGACGCGCGTCGACGCAACCGCGAATTACCTGCTACACGTTCTTCAACCCGCAAGGCCGTTCCGACGAGCGTCCCTGGGCGCGCCTCGCCGCCGAGCATGCCGGCTTCGAGCTTCTCGAGTGCCCGATTGCACCGGCGGACGTCCAGTTCGCCGAACTGGTCCGCACGCGTCCCGCACCTGAGCCAGTGTCCTTGCTGACCTACATGCTGCGAAGCACGGTCGAGCGCAACCTCGCATTGGAACGCAAGATCACTGCTGTGTTCACAGGCGACGGCGGCGACTCGGGTTTCTGCAGCGACTCGTTTTCGTATGCAGTGACGGACTACTTGCGGCGCCACGGTCCACGCCTTGCAGCGCTGCGACTCGCGTCCGAAGTCGCGCTGCGTACCGAGCGATCGACGGCCGCGGTGTTGCTGAGCTCGCTGCGACACTGGCTGTTCGGCGCGAACATGAGCGAACAACTCCCTGCCCTGCTCATGGGCTCGCAGCTCGTGAGCGCGCAACTGCGTGACGCATTCACGATGCCGAAGAACTATCCGCATCCGTGGTTCAGTCAGCTCGGGCATATGCCGTGGGACGTGATCCGGCGCCTCGGCGCGCTCGTGAGCACACCAGAGTTCTACAACGTCGTCGATGTCACGCAACCCGAGCCCGAGATCATCTCACCGCTGTACGCGCAGCCCGCGCTCGAGCTGTTCCTGCGCATTCCGATTCACGTCCACGCGGAACGCGGCAACGATCGCGGACTGGCGCGACGCGCCTTCGCGCGCGAAGTTCCGCAGAAGATCCTGCAGCGGCTGTGGAAAGATCGCGCTCCCGGCTTTCACAGCGAGCTTCTGTTGCGCAATCTCGACCTGGTGCGTGAGCTGTTCCTGGATGGCGTGCTGGTGAGAGAGGGTTTGCTCGACCGCGCAGCCGTCGAGGCTGCACTCGCCGCTGGGCCAGCGAAGACCGCAGTGTTGCCCCTCGAGATCTACCGCCACCTGGATGTGGAGATCTGGGCGCGCTACTGGATGCGCTGAACTTCACGCCGCCCTAGCCACGCCGCTGCGACGTTGCGCCCAACGGCGGGCCCAGATCTCAGTATCCAGGTGACGCAGCAGCTCGCCCGGGAACACCTCGCACTTCGCAAGGCCGGGCGCGAGCGCCCGCTCGACCGCAGCACGGTCCAGCAACCCTTCGTCGACCAGCACGCCGTCGAGAAAAATCTCGCGCAGCCAGTCGAGGTTGCGCCGAATGAGCTGCTCGTGGAAATCGCCGGCCCGATCCTTCCAGAGCCGATTCAGAATCGGCGCAGCGACGTCGCCGCGGAACGCGCGCCGCGCGAGACCGCGATCGTGCCCACCGGTGAAGAGCACGTCGGCTGGAATTCGCAGCACCAGCTCGATCAGCGGCTGGGAGTAGATGGGCGTGACGATTTCCGGCGCAGCGACACTCGGGTGCGCTTGCCCCGAGTAGAGATCGGGTGTGCCGAGGAGCACGCCCAGCTTGCTGATCGGCTCCCAAGGCGGATGCCGCAACCCCGCCAGCCACGGATGTGTCGCTGGAGTGGCCTCACACTCGCGCACCACGTCCTCGGTGAGGAGCGTGCGCGCCTCGCGATTCAATGCGACGAGACTCGTGAGCGACCGCCCGGTCAGCCACATTTGCAACGCGCGCTTGAGCGCGTGCCACGTCGTCTGGCGCAATATCGATGCCGACTCTGCAGCCAAGCGCACGACCGCCGGTCTCGGCCCATGCCTGCGCAAGTACGCTGTGGCCACCTCACCGATGCAGAAGCTGCCGAATGCGCAATCGCCACCATCTCCAGTGAATGTCGCAGTGGCGCCCTGTCGCGCCATCAGGCTTTGTTCGTGAGGGGCCGTAACGAGGCACATCAGCGTGCTGAAGGGCTCGGTCGTCGGCGCCATCTCCTGAATCGCGGCAAGGTCAATGCCGGCCGCTGTAGATTCCAGCTCGACGTGCTCACAGGCGGCATGCTCAGCCGCAAAGCGCGCCCAACGTCGAGGATCCAATGGACTGTTGGCGGTGTATTGGGTGTACGCCAGCACACGCGGGCGACGCGGCGCGCTCTGCACGCAGCCCAGGACGATAGACGAGTCCAGGCCGCCCGAGAGACGAAGCAAGGCGCTTTCGTGGCATGCGGCGAGAGTCGACGTGCACGAGAGCAACGTACTCCGCAGCGCCGTGGCCGCCACCGATGGATCGTCAAGCGGCTCGTTCGTACGAACGAAATCGATGGGATTCCAGAGAAACCGGCGCCCGACCATCGCCGGCTGAACGCGCGGCGAGAATTCGACACACTCGCCGCGCCGAATCTGCGTGACTTCGTTGAGCGCGTCCCACTGCTGAGTCATGTCCCCGGCGTACGATCTGCGCTCGAGGAAGCGGCGATTGATCGTAAACCGCAGTGAGCCGAGCTCCATGCAGTCCGCGATCGCCGAGAAGACGACAGTGATGCCGCGGAAGGTCGTGCTGAAGCACGGCAAGCTGCCGCACGGATCCTTCACGACGCACGTGTTGCCCGTCAGCGGATCCGCGATGAACGCGACGTAATTGCCCCAGCCGTTACGCACGAGCCACTCGCCGCGGCTATTGAGGATCGCTGCACTTCTCGCCTCATCGAGGTCGCACGCGCGTGCAGGTGCCTCGTCTTCGAGATCGGACCTGCGGGCGAACAGCGAGCCGAGAACAACGCCAGCCTGACCGGCTAGCACGTGCGGCTCGAGCGAGCCCGACCGGATATCCGTGCAGAGCACGCGCAATCTCGGACGGTCCAGCACCTCCTGCCATTGCGACGCAGAAGCCTTCAGACGGCGTGTTGCCGCCTGGGCTGCCTCGACCTGCTGGGAATCTTGGGCATCCCAGATCAGCGCGACGTAACGAAACATGACCGCTTCCCCCCGCGGTTCACAGGGCCAATATGGGCGTGTACCCGCTGATCTCTTCGGGATTGCAGTCGAGCACGAACGTGCCGAGCTGCAGCCAGCTATGCGCCGCCCAAGGCGTGGGCCGCACCGCGATGACCCACGTTGGATGGATGTTGTAGTGAGCCAGGAACTTCAGTAGCGCGAGAGCATGAAACAGGCATTGATCCTTCGCCGCGAACGCGTACGGCCGCAGGCGTCGGAACACGGACACCAGTGCAATCGTACGTTCCAGATCGTTGTCATGCGTCATGCCGGCTTTACTTTCGGCAATCTCGCAGGCGATCGAATACAGCATGCGCGAGTCCACGGCACGCTTTGCCCAGAGACAGGCGCGCAGAAACGCGACAATGTGTTGCAGGTGCAGGCGTGGTGCGGCCGAGAGCTGGTAGCCGACGCTGGTCAGTGTCTCGTGGGAGTCGATGGACGTGAAGCTCGGACCTGGGTCGGTCGGAGCATCGGGTGTCAGGAATCCGGCCTTGACGAGCGCCTCTGCGAGGCGCGCAGCATCCTCGGGCTCCATCGGCTCCAGAGGCTGCCCAGACGACGTCGACGCCGCGGGCCAGTTCGCAGCAAGGGTCGAGAGCGATCGCGCCTCACGATAACCGAGGCCGAAGTAGCGGTTGCGTTTCAGATCGAGCACGACGGCGCCGGTTGCAGTCACACAGGCCCGTGTGTGAGGCGGCATCCAGAATTCTTTGTTCTTATGCGTGCCGATGTCGGGCACAGAGTTTTTCTGATTCAGGCCTCGTGGCCAATCCCCGTGAGACCACAGGGTGTGCAGTTGCCTGCACACCCCTCCGTTGGGCTTTCTAACAGCTCCAGTGCCCTGGGCCGTACAAACTGTCGTACTGGGGACCTAGTGCGAAGCTGCACCGTGTCTCCATCATTGCATCACCCAGATCGATGATTTCGAGTTGCTCCTGCATGATGAACCCCTTGCAAGTGATTTTTCCCAAGAGAACGTAGCAACGGAGTGTGGGGCTCTACGCGGGTTCAGCTTTGCGAGAGGGCGCCATGCTCCGGCTGCGAAGCCATCGTGGCTCCCGGCGGCCCCTCGACTAGCGCAATCCTTTTCTTCTACCGCGCAGACCTTCCGTCGGAACCGGGAGCGCGCCCGGAGTTCCGGTTAGAAGGACCGTTCTTCAGAACGTATCAACCCCTCGCACAAGCCGAGATGCCGGAAACCCCTAGAAGCTTTTTGCGATTTTCAGGTAGGCGAAGCGCTGCCGGAGGTCCGCCTGCGTTGCGTCGTAGCCGAACATCCCGATGACTTCCGCGAACGGAGGCTCTGCGTCGAAGAGATTGAAGGCTCCGGCCCTGATCTCAAGGCCATTCCACGCAGATTGCTCGCCGAGCGCTTGCCCCAGGTCCAGCGATAGCTGGGCGTCGACGATCGCTTGTGAGCCAACCTCCCGGCCATTGCGATCGCCCAGAAAATTAACGTCGTCATACGAGGGGACATATCGCAAGGCACCAGTAACGCCGAAACCCTGTCGATTCCAACTGAGCGTGGCCACCGCGCGCCATCGCGGGACGGTCCCTTGGAAATTGGCCAGGTCGACGCGGCTGACATCGGGACCGTCGACGAGATCAGAGGTCGCAAAATCGTGCACCCACGTACCCGACAGTTCAGGCTGGAACCGACCAACCGGCGTATCCAACGTGACTGCGGCGCTCACGTCCACGCCACTCGTCCGAATGGTTCCGAAGTTCACGCGCCGAATATCAACCAACTGCAATGGGCCGGGGATCCCTGCTGCAGCATCCGAGTCGGATGCCGGGCCGCGAAGAACCCGGTCCGGGAAAAGACCTTCGGCCGCGAGCAATCGATCTGCCGACGGTATCGCGATCGTATCGTCGATTTCGATTCGCCAATAGTTCGCTCCCAGGCGGAGTCGTCGTGTTCCTCTCGCGTCGAATCGCACACCGATGTTGAGCGAACCCGCACTCGACGGCTTCAGGTCAGGGTTGCCTCCCGCGCGCAAGACCGGTAGTGCGAACTCGCCATTTCGGGCGGTGTCCAGGATCGGCGCACGAGCATCGACAGGTGGCATGTAGAGATCGAAGAGCGGCGGCGGTCGGAAGCTTTGTGCCAGTGATGTGCGCAGAGTCAGCGCCGATGTGGGCCGCCAGATCAGCGCATACTCTGGATTGAACGTGTGGCCGACGTCCGAGTAGTCGTCGAAGCGACCCGAGAGCACCAGCGCGAGATCGTGGACCGCAGCAATCCTCGCGGCTTCATCCAAAATTGGCACACGCAGTTCAGCAAACGCAGCAGCGATGGAACGCTTGTGGGATCCGTGGACGTCTACAGGCGGAGCCATGTCGTAACTCGCTCGCTCCTCGCGCCACTCCGCACCGGTTGCAAGCTCCAGGGCACCTGCCGGCAGCGCTGCCAAGGGACCTCGAACAGACGCGATTGATTGAATCGCCTCCGTACGAAAGCGACTCTCAGACGGCGGCGCCAGCAGCGACTCCAGTAGCGCCGCGCTGTTGGCGCTGCTGCCTCCAAACGGATTCAATGCATTGCGAGGATCCGACGCCGTCAACGCGGCGGCAACATGTGTCGCGTCCAACTCGCCAATGCGAAGCGTACTGGCGTCGTCACGGATCTTCTGCAATGACATTTCCCACTCCCACTCGCCAATGCGGCCCCGAATCCCGACGGCTGACCGAATCATTTCGCTGCGACGGGCAAATCTACGAGGCGGCAGGTCTGTCAGGAGCGCATCGACCAGCACGTCAGTGAGGAACGGGTTATTTGGATTCGAGCCACTGACAAGCGCACCGCTGAGAGCGGGTGGATCGCGTTGCGCCTCAACCTGGCTATCCACGTACAAGAGTTCTCCGTAGGCAGTGAGCCCCTCCGCGAGCACATATTCACCCTGGGCGGTTGCACCTATGCGGGTGATCGCGTTGTTGATCGACTGGTACCGCAAGAGACTTTCGAAATTCCGCTGGCCCGCGGTGGACAGGAAATCCGCTGGCGTCAGCGAAGCAGCCGGATTGGCGGCCGGTATCGCCGCGAAACTCGACGACAGGCCAGGTAGATTCGCACCGGTGACGGAGGTGACATTGCCGGGGGACGCAGTTGGGAAACGCCAGTCCATGCCGCCGAAGCGCCTGAAGTCTTGATTTCTCCAGAGGGCTCGCTCGCTACCCAGCAACGGACCGCGATCGAAATAGTCCAGCACGATCGACCCTCGTGCACGACCATACCCACCGGACGCGGCGAACGCGGCATGCCGCTCGACCCCGCCGCCTGCCGCAGCACCATAATCGATGTCGAGCCGCGGCTCCGGAACGTTGTCTCGAAGCACGATGTTCACAACGCCACCGATCGCATCAGCACCATAGCTGGCCGACGTAGAGTCGGACACAATCTCGATACGCTCAACGGCCCCAAGCGGAACGATGTTGAGATCGAAGGCGTTGACGGCCAGCGCGCTCGCGGTCGCGATGGTCCTTAGTCCGTTGATCAGCACGAGCGTGCTGTCGAACCCCAGGCCGCGCAAATCGGCAAATTGAGTTCCGTCCCCCAGGTACGACTCCGGTTTGAGATTTGGCTGCTGCGTGACGTATCGGAAGAGATCAGTGACAGTTGATGCGCCCGACGCTTCTATGTCCTCCCGATCAAAGACGGTCACCGGGATATCGAGATCGAGGCCATCGAACACACTTTCGAAGATTCGCTGACCCTCGACGGTCATCCACACATCGTAGTCATGCGGCCCACGAGCCGACCCGCTCTTCCCTCCCCCATTCTCCATCGCCAGCTTCTGCTCCTTCTCCAGCTCCGAGTGCTGCTGATCCTTCTCCGCTACCGCCCGGCTCACGCCGCCCGGCGGTTCATTCACGGGCGGCGAGACGATCGAGATCGTCCGCGGGTTGACCCACTCGAACTTGAAGCCAACCGGCAGGAGCTTGGTGAGAACTTGGCTGGCGGTGAAACGTCCCTGAATGGGGCCAACCATCAGACGCTCTTCTTCCTCGTCTGTCGGAAGGTAGCCGTACTGCAGTCCTGTCTGCTGCGAGAAGGCCTCCAATGCTTGCGAGAGCGGCAGTTGGGCTATGTCGATGTCGTACTGCCGAGTCTCTTCTTCCGCAGCTACCAACGTCGCCCAGCACAGCGAAGCGCAAACGAGCACGCTGGCCAGGAGCGCCCTCGCCGCAGGTTCATTTGCGTGGCGGTTCATTGCGGCCGCAGGCCAACTGGATCAGCGACGACGCTCGGAGCGTTCGATACGGACCAGCTCCGGCGACTCTCGCACGACCGAAACTGGTGCGATCTCCTGCAGCGACGCGGCGAACGACAGGGGATCGTTGGCATCGAATGCGCCGCGTATTTGCCGCGTACTCACGTGCTCGTCGACCATGATCTTGGTCGCGTTGTAGCCGTTGAACTGCGCAACCGCGTCGCCCACAGTGTCGCCCGCTTTGAACTTGATGCGTCCGCGCGACCACTCCAACTCCGCTTCGCCGTCGACACGCGCGAAGGTAGGCGCGGCGGCACCCGCTACGGTCCACCGATCATCAGCCGCGAGCGAAGTGGTCTCGAATGTCGCTTCGCTATCGGCGGACGGAGTTACGACCACCCTTCCTTCGTGCATCGTGACAGTGACGTCCCAGCCGTGACGCTCGACGGTGAACTTCGTGCCCGTCGCCGTTACCACGACGTGGCCAGCATCCACGAGGAACGGCCGCGATGGGTCTTTTGCGACTCGGAACACTGCCTTGCCTTGCGTAAGGCTGATGACTCGTTCGTCGTCGTTGATCTCGTGATGCAGCTTCGTGTAGGGACCGGCGGTAATGGAGCTGCCGTCACTGAGCGGCACGCTGCGCCACTCGCTGGCTTGCGTCCGCAACGAATGGTCGAGCCAGAAGATCTTGGTCGCAAAACCAAGCACTACACTCAGGCCGATCGCCGCCGCCCCGGCGGCCACACTCACTCGCCACATCCCCGCGCGGCTCGCACTCTTCGCGGCAATTGCCTCACGCTCGCGCGGGGGCAGCTCGACAACGTTCGTGAAACTGTCCTCGTTCGTGATGAACAGCTTCAGCTTCGTGTTCTCCAGCCACGAGTACAGCCGGCACATGCGCAGCGTCTCGGCGATGTGCACTGGCGAGGTCTTCAGCCAGGTCAGGTATTCGAAACGTTCGGCGATGCTCAGATCGCCACAGTGCCAGCGCAGCAGCCACTCCGCCGCCTGCTCCGGTATCGACATGGGCGGGGTTTCGTCGATGCGGTCCGTCATGACAGCCTTCCTCAGCGTTGATCCATGTCCTCCAGATCCTCGAGATTCAGCTGCGTCCGCAGCTGGCTGTACGCTCTCGTGAGATCGCGCAGGACGATCCGCGGGCTCAGTCCGAGCCGGTCCGTGATCTGCTTGTAGGTCAATCCTTCGTTCACATGCAGCAGCAACACTTCGCGCTGACGCGGCGGCAAGCGTTGCACGGCCGCCTGGACGTGCTCGCGCGCGCGGCCGTACGCGACCGCGTTCTCCGGCTCGGCGCCGGGCGCGCTCTGCAAATCCTCCAGCCAACTGTTGTCGTGAGGTTGACGCCGCTGCGAACGTTCGCGCCATTCGTTGGCGACGTTCGAGGCGATGCGGAACAGGTAGCTCTGCGGGTTGTCGATCGCGATGTCGTCGCTATAGCGCAGCAGCCGCAGGAAGACTTCCTGCGCGAGATCGTCGATCTCCGCAGCCGGCACCGATGAACGGCTCGACAGCCAGTAGCGGATCGGCCGGCGCCAGCGCTGAAACCAAGAAATCAACCGACCGTCACGAGGGTCCTGCGCACGTTCTTCCAAGTCACCCCGCGCATCGGACATCGACGCACCCTCCCCATTACTGCACGCCAGCAGCTCTTGTTGTGTTCAGTCGCTGAACCCGCGACATCGCTCGTCGATCCGTCACCCCGAGCCGCTCGGGGTCCGCTGAGCTTGAATGTCAAGAAATCTGAACCGCCTTAAATGTAGACCGGCTCACGTCTGGTGATAAGCCCCTCGAATACGTTCTGTCCCTGCGATGAATACGTACCATGGATTGCAGGCGTATTTCAGCTCGCATTTTCAGCACGCACAGCTTTGAGTCACGCGCCCGCGCGCGTCGGTTCTACTGATGCGAAGAATCGGCAGTGCTTGGCGCCGCTGGAGTTATGTCCGCGGCTGACGCCTTCGCGCGCGCGGAAAGCAGCATCAGCGCAGCTGCGTACAAAACGATGATCACTACCAGCCAACGTAACCATGTTAATGGCAGCGAACGTACGACGTACGCTGCAAGCAGTACGGCAGGGATTCCGCCGAGTGCCAGACCGAGCGCGGCGCGCAGGTCGTACTTGCGACTACGGATGAAGCGGAGCGCGGCGACCGGCATCAGCATCGCACAGGAGCCCATCATGATCGGAAACGCCGCGATCGGATTCATGCCGAGCAGGCTCACCAGGATCAAACACGGCGCGTACAACCCTATACCGAGCGTCATCAGGGCGCCGAGCACGAAGTTGATCGCCACTGCGACCACTAGCTTCGCGCCCGTGAGCTCCAGCGCCGCGCCGCCGCTCGGCAATTGATCGAGGTTCATGAGCGCGAACAGCACGGCTGCCACGGACAGCGCCACACCCATGCCGAGCTGAATCGACCGACGTGGCAACCTCGCGACAATCCCCGCACCGAGCCACGCGCCGATTGCCGATGCCGCCATCATCGAAACCAGCGTCGTCGGCCCCACCCTCACAACGCCGATAAAAATTAATCCTTGCGCGACCGTGGGCAGCATGTGGCCGACGTTCAGCGTGCCCGGAATCGTTTCGTCGGGAACGACGCGCCGGAATTTGAACGCGGCCGTGGTCGGCGCAAAAGAGCCGATGCCGAGCGTGTCGAAGAAATTCGTGACGAAGCCGATCGCGAGACGCAGCACACCGGGATTCGCGGACTCGGTGCGGACTCTGCCCCGCTCGCTGACGAACCATCGCCATGCGACGAACGCCGCCAGCGCGGCAAGGATGGCGAGCAGAATTCGTGCGGTAGTCACGCGCGCCTAGCGCCGGACTGCGGGCCGCGCCTTGAGCGCTTGTGCCAGAATTCCCTTCACGGCATCGAGCTCGCGACTGTCGAGAGGCAGGCGCGGTCCGCGGACGACGTAGGTGCCGCGACCGAGCTCTGCCTGCACCCACTTGATGTACTGAACGAACTTCGGAACGGTGTCCAGGCGCAGCAGCGGCAGGAACCAGTTGTAGAGATCGCGCGCGCGCACCTTGTCGCCGCGCGCCGCCGCCTCGAACAGCGCCACGGACTCCTCGGGGAACGCGTTGACCAACCCGGCGACCCAGCCTTCCGCTCCCGCGGCGACGCCTTCCACGATGGCATCGTCCATGCCGACGAGAATCGTCAGCCGGTCGTGCAACAGCGCGCGGATCGCGGTCACTCGCCGCGCGTCGCCACTCGACTCCTTCACGGCGTGCAGGTTCGGATGCTCCGCCGCCAGCTCCGCGATCTGCTCCGGCAGGAAGTCCGTCTTGTATGCCGGAGGATTGTTGTAAAGCATGCAGGACAGCTTCGTCGCGTTGATGATCGCGCTGACGTGGGCCTTCATCTCTTGCCAATCCGTGCTGTACACGTACGGCGGCAGCACCATCAGGCCCGCGCATCCTGCTTCTTCGGCCCCCTTCGCGAGCCGCACAGCTTCGGCAGTACCGAGCGACGCGATACCGAGCGCGACCGGTGAATGCTTGACGGCGCGCACGCACGTGGCTGCGATCGCAAGCTTCTCTTCGAAGCTCAGCGTCGCGGCTTCGCCCAGCGAGCCGCAGCACACGATTCCGGTGCAGCCGCTGCGGACCAGCCACTCGCAGTGGCGCCCGAGCGCAGCGTGATCGACGGCGCCGGCAGCGTCGAGATTCGTCGTGATCGCAGGAATCACGCCTTTCCAGTTCATCGGCCCGTTCATTGAGCAAGTCCCCGCTTCGTCGTTCTCATGCGTTACCCAACATGGCACTGCCCGGCCGCGACGCACAGGTTCGAGTATCGCGCAAAACGCAGATCAGGACATGCTTCATGCGCTGTCGGAACGCGGCGCGCGAATTCCCCAACGGAATGGATCGTTCTCGTCCAGGCGCAGCGTGGCTTCAGCCGTTACGTGAGCGCTGCCCGTGATGAACGGGGCGACCTCGCCAGTGCGCCGGTCGCACCAGCGATAGCGCGCGGCGAAGACGCTGCCGATCACGCTCTCCTGCACCCAGACTTCGTCTTCGGCAAGTTTTCCGTCGGCGGCGAGACATGCGAGCTTCGCGCTCGTGCCGGTGCCGCACGGCGAGCGGTCGTACGCCTTGCCGGGACACAGCACGAAATTGCGGCTGTTCGCACCGCTCGCCGCCGAGGGCACGAACATCTCGACGTGATCGACCTCCGGATAGCCGGAGGCGTTGACGGCCTGCCGCACACGCCAGGTGAAATCGGTCAGCGCCTCGACGTTTTGCAGATCGATGCGCAGCTCGTGGCGCTCGACCAGGAAGAACCAGTTGCCGCCCCACGCGATGTCGCCGCGGACCTCGCCAACGCCCGGCACCTGGACCGTGACCTGCTTGTGCTTGCGAAAGCTCGTGACGTTGGAAATCGTCACCTGCCCGTCCGCATGCAGCACCGCGTCCACGGGTCCAACGGGCGTATCGATCTTGACCAGTCCGGGTTGCACCTGGCCGGCGAAGGCGAGCGATGCGATGAGACCGATCGTGCCGTGGCCGCACATGCCCAGGAAGCCGACGTTGTTGAAGAAGATGACGCCGAACCTGCAGTCGCTGCGATGGGGCGTACACAGCAGCGCACCGACGATCGTGTCCGAGCCGCGCGGCTCGTTGACGATGGCGGACCGGTAGTGGTCGAACTGTTCGCGGAAGCGGCCGAGCCGCTCGCTCAGCGGGCCGTTGCCCAGGTCCGGTCCGCCCTCCAGCACCAGACGGGTCGGCTCGCCGCAGGTGTGCGAGTCGATCACGCGGACGACGTTCATATGCACATCCGAATGCACGATCGCGGCACGTCAGGACTGCATTCGCGATCGAGCGTAGCGGAGCCCCATGGGGGCGCGTATGAGACCAAGGTCGTACCTCGCAGCCGCGGGCAGTCGTTGCCCGGCCCGGCATTCTAGCGAGGTCGTGTGCGAGTTTCAGGGAGTCGGAGGATCCTGCGGTCGCAGGCGGATGACGTCACGAGTCTGTCGCGCCTCGACGCCTATCCTGCGGGCGGCGATGAAATCCGCAAACGATGCCGGATCGTCGGCATGGAACGACCCTCGCACCTGCTTCGAGCCGAGGGCGGGGTCCACGACGATCTGCACGCGATTGCGTCGATTGAATTCTTCCGCCGCCGCCGCGACGGTGTCGTTCTCGAAGACGAGACGGCGGTTCGACCACGCGAGCTCTCGCGCGGCGTCGACGCGCTCGATGACCGGCGGCCACACTTCGGCGACCGTCAACTGCTCTGCTGCAGTGATCGCGACTGTGCCTGGCCGGCCGGCGCCATCGCTGACCAGCACTCTGCCTTCCTCCACGGTCACGATGACGGCTCGCTCAGTGCGCGACACGGCGAATCTCGTGCCGGTTGCACGCACGACAGCGAGCCCCGCTTCGACGATGAACGGACGTGCCGGATCTTTCGCGACCTGGAACAGGGCTTCGCCATGCGACAGCTTCAGCACGCGCTGCCGGTCGCCGAAGCGATCGCGCAATTGCGTGTGCGGACCGACGCTGACGAAACTTCCGTCGTTGAGCGTCAAGCTGCGCCATTCGCTCGCCTGGGTCTCGATCGTCGACGCCAGCCACGCCCGATTCGCCATCGTTGCCGCGACGAGCACGAGCCCGACCGCGGCGAAGATTGCGAACGAGCGGATGTGCCAGCTTGCGCGCGTGCGCGTCGGCGCCGGTGCATCGCGCGACGGCGGCAGGTCGATCACGTTCGAGACGTCGTCCTCGTTGGTGAAGAAGAGCTGCTTCTTCATCGGATAGAGGATGGAATAGAGAACGCAGATCTGCAGCGTCTCGCCGATATGCGTCGGCGACGCCTTCAGCCACTGCATATACGCAAAGCGCTCGGCAACGTTCAGATCGTGCGCATGCAGGCGGAGGAACCACTCTGCTGCGTGCTCCCTGATCGACGACGGCGTGCCTTCTTCGGTCCGTTCCATACGCGTGGTCACTTTACAATCGTGTAGACCGCCGCATGAGGAGACGTCAGCCCCGGCAACGAAGATTTTGCCGGAATCTCACAGACGAACCAGGGCGCCGACCTGCCCGAAAGAACTAAATTTTCCCTGATATTTTCTACCTGAAGTTGTTCTCAGTCGTATGACAGTCGCGGCATCATCATTGCGAGCAGCCTGCTGCGGCTGCGCACTCCGCACTTCTTGTAGACCGACGTGAGCTGTGTCTTCACGGTGCGCACGCTCTTGTCGAGCCGCGTTGCAATCTCCTTGTTGCTGAATCCGCTGCGCACGAATTGAACGAGCTCGCGCTCCGCGACGGTGAGCTCGCCCGGCAACGCATGGATTGCGTCGTGCTTCGCTTCATCATTCCGCGGCAGCACTGCCCTGGCCGAGCCCGCACGCCGCTCGACGGCCGACAAGCGTTGCAGCGTCGTTTCCAGGTGCGGATGCAAGCGTTGCAGGAGCGCCATTTCGCGCCCCGTGAAATCGCCCTGCTCCGCCGTGCGCCGGATCACGATCTCCGATGCGAGCCGGTCCGCAACCCAGAAGAGCGCGGACGCCGAGTAGTACCAGCCTTCCGCCACCATGTACCGCTGAAAGAACTCCGATTGGCGCAGCTGGTGCGCGTCGGGCACGACCTGCGAAAGGCGGTACAGCTTGAGACCGGGATTCGACAGCGCGAACGCCGGCATCATGCTCACTTCGCGCCGGCGCTCCAGCCACTCGCGCGGCCGGCTGGCATTCGGCGTCGCGACGATGCGCGACGCATCCCACGTCTTCGTGAAATCCAGGTAGTCGAGATACGCGACGCACGCATCGTGCGGCACGAAGCGGTCGAGAATCGACAACAGCGCGCTCCAGAATTCCTGGATGTCGATGCTCGCGTGCAGGCGCAGTAACAGCGATTCGAAGCGCGGATCGTCGAGCGACGGCACAGCCGCACGCGTCGACCATTCACGCGCGCGCGGCGGTCCAGCCGCAATGAATCGGTATGCCCCCATGATTCTTGTCGTGTGCCAAGTGAGCGTGCAAAGACGCGAGCCCAACAGTTAGACCCCTTTTGCTCGCGCGATCATCCCGGCTCGCGCGTGCGGGTTGGGCTACTCGGCGCTGATCAGCAATATGTCCGCTGCGAGTCGCCGCACGGCGACGGGTGATGTCTTGTCGACGGTCTGTGCAAACGTGAGTGGATCCGAAGCATCGAAGATGCCGCGTACGGGCAGCGACGCCGCTAGCGGATCCAGGCGGAGTTGCACGCGGTTGCGCGTGTTGAATTCCTTCACCGCGTCGCCGAGCGAATCGCCCTGCTCGAACATCAGCAGCTTTTCGCACCACGCGAGCTCGGAACGAACGTTGATCCGGCTCGGCGTCACTGGCCACGTCCTTGCGATGCGCAGCTGCTCGTCCGCGGTGAGCGGCACGCTCAGCTCGAGCGACTCGTCATCGCCAGTCTGTCGGTTCGTTGACCTGGTGCGCGGCGCTACGCGCACTTCGCCTTCGCGGACGGTGACGATCAATTCGTCCGATCGATGCGAGACAGCGAACTGGGTGCCCACGGCTTTCACGGCGTACGCGTTGGCCTCGACCAGGAAAGGGCGCGTCGCATCTTTCGCCACCTTGAAATAGGCCTCGCCACGCAGCAGCGCGATCGAGCGCTGCTCGTCGTTGAGATCGAACTTCAAGCGGGTGTTCGGCCCGAGTTGCAACTCGCTGCCGTCTGCGAGCGTCACCGCTTTCCACTCGCCGAGCTCAGTCTCGATCGAATGCTCATAGCGCGCGGTGCGAATGCCGAGGAACAACAGCGCAGCAAGTGCGCACGCCGCAACGGTGGCAGCGACTTTCCAGCGAATCGAGGCAGTGCTGCCCGCAGCGCTCGAGCGTTCGCTCTCGCCGGCGAATAGCCGGACGATGTTCGAGGGAGCGTCATCGGTGAGCGTGAGGTGCAGATGCGCTCGCCGCAGATTGCCGTCGACGCCGGTGACTCTCAGGTATTCGGCAACGTGAATTTCCGACTGCTTCAGCCAGCGCAGAAACCGGCGGCGGTCGTCGAGCGAAACGTGGGGATCCTTCATGCGCGCGAACCACTCAGCAGCTTCCTGGCTGATCAACTCGCGCTTCCTTATCTCGCGACGGTCCGAGTCGCGGTGGTCTGCATCGCTCATGGCTGTCGGAAGCGTCGTGTCCACACGACCCATCCGCCGTCTCCGTCCCTCGCCCGGTCCCTATTCCCTAAGAATTAAGCCCGCGCCAGCGCCAATCCGTCCACCCCTGAGTTTTACCTACGAGCACCGTGCGCCGCAAGCGACTCACGGCGCGGGCGAGGCTGGCGTTTCCGGCACTAGCCGCAAGTGATCCGGGCCTTCGCGCACCAGAGCGATGTCGGGGCGCACAGCGGCTGCTTCCGCAAACGCCTCCGGATCGCTTGCGTCGTACACACAACATACGGTCAGCGTAGCCAGGTCGGGATCATCGACATCGATCTGGATGCGATTGCGCCGATTGAACTCGCGCACGGCACTGGCCAAGGTCTCGTCCTGAAAAATCAGCCGACCCTTCGCCCAGGCGAGCGCATTGCTTGCGTTCACCTTTTCGATTCGGGGCTGAACCATCGGCAGGCTCGTGCTGATCTCAACTCGCTCGTCCGCGCCGAGCGCAGCGACAATGATGCTCTGATCGATTGCCTCGATGGTGTTCTCCAGCACGCCGGACCGATCGCCGCGCGCAACGGCGACCTTGCCCTCGGCGACGGTGACGACGATGCTCCCGTCACGCCTGTCCACGCCGAATTTCGTGCCGACAGCGCGCACAGCGGCGCCGCCGGCATCGACGATGAACGGCCGCGCCGAATCCTTGGCAACCTGGAACATCGCCTCGCCGTGCGCCAAGCGGACCCGGCGGACCCCTTTGCGGTACTCCACCTGCAGGAGCGTGTTCGGTCCCGCGCTCAACAGGCTGCCGTCCGCCAGTTGCACCTGGCGCCACTCGCCGAGATGCGTCTCGATCGTGTTGGTGGAAAGCACGACCCTGGCGATCACGCCGACCAGCAGCAGGCAACACGCAGCCGCCGCGGCGAGCAGCAGCTTGCGCGATCCTAAACGCCGCGGCTCCTCCGCCGGCGGCACCTCGCGCTGGACGAGCGCAATGACGTTCGAGGCTTCCTCGTCCGGAAGCAGCGCCGGGACCTTGGCGCGCTTGACCCGCCCGTAGAGGCTACACAGCCGCATGAACTCCGCGATGTGGCTCGGCGACTGCTTGAGCCAGCGGACGAATTTGCGCCGATCGGACCACGTGAGGTCCCGGTCGCGCAGGCGGATGAACCACTCGGCAGCCTGGTCGCTGACGGTCTGTTCGAGACTTTCGTGCTGCTCCTTCATCGCCATATCACCTGTTCTCCATGTCGCCGAGTTCGTCCTGCCTGAGCTGCACGCGCAGCTGGCTATAGGCACGCGTCAGATCACGCAGGATCACTCGGTAGGTCAGTCCCTGGCGTTCCGCAATTTGCTTGTACGTCAGCCCCTCGTTCACGTGCAGCAGCAGGACTTCGCGCTGCCGGCGCGGCAGGCGATTCACTGCCGCCTGCATGTGTTTGTTGGCCATTTCGCGGGCAATCGCGTTCTCCGGCTCGTCGTTGAACTCGACCTGCAGGTCTTCGAGCCAGCTATCGTCGTGCGGCTTGCGGTGGCGCGCGCGTTCCTGCCATTCGTTGGCGACGTTCGCCGCAATCCGGAACAGGTAGCCCTGCGGATTTTCGATGGCGACTTCGTCGCTATAGCGCAGCAGGCGCAGGAAGACTTCCTGGGCGAGATCGTCCAGGTCCGCGCTCGGCACGGAGGAGCGATGCGACAGCCACTGCCGGATCGGCTTGCGCCAGCGCTTGAACCAGGTCACCAGGCGGCGGTTACGAGGGTCGTCGTCGCGATCGGGGTCCTGTGGGCGCGAAGCGGGGACCGGCGCCGCTGCCGGTTCGGATTCCCGTTCTTCGTTCTTTGGCTGCTCGATCACTAACGGCCTGCTGGCGGTCTGAATCTCGGCTCTATGAGATTTAGACCGGGCGAGGCGCCGGGGTCAGCCCTCTGGGCGGACCGGCGCACCGCACCGCAGGATTCGAAACGCTACGGGTACTACCAGTCGGCCGTCGTGAACGGCCTTAGCAGCAGCTCCTTGGAGATGGCTGCGACCTGACGCAGCCGTTCTTCGTGATAGGCCTTGAGCGCCTGGCGGAGCTGCACACGGTCGTGGGCGGCCACGAGCGCCGCCAGCTTCGTCACATCCACGAACGCGTTGGGGACGATTTCGGATTCCAGGACGCGTGCGTGATGCAGCCGGTCATTCATGTTGCGGACGATCTCGGCGAACTCGGCTACGCCGGAGCGCGTCGCGATCTGCAGAAACAGCTCGCCGGTCTGGCGGGCAAGCTGCTCCGCGCTGCGCTCCTGCACCGGGACCTCGTCCGCGACCGGCGCCGGCGCGACTTCCTCCGGCCAGCGGCCGACGGCCGCATCGAGGATCGTCTGGTTGACCGAATACAGCCCGAGGATGTCGTCCTCCGACGGTGTCCGGGCAAAAAAGCCCCGCTTCGGCACGGACATGATCATCCGCTCGGCGGCCAGGCGGGTGAGTGCCTCGCGCACCGGCGTCGTGCTGACCCCCAGCTCATCGGCCAGGACGCCGATCTGCAAAAGCTGCCCGGGCACGAGCGTCTGCGCCAGCAGCCAGGTCTTGATGCGTTCGTAGACGGCACCTTCGGTCATGGGATCCTCGTCGCTCTTCCTGGAGCCTTCGCTTCCGAGCTGAAGCGGAATCCGTCGCTTCAAAGAGAGGTGTGCCAGTGTGTTCATGCTTTCACTCTTCATCGCGTCGGCGCACCGACGCGTCCCCGGTTACGAGCGCGGCAGGAATCGGCAGGCGACGATGGGAGCCTTCCCATTAGATAAGTAATGCTCATCGACGGCTCCCCTTCCCTGGTGCCGGAAGCCTGACCCAATTCCCCGGCAGGCGAAATTGAGCTGATCGGATCAGTCGGCGCTGTGAGGGCGGTCAGGAGCGGTCGGCCCGCCGCGGCTCGTCGTCCTCGTCGGCAGTGGAACGGATGACATCGCCGAAGGCGATCTGGCGACTGACGAGCGCATGCACGATGGCCTGGACCCGAGTGGCTACTCCAAGGCGCCGCTTCGCGTGCTCGATGTGATTGTGGACGGTGCGCTCGCTGATGCCGAGGATCCGCCCGGCAACCCAGTCGCTCTTGCCCTGCGCGGCCAGCTCCAGGCACTGACGCTCGCGTCGCGTGAGCCCGCGCTGCGCGCCAGTCCCGGGCTTCGTCTCCGCCTCGGCGCTCAACGCCGCATGCATGTAGCAGGACATGAGCTGGACCGCGAGATAGCTCTCCGGCGCAGCCCGATCCGAATCCGGCACGACAGAACACGACGCGCGGAACGCGCCGAGCGATCGCGGCGCGTGGATCGGCACCGTGTAGCCGTGCTCGATGCCGAAGCGCCGTGCTTCTTCCATGATCTCGAGCTGCGGCGCCGTGAGCTCGGCGCGGAACTCCGCCGCGTCCCAGAAGAACGGCGTGAGCGAGCGATTCGCATAATGGAAGACAGGATCGACGTAGTAGAAATCGAGCTCGCTGAAAGCCCGCACCCACTGCGCAGGATAGTTGTGCAGGACCACGGCGCCGCGCGGCGGACGCAGCAGGTCGACGTGCGAGCAGCACGCAAAGAAGCGAAAGCCGAATTCTTCGAGCGCCTGCGCGAACTCCTTCGCGAGCTCGCCGGCCGCCGTGCCGCGGCGGCAGCGCTCGATGAAGGAATGTGCGCGATCGAGTTGGTTCACATCCGCGTCCTTTTCGGATTCCCTTGTCGCGCGGCCCTCATCGTCAATGGTGAGGCCGCGCGCGAGCTGCTACCGACAACGCCGTTTCCGTACGGACCGGGACACCCGCTGAGTTGCCGACGAAGTTTTCTACCAGACCGCCAGCGATGCTCGCTGAGACATTTCGGCAAAAACGTCCCGCAAGAGGATAAATACGGATTTGTCATTACACCTGCATTATCACCGCCGCAAGTGTCAGCGACAGAAGACGAGCACTGGCGGGCTGTCAGTGCAATCTGTCAAATCACCGCGAGGATGATCTTGCCCTTGTGCTCGCTGCTCTCCATGCGCGCGTGCGCACGACCGGCTTCGGCCAGGGCAAACACCGAGTCGACTACCGGCTGAATCCGTCCCGACTCGAGCAGTGGCCACACGTTCTTCAGCAGCTGATCGCGGATCGCGCGCTTGAACTCCGCTGAGCGCGGTCGCAGCGTCGAGCCGGTGATGAACAGGCGCTGCTGCATGATGCGCATCACGTCGATCTCGCCCTTCGCGCCGCCCTGTGTCGCGATCATCACGAGCCGGCCTTCGGTCGCGAGCACCTGCAGATTGCGCGCGACGTAACTGCCGCCAACCATGTCGAGCACGACGTCGACACCGCGGCCGGCAGTTTCCTTCGCGATCTCGGCAACGAAGTCTGCGGTCTTGTAATCGATGGCGCGCCGCGCGCCGAGGCCTTCGCAGAACCGACATTTGTCGTCCGAGCCCGCGGTCGCATAGACCGTGTGACCGCGCGCGGCAGCGAGTTGAATCGCAGCGACGCCGATGCCGCTCGACCCGCCATGCACCAGCAGTGTCTCGCCCGGCGCGAGACGCCCGAACTGAAAAACGTTGCTCCACACAGTGAACAGCGCTTCGGGCAGCGCCGCAGCGTGGATCATGTCGAGCGATCCGGGAATCGGCAGCACTTGTCCCGCGTCGACGCGACAATACTCGGCATAGCCGCCGCCCTGGAGCAGCGCGCAGACTTTGTCGCCGGCCTTGAATTCCGTGACGCCCTCGCCGAGCGCGGCGATCGTGCCCGACACTTCCAGGCCGGGATAAGACGGCGCGCCGGGCGGCGACGGATAGAAACCGCGACGCTGCAACGTGTCCGCGCGATTCAGGCCCGCCGCGGCGACTGCGATCAGCACCTCGCCGCGCCCGGGCTCCGGCACGGGGCGCTCCGCCAGCACGAGCGCCTCCGGTCCGCCGGGCTGCGGAACGTCGACGACCTTCATGCGCTTCGCCGCGGGCTCTGTCATCAGTTCTGCGCCACGCCTTCGCCTTTCATCGCTTCGAGCGCGTCGAGATCGAGATCGGCGAGCGCTGCTTTCAAGTCGTCGATGCTTTCGGCCTGGCCTTCGAGCTTGACCGTGAAGCGCTCGCCGACCACGACTGCGTACTCACCGCGTGAGCTGCTGCGATCCCACTGCTCGTGGATCAGCCGGCCGTCCTCGTGATACGTCTTGTCGTAGCCGGTCGCCGTTTCATTCTCGCCTTCGATGCCCGCCCAGCCGGCGAGCCCGAGCAATCCTTTCGCAGTCCCTGTGTCGGTGACCTGCAAATCCCACGAGCGGCCGTCTTCGGCCGTGTACGTGGCCCGTGCCTCCGTCATCTGCATGCCCATCGCCGAATTGCGCTGGGTGGAGAACGCCGAACGCGTCATGCCGCCGAGCGATTCGGGCAAGAACGGCTCGAGCTTGTCCGGTGCCACCGCCTCGACGTTGCCGCTGCCCAGTGCGGCGCCCATCATCGTTTTCATCGCCTCGGCCTGCGCGTCCTTGTCGCCGGACTTCTGCGCGGCTTCCATCTTCTTGCCGGCTTCCTCGACCTGTTTCGCGTACTGCTCGAGCTTGCCGACCGTGCTGTCCTTGTCGAACGTCGTTTCGCGCGAGTCCTGCGAGACGCTGAACGGGGAAGCGCCGCGCATGAACATGCCCCCGCCGGTGACGGCACCGATGACAGCGAAGATGAGGAAGCTCAGCACGATCACGACGATGATGATCACCGCCGTGTAGCCTGCCGCCTTGTCCTGCGGACACTTCATCGTGTGTGGCAGCCCGAGGTACAGCAGATAAATACCGTAGATGCCCGCTACAAGCATGATCAGCACACTGATGAAAGGCAGGATCGCGGCGATGCCGGCGATCCACGATGCGGTGTAGCAGTAGGCAACCGTCTTCAGTGCCTGCACCCGGTCCCGCGTACCGCCGAACGTCGGCGCGAGCGCATCGACGATCAGCGCGACGACGAACACCATCGCGAGCCCCAACGCATAAGTAACGATGAGCTGCGACAAAGCGAGGCTGGCGGAGAAGCGCATCGTGACCAGGAACGCAGCGAGCGGCGGAATCGCGGCGAGCCAGACGATGTAGCCCTTGTAGAGATCCCCGACGGTGGTCGATTCTCCCGCGATCACCGGCCATTCGGTCTTGGGCGTCAACAGGATGCCTTTGACGCGTGCGATCAGCTTGTTCAGGTCCACGGCAGGTCTCCCCGTTTATCGTTGTTCGGGACCCGCGGATTCTACGTCACTTCTTTTTAGGCACGTATAAATCGGTCAGGGTGCCTTCGAACGCCTCGGCGGCGAACATGATGGTTTCGGACAGGGTCGGGTGCGGATGAATCGTCAGGCCCAGGTCGGCAGCGTCGCTGCCCATTTCGATCGCAAGCGCCACTTCTGCAATGAGGTCGCCGGCGTTCGGTCCGACGAGGCCGCCGCCGATGACCCGATGCGTCGCCGGATCGAACAGCAGCTTCGTCATGCCATCGTCACGACCGAGTGTTAACGAGCGGCCGCTTGCAACCCACGGGAACGTCGCCTTTTCGTAGGCCGTACCCTTCACCTTCGCGTCGGTCTCGGTGAGCCCGACCCACGCGACCTCCGGATCGGTGTAGGCGACCGACGGGATGACGCGGGCATCGAACGCGCGCTTTTCGCCGTGCGCGACTTCAGCAGCCAGCTTGCCTTCGTGCGACGCCTTGTGAGCGAGCATGGGAGCGCCCGCGACGTCGCCGATCGCGAAGATGTGCGGCACGTTGGTGCGCATCTGCCGGTCGACGGGCACGAAGCCGCGCTCGTTGACCAGGACACCGGCAGCGTCGGCACCGATGTTGCGGCCGTTCGGGCTGCGCCCGACGGCGATCAACACACGGTCGTACACCTGCGGCTCCAGCTTCTGCTCGCCCTCGAACGTCACGCGCAGGCCTTCTTTCGCGGCTTCGACCTTGCTGACTTTCGTCTTGATCATGATGCGCTCGTAGCGCTTCGCGATGCGCCGCTCGAGCGGCCGCACGAGATCGCGATCGCAACCCGGCATCAGTCCATCGGTCAGCTCGACGACGCTCACCTTCACGCCGAGCGCGTCGTACACCGTCGCCATTTCCAGGCCGATGATTCCGCCGCCGACGACCAGCATGCGTTGCGGCAGGTCCAGCTCGAGGGCGCCGGTCGAGTCGATGATGCGCGGATCGTCCGGCAGGTTCGGCAAGCGGGTCGATTCCGATCCCGACGCGATGATGCAGTGTGCGAACGAGACACGACGCGCGGCGCCGTCGCCCGTGACTTCGAGCTCGTGCGGCGAGACGAACTTGCCCGTGCCGCGGATCACTTCGACCTTGCGCTGCTTCGCCAGCGTCGCGAGACCGCCAGTGAGCTTGCCGACGACTTTGTTCTTCCACTCGCGCAGCTTGACCGCATCGATCTGCGGCTTGCCGAATTGCACGCCGGCGCTGCCCATCGCTTCCGCTTCTTCGATGACCTTCGCGGCATGCAGCAGCGCTTTGGATGGAATACAACCGACGTTGAGACACACGCCGCCGAGCTGCGGCCAGCGCTCGATGAGCGCGGTCTTCATACCGAGATCGGCAGCGCGGAACGCCGCCGTATAGCCACCAGGCCCAGCTCCCAGCACCACAACTTCGAAATCGTAAGAAGCGGTTGGCGGTTGGCGGTTGGCGGTTGGTGCGGATTCGGAAGCCGCTGACGCGGCCGGAGCCGAGGCTGTCGCGGGCGCAGGCGTCTCGCTCTTCTCTGCACTAACCGCCAACCGCGAACCGCTAACCGCTTCTATCTCAATAATCGCGCTGCCCTTCGAAACGCGATCACCCTTCTTGACTGCCACCGACTTCACCACGCCCGCCGCAGAAGAAGGCACGTCCATCGTCGCTTTCTCGGTCTCCAGCGTGATCAGCGGCGTTTCGAGCTGCACGCTGTCGCCGGGCTTGACGAGCACGTCGATGACTTCGACGTCCTTGAAATCGCCGAGATCGGGAACGACTACGCGCGTCACGGCACGGCTTCCAGCAGGCCTTTCACGTCAGCGAGTCGCGCGGCGAGGAACGTCGTGAACCGGACGCCGGCCGCGCCGTCGATCACGCGATGGTCGTAGGCGAGCGTGAACGGCAGGATCAGTCGCGGGACGAACTGACCGTTCTGCCAGACCGGCCGCGTGCTCGAACGTGCGACGCCGAGAATCGCAACTTCAGGCGCGTTGATGATCGGCGTGAACGACGTGCCGCCGATGCCACCGAGGCTCGACACGGTGAAGCTGGCGCCTTGCATTTCGAGCGCGGTCAACTTGCCCGCGCGCGCCTTCTCCGACAGCGTCGCGAGCTCGCGCGCCAACTCGTAGACGTCTTTCTTGTCCGCGTCGCGGATCACCGGCACGACCAGGCCGTTCGGCGTATCGGCGGCGAAGCCGAGATGGATGTACTTCTTCCACACGAGACTCTGACCGGACGCATCCAGCGACGTGTTCACCATCGGGAACTCGCGCAGCGCCTGCACGCAAGCACGCAGAATGAATGCGAGCGGCGTGAGCTTGACACCCGCCTTGGTCGTCTCGCCCTTGAGCTTGTTGCGGGTTTCCTCGAGCTCGGTGATGTCGGCCTCGTCCATCTGCCAGACGTGCGGCACGTTGACCCAGCTCGCCTGCAAGCGCGGACCGGAGATTTTCTGGATGCGGCCGAGCGGCTTGACCTCGACGGGTCCGAACTTCGCGAAATCGACTTCGGGCACCTTCGGCAGTGCACCGCCGGTTGCGGGCGTACCGCTCTTCAGTGCCTGCTTGACCCATGCCTTGACGTCATCAGCGGTGACACGCCCCTTCGCTCCGCTGCCCTTCACAGCCGGGAGGTCGACTCCGAGCTCGCGCGCGAACTTGCGAATCGACGGACTCGCGTGCACCTGGGAAAAGTCGACCGCGACAGCAACGGGTGCTGCAGTGGGTTGCGGCTGCCTGGCTGGTGCCGGTGGCGCCGGTGCCGGTGCCTCGGCTTTCGGCGCGGGCTGAGCAGGTTGTGGCGACGGCTGCGCGGCGGCGGGCTTCTTCTCCTTGTTCTCCGCTGCTCCACCCTCCACCTGCGCGATCACACTGCCTTTCGAAACGCGATCGCCCTTCTTGATCGCAACCGCCTTCACCACGCCAGCCGCCGTCGAGGGCACATCCATCGTCGCCTTCTCGGTTTCCAGCGTGATCAGCGGCGTATCGACGTCGATCTTGTCGCCGGCCTTCACCAGTACGTCGATGACCTCGACGTCCTTGAAATCCCCGAGGTCGGGAACCGTAATGTCTTGCGCCATGGCCGCCTACTGCGTGACCGGGTTCGGCCGCTCGGGATCGATGTCGAACTTCTTCATCGCCGACTTCACGGTTGCGACGTCGAGCTTGCCTTCATCGGCAAGCGCGCGCAGCGAAGCCAGCACGATGTGGTGGGCGTCGACTTCGAAGTGGCGGCGAAGCTGGGCACGTGAATCGCTGCGGCCATAACCGTCGGTGCCGAGCACGATGAAGCGGCCGGGGACCCACTGGCGGACCTGGTCCGGCACGATCTTCATGTAATCGCTCGCGGCGATGAACGGCCCGGTGCGATCGCCGAGCAACTGGCGCACGTACGGTTGCTGCGGCGGCTGGTCCGGATGCAGCAGATTGCGGCGCTCGATGTCGAGCGCTTCGCGGCGCAGCTCCGAGTAGCTAGTCGCGCTGAAGATGTCCGCAGGCACACCGTAGTCGCGCTCGAGGATCTCCGCCGCAGTCATCACCTCGCGCAGGATCGTGCCGGAGCCGAACAGGTTCACGCGCACTTTGCCGCGTCCGCCGGCGTGCAGCAGGTACATGCCTTTCAGGATGCCCTGCTCCGCGCCCTTCGGCATCGCCGGGTGCGTGTAGTTCTCGTTCATCGCGGTGATGTAGAAGAACACATCTTCCTGCGCAGCGAACATGCGGCGCAGGCCGTCCTGGATGACGACCGCGAGCTCGTATGCGAATGCCGGATCGTACGCGATGCAGTTCGGCACCGTCGTCGCGAGGAGCTGGCTGTGCCCGTCCTGATGCTGCAAGCCTTCGCCCGCGAGCGTCGTGCGTCCTGCGGTGCCGCCGACGAGGAAGCCGCGCGCCTGACTGTCGCCGCCGGCCCAGATGAAATCGCCGACGCGCTGGAAGCCGAACATCGAGTAGTAGATGTAGAACGGCACCATGTTGACGTTGTGATTCGCGTACGCCGTACCGGCTGCGATGAACGAGCACAGCGCGCCGCCCTCGTTGATGCCTTCCTCGAGGATCTGTCCCTTCTTGTCTTCCTTGTAGAACATGAGCTGGTCCGCATCCTGCGGCGTGTAGAGCTGACCCATCGAAGAATAGATGCCGACCTGGCGGAACATGCCTTCCATGCCGAACGTGCGCGCCTCGTCCGGAACGATCGGCACGACGTGCTTGCCGATGTTCTTGTCCTTGACCAGCATCTGCAGGATGCGCACCAGCGCCATGGTGGTGGAGAACTCGCGGTCGCCGGAGGACTGCAGCATCGAGTCGAACGCTTCCAGCGGCGGCACTTCGAGCGCCGGCGCCTTGGCGACCCGCTGCGGCAGGTAACCGCCGAGGCGGGAGCGGCGATCGCGCAGGTACTTCATCTCCTCGCTGTCTTCGGGCGGCTTCTTGAACGGCGCGTTCGCGATCTCCTCGTCGGAGATCTGCATGAAGATGCGGTTACGGAATTCCTTGAGCGCCTCGTCGTCGAGCTTCTTCTGCTGGTGCGTGATGTTCTGGCTCTCGCCCCAGCGGCCCATCATGAAGCCCTTGACCGTTTTCGCCAGAATCACGGTGGGCTGGCCCGTGTGATTCACGGCCGCGTTGTACGCGTTCCACACCTTCTGGTAGTCGTGACCGCCGCGGTTCAGGCGCCAGATGTCGTCGTCCGACATGTTGGCGACCATCTCCTTCAGCTCCGGATACTTGCCGAAGAAGTTCTCGCGCGTGTACGCGCCGCCCTTCGCCTTGAAATTCTGGTACTCGCCGTCGACGCATTCTTCCATCACCCGGCGCAGCAGGCCCTTGGTATCTCGCGCCAGCAGCGGATCCCAACGCGAGCCCCAGATGACCTTGATGACGTTCCAGCCGGCGCCGAGGAACGCGGCTTCCAGCTCCTGGATGATCTTGCCGTTGCCGCGCACCGGGCCATCGAGGCGCTGCAGGTTGCAGTTGATCACGAACACCAGGTTGTCGAGATGCTCGCGCACCGGCATCGTGATCGCGCCCAGCGACTCCGGCTCGTCCATCTCGCCGTCGCCGAGGAACGCCCAGACGCGGCGATCCGATGGCGGCACGATGCCGCGATGCTCGAGGTAGCGCTGAAAGCGTGCCTGGTAGATCGCCATCATCGGACCGAGGCCCATCGAGACCGTCGGAAACTGCCAGAACTCCGGCATGAGCCACGGATGCGGATACGAGCTGAGGCCGTCGGGGCTCGCCACCTCCTTGCGGAAATGACGCAGATTGTTCTCGGTGAGACGGCCCTCCAGGTACGCGCGCGCATAGATGCCCGGCGACGCGTGACCCTGGATGTAGATCATGTCGCCGGGATGCTTGTCCGACGGCGCGCGCCAGAAATGATTGAAGCCCACTTCGTAGAGCGTCGCGGCCGACGCGTAGCTCGCGATGTGACCGCCGTACTCGGAGCTCTGGCGGTTCGCCTGCACGACCATCGCCGCGGCGTTCCAGCGGATGTACGACTCGATGCGCCGCTCGATCGTGCGGTCGCCCGGATAGTCCTTCTCCTGGCCCGGCGAGATCGTGTTGAGGTACGCGGTATTCGGCTTGAACGGCAGGTAGGTGCCGGAGCGCCGCGTGAAGTCGATGAGCCGTTCCAGCAGAAAGTGCGCCCGTTGCGCTCCATGCACTCTCAGCACCGAGTCCATCGACTCGAGCCATTCCTTGGTTTCTTCGGGATCGAGATCGTCAAACGGGGAGGCTTCGGGCATGTCGGGTGTGCTGCGAGGTGAGGCCGCGTATGATCGGAGTTTGAAATTTTCAGGTCAAGGAACGTCGTGTGGTGGAATTGCTTCCCGCAGAGCGCGACATTCGCGTCGTCCAGCCAAAGGCGCAGCTCGACGAGCGCACGCTGCAAAAGCACGACGCGGCCATTGTCGTTTGCCCTCAGGAGCGCGCTGAGCGAGTACTAGCGGAGCTGCCCTCGGCGGCGCTCTGGCAGCGGCTCTATCGACAAGCGCGCGGCAGCGCTCCTGTTACCACTTTGAGCGCACGCATCACACCGGCCGCAATACCGGTTGTCATCGCCTTCGCAAAAAGTACCGCCTCCCCTTTCGAACGCCTGATGCTCGGGGCGCGGGCCTGGAAGGAGCTGGCGCCGCCTCCTCGCGCTCGCGTACTGCTTGCGACTCATGGCCTCGCGGGCACCGACGGCGCCGCGGCCCTCGAAACGCTGCTGGCAGCATCGCTCGCAGCGACTGCCCCAATGCCCGTCATGAAGTCGAAGGGCGCGAAGCGCTCTGTGCCCGCTTCATTCGCACTGCTCAACGATGCGCAGCTCGACCTGTCTCGCACGATCGCGATCGATCGCGGCAATCACATGGCGCGCTGGCTCACGGCGCTGCCGCCGAATGTCCTCAACACGGGCAGCTATCGGCGTGCCTTGCGGGATCTCGCTCGCCGCGAGGGCTGGAAGTTCGATTTTCTCGACGAGGCCGCGTTGCGACGCCGGAACGCCGGCGCGTTCCTCGCTGTGTCCCGCGCGAATCAGCAGCGCGACGGCGGCATCGTGCGCCTCAGGTATCGCGCTGCCCAGCGACGCAACGTCCGCAAACTGGCCCTGGTCGGCAAGGGCATTTGTTTCGACACGGGCGGCATCAACCTCAAGACGCACAAGAGTATGTACGACATGCACACGGATATGCAGGGCAGCGCCGTCGCCGTCGGCACGCTGCTCGCGCTCAGCGAGTTGCATTCGCCGTACGATGTCGACTGCTGGCTCGCGATCACTGAGAACGAGATCGGCGCGCGTGCGTATCGACCGCAGGAAGTCGTGAGCGCCGCGAATGGCGTGACCATCCAGGTCGCTCACAGCGATGCCGAAGGTCGCATGGTGCTGGCCGATACGCTGGCGATCGCCTCCCGCGAGCAGCCCGACCTGATCGTCGACTTCGCGACGCTCACCGGCGCATGCGTCAACGCTCTGACCGAGCGCTACAGCGGCGCATTCACCAATCGCCCGCAGTGGCACGAAGCGATCCGCGCAGCCGGCACCCGCAGCGGCGAGCGCGTATGGCCCTTTCCGATGGACGAGGACTACGACAGCGACCTGGAATCGGCGATCGCCGACGTCCTGCAATGCACGCCCGACAGCAAGGGCGACCACATCCTGGCCGCACGCTTCCTGAACCGCTTCGTGCCGGCGCAGGTGCCCTGGATTCACATCGACCTGGCCGCCAGCAATCGCACCGGTGGCCTCGGCCACGTTCCGACCGAGATCACCGGCTTTGGCGTGCGATACACGGTAGAGTTGCTGGGTAGCGGCGGACTTCTGGAAGCATGACGAGATTGCGGATCCTTCGACCCGACGACTGGCACCTGCACGTGCGCGACGGCGCCCACCTCGCCAGCGTCCTGCCGTTCACGGCACGCCAGTTCGCGCGTGCGATCATCATGCCGAACCTCAAGCCGCCGGTGACGACCGTGGCCATGGCTGCCGCGTATCGCGAGCGCATTCTCGCGGCGCGGCCGGCGGGCTCACGGTTCGAGCCGCTGATGACGCTGTATCTCACCGATACGACGTCGCCGGAGGAAATCCGCGCAGCACAGCGCAGTGGCTTCATCTTCGGCGCGAAACTGTATCCCGCGGGCGCCACGACGCATTCGGACGCCGGAGTCACTGCCATCGAGAAGATCCATCCCGCACTGGCCGCGATGGAAGACTGCGGCCTCGTGTTCCAGGTGCATGGCGAAGTGACCGAGGCAGACGTCGACGTCTTCGATCGCGAGCGCGTCTTCATCGATCGCATCCTCGCCAAGGTCGTCGAGCGGTTTCCCAAGCTGCGCGTCGTGTTCGAGCACGTGACGACGCGGGAAGCGGTGCAGTTCGTCAAAGGCGCGCGGCGCGGCGTGGGCGCGACGATCACACCTCAGCACCTGCTGCTGAATCGAAATGCGATCTTCCAGGGCGGCATCCGCCCGCACAATTACTGCCTGCCGGTGCTCAAGCGCGAGCACGATCGCCGCGCGCTGATCGAAGCAGCGACCAGCGACGACGCGCGCTTCTTCCTCGGCACCGACAGTGCGCCGCACGCGAGACATACGAAGGAGACGACGTGTGGTTGCGCCGGAATCTTCTCTGCGCATGCAGCTGTCGAGTTGTACGCGGAGGCGTTCGAACAGGCTGGCAAGCTCGATCGCTTGCAGGCGTTCGCCTCGGAGCGCGGTGCGGACTTCTACGGCCTGCCGCGCAATCGCGAGCACATCACGCTGGAACGCAGCGCGTGGTCGCCGCCCGCCTCCTATCGCTTCGACCAGGACGAGTTGGTTCCCTTCCGCGCCGGCGAGTCGCTGGCGTGGCGCATGATCGAGGAGCAGGGTGCGTGAGCGAACGACTGCCCCTGTCCAACCGCTTCCGCGGTTTCATGCCTGTCGTGATCGACGTCGAGTGCGGCGGCTTCAATCCGAACACGGACGCGCTGCTGGAAATCGCCGCGGTCCTGGTCGAGCTGCAGCCTGACGGACGCCTCGCGCCCGGCGAGAGCTGGCGCTATCACATTCAGCCCTTCGAAGGCGCCAAGTTCGAGGCCGCATCGCTGGCCGTCACGGGCATCGATCCGTTTCATCCGCTGCGACCGGCAATTACCGAAAAGGAAGCGCTGACCCGGCTGTTCAAGGAAGTGCGCCGCGCGATGAAGGAGAACGAATGCACGCGCGCGATCCTCACGGGTCACAACGCGTACTTCGACCTGAACTTTCTCAACGCCGCCATCGCGCGCACGCACATCAAGCGCAATCCGTTTCACCCGTTCTCGAGCTTCGACACGGCGACGCTCGGCGGCGTGGTTTACGGCCAGACGGTGCTCGGCAAGGTGTTGCAGGCGGCAGGCATCGGCTGGGATTCCAGCGAAGCGCATTCCGCTGCGTACGACGCGCAGCGGACAGCCGAGCTGTTCTGCGAGGTGTGTAACAGATTTGGCGCAAGGATGTCGGGCTGAAGCCCGACCTGCAGGGCCTGACCTACTGCGGCGTTACCAATTTCTGCAGCTCGCCGCTCTTGTACATCTCGAGGATGATGTCCGAGCCGCCGATCAGCTCGCCGTTCACGTAGAGCTGCGGATACGTCGGCCAGTTCGAGTACTGCTTCAGCGCCTCGCGCAACTCCGGATCCTCGAAGATGTTGACGTGCGCGAACTGCGCGCCGGCCGCGCTCAGCGCGCGCACCGCGGCTGCGGAGAAACCGCACTGGGGAAAGTCCGGCGTGCCCTTCATGTAGAGCACCACGGGATTGGTGGAAAGCTGTGACTTGATGCGCTCGATGACGTCCACGGCTCAGACCTCGGAGGTAGAAAGTGACTGCTTGCGGCGGGCTGCCTGCTCGCAGACGGCACGCCGCTCCTCATCGCCAAGACGCGACCAGACGGCGATCTCCTCGATGGTGCGCCCGCAACCGATGCAGACCTTCTGCGCATCGAGCGTACAGACGTTGATGCAGGGAGATTCGACGCGCGGCAGCGGGATGGCAGGGGGCGTCATGACGATGGAACCAGCGTTGAATTATGGGGATCGCTCGCCTATTCTTCAAACGCTTTTTTTCCCAAGCAGAACACCAAGAAACGCCGAAGTAGGAGGTCTCACGATGCATCCATTCACCACCGTTAAAGGCGCAATCACGACTGCCATCGTGCTTGCGATCGTGATCTCGTTGATCATCAGCGGCGTGGTCGCCGGCGGGGATGCGATCGGCTTCCACCATCCGCAGGTCGACCGCTGGCTGCACATCGTCGCGGGCGTCATGTGGATCGGCCTGCTGTGGTACTTCAACGTCGTGCAGACCCCGGGCCTCGCGGACGCAGCCGCCGACAAGGGCGGACCGGGCGGCGCGGGGGTCAACAAGTACATTGCGCCGCGGGCGTTGTGGTGGTTCCGCTGGGCTGCGGTCTTCACATGGCTCACCGGTGCCTACTACCTGCTGTTCGGCTACGGCGGCACGCCCGTGATGCACAAGGCCTTCACGTTCCAGCCCGGATTCGTGACGATCGGCGTCGGCGCGTGGCTCGGCACGATCATGCTGTTCAACGTGTGGGTCTTCATCTGGCCGAACCAGAAGAAGATCCTCGGCATCGTCGCGGCGACCGATGAGGAGAAGGCGAAGGCGCGCAAGGTGGCACTGTATGCCTCGCGCACCAACTTCATCCTGTCCGTGCCGATGCTGATGTGCATGGGCGGCCAGAGCCACGGTCTGCCCTTCTGAGGCCATGAACGCACCCGATCCCACGTATGTAACGCAGACCGTTGCTACGGCGCTGCGCGAGGACGTGGGCTCGGGCGATCTGACCGCGAAGCTCATTCCCGCCGATCGGGCAGGCCGCGCCGCGGTCATCACACGCGAAGACGCCGTGCTGTGCGGCACCGCGTGGTTCGACGAAGTATTTCGCCAGATCGACTCGCGAGTCCGCGTGACCTGGTCGGCCCGCGATGGCGAACGCGTGCGCGCCGATCAGCAGCTCTGCGCTCTCGAAGGTCCCGCGCGCTCGTTGCTTACCGGTGAGCGAACTGCGCTCAACTTCCTGCAAATGCTCTCGGCCGCCGCGTCCGTGACGCGCAAGTATGTCGATGCCGTCGCAGGCACCCAGTGCCGCATCCTCGATACGCGCAAGACGATCCCGGGCTTACGCGTGGCGCAGAAATACGCCGTGCGCTGCGGCGGCGGCACGAATCATCGCATCGGTCTGTTCGACGCGATCCTCGTCAAGGAAAACCACATTGCCGCGGCCGGCGCGATCGCGAGCGCCGTCGCCGAGGCACGGCGTCTCGACTCGAAAGTGCTGCTCGAGGTCGAAGTCGAGAATCTCGTCCAGTTGCGCGAAGCGCTCGACGCGCGAGTCGACCGGGTCCTGCTCGATAACTTCTCGCTGGAGCAAATGCGCGAGGCCGTGAAAATCACGCACGGGCATGCGAATGCGCACATCGAGCTGGAGGCGTCGGGGAATCTGTCGCTGGAGACGCTGCGCGCCGTGGCGGAGACCGGCGTGGACTTTATTTCGGTCGGCGGGCTGACGAAGCACGTGCGCGCCGTGGATTTGTCGATGAGGTTTGTGTCGGGCTGAAGCCCGACCTACAGCGCGACGATCCAGTCGCCGATTGCGGCGAGCGCTTGCGAATTGATGGTCTCTTCGATCGAGCCGTATTCGGCGGGTGCGCCGGTCGTGGCTTTCTGGAACAGATGATTCAGGCCGGGCAGCTCGATGACCTTCATGTTGCTGTTGCCGCCTGCTTTGAGCGCCGCTTCGATGGCCGGCAGGTTCTGTTTGGCCGGCACCTGCAAATCGAGCGAGCCGTTGATAGCGAGCACCGGCACGCGGACGCGCTTCAAAGTCGATGCTGGATCGTAGCTGAGGAAATGGCGCATCCACGGTGACGACAGGATGCCGAGTTGCGACTGCAGCGCGGCGTCGCCGGAGGCGATCAGCCGCTTTTCCTCGTCACCCAGCGCCGTGCTCGCCGCAGCTTGTTTCTTGCGCTCCTCCCAAAACTCGACGAGCCTGGCTCGCGCCGCCTCGGGCGACCTCTCCGTCTGCACGATTTCGAACATCCGCTGCTGCGTCTCGTGATTGAAAGCGCGCATGCCGGCAGGCACGCCAGCCGCCCCGCTCAGGGCCTCTGCCTGCATCAGCAGCAGCTCCGAGCCCTTCACTCCAGGGCCCGCGAGCATCGCTATGAACGCCACGTCCTTCGACTTCGTAGCCGCCAGCGCCGCGACGATCGCGCCCTCGCTGTGGCCGATCAGGCCGATGTGCCGGCCATCCACGTCCGCACGCGCCTTCAGGTACGTCACGCCGGCGAGCGCGTCTTCGGCGAAGTCTTCGATGGTCGCCGCATCACGGCTGCCGCCCGAGCCGCCGACGCCGCGGTCATCGACGCGCAGCACTGCGATGCCGCGCCGGGTGAGATCGTCTGCGAGCACGAGGAACGGCTTGTGACCCATGAGCTCTTCGTTGCGATCCTGCGGACCGGAGCCTGAGATCAGCAGTACGGCCGCGACGCGTCCGGCCTGCCTCGGCCTCGTAAACGTCCCGGCGAGCTGCACGCCTGCCGCCGAGTTGCGATAGCTCACTTCTTCTTCGACATAGGGATACGGCGGCTTCGGCTCCTGCGGCCGCTTGAGCTGGACCGGTTGCGCCGGTCGCAGCGTGAGCGAAAACGAGCGGCCGCCCTGCTGCCACAGACCGACGATCGTCCGACTCGCCGCGTCGAGCTTGCCTTCGTAGACACCGGCGATGCGCTTCACTTCACAGCGCAGCGCGCCGTCGGCGAAGGTGACGTTATCGAGCGCGATTCCATACGCACCCTGGTCGGGGCTGTCCATCGTGCCGGCCAGGCGTCCTTGTGCTTCGGTGAAGTTGAACAGCAGCCGCAATCCGGCGCTGCCGAGCACGAGGGTTCCTTCCCACGTTCCCGCCACGGTTGCCAACTCCGCCGCTGAGGCCGGGCGGCATGCGAGCAGCACGCTCGTCACGAGCGGTACTACAAAGCGTGCAAGCATGGAAATGGGCCGCTCAGCCCGCGGCAAGCTTCATCACTCGTTGGGGGGTCGCGATCGCGTAGCCCTGCGCGTAATCGACACCGAGGCTGCGCAGCATCTCCACGATCTCCATGTTCTCCGCGAACTCCGCGATCGTCTGCTTGCCCGTCAGGTGCCCGATCTCGTTGATCGAGCGCACCATCTCGCGGTCGATCGGGTCGTGCAGGATCTCCTTGACGAAGCTGCCGTCGATCTTCAGGAAATCGACCGGGAAGTGCTTGAGGTAGCCGAACGAGGACAGGCCGGTGCCGAAGTCGTCCAGCGCGAAGCGGCAGCCGAGCTCCTTGAGCGCGTGGATGAAGCGGTTCGCCTGCGAGAAGCTGGCGATGGCGGCGGTCTCGGTGATCTCGAAGCAGATCTTCGAGGCGTCGATGCCGCTGCGGTGGAAATGATCGATGACGAACGGCAGGAACTTGTCGTCGCCGAGGCTCTGCCCGGAGAGGTTGATCGAGCACAGCTCCAGCTTCTCGCGCTCGTCCGCTTCCGAGACCAGCCAGCGCAGCGCGTGCTCGATCATCCAGCGGTCGATATTCGGCGTGAGGCCGTAGCGCTCGGCGGCGGCGATGAACTGGTCCGGCGTGACGATCTTGCCCGCCTCGTCGCGCATGCGCAGCAGCAGCTCGTAATGCATGCCGTGCTCTTGCGGGTTCTGCAGCGGCAGGATGACCTGGCGGAAGATCTCGAACCGGCCGTCTTCGAGTGCGTTGTTGATGCGCGCGGCCCATTGCATTTCGCGCCGGCGCCGCATCAGGTCGATGTCGTTTTCCTGGAAGCTGTAGATGCGGTTGCGGCCGTTCTCCTTGGCCGCTGCGCAAGCGCTGTCCGCCGCGGACAGCAGCGCCGCCACGTCCTCGTTCTCGGGCGAGATCGGTACCACGCCGATGCTCGCGCCGAGCCGGAAGGTGCGCTCTTCCCACACGAACTTGTAGTTGCGGATCGCTTCGCGCAACTGCTCCGCGTTGCGCACGGCCTCTTCGAGCGAGCAGCTCTCCAGCAGCACGCCGAACTCGTCGCCGCCCAGGCGCGATACCGTGTCGCGCCAGCGGATCTTCGACTTCAGCAACGCGCCTACCTGGCCGAGCAGCGCGTCGCCCGCGCTGTGACCGCAGTTGTCGTTGATTATCTTGAACTGATCGAGATCGATGTGGCACAGCGCGAACGAGGCCTCGCGTGCCCGGGCGCTCTTGATGGCGCGCTCCAGCCGCGACTCGAACTCGCGCCGGTTCACGAGCCCCGTCAGGATGTCGTGGCTCGCGTGATACGACAGCTTGCGATTCAGCTCGCGACTCTCGCTGACGTCGTGGAACACGAGCACGCCGCCGAGCACGTTGCCGGCGCTGTCGCGAATCGGCGAGGCGCAGCTCTCGATGTACAGTTCGTTGCCGTCGCGCCGGATGAGCAGCGTCGGGCGCACACTCTTGATCGCGCGCGTGCGGCGGATCGAAACCGCCAGCGGGTTTTCCAGCGGCTCGCAGGTTTCCTCGTGGAAGCTGCGGAATATCTCGTCGACGATGCGACCCTGCGCGTGCTCCAGCCGCCAGCCCGTGAGCTGCTCGGCGACCGGATTCAGATACTCGATGCGGCACTTCGAATCGGTCGTGATGACGCCGTCGCCGATCGACTGCAGCGTGATCTGCGCGCTCTCCTTCTCCTTGAACAGCGCATCTTCGAACAGCTTGCGTTCGGTGACGTCCAAGTCGACACCGACGATGCGGTGAGCACGACCCTGCTCGTCGACGCGTGCCTTGGCGCGACTGACGACCCAGAGCCATACGCCGTCACGGTGACGCAGCCGGTGCACGCTCTCGAACAGCGGCTCCTTACCGGCGAGATGATCGCGCAGGCCCGCGCGCACGCGTTCGAGATCGTCCGGATGAACGAGTTGCTGCCAGTCGGTCAGCGGTTCGACCTCATCGTCGCCGTAGCCGAGCATGGCTTTCCAGCGCGGCGAGAAATACGTGGTCTTGCGATCCAGGTCGAAGTCCCACAAGCCGTCGTTCGCGCCGTACAGCGCGAGTGCATCGCGCTCCTCGAGCTGCTTCACGTGCCGCTGATTGCGGACGCGTTCGATACCGGTGGCATAACTGGAGCCGAGCAGCTTCAGCATGAGATGCAGGTTCGCGTCCCAGCTCTCGCGCGGCAGCGTCGAGCACAGCGCGATGAAGCCCGTCGTTTGCCCCTGCGTCGCGAAGCCGATGATGAGCGCGCCGCCGATCCGCAGCGCTGCAAGCTGGGCTGCTTCCGGTGCGAGATCCGGCCGCGGCTGCGACGTGTCGCGGATCTCGACGACGCGCAGGTGTTCCAGCCGGTTGCGCAGATACGGGAACCGTTCCAGCGACTCGCCGCGCAGCGTCTCGGGATTGAAAGTCGTGAACAGTCCCGTCACGCCGACGACGTGCTCGATCACGGCGTGAGCAGCATCGAATGTCGCAATCAGCAGCGCGTCGAGGCCCGCTGCCTCACGCAACGCTTCGAGGTTCAGCCGCACCAGCGCGTCGGCGTGCTCGTTGGCGAGATTCTGAAAGTCGATTGCGGCCTTGGTGAGCAGGACATCGAGCCCCGCCTTGGTCCGGCGCTGGCCGGCGTGCGACGGGAACAGCGCGTCGGCGCTGCGCAGCGAGGCGATCGCCCCGGGTCGGCTCGGTGGGTTCGGTTGACTCGACACTCGCCTGTGCTCCGCTTGCGTGTCAGCGGCGCCAGGTCGAACCCAACGCAACGTCGGTGTTGTTCTTCATCCCCATCCTCCCGTCTGCCATCCGCTCGCTGGTCTTTGTCGGAATGACAGCCCGGGCGATTGTGTCACAGGGAATATGCAGAAGAAAGCGCAGAGCGCTGGCGAATAAAGGGATTTCCCTCAACGCTCGCTGACCGTGACCGGCGGCGGATTGCGAACGATCAGCCAGCGCACGCCGAACAGGTCAACAATGCCGACCCACAGGCGATTGTGCAGCCCGTATTTCGAAGCGCCGCGAGTGCGCGGCCGATGGCGCACGGGCACGGAGATCACCTTCGCGCCTGCTCTCTGGAACAGGGCGGGCAGGAAGCGATGCATGTGATTGAAGCGCGGCAATTCGAGAAAAGTCGCCCGATGCAGCAGCTTGATCCCACAACCGGTGTCCGGCGTGCCATCGCGCAGCAGCCGTCCCCGTACGGAATTGGCGACACGCGACGACACCTTGCGCAGCCAGGTGTCGCGCCGGTTCGCCGTGCGATTGCCCATGATGAGCCGCAACGATGCGTCGCCCGTGCGTAGCGCTTCCAGCAATCCCGGAATATCGGCGGGATCGTTCTGACCGTCGCCATCCAGCGTCGCTATCCAATCGGCTCGCGCGGCACGCACGCCGGTCCAGACGGCTGCACTCTGGCCGCTGCGCCGCGAATGTTGCAGCAGCCGAATCTCGGGAATTCCGCCGTCGCGAGCGGCGCAGGCAGCCGCCGCGGTGCCGTCGGTACTGCCGTCGTCGACGAAAATGATCTCGAACGGCCGGTGCGCGGCGAGCGCGACTTGGATTTCGCGCGCGAGCGGCTGCACGTTCTCGGCCTCGTTGCAGACGGGGATGACGACGGACAGCTTCATGGGGGTGCGCAGTATACTGCCGTCATGAGCGACAACCATCATGCTCACGACCATCACGGGCACGACCATGATGGACACGGCCATGCTCATGGGATGAAAAGCGGCACGCTGCTCGGCGTCGCCCTCGCCCTGACCGGATCGTTCATGCTCGTCGAGTTCGCCGGCGGCATCCTCGCGCGCTCGCTCGCGCTGATCGCCGACGCGGGCCACATGCTCACGGACACGGCTGCGCTGGCGCTCGCGTGGGCCGCGACGCGCATCGCGGCTCGTCCCGCCGATCGGCGGCGCACTTTCGGATATCAGCGGCTCCGAGTGCTCGCAGCGTTCCTCAACGGATGCGCGCTGCTGTTCATCGTCGCGTGGATCGCAATCGAAGCCGTGCAGCGCCTGTGGAATCCGGTGGCAGTCAATGCAACTGCGATTCTCTGGGTCGGCGGCCTGGGCCTGTGCGTGAACCTGGTCGTCTTTGCGATGCTGCGACGGGGCGACTCGCACGACATGAACATCTCCGCCGCGACGCTGCACGTCCTCGGCGACTTGCTCGGCTCAGCGGCGGCGGTCCTCGCGGGTCTCATCATCCTGCTCACGGGCTGGCTGCCGATCGATCCCCTGTTGTCGTTGTTCGTGTCCGTGCTGATCGTACGCAGTGCCTGGGCGCTCGTACGCCTTTCGGCACACATCCTGATGGAAGGCACGCCGGACTGGCTCGACATCGGCGAGCTGCGCAACACGCTCGAGCAGCGCATTCCCGCGATCCGCGACGTTCACCACGTACACGCGTGGCTGGTCGGGCCGCAGGAAACCTTGCTCACGATGCACGCGTCGGTAACCGCCGCTGCCGATCATGCAGTCGTCTTGAAGGATGCGAAGACGCTGCTGGCAGAGCGCTTCGGTATTACTCACGCGACGATTCAGATCGAAGTCGAAGATTGCGTCGACGAAGACTGCTTGGGCGAGAGGAAAGAAGCGGCCAGCTTGTAGGTTTCGTGCATGCGCCGCTCGAGCTCGCGCTGGGCGGCGGCCATCTGCTCGTCGTCCAGTCTTTCGGGTGGAAAGTACGGCTCGCCGATCGCGATGCAGACCTTGGCGAACGGCGGCGGGATGATGAACTTGTCCCAGGTGCGCAGAATCCACGCGGGCTTGGCGGCGTAGGCAATCGGGACGACGGCTTTGCGACTGATCTGTGCGGTGAAGATTGCACCGGGTTTGAACTTGAATCGCGGCCCGCGTGGCCCGTCAGGCGTGATGCCCGGAGAAATTCCTTCCTTGACGATCGCCTGGTAGACGCCGCGCACCGCGCGGATTCCCGTGTAAGAGCCCGAGCCGCGCACGACGTGTGCGCCATACAGCTCCGCGAGCATCGTAGGTGCCTGGCCGTCGACCGACGGCGAGATCATGAAACCGGCCTTGAGCCCGGCGCGCGGATCGACTACGAAACGGGCGCACAGCAGCAGGTGCTGATGCCAGAACACAGGCACGACGGCACCCTGCTCACGCACGAGTGTCGTCAGGCGATCCAGGCCAACGAAGTGCAGCCGACAGGTGCGCCACAGCGTCTCGAGGATCGCGCGAGTGAGCAGCGCTGCCAGCCTGTAGACGAACAGGCGGCCGGTTGTCAGGCGCCGCTGCGATTTCGTTCGGTGCGGTTTCAAGTCAAGGCAGCCCACAAGCAAACGCCGCGCCCTTGTCATCGATTCGGGCGCGGCGTGTGCGTCTGACAGTGGTGCCGGAGAAGAGATTCGAACTCCCGACCCGCGCATTACGAATGCGCTGCTCTACCAGCTGAGCTACCCCGGCGAGGGGGCGGAAGTATACGGGAGCGACCCGTCGCCTGCTAGGCGCCGGCGCCGCGCTTTTTCCTGAGGCGGATCACGACTTCGACCTCGGCTTCCATGCCCTCCGGCAGCGTCGGGAAGCGGCTGAAGGCGATGTCGTTCGGGTCGATGTCGCGCAGCTCGCCGGTCTCGACGTCGTGGAAATGGTGATGGGGCGTGCGCGTGGAATCGTAGACCGAGCGCTCCGGGTCGAGATGGATCTGCCGCACCAGTCCGCGCTGCGCCAGCACCTTGAGCGTGTTGTACACCGTGGCCTTGGAGACGCGTTCGCCGCCGCGCCGCACGGCCGCGAGGATCTGTTCCGCCGTCATGTGCGTCGGCACGCTCATGAGGAGTTCGGCAATGCGAATGCGCTGTTCCGTCGGCTTCAGGCCATGCGCCTGGAGCTGCTCGATGATGTGCTCGCGGGACAGCGCCCGAAACGGTTGCTGGGAGCTCACGATTCCGCCTCGTACCAATGCGATGGCTGAGCATACCGCGGCCCCCGGCCGGACGCGAGAATCCGGTCAAAACCCGTAGAAAAGCCCGACTGCGCGCCGCCCGCCGCGACGTAACGTAGCGCCCGTCGACCCGCGCAGCGAGGCAAACGGATGTGCCAAAGGACAGACAAGGGGGGCGGTACGACCTTGGTGGAATTGCTCACAACCCTCGCCGTCCTGGCAGTGCTGGCGACGGTCGCTGCTCCGAGCTTCCACGCGATTCGCTTGAACGGCCAGCGGACGAGCGCCGTCAACGGGTTCCTGCATACGCTGTTCGTCGCGCGCTCCGAGGCGATCAAGCGGGCGCAGATCGTGACCGTGTGCCGCTCGACCGACGGCGAACGCTGCGAGCCGGGCGCCGACTGGAGCAGCGGCTGGATCGCCTTCGTGAATCGCGATCGGGACGATCCGCCGGTGCGCGATGCGGCGGAGGACCTCGTGGCCCGTTCCGGCGGCTGGCCCGGCGGCTCGATCACGTCCAACCGCGGCGCCTACTCGTTCCGGCCGATCACCCAAGGCGTCGTCAACGGCACCATCGTCTTCTGCGACGCGCGCGGCTCCGCGCACGCGCGGGCCATCATCATCAGTCACACGGGTCGGCCGCGTGTCGCACAGCGCGGGGCCGACGACAAGCCTTTACGCTGCCCGTCAGGATAGCGATGATCCGTGCACATCATTCGAGAGGTGGCGTTACTTGGTCAGTCGCTCGCGCGGCTTCACGATCGCCGAAGTGTTTGCCGCGCTGCTGGTCATGGCAGTGGGCGTCATCGGCATTGCAGCGCTCTATTCCGACCAGGTGCAGACCGACCCCGAGACCAAGCTGCATCGCGAGGCTGCGACGCTGGCCGAGCAGATTGCAGAGCGTATCCGCGACACGAAGGAAGGCCACGCCGGCTTTGCCACCACGATCGGTGTGCTGTGCGAACAACAATCCAAGCCGAAGCTGCCGCAGGACATTGCCGCGCGCGAGGCCGCGTGCTGGGAAGATGAAGTCGAGCGCAAACTGCCGAGCGGCCTGGGCACGATCACGCGCGACACGCTCACGAGTCCCGCGACGTACGTGGTCGCAGTGAGCTGGTCGGCACAAGACGCCGGCACAGCGTCGTACGTGATCAGAGTGTCGGTGCCGGGAGAGAAAACGGGGTGAAACTCAGCAGTGCAGCAATGCCTGGTGCGCTGCTCAGTTTCCCCTGATTTTTTCTCCCGGCACCAGTCTCAGCTCGCGCGGCAAACTGAAGACCACGTTTTCCGGCTGGCCGATGACATCGACCGGAGCAGCGCCGCCCCACTCGCGAATGCGCGTGACCACGCGCGAGACCAGCAGCTCGGGGGCCGACGCGCCGGCGGTCACACCGATCGTCTGCTTGCCCTCGAACCACTCGCGCTGCAAATCCTCCGGGCCGTCGATCAGGTAGCCCGGAATGCCCGCCTTCTCCGCGATTTCGCGCAGGCGATTGGAATTCGAGCTGGTCGGCGAGCCGACGACGAGGATGAGATCGCAACGCTCGACCAGCCGCTTCACCGCGTCCTGGCGATTCTGCGTCGCATAGCAGATGTCCTCTTTGCGCGGACTGGCGAGCGTCGGAAACCGTGCACGCAACGCGTCGACGATGCGTTGCGTGTCGTCGACCGACAGCGTCGTCTGCGTCACGAATGCGAGCCGCGACGGATCTTTCACCTGCAGGTGCGCCACGTCCTCGGGCGTTTCCACGAGCAGGATGCGACCGCCGAAGGCGACGTCGAACTGACCCATCGTTCCTTCGACCTCCGGGTGTCCCGCGTGCCCGATCAGGATCACTTCGCGGCCTTCGCGCGCGTAGCGCGCCACTTCCATGTGCACCTTGGTCACGAGCGGACAGGTCGCGTCGAAAACCTTGAGCGCGCGACGCTTTGCCTCGTCCTGCACCGCGCGCGAAACGCCGTGCGCGCTGAAAATCACCGTCGCGTCGTCCGGCACCTCGTCCAGCTCCTGGACGAAGACCGCGCCGAGACTGCGCAGACGGTCGACGACGTAGCGGTTGTGCACGACTTCGTGACGCACGTAGATCGGCGCGCCGAACAATTCGATCGCACGCTCGACGATGTCGATCGCACGGTCGACGCCCGCGCAGAAGCCTCGAGGATTGGCCAGCAGGATCTGCACGCGCTACTCCGTACCCGCGCGGCGCTCGCCAGCGGCGGGTTCCTTGCCGTGTCCGCGCTCGCGGAAGGCATCGAGCAGCAAACAGCCGGCGCCGATCGAGATCGCCGTATCGGCGATGTTGAACGCGGGGAAGTCCCAGCTCCGCCAGTTGAAGTAGATGAAATCGACGACGTAGCCGTGCATGACGCGATCGATGACGTTACCGAGCGCGCCGCCCAGTACGAGCGACAGGCCGATCGCAAGCAGCGTCTGCTCCGCACGGATGCGTCGCAGCCAAAGCATCAGCACGATGCTGACGGTGAGCGCGAGTCCGATGAAGAACCAGCGCTGCCAGCCGGACGCTTCCGCGAAGATGCTGAACGCTGCGCCGGTGTTCTCCAGGTAGACGATGTCGAGAATCGGCAGCAGCGCGATCGTGTCCTGCGTCTTCACCGTGCCGATGACCAGCGCCTTGGTCGTCTGATCCAGCAGCACGACGAAGAACGACAGCCACAGCCAGTTGCTGGCGCCGCGCGTCGGCGTGAACCAGACCTTCGAAAGCGGATTGCTGCCCATGAGCGTGCGGTTCTCTCAGATGTAACGTCGCTGCTCGCCCGGTCCGACCACGTTCGTCGCGCAGCGGCCGCACAACTCGGGGTGTTCGGCGTTGCTGCCTACATCCTCGCGCTTGTGCCAGCAGCGAACGCATTTCTTCGCCGCGCTCGGCCGCGCCACGATCCAGGCCAGGTCGTCGTTCCCCTCCTCCGCCGGCGCTGCTTCCGCGGGACGACTGTCAGCACGATGCACCCGCGCCGCAGACGTGATGAACACGAACCGCAGTTCCTCGCCGAACGATTGCAGGACCTGCAACAGATGCGGGGCGCAATACACGTCGACTTCCGCATCGAGGGGCGCGCCGATCGCACCCGCATTGCGGAGCTTCTCGAGCTCGCGCATGACGCCGCTGCGCACGCGTAGGACTACATCCCAGTCGATCTGCGGACGCTGAGCCGCACCCTGGGGCAGCGCAACCCAAGTGTTGAAAAACACCGATTCATTCCGCTGGCCCGGCATGTAGCGCCAGATCTCTTCGGCGGTGAACGACAGGATCGGCGCGAGCCAGCGCACCATCGCCTCGGCGATCCAGAACATGGCGGTCTGTGCCGAGCGCCGCGCATGACTAGTCGCCGGCATCGTGTACAGCCGGTCCTTCAGCACGTCGAGATAGAAGCCGCCCAGATCGACGCTGCAGAAGTTGTGCACCTTCTGATAGATCAGATGGAACTGGTAGTTGCGGTACGCCGCCACGACCTCTTCCTGCAGCTGCTCGGCGCGCCACAACGCCCACCGATCGATCGCGACCAGCTCATCCGGCGGCACCTGGTCCTTCGCCGGATCGAAGCCCGCCATGTTGCCGAGCAGGAAGCGCACCGTGTTGCGCATGCGCCGGTACGACTCGGCGATGCGCTTCAGGATCTCGTCCGAGAGACTCATCTCGTTCGCGTAGTCGGTCGCCGCGATCCACAGGCGCAGCACGTCGGCGCCGAGCGTGCCGATGACTTTCTGCGGCAGGATGACGTTGCCGAGCGACTTCGACATCTTGCGGCCCTTCTCGTCGATCGTGAACCCATGCGTCAGCACGGCGCGATAAGGCGCACGGTCATGCAAGGCGACCGAGGTGAGCAGCGCGCTGTGAAACCAGCCGCGATGCTGATCCGAGCCTTCCAGGTACAGATCCGCGGGCATCGTGACTTGCGGCCAATGCTTCGACACGCACTGATGCGACACGCCGGAGTCGAACCACACGTCGAGAATGTCTTTGACCTTCTCGTAATTCTTTGCCTCGGCGCCGAGCAGATCGACGGGATCGATGTCGTCCCACGCATCGATGCCAGCCTTCTCCACACGCGCAGCGACAGCGTCGAGCAACTCAGCGGAACGCGGGTGCGGCTCGCCCGTCACGCGATGCGTGAACAGCGCGAGCGGCACTCCCCACACACGCTGGCGCGAGATGGGCCAGTCGGGACGATCGGCGATCATGTTGCCGATGCGGCTCTCGCCCCACGCGGGCATCCATTTCACCTTGCCGATCTCGCGCAGCGCGCCCTTGCGCAGGCCGGCCTGCTCCATGCTGATGAACCACTGCGCAGTCGCACGGAAGATGACCGGCGTCTTGTGGCGCCAGCAATGCGGATAGCTGTGTTTGAGCGTTTCCTCGTGCAGCAGCGTGCCGTGCTCCTTCAGCACTGCAATTACGTGCTTGTTCGCTTCGAACACGTGCTCGCCTTCGAACAGCGGCGTGCCCGGCACGTAGCGACCGTCGCTGCCGACGGGATTGTCGATCTTGAGCTTGTACTGCATGCCGACGGCGTAGTCTTCATGGCCGTGGCCTGGCGCGGTATGCACGAGTCCGGTGCCCGCATCCAGCGTCACGTGCTCACCGAGCACGACGGGAACGGTGCGGTCGTAGAACGGATGCGCGAGTTGCAGGCCTTCGAGGGCCACACCCCGCACCTCACCGAGTCGCTTGAACTCGTTGACGCCTGCGCGCTTGAGCACGGCCGGCGCGAGATCCTTCGCAAGCACCAGCAGCTCTGAACCCGTATCGATCAGATCGTAGGCGATGTCGGGCCCCGCCGAGACGGCCTGGTTCGCCGGCAACGTCCACGGTGTCGTGGTCCAGATCACGACGCTGGCCGGTGCCGCCACGCGCCCGTCGAGCCCGAAGCGTTTGGCCAGATCGGCGAGATCGTTGATCGCGAAGCGCACGTCGATCGCGGGCGAAATCCGATCTTCGTATTCGACTTCCGCTTCGGCGAGCGTCGAGCGGCAGTCGAGACACCAGTGCACGGGCTTCAATCCCTTGTAGATATGACCGTTGCGCAGGATCTGCGCGAGCGCGCGCAGCTGCTCCGCCTCGTAAAGCGGCTGCATCGTCATGTAGGGATGGTCCCAATCGCCCATCACGCCGAGCCGCAGGAAGTCGACGCGCTGCGCTTCGACCTGCGACAGCGCGTACTCGCGACACGCCTTGCGGAACTCGCGCGGGCCGAGCGCCTTCACTTCCTTGCCGCGCGTCTTCTCGATCTGATGCTCGATCGGCAGACCGTGGCAGTCCCAGCCCGGCACGTACGGCGAGTCGTAGCCGTCGAGCGAGCGCGACTTGACCACGACGTCCTTCAGGACCTTGTTGATCGCGTGGCCGAGATGGATCGTGCCGTTCGCGTACGGCGGGCCGTCGTGAAGAATGAATGTCGGGCGGCCGGCCGCGATCTGGCGCAGCTTGTCGTAGATGCGCTGCTCTTCCCAGAACTTCTGCACCTCCGGCTCGCGACGCGCGAGGTCCGCCTTCATCGGGAAGTCGGTCTCGGGCAGGTTGAGGGTCTGCTTGTAATCGATGGCCATACTTAACGACTCAAAATCTCCCGCGCACGGGCCGCATCCTGTTTCATCTGCTCCACCAGCCGGTCCATGTCCGGGAACCCCAACTCGTCGCGCAGCCGCGCGATGAAATCGACGTGCAGCGTCTGGCGATACAGATCGCCGTCGAAGTCGAACACGTGCACTTCGAGCAGCAACTCCGTGCCGTTCACTGCAGGCCGGGTCCCGAGACTGGCAACTCCCGGCGCGTTCTGCAAACCACCGCCCGACACGCGGATCGCGAACACCCCCGCCAGGGGCGTCGCGCGCCGCTGCGGCCGCAGATTCGCAGTCGGAAATCCCAACTTGCGGCCAAGCTTCGCGCCTTCAACGACCTTGCCGGTCATCCGGTACGGCCGGCCGAGCAAGCGGGTGGCACGACCCATATCGCCGGCGTCCAGTGCCGCGCGAACCAGCGAACTGCTGACGCGCTCGCCGTCGATCTCGAACGGCGGCACCTCGGTGACCGCAAAGCCTGCGGCCGGACCTGCGGCGCGCAGCGTAGCGACGTTGCCAGCCATGTTGCGCGCGAACTTGAAGTCGTGCCCCACGACGAGATGCCGCGCGCCGAGCCCATCCACCAGCACGGTGCCGATGAACTCGTCGGGACTCATCGAGCGTAGCGACGAATCGAAGCGCAGGCACACGAAGCGCTCGACGCCATAGTGCCGCAGCGCCTCGTACTTCTCGCGAAATCGTGTCAGGCGCGCCGGCGGCGTCGCCTTGGCAAAAAATTCACGCGGGGTCGGCTCGAAGGACAGCAGCGCCGCGGGCAGGCGCTGCCCGGCCGCGATCGTCCGCGTCACCCGGATCATCTCCTGGTGACCGCAGTGAATGCCGTCGAAGGCGCCGATCGTGAGCACGCACTCGCGAGCCGCCCGATCCACGTTGTGCAAGCCCCGAACGAGCTCCATCGTGGTCTCGCGCTCCCAATCGTTCACCGGATGCCCGGCATTATAGGGGCCCCTTCGCTGCAATTGCCGGCGGCTGTAAGCGGAACTGTCCGGGCCGCACCCCGAGCACCCACAACACCCCGAAGTAGACCACGATACCGGCGACGATCAGCCCACTCAGGCGCATCACGCGGACCAGGGTCCCGGTGGCGAGCCAGAACGCCAGGTCGCCACCGAGCCAGGCGAGCAGAGCCCCCATCGCCGAGCTCGCAATCACGATGCGCGCGAGCAGGCCGCGCATCACGTGGCCGGGTTGAATGATGCCCATGCGGGCAAGTCCGACGTACAGCAGCCCGGCGTTCATCATCGCCCCGATGCCGTTGGTCAGAGCGAGCAGTGTGTGCGCACCCGCCGACTTGAGATGGCCCGTGAGCCAGAGCACGGCGAGCACCAGCACGTTCAACGCCATCGTCACGCCGAGGGATCGCATGGCGACGCGCACCGGTCCTTTCGTGTCCTGGCGGGCGTAGTAGCCGGTCGCCAGCACTTTGATGAGGCTCCAGCCGAGCAACGCGAGCGAGAAGCCCATCAGGGCGCGCTGGGTCATGTCGACGTCGAACCCGCTGAATTTGCCGCGGTGGTAGATCACGACGGTCAGCGGACCGGCGAGCGCGAGCATCGCAACGGATGCGGGGATGACGATCAGGCACACGAGCCGCACTGCCCAGGCGAGCGTCTCGGCAAACTCCGCCGGCGTCTGCTGCGCGTGATGCGCCGACAGGCTCGGCAGGATCACGGTCGCGAGCGCGATGCTGAAAACACCGAGCGGGAACTCGACCAGGCGATCGGCGAAGAACAGCCACGTCATGCTGCCGTCCGCCAGAAGCGAGGCGACTGCAGTGCTCAGCATCACGCTGAGTTGTCCCATCGAAGAGCCGATGATCGCCGGCCCCATCAGCAGCGCGATGCGTCGCACGGCCTCGTGCTGCAGGTTCCAGCGTGGCCAGTGCAGCAGGTGGAGCCGCAACAGCGCCGGCACCTGCATCACGACCTGCAGAATTCCGCCGACGAAAACGCCGAGCGCGAGCGCCAGCACCGGCTCGTCGAAATACGGGGAAATCCAGGCCGCGAATACGATCATCACGACGTTGAGCACGACGGATGCGAACGCCGGCAGCGCGAATTTCTGATAGCTGTTCAGCACGCCGCCGGCGAGCGCCGTGAGCGACACGAACAGCAGGTACGGGAACGTCCAGCGCAGCGCCTCGACTGCCAGCTCGTACTGGCCTGCCTGCTTCGAAGCGAACCCGGGCGCGCAGATCCAGACGATCACCGGCGCGGCGATCACGCCGATGATCGTGACGATCGCCAGGATTCCGCCGAGCGTGCCGGCGACCGAGTCGACCAGCTCGCGCACTTCCTGGGTGGTGCGCTTGGCGCGGTATTCGGCCACGACGGGCACGAACGCCTGCGAGAACGCTCCTTCTGCGAACAGCCGGCGCAACAGGTTCGGGATCTGGTTCGCGAGAACGTAGACCTCGAGCATGACGGCCGGAATGATTGCGGCGAACACCATTTCCCGCGCCAGCCCGGTGATCCGGGACAGCAGCGTGGTGGCTCCGACGACGGCAGTGCTGCGGAAAAAACCGCGGTTCATGCTCGCCCGCGGGGCGCTGGAGGGTTCGCCGGGGATCTCATTGTGCGGCCATGGTACAGACGGGAAGCGGATACGGGATGGCGGATAGCGGACGTGAGCGGGCGGGATTGTGTCTTTCCCCTTGCCTCGGACCGGCTGCATCGGCAGAATTCGCGCTCTTTTTTGGAGTCCCCCCGCCCGTGGCCAATATCAAGTCCGCCGAGAAGCGAGCCCGCCAGACCGTGAAGCGCCGTGCGCGCAATGTGGCGGCCCGGTCCAAGCTGCGCACTGCGATCAAGAGCGTGGTCGCCGCCGTCGATGCGGGAAACAAGAAGGAAGCCGCCGCGAAGCTGAAAGAGGCTGGCCCGATCATCGATTCCGCGGTGAACAAGGGCGTCATCCATCGCAACAAGGCGTCCCGGCACAAGAGCCACCTGAACGCCCGCATCAAGGAAATGTCCGCCGGCTAGTAATCCGCTTCGGACGGCGCCTCGGACGGCTGATACCCCAGTTCCTCCAACCGCTTCATGACGTCGCGGCAGAGCGCCTCCGTGCCCTGCCGGGCCAACCCCGAAATCCGATAGACCGGCCCTTTCCAGCGCAGGCGCCGGACAATCTCTTTGCAGCGTCGGTCTGCCTCGTCCTCGGGCAGCAAGTCGAGCTTGTTCAGCACCAGCCAGCGCTCCTTCTTGGCTAGATCAGCGCTGAACTTCTTCAATTCGGCGACGATCGCCCGGGCATCCTGCACGGGATCGGCATCCGGGTCCGGCGGAGCGATGTCGATGAGGTGCAGCAGCACGCGGGTTCGCTGGAGGTGCTTCAGGAAGCGGATGCCCAGTCCAGCGCCCTCAGCCGCGCCCTCGATCAGCCCGGGTATATCAGCCATGACGAAGCTGCGATGGACGCCGACTGCCACGACGCCCAGGTTCGGATGCAGCGTAGTGAACGGATAGTCGGCAACTTTCGGCTTTGCCGCCGAAACGGCGCGAATCAGGGTCGATTTGCCGGCATTCGGTAATCCAAGCAATCCAACGTCCGCCATGACCTTGAGCTCGAGGCGGAGCTCGCGCTTCTCGCCCGGCAAGCCCGGCATTGCCTTGCGCGGCGTGCGGTTCGTGCTGCTCTTGAACTTCGTATTGCCCCAGCCGCCCTTGCCACCCTTGGCGACGAGCAAGCGCTGGCCCAAGCCGATGACATCGCCGAGCTGCTCATCTGTATCGACATCGACGATAACGGTGCCGATCGGGACGGCAACTTCGAGATCTGTGCCGCCTGCGCCGGTGCAGTCCTGGCTACTGCCGGGCGTCCCGTTCTGTGCGCGGAAAGTCCGGTGGTAGCGGAAATCCGCCAGCGTATTGATGCCCGGCGTCCCGACCAGGTAGATGTCCGCACCCTTGCCACCATCGCCGCCGTCCGGCCCGCCGAAGGGGACGAACTTCTCGCGGCGAAAGCTCACCGCGCCGCGCCCGCCGTGGCCGGCCTGAACTGCAATGACTGCTTCGTCGACGAATCGCATGTGCAGGACTCGAGAATAAAAAAAGCCCCGGACGGACCGGGGCTCTTTATGCCATGGAGATGGCCCGAACCTTACTCGGCGAGGATGCTCACGAAGGTGCGCTGCTCGACGCCCTTCTTCCGATACTGCACACGGCCTGTGACCTTGGCAAACAGCGTGTAGTCGGTGCCCGTGCCGACGTTGTCGCCGGCCCGGTAGACCGTGCCACGCTGGCGCACGAGGATGTTGCCGGCCAGCACGTGCTCGCCGCCGAACTTCTTGATGCCGAGCCGTTTCGACTCGGATTCGCGGCCGTTCTTGGTACTGCCGCCTGCCTTTTTGTGTGCCATGACGCGTTCTCGCTCAATCTGGCGCCGGCTTCAGCCGACGATGCTGGTGACCTTCAATTCGGTATAGGGCTGGCGGTGCGTGCCCTGCCGCAGGTAGTGCTTGCGGCGCCGGAATTTGACGATGCGCACCTTGTCGCCCTTGCCGTGGCTCTGCACGGTCGCGACCACTTTGCCGCCGCTCAGGAACGGCGCGCCGATCTTGACGCTGTCGCCCTGGCCGACCAGCAGCACCTGGTCGAACTCGACGTTCGCGCCGGCCTCGGCCTCGAGCTTTTCCACGCGAAGGACCGAGCCTTCGCTGACGCGATACTGCTTCCCACCCGTCGAAATCACGGCGTACATGATGACCCAAGCTCCGGAGCGGCCAGGGAACCCCGGCCAGAAAAGGGCGTGAAGTGTACGGACAGCGGGGGTCAGAGGCAAGTTTCAGCGAATTCAGCGCGTTCAGTGGTTTCACTGGACGCGGAAGGAGGTTAGCGCGCGGCGCGGGGGGCGCATCGGCTACCATTTCCGGTCTCCCGGATTGCCCTTCACGGTATGAGTTTCGCTTCTGTCAAAGCCCTGGTCGACGATGACCTCCGAGAGGTCGACACCGTCATCCGCACCCGCCTCGCCAGCGATGTCGGGTTGATCAACCAGATTGCCGACTACATCGTCGGCAGCGGAGGAAAACGCCTACGTCCGCTGGTCGTCGTCGTGGTCGCACGCGCGTGTGGCAGCAACGACCGGCGGCACGCGGAGGCCGCCGCGATTATCGAGTTCATCCACACAGCGACGCTTCTGCACGATGACGTCGTCGACGGCTCGACCCTGCGACGCGGGCGCGACACAGCCAATGAAGTGTGGGGCAACGAAGCGAGCGTGCTGGTCGGCGATTACGTGTATTCGCGCGCGTTCGAGATGATGGTGTCGCTCGGCAGCATGCGCGTGATGGATGTGATGGCAGGCGCGACCAACAAGATCGCCGAAGGCGAGGTCCTGCAGCTCCTGAATGCCAACGATCCGCAGACCACGCAGGAGCGCTACTTCGAGGTCATCTACCGAAAAACCGCGAAGTTGTTCGAATCCGGCGCCCAGATCGCGGCGATCCTGGCGGGCGCGCCGGCGTCGGTCGAAGGCGCGATGACGCGCTACGGCCGGCACCTCGGCACCGCCTTCCAGCTCATCGACGACGTGCTCGACTACCACTCGGACAGCGGGAAGCTCGGCAAGAATCTCGGCGACGACCTGGCCGAGGGCAAGCCGACGCTGCCTCTTATATATGCGCTGCGGGTCGGCAACGAGGACCAGCGGCGGGTCATCCGCAACAGCATCGAGCAGGGCAGCGCGGCCGAGCTCGCGGCGGTCACCGCTGCAATTGAATCGACCGGGGGCCTTGCGTACACTGCGCGGCTCGCGCGGCAGGAGGCCGCCCTTGCCGTCGAGGCGCTCGCCGAACTTCCCGAATCGGCGTACAAGCAAGCCTTGCGCGAACTCGCGGATTTCGCCGTCGAACGCAACTACTGAGCGTTCCGCACGCGCGATGCGCAGAAGGATTTTTTGGCGGGGTGTAGCTCAGCCTGGTAGAGCGCTACGTTCGGGACGTATAGGTCGCAGGTTCAAATCCTGTCACCCCGACCACAATGTACCTTGTAAGGTCTCAAGACTTCGGTAACACCCTGGCCGAGGATTTCTTTGCCAAGAGCCGCTCGTAGGGAGTCTGTCCATCGAGAGCTCCGTGGGGCCGGTGGTAATTGTAGTAGTCCTCCCATTCGCGAAGCTTGTCGTTGAACAGGCGGATGTCATCGGCGATGCCGTCCTTATCGAGCAGCTGGTAGAACTCCTGCTCGTCCACACGATGTGAACGTTCAACCTTGCCATTCAAGCGCGGCGTCCTTGGTCGGATGTAGACATGGCGGATGTCATGTTCCTCCAGGTGCCAGTGGAAGTTGGACTGGAACTCTGCGCCATTGTCCGTCTGTATCACGAGCACTCTGAAGGGAAGGCGTCGGATGACATCGTCCACAAAGCTGATAGCTGACTTCTGGTTGCAGACATCGTAGATCTTGAGTACACGGATGCGCGTGCAATCATCGATAGCCGTGAACTGATAGAGGCGTCTCTTGGAGCCCGCGATTCGCTCGAGGAATTTCACGTCGATTTGCAGACGGTGTCCGGGCTGTGGCTTCTCGTATCGATTCCAAGGGCGCCCTGTGGGTTGTCGCTTTTGATTGGCCGGCAGGCGGTTCATTCCATAACGGATCAGTATGCGATGCACAGTGGAACGTGCCACGTCCATGTTGTGGAAGCGATGCAAATAGCTGGTGATGCGAGCGGGACCGAATCTGTAGCGCTCTCGCAAGTACAGAATCTTCGAAACGACTGAGCGAGACGTAGTCCGCGGGGAATGAAGAGGGGCTCGTGGCCGATCGCAAAGACCGGCCTCACCGTGACTCTTGTACCTAGCTCTCCATTTGTAAAAGGTTTTGCGAGAGAGGCCGAAGTGTCTGCAGGTCTGGGCGACGACCCTAGGCATTTCGCTGGCCTGCCGCAACAGCTTCAGACGCCAGGCAACCACGCGGTTCTGTTCGTTCTTGTTCATTGGGCTCTCTCCTGGTTCGAGAAGGGAGCCAGAATGTCACCTTAGCTTTGGGACTTCACACAAGCGTTTGCAGTGCTCGCACGACGACGCAGCCAGGTGGTTGCGGGAGTTTTGCGCGACTCGGACTCGCAAACTTTGTCCGCAGCCGCGATCAGGTTGCTCAGCTCGGCTTGAGAGTAGTGCGTGGTGATCCGCCCGCTCTTGTGGCCGAGTAAGTCCTGTCGGTCCTCGAACGACACGCCAGCGGTCCGAAGTCGGCGACCGAACGTGTGCTTGAGGTCATGGACTCGAACCTTCCTGAAGCCGTCCGGTGCTGGTTCTCCGTGTCGCTCCGCCCACTTGTTGGCGGCTCGCTCGCGGGCTGACTTCCATGCG
>Ga0209382_10000110_pt1 | contig 119188 bp, 113 predicted proteins | sample SoiMetdeltSBSDD5_FD_187599 | JGI IMG/M metagenome (GOLD analysis project Ga0209382, IMG submission 187599) | Bulk soil microbial communities from a Populus tree surrounding site in Tennessee, USA - Soil MetaG P. deltoides SBSDD5 (SPAdes) (version 2) | ecosystem: Environmental > Terrestrial >... | reverse complement strand
GGACCAAGCGCGCGGGCGGCCGGTTCTCTACGACCCTGCGGTCGGCCGCTTCGTCGAGCGCGTCGAGGACCCGCTGATGCTCGGCGCCGTGCGATGCGCGACGTGGCGCGGTCCGGTCGACTGCCGGCCGGCGTTCGAGCGGTACGCGGCGCTGTGCCGCGAGTATCCGCCCGCGCGCGTCGCGCGGATCACCGGCGTGCCCGCCGAGCAGATCGTCGCCACCGCGCGACTGCTGTGGGAGCGCCGCCCGGTGGCGTACTTCCACTGGACCGGGCTCGAGCAGCACACCAACGCGAGCCAGACCGTGCGCGCGCTCTCACTGCTCTACGCGCTCACCGGGAGCTGGGACGCCCCCGGTGGCAACGTGCGGCCCACGCGGCCCGCCGCCAACGACCTGGCGCCGCTCACGCTCCTGTCGGAGGCGCAGCGCGCGAAGGCGCTGGGGCTCGCCGAGCGACCGCTCGGCCCGGGCCGCTTCGGCTGGGCCACCGGCCCCGACGCGTACCGCGCGATCCTGCACGGCGCGCCGTACCCCGTGCGGGGGATGGTCGGCTTCGGCGCCAACCTGCTCCTCTCCCAGCCGGACGCGAGCGTCGCGCGCGAGGCGCTGTCGCGGCTGGACTTCCTCGTCTACGCCGATCTGTTCCTCACGCCGACCGCCGCGCTGGCCGACGTGGTCCTGCCGGTGTCGACGGCCTGGGAGCGCGAGGGGCTGCGCGTCGGCTTCGGCCCCACGCACGCGGGGGAGCGCCACGTCCAGCTCCGGCGCGCCGCCGTCGCGCCGCGCGGCGAGGCCCGCTCGGACATCTGGATCGTCTGCGAGCTGGCGAAGCGGCTCGGCCTCGGCGATCGGTTCTTCGGCGGCGACGAGGACGCGGGCCACGCGTTCATGCTGGAGCCGTCCGGCGTCACCCTGAAGGCGCTCCGGGAGCGGCCCGAGGGCATCTCGGTGCCGGTCGAGCTGCGCTATCGTCGCCACGCCGAACGGCAGGGCGACGGCGTCGCGGGCTTCGCCACGCCGAGCCGCCGCGTGGAGATCTACGCCGGCGCGCTCCTCGAGGTCGGCCAGGCCCCGCTCCCCGACTATGTCGAGCCCGCCCTGAGCCCCGTCAGCCGGCCCGAGGTGGCCGCCCGCTATCCGCTGGTGCTCACCACCGCCAAGGTCGTGCAATTCTGCCACAGCCAGCACCGCAGCCTGCCGCGACTGCGGCGCCACAGTCCCGACCCGCAGGTCGAGCTGCATCCGTCGACGGCGGAGGCCCGCGGCATCGCGGCGGACGACTGGGTCGTGATCGAGACCACGCGGGCGACGATGCGCGCCCGGGCGCGACTCAACGGGGCCCTGGCGCCGGACGTCGTGTGCGCACAGTTCGGGTGGTGGCAGGCGTGCGAGCCGCTCGGGTTACCCGGGTACGCGGCGGAGGGCGCGGGCGCCGCGAACTACAACGCGCTGATCGACACCGCGGTGGTCGATCCGCTCAGCGGGACGGTGCCGCTGCGGTCGGGGCTCTGCGAGGTCCGCCGGCTCGACGTGGCGTCGGCGTAGCGTGCGCGCCAGGCCGGTCCCGTCGAGCGCGAGCCTTGCGCATGCTGATGCTCACCGCCGCAGCGTCAGCCCGGCGAGGTCCAGATCCGGCGTGCGCCCCGCCACGAGATCCGCGACGATGCGGGCGGTGCCGCACGCCATCGTCCAGCCCATGTGTCCGTGCCCGCAGTTGAGGAAGAGATTGCGGTGGCGGGCGAGGCCCAGGATCGGCGGTCCGTCGGGCGTCATCGGCCGCAGGCACGCCCGATACTCGCCCCGCTCCCAGTCCGCGGCCTCCGGGAAGACGTCGTGCGCGAATCGCCGGATGTTGTTGAAGTCGCGGGGGGTCCAGCCCCAGTCGTAGCCGGCGAACTCGGCCGTCGACGTCAAGCGCAGCCGGCCGCCCAGCCGCGACCAACCCACCAGCCACTGCTCGTCCACCCCGGGGATCGTCGGCGCCAGCCCGCCCGCCTTGAGCGGAAACGTCGACGAGTAGCCCTTGGCCGGGTAGATGGGCAGGCGCACGCGGGCGGTCCGCGCCACCGCGGCGGCGCCCACCCCGAGCGCGAGCACATAGGTGTCGGCGGTCAACACGCCCCGGCTCGTGACGACGCCGTCGATGCGCTCACCGGCGCTCCGCAGGGCCATGACGTGCGTGCCGAAGCTCACGCGCACGCCGTACCGGTCACGGCACACGCGCGCCAGCTCGTCGGAGAAGACGCGGGAGTCGCCGCTGGCATCGCCGAGGTCGCGAATGGCCCCCGCGATCTTGTCCTTCACCGGCTCGAACGCGGGCTCGAGCCGAGCCACGCCATCGGCGTCGAGGACCTCCTGCTTCTGGCCGTGCTCGGCCAGCAGCGCCATCTTCTTGATCCCCGCCTCGAACTCGGCCGGGTCCCGGTGCAGGTAGAGTGCGCCGCGGCTGATCGCGTGATAGTCGATGGCCTCGGCGCGGACGATCTCGGCCATCACCGCCTGGCTGTACTGACAGAGCCTCAGCTTGATCAGCGTGTTTCGCCGCGCCCGTTCGGAGGTGCACTCGCGCAGGAAGCGCAGCCCCCACGCGTAGAGCGCGGGGTCGGAGGTCAGCCGCACCCGGATCGCGGTCTCGACCCCGCGCAGCGATTGCCACAACATGCGTGGCGCCCGCGGCGAGGCCCACGCGAACGAGTGCCCGGGTGCGATGATGCCTGCGTTGCCGGCTGTCGCCTCGAGGCCGAGCTCGTCCTTCTCCTCGAGGAGGGTCACCTCGTGCCCCGCCCTGGCCAGGAAATATGCGGTCGTGACGCCGACGACACCTCCGCCGAGCACCAGCGTTTTCATGTCGGGGACCGTAACGCGGGCGCCCGCCGTGCGCAATCGGCCGGAGCGCGCCGCGGCGTTTGCCTCACCTCGGCCGCCCCCCGGCAGGAGCAGGCCGCGCGCGGTACGCTCCAAGGCATGAGCCTCGAGGGCTGGCTGCAGGAACGCTTGTTCGAGCGTCGCATCGTGCTCGTCACGGGTCGCCTCGACGACGACGCGGCGGCGAGGGCGGCGGCCGCGCTGCTGGCGCTGGACGCCCGCGAGGACCGGCCCATCGAGCTCCACGTCGACAGCCCCGACGGCGCGCTGGAGGCGACGTTCGCGCTGATCGACGCCGTCGACGGACTGCGCTCCGTGGTGCGCGTCCTCTGCCGCGGCCTGGTCGGCGGCCCGGTCCTCGGCGTGGTCGCGGCCGCCGATCACCGGGCCGCCGCGCCGCACGCGCGCTTCCACCTGTGCCAGCCCACGGCACGGTTCGCCGGCACTCCGAACGACATCGGCTCGCAGAGCCGCCAGCAGCGCGAGCTGCTGTGGAGGCTGTGCGCCCGCCTGAGCCACCGGACGCGCCGGCCCGCCGAGGAGATCGCCGAGGATCTGCGGCGTGGACGCTATCTCGACGCGCGGGAAGCCCTGGACTATGGCCTCGTCGACGAGATCACCGGCCGGTAGGCTCGCTATATACTCCCCGGGATGCGCGGGGTATCCCCGGCCTTCACCGGGGGAGGGGGCGATCGATGACGGATCGTGAGCAGCTCGGCGAGAAGGCTCTCGAGTTTTCTGAAGGTCTGTGGCAGCGGGGCGACATCTGGGAGTTCGATACCTCGGACTTCGAGCGGGCCCGGTGGGCGCGCCTGATGGAGGTCCTGGGCAGCACGCGCTACGGGCGCGTGCTGGAGCTGGGCTGCGGGGCCGGCCACTTCACCCGGCTCCTGGCCCGGCTGGCCGATCGCATTGTCGCCTTCGACATCGCCCCGACGGCCATCGCCCGGGCCCGCGCCGCGGAGACCGCGGCGACGATCATCGACTACCGCGTCGGCAACGCCATGGACTACGGCTGGCGCGACGATGGCCCGTGGGATCTGATCGTGATGAACGACACCATGTGCTACCTCGGGTGGCTCTACCCGGTGTTCGACGTCGCCTGGTTCACCTCCGAGCTCCTCGCCGCGACCCGCCCAGGCGGGCACTTCCTGATGGCCAACGCGATGGACGCGCAGTACGACAAGCTGCTGCTGCCCTACATCATCCGGACCTACCGCGACCTGGCCGTCAACGTGGGATTTCGCCCGCTGCGTGAGGAGGTCTTCACCGGGACGAAGCACGACGTCCGCTTCGACGTGCTGATCTCGCTATTCGAGAAGCCGCAGCAGGCGTGACGAGAGGTCGAGATCTTTCTCCCGCAGCTCGGCGACGGCCGTGCCGAGCTGGTGGTAGCTGATCAGGCGCACGCCCAGCTCCGCGAGCAGGCCCGGCAGGCGAGGATCCCCCAGCGTCTGGAGCTCCCACTCCCGGTCTTGATGGTAGACGTAGTGCGCCGCGGGGTCGTGGTAGCCGGGGTGCACGGCCAGCTCGTAGATGCCGTGGGACAGCTCGGTCGAGAGGATGTGGGCCAGCGCGTCGAAGGTGACGCGCGCCGGATCAGGCACCTGGTACACCCACTGGCTGTAGAAGCCACCCTTGAAGGTCACGGGAGGCCGATCGCGCAGAGGGAGTCCGTGCTCCTCGGCCAGGTCCAGGAAGCTGTGCCGACAGGCCGGACGCCGGTGCACGTGCTGGTGGGAGTCGAGGTGCGTGGGAATCCGGCCCGTGAGATCGCGGAAGCAGTCGAACTGCCGGCGGAGCTCGCGTCGACAGATCTCCGGGTCGTCGAAGTCGAACAGCGGAACCGCCTCGTTCGTGAAGTTCACGTGCAGGCCGAGGGAGAGGGCGGGACGCTCGGCGGCGAGCCGGATCGCCTCGGCGGTGCCCGGCGCGTTCACCATGAGGCCCGCCGACGTGACGACGCCCTGGTCGACGAGCTCGACGATGCCACGGTTGATGCCGTGGCCGTAGCCGAAGTCGTCGGCATTGACGATGAGGAACTTCGGCCGCGGCGCCGCGCTGCTGCCGCCGCGTCGACGCCCGGGGCGAGCCCGAGGCTGCTCCCCGTCGGCGCCGTCTCGCGTCGACGCAATCTCCGGCTGATGCCAGAGCTGAAAGTACGTCCCCTGGCGCGCCAGCAGCTCCTCATGGGTGCCCTGCTCGATGATGGCGCCCTCCTCGAGGACCACGATGCGGTCCGCGCGCTTCGCCGTGGTCAGCCGGTGGGCGATCACGAGCACCGTGTGGCCCCGAAGCTCCTCCTCGACGTTCTGCCAGACCCGAGACTCGGTGGCTGCGTCGAGCCCGCTGGTCGGCTCGTCGAGGATCACGACGGGCGTGTCGCGCACGAGGGCCCGGGCGAGCCCGAGGCGTCGCCGCTGCCCGCTGGAGAGCGTGGAGCCGTCCTCGCCGAGGACGACCTCATAGCCGCCGGGTAAGGCGAGAATGAAGGCCTCGGCCTCGGTCTGGCGGGCCGCCTTGTGGACCCGCGCCGGGTCGGGATCGCGGGCGCCCCACGCGATGTTCTCGAACGCGGTCGCATGGAAGACGATCGGCTCCTGCAGCATGAGCGTCACCTGCCGGCGCAGCGAGGCGAGCGTGACCTCGCGCAGGTCACGGCCGTCGATCGTGACGCGACCGGTCTGGGGGTCGAAGAAGCGCAGGAGGAGCCCGGCCAGCGTGCTCTTGCCGGCCCCGGTGCGACCGACCACGGCCACGTGCTCGCCCGGCGCGATGTGCAGGTTGATGTCCCGGAGGACGGGCGGGCCCCCGTCGTAGGCATAGCTGACGTGCTCGAATCGGATCTCGCCCCGACTCGCCGGCAGCCGCAGCGCCCCCGGGGCGTCCTTGATGTCGGCCTCGACGTCGAGCACGGCGAACACCCGCTCCAGCCCGACGCGGGAGGAGCCGATCTCGGCGAGGTTCTGGCTCACGTTCTGGATCGGCTGATACAGGTCGCGCAGGTACGACAGGAAGACGGTCAGCTCACCGATCGTCAGGGTGCCGGCCAGCACCCGCACGGCGCCGAACCCGACGATGGCCGCGACGCCGAGGGCCAGCAGCGACTCCACCACCAGCGCGAAGAGCGTCTCGGTGTTGTAGAGCCGGAGCGACAGCGCGAGGCTCCGCTCGCTGCCGGTCCGGAAGTCCTGGACCTCGCGCTCCTCCCGGCCGTACGCCTGCACGAGCTTGACGGCGCCGATCGTGGCCTGCGCACGGCTGTACAGGGCGCTCTCGGCCATCTTCGACGCCGTGGCCTGGCCGCGGATCCGGGCGGTCAGGATCCGGACAGCCAGATAGAGGGGCGGCCAGACGATCAGGGCCACCATGGCCAGCAGCCAGTCGTACTGGAACATCACGAGGAACATCCCCAGCAACATCACGGCCGCGCTGAGCAGGGGCAGCGCACCGTTCATCACGATGCTCTGGATCGCGAACGTGTCCGCCATCACCCGGTACAGGAGATCGCCGGTCTGCTGCCGGGCGTGGAACCGCAGCGAGAGACTCTGCAGATGGGCGTAGAGCGCGATGCGCAGGTCGTTGACCATGCGCTGGCCGACGTCGATCGAGAGGTAGTTGGCGGCCAGGGTCACGAGACCCCGGAGCACCGCGATGAGCACGATCGCGGCCGCCGCCAGGGCGATCTTGGACGCCGTGCTCCAGTCGTCGAACCACGACCACACGGGCCACGGGGAGGGCCGGTCGGTCAGGATCGTGTCGAGCACCACGGCGAGGGGCAGGGGTTTGGCCAGGTCGAGGGCGATGCCGATCGCCGTCAGCCCGAGGCCACCCGCCACCCGGATCCGGTGCGGCCACGCGTAGCTGACGACCCGCGAGAGGAGCGGGAGGCGCTGCGAAACGCGGCGGATCACGAGCCGCCGACCGATAAGCTATTGAAACTACGGACCTCAGCGAGTCCACGGTCGCCGCCGTTCCGCGGGGAGCGGGCCATCGTGAACGCCATCTCAATGAACTATATCCCAGCCGGGGCGCCAGGTTCCCGCTCGGTTGGGCCGGCCCGTGTAGGCCCAGACGGGCGGTCCGGAGCGAGGCGATCTACCGGGGCGGTGCCGCCGGTCCAGCGGACTGGTACCGGGCCCCGTCACGGGCCACCACCAGGGCCCACCGCACAACAAGTTCCCCAACGTCAAGATGGCCCCGGTGTCCGATCGACGACGTAGATGCTGCCCGACGGGGCGAGGACCCGCCGGTACGTTACCGTGTGCAGCACGCGGGTTCCGTGAGGGACGTCGTTCCCGATGCGGTAGCGTGGCCGCTCGCCGCCGTTGACGTCGGGCACGTTGACGTCACCGTTGGGCGCGCGCCGGGCGTGCTCCGGGTGGGCGTACTGCAGCCATCCGTTGACGATGTAGCCCCCGTCGATGGCCCCGTCCTCGGCGCCGGCGAGTCGGGCCCAGCCGACCGCATCCCAGAGGGCGCGGCTGTACTGCAGATGATCCCAGGTGCCGACGACGCTGATCGCGGCGAGCAGCGCCACGCCGGCCAGCGCCAGTCGCGGCCGTGTGAGCCCGCTCGTCGCCAGTCGTAACGCCGCCACGATCACGACGAGCGGCAGCAGGTAGCGGTCGTAGAACATCCACAGGATTGCGGTGAGGACGAAGTAGCCCAGTGCGCCCCACGCGAGACCGCGCGCCGCGCGCGATGGTCGTCGCCGGACGAGCGGCGCCAGCGCCAGCGCGACGACGAGCACGGCCGCGAGTGTCAGCGCGAGCGCCCACGCCGGCGGTTGCGCGGGTACCAGCCGCGGCGGGACCAGCGTCTCCGTCCCTCCGAGCTCCCACAGGGTCCAAGTGAACTCCGCATTGAGGGGCGCACGAACTCTCCGGTACACGGCGAACTCGGCCGACAGCGCCGCGCCGACCAGCAGCGCCGCGGGCAGCGCCGCGCGCACGTTGGCGCGATCGAGGCTGCCGAGCGCGAGCGGCACCAGCGCCGTCCCGAGCGTGCCGACCGTGGCCGCGAAGTTCATGACGAGCCACGTGGGCAGCCAGGCGAGGTCGAGCGTCCAGTACGCGGCCCGCCACGCGTACGAGCCCTCGATCCAGGTGAGGTCGGCTCGGTACGCCGTCAGCACGGGACGGGCGAGCGTCAGGAGCAGCAGCACGACGACCGGCGCCGCCGCGACGACGACCCGCCGCGCGAGCGCGCCCCAGCCGATCAGCGGGGGCCGGGGCGCCAGGAACAGGACCCCGGAGAGGAAGACGCCCACCGGCCGAATGGCGACCGCCAAGCACGCGAGGACGACCGCCGCCGCGAGGGCTCCGGTCGACTCCCGTGCGACGCTCCGGGCGAGGGCCGCGAAGAACCAGATCACCAGGGCGACGAAGGGCACGTCGGTCATGAACGAGAACGAGAGGATGAAGTAGACGGGATAGAAGCCCACGAGAGCGACGCCCAGGAGCGTGTCACGGCGGCTCGCGCCCAGCTCGCGGAGCAGGACGTAGAAGCCCACCAGCCCCAGCAGCGAGAGCACCCACGTCGAGAGGCGCAGGGCGGTGAACGAGAAGCCGAAGGGAGCGCAGAAGAGGGCGCCCCAGAGCACGTGAGCCGCGTCCAGGCTCACCGACCAGTCCAGGATCCGGAGCTCCCCGGTCCGCAGCAGGTGCTCGACGGACCAGGCATACGCCCAGTCGTCGACGAAGGGGGTGTCGTGCAGCGGCCGCAGCATGGCGAGCGGCACCAGCCACATCAGCACGATCACGCCCAGATCGGAGAGCCACCGTCCCCGGTCAGAGCTGCCCAAAGAACACCAGGTATTCCGACTTCAGAAACCGCTCGAGCAGCACCAGCAGCACCGCGCCCGGCGCCATCAACACGATCGCCGTCACCGAGGCGATCTGCAGCTCGTACCCGAGACTCGCCGTGTACATGTAGACCGGCAGCGTGGTGACGAACGGCGCGCCGACGAGCAGCGTGCCGGTGAACTCGTCCAGGGAGTAGAGGAAGACCAGGACGGCGCTGGCCACGACGCCGGGCAGGGCCAGGGGCAGGGCCACGGTCGCGAACGCGCGCGTGGTCGAGGCGCCCAGGTTCCACGCCGCCTCCTCCAGCTCGGGCGCGATCGAGCGGAAGACCGCGGTCATCGTCCACACCGCGAAGACCAGCCCGCCGACCAGGTGCACCAGAACCACGCCGGGGATCGTGCCGGCCAGGCCGTAGCGATAGAACTCCCGCGTGGCGCTGGCGAAGACGGGCAGCTGCGGGAAGGCCTGGGGCAGCAGGAAGAGCAAGAGCACCAGGGCGCGACCGGGAAAGGTCAGGCGGGCCAGCGCGTAACCGAGAGGGATGGCCATCGTCAGCGCGATGACCGTGACGATCACCGCGATGAAGATCCCGAGGCGGAGCGGCTCCAGGAAGTCGCCGCTGGCGACGCGGGACCAGTAGCGCAGGCCGAAGCTCTGGGGCCAGGCGCTCGGGTAGGTCCACCGCTCGGCCACGGACCACACGGCGAGGCTCGTGAGGGGGCCCACGATGAAGAACGCGACGACGGCGAAGCCGGCGGCGCGGGCGATCACGCCGTCAGCCGCCGCAGGTACACGAGGGCGGCGCCCATCGCGAGCAGGTACGCGACGACGCCGAGCGCGGAGGCGGTGGCGAAGTCGCCGTGCTGCCCGTAGCGGTAGTAGACGTCGATCATCAGCATCTGGGGGCCGCCGCCGCGGCTCATCATGAGCGGGATCGAGAACGAGGCCAGCATCGACGAGAAGATCAGGATGCCGCTCACCACGAGGGCGGGGACCGACATCGGCAGCAGGATGTCGCGGATGAGCCGCGGGCCCCGGGCGCCGACGTCGCGCGCAGCCTCGAGGTAGCTCTCGTCCACCCCGCGGAAGGCGCCCAGGAGGAGGATGGCGGCGAGGCCGAGGTGCTTCCACGCCAGCGCCAGGGCGACGCCGCCCCACGAGCCGGCCAGCCCCGGCGCGTGCGGGCTCAGCGCGACGCGCAGCGCGTGGCCGACGACGACGAACGGCACGAACAGCGGCACCTTCAGCAGGAACTCGACGGGGCCGAAGGCCCGGAGGCGGAGCCAGCCGCAGGCGGGGATCGCGAGGGCGAAGGTCAGCGCCGTGCCGGCCGCGGCCACGCCGACCGTGTAGAGGACGTCGCGCGTGTAGAGCCGCCAGACCGTCTCGTAGTGGGCCAGCGTGAACGCGCCGTCGCGCGTGACGCTGGCGACGACGGAGGCGCCGAGCGGCCACAGGAAGACGGCGCCGAGCACCGCCAGCGGGGGCGCGCAGAGCGCCCCCCACAGCAGCCGCTCGGGCAGTGTCAGCGCACGATCTCCTCGTACGCCAGCGTGATCAGGTCGTGGTACTCCTTGATCGGCATCTGCCGCGAGTACCTCGCCAGGTCCTCGGCCGACACGCCCTTGAACAGCAGCTCCCGGCTCTTGGCGCTGATGAGCGGCAGCACCTTGTCGGCGTCCACGCCCGGGTACCAGCCGAATTTCTCGACGATGGCCTTGGCCTGGACCTCCGGCGTGGCGACGTAGTCGATATAGCGGACGGCCAGGTCGCGGTTGGCGGCCTCGCGCGGCACCACCAGGTAGAGCGGGTAGATCGGCAGGCCGGGCGCGGGCAGCACCGGGGTGATCGAGGCGTCCATGCGCCCCTCGTTCTTCCAGGCGACGAGCTGGTCGATCCACACGGCGCCCATCCAGATCTCGCCGCGGTTGAGCGCGTCGAGCGTGCCGGCGTTGCCGTTCGTGATGAGCGCGGTCCGGTTGAAGTCGCGCAGCGCGGTGACGGCCTCGCGGATCGCGCCCTCGTGGCCCTTGTCGAACGGGCCCTGGGTGAGCGCCTTGTAGAGGCCGGTCTTCCAGTACACCCAGCCCATCGTGAACCCCACGCCGCTCACCCCGCCCTTGACGCCGTTGTAGCCGAACTTGCCGGGGTTGGCCTTCGTCCACGCCACGAGGTCGTCGAGCGATCTCGGCGGCGTGGCGACCTTGGCGGGGTTGTACGCGATGGCGATCTGGTTCTGGAACATCGGCACCACGTAGCCGTCCACGGTGACGCCGAACGCCTCCTTGACCTCGGCGCCCTTCACCAGGGCCGCGTTCTTCATCTGCGGCACGTAGCGGTGCAGCAGCCCGTCCTTCACCATCTGCGACGCGACGGCCATGCTGACCAGCGCCACGTCGATGTCCCAGCCCTTGCGGCCCGCGTCGGCCTGGGCCTTGAGCTTGGTGTGGATGGTGCGGCTGGCCGGCTCGCCGGTCCCGGTCCCGACGACGTTGAACTCGACGTCCTTGTTCGCCTGCGCGAAGCCGGGGCCGAGGATGGTCTTGTGCACCTCGACGACGTTGACGTCGGCGCCGATGGCCACGTTCACCCGCGTCGCGGCGGACGCGGGCACGGCGACGGCGAGGAGCAGGACGAGCAGGCGCAGCAGCATGGCGTGGTCTCCTTGTGCGCGGTTCACGCGCGGGTCACCTCGAAGACGCGCAGCGCGTCGGCCGGGATGATAACGCCGACGGGCCCGGGCGGCACGGGGTCGGTGCCGTCAATCATGACGAGGACGTGACCGACGCGCACGTAGTGCCGGTAGTGTGTGCCGAGGAAGAGGCTCTCCTCCACGTGTCCGGCCAGCGCCGGCGGACCGGGCGGGGCCAGGCCGAGGTCGGCCGCGCGCAGCACGACCTCGACGGGCCCGCGGGCGGCGCCGGCGTAGGGCAGGCTCTGACCGGCGACCTCGAGGCGTCCGGCCTCGGCGCGGCCGGCCAGCCGCGTGGTCACGCCGAGGAAGTCGGCGGCGAAGGCGTCGGCCGGGTGCCGGTAGACGTCCTCGGGCGCGCCGGCCTGCACGACCGCGCCGGCGTTCATCAGCACGACCTGGTCGGCGATGGCCAGCGCCTCCTCCTGGTCGTGCGTGACGTAGATGGTCGTGATGCCCACGCGACGCTGGAGCCGGCGGATCTCCGCCCGCAGGCGCTGGCGGACCTTGGCGTCGAGGTTGGACAGCGGCTCGTCCAGCAGGAGCACGCGCGGCTCGACGACGAGCGCGCGCGCCAGCGCCACGCGCTGCTGCTGCCCGCCCGACAGCGCGCCGGGCTTCCGGGCGGCGACCGCCTCGACCTCCCCGATCTCGACCAGCGCCAGCGCCGCCAGCACGCGCTCGCGGAGCTGCTCGCGCGGCACGCGCCGCAGGCGCAGGCCGTACGCGACGTTGTCGAAGACGGTCATGTGCGGCCACAGCGCGTAGCTCTGGAAGACCATCGCCGTGGCGCGCTCCTGGGGCGGCCGCGCGGTCACGTCCTCGCCGGCGAAGCGGATGCGGCCGGCGTCCACGCGCACGAAGCCCGCGATCGATCGCAGGAGCGTGGTCTTGCCGCAGCCCGACGGGCCCAGGATGGCGGTGAGGCGGCCGGCGTCGAACGCGAGCGACACCCCGCGCAGGGCCTCGACGGAGCCGTAGCGCTTACGCAGGTCCTCGACCCGGACGTCCACCTGGTCGGTGCTGCGCCCGGGCGTGGCGCTCAGGCCAGCCACCTCCGGGCGCGCCGGCGGCTCCGCGACGCCGCGCGCACGGCGCGCGCGACCGCGTCCTGGGGCGTGGCGGCGACGAGGAGTGGGACGCGGCGGCCCTCCGGCTGCCGGAGGCGCCACGTGCGCAGGCCGACGACCGGAATGCCGAGCTTGAGCGCCAGCGCGATCTCCGACAGCGTGCCGTACATCCCGCCGACGGCGACGATGGCGTCGCACGAGCGCACGAGCACGACGTTGCGGGCCTGGTCCATGCCGGTGACGATCGGGATCGTGACCCACCGGTTGGCGTCGCGCCGGCGGAAGCCGGGCAGCAGGCCCACCACGACGCCGCCCTCGCCGGCGGCGCCGCGCGAGGCCGCCTCCATGACGCCGCGCAGCCCCCCGCAGAGGAGCACGGCTCCGGCGCGGGCGATGGCTGCGCCGACCCGCTCGGCGTCGCGGGCGACCCGCGCCGAGCAGACGCCCTCCCCGACCACGCCGATGTGCAGAGCCATGACGCCGGGGGAGTCTATCACCGGGGTGGGGCCACGGCGGGGGCCCGGACTATACTGACGCCCATGTCCGGGACCCCCATCGCGACTGACGCCGACGCCGCGAGCATCGCGGCGGTCGTGACGCCGTGCCTCCCCCCCGCGCTCGTGTCGACCTTCGACGAGCGGTTCAACCGGTCGAACACGCTCTACGACCAGTTCGTGCTCCGGCTCACGCTTCGCGTCTTCTACGACGCCGGCCTGGCGGCGACCGTCGCCGAGTGGGCTACCGTCGACGACGTCATCGGCCGCACGGGGCTCGACCCCGGTCGCACGGCGGTGCCGGTGAGCTGGATGCTGCGCCACCTCGCGAACCGGGGCGTGCTGGCCCGCGACGACGCAGACGGGGCGCCGCGCTTCCGCGCCGAGGGGGCGCTGCAGCCGCTCGATCCGGCCGCGCTGGCCGCCGAGCAGCGGGAGCACGATCCGTCGTGCCTGCCGTCGTACGTGCTGGCCGAGACGGCGGCCCGCGACTACCCGGCGTTCCTGCGCGGGACCGTCACCGGTGAGGAGGTCCTGTTCGCGCCGACGCGCCTGCCGCTGTGGGTCGGCTACTTCTCCAACGACAACGCGCTCTACGCGGTCAACAATCGCGTCGGGGCGGTCGCGGTCGCCGAATGGATGCCCGGCCGGACCAGCACGATCCTCGAGCTGGGCGGTGGGCTCGCGAGCGGCACGCTGGCGCTGCTCGAGCACCTGGCGAGCGTCGGACGCCTCGGCGACGTTGGAGCGTACCGGTTCACCGAGCTCGTCCCGGCGTTCCTCCGGCGAGGCGAGCGACGCCTGCAAGACGCGGCCCGAGGCGGCCCGGCGTTGACGTTCGCGCCGCTCGACATGAACCGGCCGTTCACGGAGCAGGGCGTGACGCCCGAGAGCGTGTCGATCGTGTACGCGGTGAACACGCTCCACGTCGCCCACGATCTCGCGTTCACGCTCGCCGAGATCCGGCGGGCGCTCGAGCCGGGCGGGCAGCTCATCGTGTCCGAGTGCGTCCGGCCGTGGCCCGCGGACACGCTCTATCCCGAGCTCGTCTTCAACCTGCTGCAGACATTCCGGTCACCGCGCCTGCACCCTGACTACCGCCCAAACGGCGGATTTCTCACCCCCGAGCAGTGGACGGACGCGCTGCAGACAGCCGGGTTCCGGGACGTGCGGCTGCTGCCGGACGTCACGCGCATCCGCGATGCGTTCGCGGGCTTCCACCTCGCCGCCATCGGGGCCACCCGCTCGGACTGACAGGAGGGTACGCCATCGCCACGTCGACGCCGCCGCACGGGGTTCTGAATCAGTACTATCGCTCCGAGGACGATCGCGCCTCGTTCGTCTCCACGCTGTTCGATCGCGCGGCCCGGCACTACGACTGGGTCGGACATTGGCTCGCCTTCGGCTCCGGCCCCTACTATCGGCGACGCACCCTGCAGCGGGCCGGGCTCCGGCCCTCCATGAAGCTGCTCGACGTGGCGACCGGGACCGGGCAGGTGGCCCGGGCGGCGGCGCGCATCCTCGGCGATCCTGACGGCGTGGTCGGGCTCGACCCGAGCGTCGGCATGCTGCGGGAGGCGCGACGGGTGCACGCCGGCCCGCTGGTGCAGGGGCGCGCGGAGGCGATCCCACTGCGCGGCGACAGCTTCGACATGCTCAGCATGGGATTCGCCCTGCGTCACGTGACCACGCTGGAGACCGCGTTTTCGGAGTACCGCCGCGTCCTGAAGCCAGGCGGACGCCTGCTCATGCTCGAGATCTCGCGACCGCCGTCGGCCGTGATCCGGTGGGTGATCCGCGTCTATTTCCAGCAGATCCTCCCGCTCATCATCCGGATCCGAACGCCCAGCCCGGACGCGCGCCTGCTGATGACGTACTACTGGGACACGATCGACCAGTGCGTGCCGCCGCCGATGATCCTCGCGGCCCTGCGGCAGGCCGGCTTCGTCGACGTCGAGTACCGCCTGGTCGGCGGCTGTCTCAGCGAATACATCGCCCGCAAGCCGAGCACCAATAGCGTGCGCTGACGCGTCACGCGCCGAAGCACTCGCAGGCTGCGCAAAAAGGTCCAGATGCGAGGCGGCGCCCGAAGGCCGCGCGCGAGGCGTACTCCCTGTACGTTGAGCGCCGCGGCCGAGGGCGCCAACGAAGCAGATGGGCCTTTTTCCGCAGCCTGCTAGCGGATGGCGAGCGATGCGGGGTCGATGCCGCGGAGGGCGTGGCGGCTCAGGAAGCGGAGGAGGCCGCGGCTGTAGCGGGAGGTCGTCGCCATGCCCGAGGCCTGCAGGCCGATGTGGCGCTCGATGTGGTTCTGCGCGACGGTCTTGAGCGCGTTCGGACCCTGGTCCATCCAGTCGCGCCCCGCGCGGAACAGCGCGACCATCCGCCCGTCGTAGAGATAGGCCACCAGGTCCAGCCACGCCGCGAGCAGGTTGTGCTGGGTCCTGGCGTAGGGGCCGAGCGCCGCGGCCAGCTCGGCCGGTGAGGCCGGCGCGCTCCGCCGCACGAACGGCGCCAGGGCGTCGGCGACGAGCTCGGCGGAGCGAAGCGCGAGGAACACGCCGGGCGAGAGCATCGGGTCGACGAAGCCGAACGCGTCGCCCACCATCACCCAGCCCGGGCCGACGCCGCGGTGCGAGATGAGCTGATAGTTGGCGTAGGTGGCGACGTCGGTCACGCGCTTGCCCGACGCGAGGATGCCCGCGAGCCAGGTATCGTCGGCGATCGCGCGCTCCAGCCGCTCCTCCGGCGTGCGGCCCAGGCGGGCGGCGTCGTCCTGGCCCAGCACGATCCCCACCGACAGCCGGTCCTTGAGCGGGATGCACCAGCTCCAGCCCGCCTGCTGGCGCGCGATCAAGACCTGGCCGGGCGCGTCGTCCCACTCGCAGCCCGTGAAGTGGGCGAAGTGCGCCACGTCCTTCCGTGGTCCGAGACGCGCGGGGATCGAGAGGACGCGCGCCGCGTGCCGGGCCCGCCCCGTCGCGTCGACGATGAGATCGGGCTGTCGGCCGCCGAGCGCGGGGGCGTCGGCCAGCGTCTCGGGGGCCAGGACCAGCTCCGGCTCCGCCCCGTCGGTGGAGCCCGGCAACAACCGCGCCCGCGTCACCACCCGGTTGACCCCGGCCGCGGCGGCCGCCGCCACGATCGCGTCGTCGAACTGGGGCCGCGCGATGTTGTACGCGTACGGGAACACGGCGGGGGCGAAGCGGGCGAAGGTGAAGCTGAAGCGCGTGCCGGGCCAGATGAACGAGACGCCGGGCTTCACGGGCCCGCACGCCGCCATCTCCGCCTCCAGGCCGAGCCGCTGGATGATCGGGACGACGGCCGGGATCAGCGACTCGCCGACGAGCAGTTCCGGACGCCGGCCGTCGTCGAAGAGCGTGACCTCGGCGCCCAGGCGCGTGAGGAAGATCGCGAGAGCCGATCCGGACGGCCCCGCGCCGACGATGGCCACCCGCATCACGCGTGCTCGGCGGGGACGGCCGACGACTGCGCGTGCCGGAGGATCTTGCCGCCCGGCGTCCGCGCGATCGCGTCGACGACGGTGAACTCCAGCGGGACCTTGTACGGCGACAGCGCGCGGGCGCAGTGCGTCTTCAGCGCGTCGAGGTCCAGGCCGGGCGCGGCGACGACGACCTCGGCCTGGGGCACCTGACCCAGGTGCGGGTGCGGGGTTCCGAATACGCGTGACTCCGTCACGCCCGGGAACTCGTTGATGCACGCCTCGACTTCCTCGGGGAAGAACTTGAGCCCCGCCACGAAGATCACGGTCTTCGTGCGCCCGTGCAGGAACAGCGTCCCGTCGTTGTCCAGCCGGCCGATGTCGCCCGTGAGGAACCACCCGTCACGCTCGATCGCCTCGCGGAGCACCCACGGCGCGTAGTACGCGGAGAAGAGCCCGTCGCCCCGCACGCCGATCTCGCCCAGCCCGTCGACGGGCAGGCGCTCGCCGGCCTCGGAGAACACGGCGACGTCGTAGCCCGGGACGACTCGACCGACGGAGGCGATCGGCACGTCGTCCGCGCCCGGATTGATGGCCGGGAGGCCGGCCTCGATGATCCCGTACGCCTGACCGATCCGGACGTCGTACTGGGCCGCGAAGCGCTCCACGGCGGCGGGCGCGATGGGCGCGCTCGTCGACAGGGCCAGCCGGAGGCTCTCGAGCGGCCCCGTCGGCGGGAGGTTGCCCATGCGCTCGACGTGGAGCGGTGACGCGTAGAACACGGTCGCGCGCAGACGACGGATCGCGTCGACGATCCCGCCGGGCAACGTGTCGGGACAGAGCAGGATGTGCGCGCCCGCCCGGACGTAGGCGACGATCGTGACCGCGAAGTGGTAGGCCAGCGGCAGGACCCAGAGGATCCGGTCCTCCGCGCTGAAGCGCAGCACCCGATCGGAGGCGTTGACCCGGGCGGCGGTGGCCTCGTGGGACAGCACGACCCCCTTGCTGGTCGCCGTCGTGCCGGACGTGAACCGGATGAAGGCGGGGTTGAGGCGCCGCAGGGCGTCGGGGCCTGCGAGATCGCGGGCGGTCCACTCGAACGTAAACCCGTCGCACGCGCCTCCCGCCAGCGACACCCGCCCCGCAGACGCCGCCTCGGCCCCCGGCCAGGTCAGACAGCCGTTGACCTCGACGTCCCGCATGATCTGCGCGATCTCGGCCGGCGTGTGGTTGGCGGCGATGGGGACCAGGCAGGCGCCGGTCGCCAGCAGGCCGAACGCCGCCGGCAGATGCGCCGTCGCGTTCGGCGCCAGGAGTCCGATGCGGTGCCCGGAGCCGACGCCCTGACGGGTCAGGAAGGTGGCGACGCGCTCCATCTCCCGGTCGAGCTCCGCGTAGGTGAGGGCGTGTCCGGTGCGCACGTCGCTCACGGCGGGACGAGCGCCGTATGTCCGCGCCGACGCGGTGACGAGATCGGCCAGGTTCACGGCGCGTCGCCCGCGGCCAGACGGGCCGCCGCCAGGCCGACCGCCTCGCCGGCGGCCAGGCACGTGCCGATGACGCGCGCGGATCCGAGCGCCTCGTGGGTGGCGCTCATGCAGCGTCCGGCCATGAAGAGGTTGTCGACGTCGCGGGCGTGCAGGCTCCGCAGCGGGATGTCGTACGTCCGTCCCTCCTCCAGGTACTCGTACGTCGCGCCGAGCTCGCCGTCGTGCCACAGCTCGATGGGCCAGCCGCCCCGCGCCACCGCGTCGGGGAAGCGCCGACCCGACAGCACGTCGTCGCGCGTGAGCCGGTAGCGTCCGATCACCTGCCGGCTCTCCCGGACCCCCACCTGTGCCGCCGTGTGGGAGACGAAGGCCCGCTCGAAGGCCGGCAGCGTCTTCAGGAACTCGGTCACCGCCAGCACGCGCCGGCGACCCTCCTGCTCCGCCGCGGTGAGGAAGTCGCGTCGCTCGGCGTCCGCGCTCGCGAGGGCGCCGAGGGCGAGCTTGCCGATGACCTCCCCGGGCTGCGGCGACGGGGCCAGCGTGACGTTCGCGGCCCCCGCGGGCAGGCGACCGTCGCGCTCGGCGTCGAGCAACGCGCGGAGGATGGCCACGCGGGCGCCGGCGTCGAGCGCTGCCGCGTCGACCTGCTGCAGGACGAAGATCAGGGACGGCAGCTGCCGGTCCGCGACCGAGGGCGCCTCGGTGCCGGCGGCGGCGTGACGGGCGACCACGGCGTCCCCGCTCGTGTCGACGACCACGCGCGCGCGCAGCTCCAGCGACCGCTCCGAGGTCGCGACGCGCAGCGTGTCGATCCGGCGCGATCCGCCGTCCACGCCGACGAGATACGCGTGGAGGTATACGTCGAGCGGTGCGACCGCCGCGACCAGCTCGTCCGCGAGGCAGGCGAAGGCGAACGGCGTGTACGGCACGACGAAGCTGCGCCCCCGCCGCACGGGCTTCTGGCAGCCGGGCATCGCGCTCAGGCGGCGAGCGAAGTCGTCGGCGAAGCCCTCGTTGATCGGCTCCGGCCCACCCTCCGCGGCGTTCCGATAGAGGCCGCAGATGGTGCTCACCATGCCGGCGGTGGCCATGCCGCCGAGGAAGCCGTAGCGTTCGATCAGCGCCGTCCGCGCGCCGGCCCCGCCGGCGGCGATGGCGGCGGCGAGGCCGGCGGCGCCCCCGCCGACCACCACCACGTCATAGCTCACGGCGCCTCGAGCCACCCCATCTCCTCGCGGATGACCTCCACGCTGCGGGTCACGTCGTCCTCGCTCAGCGCCCCGTCGATCCACGCGACCACGAGGTTCTCGACCCCGGCGCAGCGATTGAAGAATACTCCGAGCCCGGGTCGCGGCGGAACGGCCGGAACGTGGTAGGCGTTCACGACCCGCCGGCCGAAGCAGCGACCGAGCGCGGGGGGGACGTCGCCGACGTCGGCGCAGTTGAAGGAGAACGTGTCGCCGCCGGAGATCGACCGCACGGCCCGGCGGACCATCCAGTCCGGGCGGTACTGCAGGAAGTCCATCGCCACCTCGTTGGCGTCGATCTGGCCTTCCCGCACGGCCTCGGTTATCTGGGTCCGCAGCGCGCCGGCCAGGCGCGGGAGGTCGCCGGTGTCCGCCGGGCCGAAGCGTGCGAAGTGGAACGCCAGCATGTTGCCGAAGCTCGGGCCGGGCTCGCCCTTGGGGCGCAGGTCGACGGCGATCGGGAGCAGGAACGGCGTCGCCGGGACCCCGCGCCGAGCCCGCACCGCGTGCATGGCCTTCCCGACGATGGCCAGGCGCCATGCGATGTCGCGTGTGGCGCGGTCGCGGGACGCGCCGGCGTCACGCTCGACGAAGCGCGCGTGGCGGAACCGCACCGGCCCGGCGCCGCCCACGCGCGCGGCCACCGCGGGCCCGCGCGACACGTGGCGCATGTACTCGAGGCTCTGGCGGGCCAGCCGCCCGCGCTCTGCGAACGAACGCGTCTCCGGGGGCCGCGTGAAGGCGGGCACCGCGGCGCCCCACGGCGCGCCGTGCGGATGCTCGTCGACGTCGCTGAGGTGGTGCAGGAGGTTCTGCGCGCCGCGGGGATCCATCAGCGGATGGAACCACGTCATGACGAGGACGCTGCCCGCGGCGCCGTCGAGGATCAGGAACCGCAGGGGGGCCTCGCGTCGCGGATCGATCGCCGCGTTGAGCTCGCGCTCCACGGCTTCGTGGAACCCCGGCGAGGTGCCGACCGTGTGCCGGCGCACGGGCGGCGGCGCCAGCGCGGCGCGTCGGCCCGCCGCCCAGTGGAGCTTGCCCCAGGGAAACGGCCGCCGGAGCCGGGCGGCCGGCCACGGGCAGACGTCGAGGAACCGATCGAGGCTTCGCGTGACGCGCTCCGGGGCCAGGGGGCCGTCGCAGTGCACCACCAGCAGCGCGTTGTTGCTCGACGTCCCCGTCGAGCCCAGGGCCATCAGGACGAGGTCGGGACCCCGCAGGGGCAGCCGGCGCGCTACGAGCGGCTCCGTCGTCGGCAGATGTAGTGCGCCAGCGCGCGCGGAGACCGGAGGTTGTCCGCCACGAGATCCGCGTCGGGGGGCCAGAAGCCGAACTCCGCCTCCACGAACAGCAGGATCTTCAGCAGCGCCATCGAGTCGATGCCGACCGTCTCGAACTCGTCGTCGGGCTGGATGCGACGACCGCGGGCCATGATGCGGGTGTTGACGTAGGCCGTGAGGGTATCGGCAACGGTGTCGTGGTCGATCGCCGGAACGGCCATCTGCCCTAGAAGCTACAATGTTGCGCGACACCCGGTCAACACAGGAGCCTCCCGGTGCGCAAGCGTTCGGCGTGGCTGGCCATTCTCGTCGCGGTGATCGGCGCGGGGTGCGCGTCCGCGCCCCCGCTCGCGGAGGTCCTGCGCGCGCCGGCGCCCGGTCCGACCCTCGCGTTCGGCGTCGAGACGTTCGCGTTCGCGAACGAAAACCGCGTGAAGCACCGCGGCAAGCCCGACCTCTACGCGAACTGGTGCTTCGTGATGGCCCGCGCCGTCACCCAGTTCCACCGGTTCGCGCGCTTCGACCCCACCGCCGACCCCCTGACCTCGGAGGAGTACACCGAGCGCGTGCGCCAGGTCACCGCGCGCCCACCGTGGCACCCGGAACTGCCGCCCGCCGAGCGCGTCGTGTTTCCCGGGTACGGCTCGCTGCACGAGCTCTCACGGGCCCAGGAGCGGGCCGTCAAGGCGGGACTCACGGGGCGGATCGCGAGCTGGTTCCACTGGACGAACTGGCGGGTGGTCTACCCGATGCCGCGCCTCCAGCAGGAGGCCGTGGCCCGCGAGACGCTGGCCGAGCTGCAGGCGGGGCGACCGGTCCAGTGGCTCGTCACCAACCTGCCGACCATCGACCTGAACCACACCGTGCTCGTCTACGGCTACCGCACGGAGGGGGACGTCATCGACTTCGCGGTCTACGACCCGAACGACCGCGAATGGCCCGGCAGCGTCCGCTTCGACGTCCCGACGCGTCAGTTCTGGGCGATGCGACTCTACGACGTGAAGGTCGGGCCGATCCGGGCGTTCCGGATGTACTACTCGCCGCTGCTGTAGCGCCGCGCCCGCTCACGTCAACCCGCCGTCGACCGACAGCACCTGACCCGTGACGTAGGCCGCACGGTCCGAGCACACGAACGCGACGAGCGCGGCGACCTCGTCCGGCGTCCCCGGCCGTCCGAGCGGGATCGCCTGAAGGATTTCGGCGCGGACCTCGGGATCGAGGCCCGTGGTCAGGGCCGTGTCGACGAGCCCGGCGGAGACGCAGTTCACGGTGACGCCGGCGGCGCCGACCTCGGCCGCAAGGGCCCGGGCCAGGCCGATGAGCGCGCTCTTGGCGGTGGCGTAGTTCGCCTGCCCGCGCCGGCCGACGAGCGCGGACGGGGAGACGAGGTAGACGATGCGACCCCAGCCCCGCGCACACATCGCCGGCAGCGCCTGGCGCGACGCCAGCGAGCCGCCGGTGAGGTGCACGGCGAGGACGTCGTCGAAGTCGCGGTCGGTCATCGTCAGCAGCAGGCGATCGCGCGTGAACCCGGCGGCGTGCACGACGACGTCGAACGGGGCGTGCCGCGCGAACAGCGCGGCGACGTCGCCGGCGGACGTCGCGTCGCAGCGCGCCAGCGCGATCGGCAGCCGCTCGGCGTCGCGCTGGGCCTCGGCGGCGCGCGCGACGGCCTCGTCATGCGTCCAGGTGGCGAGCACCTCGCACCCGTCGCGGGCCAGCGCGCGCGCGATGGCCCAGCCCAGTCCACGACTGCCGCCGGTCACCAGGGCTCGGCGTGGCCGCGGGGCGTGGGGGGCCGTCGGCATGGCTCGACTATACTGGCGCCCATGTTCGTCGCGAACACGGCCCCCCCGCCGTCCGCCACCGGCGCGCCGCGCTGGTACTGGCACCGGTACAACCGCGTCGTGGCGTACCGGCTCGCCGAGGGGCTCGAGCGGCTGCCCCGCCGCTGGCGGCTGGCGCTCGCGCGACGGGTGGGCGCGCTCGCCCTGACCCGCATGCCGGCGGAGCGGGCGGCGGTGCGCGCGACCCTCGCGACCATCACCGGGGCCGCCGGGGCGCGGCTCGACGCGCTGACGCGACGGGTCTTCGAGGACTTCGCGGCCTGCTTCAGCGATCTCGTCACCACCAACCGTCGGCCGGCCGAGCGGCTGCTGGAGTACGTCACGCGCGTGAGCGAGAGCTCGATCCTCGAGGCGACCACCGGGGTCGTGTCCGTCACCGCCCACGTCGGCAACTGGGAGATGGCCGGCCGTCTGCTGGCGGGCCGGACGCGGCGGCGCACGAACGTCGTCGTGGCGCCGGAGGCGGTCGCCGGGCTCGAGCGCTGGGTGCGTCGCGACGGGGAGGGCGTCCGGTTCGTCGCGCGGGGACCCGTCGGCGTCGGCGTCGAGCTGGTGGCGGCGCTCCGGCGCGGCGAGGTGGTGGCGATCCAGGGCGACCGCGCGATCGGCACCCAGGGCGATCTGCACATCCCGTTCTTCGGGCGGCCGGCCCCGTTCCCGCTCGGGCCGTTCATCCTGGCCCGCGCGGCCGGTGTCCCGGTCGTCGCGGCCTTCTGCCTGCTCGAGCCCGACGACCGCTACGCCATCCGCATCGCGCCGCCGGTCACCGTGGAGCGGGGCGGGGAGGCGGAGGCGGCGCGGCAGTGGGTCGGCGTGCTGGAGGACATCGTGCGCGATCATCCGACGCAGTGGTTCAACTTCTTCGACGTGTGGAACCCGTAGGGCGTGGCGATGGGCTATCTCGTCGTCGCGATCCTCGCCGCGGCGGTCGCGGTCTTCGCGCTACAGAACAGCGAACCCGCGACGGTGCGCTTCCTGATCTGGACCCTCGAGGGCCTGCCGCTCGCGGCGGTCGCGCTCATCGCGCTGGGGCTCGGCCTCGTCGTGGTCGGCCTGCCGCTGTGGATCCGGAGCTGGCGCTGGCGCTCCCGGGCCCTGGCCGCCGAGGCTCGCGTCGCGACGCTCGACAAGGCGCTCGCCGAGCGTGAGCAGGCGCTCATGCGGCGGCCCCCGCCGCCGCCCCCGGAACCGCCCGCCGCCCGACAGGCCTAGCAGGCTGCGGAAAAAGGTCCATCTGCTTCGTTGGCGCCCTCGGCCGCACGCCGCCTCGCGCCGTGCGCCGCCGTCAGCGGCTGCGCGGGCGGCGGCGTTTTCCGAGGGCGTCTTCCAGGCGGGCCAGGCGGCGCTCGATGCGGGCCAGCGCGTCGGCGTCGGTGCGCGGCGCGGCGGGCTCGGTCAGGTAGCCTCGCTCCAGTAGGGTGACGAAGACGTCGGCGATCTCGGCGGCGGTGCGCTTGCCGTCGGGCCGGTACCACTTGTGGAGCCAGTTGCACATGCCGAGCAGGCCGAACACGACCAGGCGCGGCGGCAGGTCGCGCAGCAGGCCGGCCTCCACGCCCTCGCGCACGACGCGCTCGATCGTCTGGTCGTACTCGCGCTTGGCCCGCGTGGCCCGCGCCGCCATCGGGGCCGGCAGCCCGCTCTCCTCGCTGAAGAAGACCGTGAGGAAGGACAGGTGCTCCGCGAGGAGCGAGACCTGGTAGTGGACGATGCGCCGCAGCGTCTGGTCGGCCGGCCGCCGGTCGGCCACGATGCGCCGCAGCCCGCGCTGGAACTCGTCGATCGTGCGCTCGACGACGAGGCTGAGCAGCTCCTCCTTGCTCGAGACGTACCGGTAGAGCGTGACCTTGGAGATCCCGGCCCGCTCGGCGATGGCCTCCAGGGTGGCGGTCCGGTACCCTACCTCGCCGAAGGCGGTCGCCGCGGCCCGGACGATCTCGTCCAGGACGGCGGCCCGGGTCGGGGGGAGGGTGGCGTCCCTTGACATGGCTGGCCTCCGGGGCCTAGCATAACCCGACAGTTCAGGAACTGAACCGCAAAGGAAAGGCAGTGGCCATGCCCATCCCGAGCCATCCCGTCACCGCGCGCCACGACACGCTCTTCGAGCACGCGTACCCCGTGGAAGCGCCGGATCTGCGATCGCTCTACGAGAAGGCGAAGCGCGACCAGTGGAACGTCTCGCGCGACGTCGACTGGACGCAGCCCTTCGACATCGAGCAGGGCGTGCTCGCCGACGAGATGATGGACATCTACGGCACGCCGATGTGGGATCGGCTCACGCCGGCCGAGCGGGGCGAGCTCAACATGCGGTTCGCCAACTGGCGGCTCGGCGTTCTGCTCTACGGCGAGCACGGGGCCATGCTGCTGTGCAGCCAGCTCGTCGAGTGCGTGTCGGGCACCGACGCCAAGTTCTTCCAGGCCACGCAGGTGGTCGACGAGGCGCGCCACAACGAGGTGCTCAACCGCTACGTGACCGAGCGGCTGGGCGGCCTGCGCTACCCGCTGCCGGACTTCGAGCGCGAGCTGTTCGACACGCTGCTGTCGGACCGCCGGTGGACGGTCAAGACGATCGGCCTGCAGCTCGTCGCCGAGACGTTCGCGGTCGCCCTCTTCCGCATGCTGGCCGAGACCTCGAAGGACCCGCTGCTCCGGCAGATCTGCAAGCTCATCCTCCAGGACGAGTCGCGCCACATGGGCTTCGGCATGCTGAGCCTGCCCGACGTCATCGGCGAGCTCACCGACGCCGAGCGCGCCGAGCTCGAGGAGGTCACGCACTGGGCGCTGGTGAAGACGCTCACCGGCCAGTTCCCGGAGCCCGTCTTCCGGGAGATCGGCTTCGGCGACGCCGAGATCAAGGCCATCCACGCCCACCGGCGCGAGCGCGCCGCCGGCGCCGAGGGCTCGCACTTCCGCAAGCTCTTCCGCAAGGACCTGCACGGGGCCCTGCTGGCGAACCTCCAGAAGGTAGGCCTGCTGACCGAGCGCATCCGCCCGCGCCTCGAATCGGTCGGCATCCGCGTCCCCGCGCTCGGCTAACCCGGCCGACGCCGGAGGGGGAACGCCTCCTCCGGCGTCGTCGTTCCTCCTGCGACGCGGGGCGTCTTGCCGCGGCGCGCCCCGTGCGGTACCATCCGCGCGCAACCTATCGCCACTGAAGCCAAAGTCGTGCCTCCAAAGGAGGGGTCATGGACCGACGGATCCGCCAGCTGGCCGAGCTGCTCGACGCCAACCAGATTTCCCGCCGCGAGTTCGTGCGGCGAGCAGCCGTGATCACCGGCGGGACTGCCGTCGGCCTGCAGATGCTAGGCAAGATGGCCGAGGCCCAGGGGCCGACGGTGCGCGTCTGGCTCTTCAAGAGCTTCGTCACGGACAGCAACGAGGTCCTCGCCAAGCAGATCGAGGCGTGGGCCAAGGAGCGCAAGGTCAAGGTCGAGATGGACTGGGCGACCTTCGGCGATCGGGAGCAGAAGTTCGTGGCCGCCATCGAGGCCGGCAACCCGCCCGACATCGGGGAGATGAACTACCTCGGCCCCTCGCGTTACCGACCCGCGCTGCGCGACGTGACCGCGCTCTCCAAGGACATCGCCAGCGCGCGCGGCGGCATCCTCCCGCACGCCGAGCGCTTCGTGAACTTCGGCGGCCAGTACGCCGCGGTGGCGCGGACCAGCTGGCCGGGCGGGTTCTTCGTCCGCAAGGACCTCCTCGAGGCCAAGGGCGTCAAGATGCCCAAGGTCTACGACCCCGACGTCATCGAGATGGCCAAGAAGTGCCAGGAGCCCTCCAAGGAGCTCTGGGGCCTCGGCCAGACGCTCAACCGCTCGGACGACGGTAACGGCTTCATGCAGCACATCCTCTGGGCCTACGGGGGCAGCGTCTGGGACAAGGAGGGCAAGCCGGCGCTCGCCACCGCCTTCCTCAAGCAGAACATGGACGCGGTGCAGATGGCCGTCGACACCATCCAGAAGCACAAGATCCAGCCGCCGGGCGTGATGTCCTGGAGCGACGTCCACAACAACGAGGCCTACCTCGCCGGGAAGCTGGTCGCCACGAACAACGGCGCCAGCCTCTACTACGCGATGGTCGCCAAGAAGCACCCGCTCGCCGAGAAGACGGCGGTGCTCCTCACCCCGGGCGGCCCGGCGGGCTCGTTCTCCGGCCCGAGCTGCTACAACTGGGGCATCTTCAAGGCCAGCAAGCACCACGAGCTGTCCGAGGACCTCATCCGCTGGGTCGAGGACGAGAAGCGGTTCGAGGAGTACATGCAGGCTTCCATCGGTCAGGCCGGCCCCGTCTACAAGCAGCGCGCGGAGCACGCGTACTGGAAGTCGGACCCGAACTTCCAGGGGATGCTGGCAAACGTGCTGCGCGGGACCTGGCCCGGCTACCCCGGCCCGGTGACGCCGGCGGCCATCGAGGTGCAGGCACAGTACATCCTCTGCGATATGGCCGGTCGCATCGTGGTCGGTGGCCTGTCGGTCGAGGCGGCGCTGAAGGAAGCCCACAAGCGGGTGGAGGACATTCACCGCATCCGCAGCCGGGGCTAGCGAGAAGCCGGCCGGTGGCGGTTCCAGCGACGGAACTTCCAAGCAAGGTGGTCGTCCAGAGCGGTGGGGCGGTCGGGCTCAGGCGCGTCCTCGGGCCCGACCACCGCATGGGCTATCTCTTCGTCGCCCCGATCGTGATCTGCGTGCTCTCGCTGGTCGCCTATCCGTTCTGCTACGCGATCTACCTGTCGATGACCCACAAGCTCGTCGGGATGCCGCCGATCTTCGTGGGCTTCGAGAACTACATCCGGCTGACCTGGGACGGCTTCTTCCAGCGCGCCGTGGTCAACTCGTTCCTCTTCACCTTCGGCTCGGTGGCGCTCAAGCTCGTCTTCGGCGTGGTGATGGCGGTGGTGCTCACCTCTCGCATCCGCTGGCGGTCGTTCTGGACCGGCGTGCTGCTCATCCCCTGGGTGGCGCCGACGGTCGTCTCCGCGCTGAACTTCCTGTGGATGTTCGACGGCAGCCTCGGCGTGCTGAACTACCTGCTCGTCCGGGTCTTCCGCATCCTGCCGCAGGGCGTGGGCTGGCTCAGCGAGCCCGGCACGGCGATGGCGTCGGTCATCGCGGTGAACGTCTGGCGGGGGTTTCCGTTCTTCGGCATCTCGTTCCTGGCCGGCATGAAGGCCATCCCGGCCGAGCTGTACGAAGCGGCGGCGGTGGACGGCGCCAGTGTGCTGCAGCGCTTCCGCCACGTCACGCTGCCCGGCATCAAGAACATTCTCATCATCGTGGTCCTGCTCTCCACGATCTGGACCTTCAACGACTTCCAGATCATCTACATCCTGACCAAGGGCGGACCCGGCGGCACGACGATGGTGATGCCGGTGTTCACCTACGAGACCGCCTTCGGCGCCCAGCGTCTGGGCGAGGCCATCGCGGTGGCGCTCTACCTGCTGCCGGCACTCGCGGTGACGATCATGGTGCTGGCCCGCTACATGCGGAAGGGGCGGCGGCGGTGAAGGCGCGCGGGGCGGTCGCCGTCGAGAGGACGCTGGCCTACGGGGTGCTGGTCGTGCTGGCTGTCGCCGTGCTGTTCCCCTTCTACTGGATGATCATCACGTCGTTCAAGAGCGAAGAGCAGATGCGGAGCGTCGTCTCGATGTTCTGGCCCCGGCCCTTCGCCGTCGAGAACTACCAGCAGCTCGTGGCCAAGACGGAGTTCGCCGCGTGGTACGGCAACAGCGTCGTCGTCGCGGTCTCGAGCACGCTGCTGGCCACCGCGGTCGGCACCATCGGTGCCTACGCGCTGGCCCGCCTGAGGTTCCTCGGACGCGGCTTCATGGCGAGCGCCACGCTCATCACGTACCTGGTGCCGCCCTCGATCCTGTTCATCCCGCTCTACAAGCAGATGCAGGGCCTCGGCCTGGCCAACAGCCTGACCGGTCTCATCGCGGCGTATCCGTCGTTCACGGTGCCGTTCGTGACGTGGCTCCTGATGGGGTATTTCGAGTCGATCCCCGAGGAGCTCGAGGAGGCGGCCATGATCGACGGCGCCACCCGGTTCGGCGCCTTCTATCGCATCGTGCTGCCGCTGTCCGCGCCCGGCCTGCTGGCCGCTGGACTCTATGCCTTCACCCAGGCCTGGAACGAGTTCCTGTACGCGCTGGTCTTCATCACCGACGGCAAGCTCCGCACGCTGCCGGTCGGGCTCGCGAGCTTCATCACGGGCGACGTCTACGGCTGGGGCTATCTCATGTCCGGCGCCGTGCTGACGACGCTCCCCGTCATCGCGGCCTACATCTATCTGCAGAAGTACATGGTCGAGGGGCTCACGGCCGGCAGCGTGAAGGGCTGATGCGCCGGGCGCTGGTCCTCGCCGCGCTGCTCCTCCTGCCGCCGGCGACGGCCGGCGCCGAGATGCACCTGCCGCCCGGCTTCACCGCGAAGGTCTACGTCACCGGCGATGGCTTCGACGGGAGCCGTGTCGCTCCCGGCATCCCTTCCACGTCGTCGCTCGCCTTCGATGCGGCCGGGACCCTCTACGTCGCGCGCTCGGGGCGCCGGTACATGGGCGGCGAGGTCGAGGACGTGTGGCCCGTGTTCCGGATCCCGCTCGGCGGTGCCCGTCTCACGCGCGCGACGGAGCCTCGCTATCTTTACGGGCCGCCGCTGCCCAACGCCCAGGTGGCCGCCACCCGCGGCGACGGGGAGCTGCTGGTGACGACGTACGACCGCGACCGTGCCCTCGGCGTCCTCTACCGGATCGTCGACGGCCGCGCCGACCTCGTGGCCGGCGGTACGCCCGCGGCGGGCACGCCCCCGATCCTCAAGCAGCCGGAGGGCGTGGGGCTCGACGCCACCGGCCACCTCTACGTCGCCGACCGCCAGAACGGCGCCGTGCTGCGGCTGGACCCGTCCGGTCGCGTGCTCGACGCGCGCTGGCTTCCGCTCTCGCGCCCGCGCCTCGTGGTCGCTCGCGGCGAGCGGGTGTGGGTCGCCGCCGACGGCGACGCGGAGGCGCCCTGGCAGCGCGGCACCGGCGAGATCTGGACCGCCGGACCCGACGGGCGCCGCCTGGCCCTGCGCGGCCCGATCGCGTCCGGCATGGACGTGAGCCCCGACGGGCACCTGTTCGTCGCCGACCGGCAGGGGGCCCGCATCCTGGCCGTGGGTGGCGACGGCACGTCGATCGAGTTCGCGACGTTCAGCGACGGCGACGCGCCGCGGACCCTCGGCTGGGCGCCGATCACGGACGCCACGCGACGGGCCGGCATCGCGGGCGACCTCTTCGTCGTGCTCATCCGCCGGGGCGCGTGGTCGCTCAACGACATCGTCCGCATCTCGGGCCCCTTCGACGCCCTGGTCCGCTCGCGCCTGCCGCAGCGCTGACCGTGCCCATCCCCGGCTCGGCCTTCGCCTTCGCGCTGCTCGCCGGCGTGGCGATGGCCGCGTACTCGATCTTCTCGCGCCTGGCCTCGGCGGGGATCCATCCCGCGCTGGGGGCCGTCGTGATCACCGGCGTGGCGTTCCTCGTCAACCTCGCGCTCGTCGCCGTCCTGCACCTCCGGGGGGTGTCGCTGGCGGTGTCGACGACGAGCGTCGCGCTGCTGGCCGTGGTGGGCGCGGCCGCGGCCGCCGCCGACCTGTTCACGCTGTCCGCGTACGCCAGCGGCCTGCGCGTCACCTCCTCGTTCGTGATCGGCGGCACGTCCGCCGTGCTCGTGCTGCTCGTCGGCTTCCTGCTGCTGCGGGAGCCGTTCTCCGTCGTCAAGCTGCTCGCGATCGGCCTGATCGTCGCCGGCGTCTTCCTGCTCCAGCACGAAGGCCTGTAACCGCCCGAAGGAGGGTGCTCCATGCGCGCCACCACGCGGCTCCGCCAGCTCCTGATGTCCACGCCGATCGTCGTGCCCGGCTGTTACGACGCGATGAGCGCCAAGGTGCTCGAGCGCGCCGGCTTCCCCGCGGTCTACATGACCGGCTACGGCACCTCGCTGGCGCTCCTCGGCCTGCCCGACGCGGGGCTCGCGACGATGAGCGAGATGCACCTCAACGCCCGCTACATCGCGAACGCCGTCGGCGTGCCGGTCATCGCCGACGCCGACAACGGCTACGGCAACGCGATCAACGTCATGCGCACCGTGCGCGAGTACATCCAGACCGGCGTGGCCGGCATCCACATCGAGGACCAGGCCATCCCCAAGCGGTGCGGCCACGTGGCGGGGCGTCGCGTGATCCCGCTCGAGGAGGCGGTCGGCAAGTACCGGGCGGCGGCGGCGGTGCGGCGCGACCTCGACCCCGACTTCGTGGTGATCGCGCGCACCGACGCACGCGGCGCCCACGGCGGCTCGCTCGACGAGGCCATCCGCCGCGCCAACGCCTACCTCGAGGCCGGCGCCGACCTCGCCTTCGTCGAGGGGCCTACGAGCCTCGCCGAGATCACGCGCGTCTGCCGCGAGGTTCGCGGGCCGATCTTCTACAACCAGACGGGCGTGTCGCCGCGGCTGACGCCGGCCCAGATGAAGGAGCTCGGGATCGCCGTCACGATCCTCCCCGGCGCCATGCTGCGGGTGGCGCTCCAGGCCCTCTGGGACTTCGCGGCCGCGCTGCGCGACGAGGGCCCCGCGGCCGAGGCGCGGTTCGCCGAGCGCTTTCGGGACCACCCCCTCGGCGACGTACACACCTTCGCCGGCTTCGACCAGATCCGCGCCTGGGAAGCCGCGTACTTGCCGGCCGAGGAGCTGGAGAAGTACGAGGGGTCGGTCGGGCACCAGCCCGCGCGTCGCTGAAAGTCCTTCCCGGCTTCCCGGCCCCTGTCGGAAGATCGACGGGGGAGGGGGCCGGATGGCAGACGAGGCGAGGAGCAGGCAGCACGGGCTGGAGCAGGCGGCCTCCATCATCTTCGCGCTGGTCGCCGTCGTGCCGCTGCTGATCTTCGCCTGGACCCTGCACGACCTCGGCGCCATCCGCAGCACCCAGGCCCAGATCAGCCTCGTGCTGGCCGTGGGGATCTCGCTGCTCGGCTTCTGGATGTTTCGCTCGCTGCTGACGCGGATGGCCGAGGTGGTGCTGAAGCTGACCGCGGCGCTGGAGCAGGCCAGCCGGAGCCGGCCCGCGCCCCCCGTGGCCCCCTCGCCGCTCGCGACGCCGGCAGTCGCGCCGCCGGAGCAGGCCGGCGGCGTCGTCGGCATCGGCTCGATCCGCGAGCTCAGCGAGGTCGTGCGCACGATGGACGCGCTCTGGCACCGCGAGGCGAGCGCCCACCTGAACGAGCGTGTGCAGGTCTCGGTCGCCAACGGGCGTGAGCCGCTCATCGGCATGCTCGCCGAGGCCACCGCCGACGGCCTGATCCTCGAGCTGCCCGACCGCTCCGTCCCCATCTCGTACGGCCGCGTCACCGCCATCGACCGCCTGAGCTGACGCCGCGGTTGAGCCGGCGGGCGGGAGACGGTACTCTTCCCGTCGCCATGTCCCTCACCATGTTCGACAAGATCTGGGCGCGGCACGTCGTCGCCGAGGGCCCGGGCGGGCAGACGCTCCTCTACATCGACCGGCACCTCCTGCACGAGGGCTCGGCGGCGGCCTTCACGCGGCTGGGCCGGGCCGGGCGACGCGTGCGCCGCCCCGACCTGTGCGTCGCCACCGCGGATCACTACGTCATGACCTCACCGGGCACGCCGGTAGCCGACGCCGAGATCGCGGCGATGCTCGAGTCGCTGTCGACGCACACCGCCGAGCGGGGGATCGTGCTGTTCGGGCGCGGCGACGTGCGGCGCGGCATCGTGCACGTCATCGGCCCCGAGCAGGGACTCACGCTGCCCGGGATGCTGCTCGTCTGCGGCGACAGCCACACGGCCACCCACGGGGCGCTGGGCGCGCTGGCGTTCGGCATCGGCTCGAGCGAGGTCGAGCACGTCCTCGCCACCCAGACGCTCTGGCAGCGCAAGCCCCGGACCATGCGGATCACCGTCGACGGCCGGCTTGGCGCCGGCGTCGGCGCCAAGGACGTGATCCTCGCGATCATCGCGACGATCGGTGCCGGCGGCGGCGTCGGCCACGCGCTCGAGTACGCGGGCGACGTGCTCCGCGCGATGTCGATCGGCGAGCGGGCCACCGTCTGCAACATGTCGATCGAGGCCGGCGCGCGCTGCGGCATGGTGGCGCCCGACGAGACGACGTACGCGTATCTCCGGGGCCGGCCGTTCTCCCCGACCGGCGAGGCGTGGGACCGCGCGCTGGCGTCGTGGCGCGCGCTGCCGAGCGACGCCGGCGCCGCGTTCGACCGCGAGGTGCGGCTCGACGGCGCCACGATCGCCCCGACGGTGACCTGGGGCACGAGCCCGCAGGACGCGCTGCCCATCACGGGCCGCGTGCCGGACCCGGCCGCCATCGACGAGGCCGGGCGGCGGCAGAGCGTGGAGCGCGCGCTCGGCTACATGGGCCTCACGGCGGGGATGCCGCTCACCGACATCGCCGTGGACCGCGTGTTCATCGGCTCCTGCACGAACAGCCGGCTCGAGGACCTGCGCGCCGCCGCCGCGGTCGCGAAGGGGCGGCGCGCCACCGTGCCCGCGTGGGTCGTGCCGGGCTCGGGGCTCGTGAAGGAGGCCGCCGAGGCCGAGGGGCTCGACCGCGTGTTCCGCGAGGCCGGCTTCGAGTGGCGCGAGGCGGGCTGCTCCATGTGCGTCGGGATGAACGGCGAGACCGCGCGTGCGGGGGAGCGCGTGGCCTCGACGTCGAACCGCAACTTCGAGGGGCGGCAGGGCAAGGGCGCCCGGACGCACCTGCTGTCGCCCGCGATGGCCGCGGCCGCCGCCGTCACCGGGCGACTCACCGACGTGCGGACGCTCCTGCGATGAGCCGCCAGGCGTTCACGCGCCTCACCGGCGTCGCCGTGCCGATCGACCTGCCGAACATCGACACCGACCGCGTCATCCCCGCGCGCTTCCTCCGGAAGCCGCAGGGCAGCGCGGGCTACGACCGCTACCTGTTCCACGACGTGCGGTTCGACGCCGACGGTGCGGAGCGCCCGGAGTTCGTCCTCAACCAGCCGGCCTTCCGCCCGGCCACGATCGTGGTCGCCGCCGAGAACTTCGGCTGCGGCTCCTCGCGCGAGGCGGCGGTGTGGGCGCTGATGGCCTACGGCATCCGCGTCGTGGTCGCGCCGAGCCTCGGGGACATCTTCCACCAGAACTCCCTCAAGAACGGATTGCTCCCGGTGATCCTGCCCGCCGACGTCGTGGCCGGCTTCCGGCGCACGCTCCACGCGCGGCCAGGGACCACGATGACGGCGGACCTCGAGACGCAGACGCTGACCGGCCCCGACGGGACGGCCCACCACTTCGAGATCGAGCCGTTCGCCCGCCAGATGCTGCTCACCGGCCAGGACGAGATCGCGCTCACGCTCGGCTACGAGGCCCAGATCCGCGCCTTCGAGGTGCGCCACCTCGCCGAGACGCCCTGGCTGGCGCTGTCGCCACCTCGCGCGTAGACGCTCGACGCCGCGGCCGTCAGGCCAGTCCGAGGCGGACCCGGCGGTTGTGGCGTCCCTTGTTGTCGATCTTGAGGATCCGCAGCGGGCGCGAGCCGCCGGTCGAGGCGAGGTGCGTCCCGCCGCACGCCTGGCGGTCCAGGCCGACGATCTCGACGATGCGCACGGTGCCGTCGTCGTCCGGCGGCGGCGCCACCGCCTTGCTGCGGAGCAGGCCGCGCTCGGCCATCGCCTCGGCGAGCGGCACCCAGGCGTAGCGGACGGGCAGGTCCTGCCGGATGAGGTCGTTGAGCGCCGGCTCCAGCGCGCGCAGCCGGTCGTTGTCGGCGTCGGGCAGGTCGAAGTCCATCCGGGCGGTGGCGTCGTCGTTGAGCTGCGCGCCGGTCACGAGCGCGCCCTGGAACTGCTGGTAGACGAGCGCGTTGAGGATGTGGGTGCCGGTGTGCAGCTCGGTCATCATCGTCCGGAACGCGGGCTCGACCACGACCTCCACGACGCCCGAGACCTCGACCGGGGTCGCCAGCCGATGCCAGAGACGGCCGTCGGCCGCCTCGAAGCCCGCGATCGCCGCCTCGCCGCCGTTCCAGCGCACCACGCCGCGATCGGCGAGCTGCCCACCGCCGCCCGGATGACACGGCGTCTGCTCGAGCACGACGGCCCCGGGCCGCGCGTCGACGACCCGCGTCTGCAGCGTCAGCGCCTCGGGGAACTCGTGACAGTAGTAGCGGGCCATGGCACCTCCCTCGCGCGCATCCTACCGGGCGCGGCGCGTTGCGTCGAGCCAGGCAGCCCCGGGCCGCGGGACTTGCGGCGGTCCACGGGCGCGGATACCTTTCCGGTGCGGAGGAGGGGCGGATGAAGAGTCAGTACGACGAGGCGTACGCGCACGCGCGGCGTGACCCGGAGGGCTTCTGGGGCGCGGTGGCCGAGGACATCTACTGGGAGCGCCGCTGGGACCGGGTGCTCGACGACTCCCGCCCGCCCTACTACCGATGGTTCGCCGGCGGCATGCTCAACACCTGCTACAACGCGCTCGACCTGCACATCGACCGCGGCCGCGGCAAGCAGCGGGCCCTCGTCTACGACAGCCCCGTCACCGACACGGTCCGCAGCTTCACCTACCTGGAGCTGCGCGACGAGGTCGCGCGCGTGGCCGGCGCCCTCCGCCGGCAGGGGATCGCCAAGGGCGACCGCGTCATCATCTACATGCCGATGGTGCCGGAGGCGGTCGTCGCGATGCTGGCCTGCGCACGCATCGGCGCCATCCACTCGGTGGTCTTCGGCGGCTTCGCGTCCAACGAGCTGGCTAAGCGCATCGACGACGCGCGGCCCCGGATGATCCTCTCCGCCTCGTGCGGGATCGAGGTCAACCGCGTGATCCCCTACAAGCCGCTGCTCGACGGCGCCGTCGCGATGGCCACGCACACGGTCGAACGCTGCGTTATCTATCAGAGGCCGCAGCTCAGGGCCGAGCTCGTGCCTGGCCGCGACCTCGACTGGGACGACTTCGTGGGCGGGGCGGCGCCGGCGGAGTGCGTGCCGGTGGCGGCCACCGATCCGCTCTACATCCTCTACACGTCGGGCACGACCGGCATCCCCAAGGGCGTCGTGCGCGACAACGGGGGCCACGCGGTCGCGCTCAAGTACTCGATGGGCACCGTCTACGGCATGGGCGCCGGTGAGTGCTACTGGGCGGCGTCCGACATCGGCTGGGTCGTCGGCCACTCCTACATCGTCTACGCGCCGCTGCTGAAGGGCTGCACGACGATCCTCTACGAGGGCAAGCCGGTGGGCACGCCCGATCCCGGCGCCTTCTGGCGGGTCATCGCGCAGCACGGCGTGAGCGCGATGTTCACGGCGCCGACGGCGTTCCGGGCCATCAAGAAGGAGGACCCGCAGGGCGTGTACATGGCCAAGCACGACCTGCGGAACTTCCGGACCCTCTTCCTGGCCGGCGAGCGCTGCGATCCCGACACGCTGCTGTGGGCACGCGAGCGGCTGCAGGTGCCGGTCGTCGACCACTGGTGGCAGACGGAGACGGCGTGGGCGATCGCGGCCAACTGCGTCGGCCTCGGCATGCTGCCGGTGAAGCCGGGGTCGCCGACCAAGGCCACGCCCGGCTACGACGTGCGCGTGCTGGGCGAGGAGAACCAGGAGATGGCCGCCGGTCAGATCGGCTCGATCGCCATCAGGCTGCCGATGCCGCCCGCGTGCCTGCCGACCCTGTGGAACAACGACGCCGGCTACGAGAAGTCGTACCTCACGCGCCACCCCGGCTTCTACCTCACTGGCGACGCCGGCTACCGCGACGAGGACGGGTACCTCTACATCATGAGTCGCGTCGACGACATCATCAACGTCGCCGGCCACCGGCTCTCCACGGGCGCGATGGAGGAGGTGCTCTCCGCGCACCCCGACATCGCCGAGTGCGCGGTCGTCGGCGTGGCCGACGAGATCAAGGGCGAGGTGCCGGTCGGCTTCGTCGTCACCAAGGCCGGCGTCGCCCGCGCCGACGCGGAGATTGTGCGGGAGCTCGTGGAGAAGATCCGCCAGCAGATCGGTCCGGTGGCGTCCTTCAAGACGGCGCTGGTCGTCAAGCGGCTGCCCAAGACCCGGTCGGGCAAGATCCTGCGCGGCACGATGAAGCGCATCGCCGATAGCCAGGCGTACACGGCGCCGGCCACCATCGACGACCCGACGATCCTCGACGAGATCACCGACGCCCTGCGGGGTGCCGGCTACGCGAGGGGCCAGACATGAGCACGAAGACCTTCCCGATCTTCGATTGCGACAGCCACATCGTCGAGCCGCCCGCGATCTGGGACGAGTACGTGCCGGCCAAGGTGCGGGCCTGGACGAAGACCCAGTTCCACTTCCACACCGACACCGACGTCCTGCTGATCAACGGCCGGGCGGTGCCGGCCTCGCGCGAGCGGTCGAACGCCGCGGAGGTCGGCTGGCCGGGCTGGAGCAAGAAGGCCGTCGGCGCGCTCACGCCCGGCACGCCCGAGTGGCAGGCGCGGTTCGGCCGGCTCGCCGGCTGCCGCGATCCCCGCGCGCGCCTGGCCGACATGGACGCGCTCGGGGTGGACCAGGTCATGCTCTTTCCATCCTGGTTCGTGCGGCTGCCGCTCGTCCGTGACCCGGTCGCCGCGCGGATCCTCGCAACGGCCTACAACGACTGGGTGGACGACTACGCCAGCGCCGATCGCCGGCGGCTGTTCCCGTGCGCCATGCTGCCCATCCAGAGCGTGGAGGACTCGATCGCCGAGCTGCGGCGCGTCGCGAAGAAGGGCTTCAAGGCCGCCGCGGTCCGCCCCTGCGTCTGCAACGGACGCTACCCGACGCTCCCGGAGTTCGATCCGCTGTGGCGGGAGTTCGAGGCGCTCGGCCTCGTGCTGGCCATGCACACGTTCCCGTCGCGCGAGGCGCTGACCCCGGAGTGGGCCGAGCGCATCGCCCGCACCCGGGGGAGCGGTAACGGCCTGCTGTTCACGGACGAGCCGGTCGTGTACTCGCCCGGCCAGTTCGTGAGCAACATCGTGTTCAGCATGGAGCCGACCATCGACGCGTCGGAGTCGCTCGGCTTCATCTTCGAGGCGATGACCTGGCTCACCGCCGTGCTGATGACCGGGTGGCTCGAGAAGTTTCCCCGGCTCAAGTGCGCCGTGCTCGAATCCAACGCGACGTGGCTGCCGCTGGTGCTCGCCCGGAGCCGCAACTTCCTCGACCTCTACGCGTTCCAGCGGGGCCACGCGGTCGCCGACCCGTCCGAGACCTTCTACCGGCGCTGCTTCATCGCCTTCGAGGGCGACGAGGAGACGGTGTATCGGCTGTGGGATCTCTACGACACGGTCGGCCTGTGGTCGTCGGACTACCCGCACCACGACGCCGAGGACGCCTGGGAGGCGCTCGAGCTGATGGCCAAGCACAACGTGCCGGAGGCCACGCAGCGCCGCCTGCTCGGCGACAACGCCCGACGCCTGTACGGCATCGATCCGGTCATGGCCGTGACGGAGCGCGTGAAGGACCACCGGCCGGCGATCCTGCCCTGGTGAGCCGGCGCGCGGGTGGCCCGCCGACGGGCGGCGTCCGCCGCGCCTCAATCGTAGGGGCGTCGACGAGCCCCGCGCTATGATCGCCCAAGGACCCGACGCCGGATCTTCTCCGGCACATCCAGCGCGCCGTGTGATCCCGGCGCGGAGGTCGCATGAGGCGATACCGGTTCATCGTCGCGCGAGACCACGAGCAGCTCTACGAGCACCTGGTCCGCTCGCTCGCCGACCTCGACGAGATCGAGATCATCCTCGATCGACGTGTCGAGCCTCGCCGCCGCGGTGGCGGCACGCCGCGCCCCGAGCGCCGCGTGCAGACGAAGGTCGATGAGGGGCTCCGCGTCTACGGCTGGGCCTTCGCCAAGATCGAGCGGCCCTGACCTGCGACGTTCGGTTACAATCCGCCCAGGAGGCGCCATGACCCCGACCGTCACCGTCTACACCAACGTCGGTTGAGGCCCCTGTCATCGGGCGACAGAGTATCTGTCGCGCAAGGGCGTGCCGTTCACCGAGCGCAACGTCGGCAAGGACCCCACGGCGCGCCAGGAGCTGATGGAGCTCGGCCTCATGTCGCTGCCCGTCATCCTCATCGGGGACAAGCGCCTGACCGGCTTCAACCCCAACGCGATCGACGCCGCGCTGGCGGAGTAGACGGCCCGGCCGGCGAGGCGACCCGAGAGGGAGCAGAACGACCATGAGCGATCTCGCGAAGCCCTCGCAGGCCAACATCGACAAGATGTGGGCGTACGCGCGGAAGTACGCCGAGAAGTCGGGTACCTCGCTGCACCCCGACGTCAGCGTCACCGAGACGGTCGTCGAGGGGCTCGCCCGGCACATCGAGCAGGTGGGCCGCCCGCTGTGCCCCTGCAACTTCTACCCGGACCCCGCCGCCGAGGCCAAGCTGCGGCGCTGGATCTGCGCGTGCGACGAGATGCAGAAGTACAAGTACTGCCACTGCCTGCTGTTCGTCACCCCGGAGGGCGTGCCGATCACCGAGTACCTCCCCGAGGACCACGAGGGGCGTCACGCCTACGGCGTGGTCACCGACCCGTCGCCGGGCAAGGGCCGGGCGGTGGCGCGGGTGCTCGAGAAGCAGTCGCAGGAAGGTGAAAGCGCGTAGCCGGTCGTCGTCGCGGTCGTCGGACCATCCCACCGGGAGGGAGCTCGTGAGCGCTCATCGTGAGGAATTCATGGTTCCCGGCATGTCGGAGCCGGTCAGCCACTTCACCCACGTCGTCCGGGCCGGACGGACCGTCTTCGTCTCCGGCTGCGTCGCCACCGACGGCGACGGCCGCCTGGTCGGCGGCAGCGACGTCGTCGCCCAGACCCGTCAGGTCCACGAGAACATCAAGCGGTGCCTCAGCGCCGCCGGCGCCACCTTCGCCGACATCTGCAAGGTGACGGTCTTTGTGAGAAACATCAACGATCGCGAGAAGGTCAACACGGTCCGCAAAGAGTACTTCGGCGCGCACCGCCCGGCGAGCACGCTCGTCGAGATCTCGCGGCTCGTGCGCGACGAGTACCTCGTCGAGATCGAGGCCACCGCGGTCGTCCCCGAGCGCCGCGCCTCGCCGTCGCGCGCGAAGGCGAAGACGCGGCCCCGCCCCGCGCGACGGCGGCGGTAGGTCTATGCCGACGGTCCGTCTCCGCGACGCCGACGAGTATCCGGAGCCGGCCCGTCGGGCCTTCGAGCTGAGCAAGCAGTGGTTCGGCTACGACTTCCCCCAGCCGGCCGCCATGAGCCGGGTGATGGCGTGGGACCCGCACTTCGGCGGGCCCCACGGCCGCGCCATGAAGCGCGCGATGGCGCCGGGCGAGTTCAGCCGCGGCGAGAAGGAGATGGTCGCGGCCGTCGTCAGCGGCGTCAACGCCTGCAGCTACTGAGTGCAGGCGCACACTGCAGCCGGGAAGCTGCAGGGGATGGCCGGGGACGCGCTGTGGTACGAGGCGGCGATGGTCGTGGGCATCACGAACGCGCTCAACGTCGTTGCTGACGGGCTCGGCGCGCTGATGGCCCCCGTGAAGCCGGGCGCGGGCGTCGCCGAGGTCGAGGGCGTGTACGACGACATCCGCGCCTTCTATCCCGGAGCCGATGAGATCCCGCTGCCCTTCGGGCTCGCCGCCCAGGACCCCGCCTATCTCGGCGACCTGTGGGCGGCGGCCAAGCGGGCGTATGCCGACAACCAGCTGAGTCGCCGGCTCAAGACCGCGCTCGCCTTCGCGGTCTCGCTCACGACCGGCTCCGCGTTCGGCACCGCGTTCCACCTCGGCGAGATGCGCCGGCTCGGGGTAGGCGAGCGGGGCATCATGGAGGTCGTCGGGGTCACCCAGATGTTCTCGTCGTACACGAAGATCGCGGACACGCTGCAGCTCGAGCCCGACATGGGCGACATCGCGCCGGTCGACGACTCCCCGGTGCCGGGCGGCCCCAGGCCGGCGTAGGGCAGGGCATGGCGACGCCGCCCCCCGAGAACCTCGGCCAGGCCATCGATCTCTGGCGGGAGGCGTACCGGCATCAGATGGCGGGCGAGCTCGACCGCGCTGTGGAGCTCTACCAGGAGTCGATCCGCGTGTGCCCGACCGCCGAGGCCCACACGTTCCTCGGCTGGACCTACTCGTTTCAGGGGCGGCTCGACGAGGCCACCCAGGAGTGCCACCGCGCGATCGAGCTCGATCCGGACTTCGGCAACCCGTACAACGACATCGGCGTCTACCTCATGCAGCAGGACCGGCTCGATGAGGCCGTGCCGTGGCTGGAGAAGGCCAAGGTGGCCAAGCGCTACGAGCCCCGGCAATTCCCGTACATGAACCTGGGGCGGATCTACCTCAAACAGGGCAAATGGTGGGATGCCCTGCGGGAGTTCGAGGCCGCGGTCCGCGCCGCACCCAAGGACGAAGGGGCCGCCAAGGCGCTGCATTCCCTGCGGGGGCGCCTCAACTAGCCGCTGGCACAGGGTTCGCTAGTCGCGGGGTGTGACTCCGCGACAGTGGTCGACGCCGGTGCGGATGTGGCCTGGGCGGCCGTATCCGCTCGGCGCGACGTGGGACGGCTCCGGCGTCAACTTCGCCGTCTTCTCCGAGAACGCGCAGGCCGTCGAGCTGTGCCTCTTCGACGACGGCCGCGAGACGCGCGTGCCCGTGACCGAGCAGACCGAGCACGTGTGGCACGTGTACCTGCCGGAGGCGCGGCCCGGCCTGCGCTACGGCTACCGCGTGCAGGGACCGTGGGAGCCGTCGGCCGGCCACCGCTTCAACGCCGCCAAGCTCCTGATCGACCCCTACGCGCGCGCGCTCGACGGCACGATACGGTGGAGCGACGCGCTGTTCGGCTACCAGGTCGGACACGCCGACGCAGACCTGGTGGCGGACACCCGCGACACCGCGGCCGGGATGCCGAAGTCGGTCGTGGTCGACACCGCGTTCACCTGGGGCAGCGACCGGCCGCTGCGGACCCCGTGGACCCAGACGGTCATCTACGAGATGCACGTCAAGGGCTTCACGGCGCGGCACCCCGGCGTGCCCAGGCACCTGCGCGGCACCTACGCGGGGCTGATCGCCCCGGCCGCCCTCGCCCACCTGCGTGGGCTCGGCGTGACGGCGGTGGAGCTGATGCCGATCCACCACTTCGTGGCCGACAAGCACCTGCGCGATCGCGGCCTCACCAACTACTGGGGCTACAACTCGATCGGCTTCTTCGCCCCCGACATCCGCTACGCGTCCACGCGGGCGACCGGCGGCCACGTCAACGAGTTCAAGACGATGGTGAAGGTGCTCCACGAGGAGGGCATCGAGGTCATCCTCGACGTCGTCTACAACCACACCGCCGAGGGCAATCACCTGGGGCCGACGCTGTGCTTCCGGGGCCTCGACAACGCCGCCTACTACCGGCTCACCGACGACCGCCGGTACTACATGGACTTCACCGGGTGCGGCAACACGCTCAACATGACGCACCCCCGCGCCTTGCAGCTCATCATGGACAGCCTGCGGTACTGGATCCAGGAGATGCACGTCGACGGCTTCCGCTTCGACCTGGCCTCGGCGCTCGCGCGCGAGCTGAGCGAGGTGGACCGGCTGGGATCGTTCTTCGACATCATCCACCAGGACCCGGTGATCTCCCACGTCAAGCTCATCGCCGAGCCGTGGGACCTGGGTGAGGGCGGCTACCAGGTCGGCAACTTTCCCGCCCTGTGGGCGGAGTGGAACGGCGTCTACCGCGACACCGTGCGTGCGTTCTGGAAGGGCGACGAGGGGCAGATGGCCAGCATGGGCCATCGCCTCACGGGGTCGAGCGACCTCTACGGCCGCGGCGGGCGCCGTCCGTACGCGTCGATCAACTTCGTGACGGCCCACGACGGCTTCACGCTCGAGGACCTCGTGTCCTACAACGACAAGCACAACGAGGCCAACGGCGAGGACAACCGCGACGGCCACGACCACAACCTGTCCTGGAACTGCGGCGTCGAGGGGCCGACCGACGACGCCAAGATCCTGGCCCTGCGCGAGCGCCAGAAGCGCAACCTGCTCGCGATGCTGCTGCTGTCCCAGGGCGTGCCCATGCTGAGCGGGGGCGACGAGATGAGCCGCACCCAGCGCGGCAACAACAACGCCTACTGCCAGGACAACGAGCTGTCCTGGCACGACTGGCGCCTCGACGGCCGTCGGCGGTCACTGCTGGAGTTCACGCGCGGCCTGATCCGCCTCCGACGGGAGCACCCCGTGCTCCGCCGCCGGCAGTTCTTCTACGGGCGGGCCATCTACTCCGACCTGAAGGACCTCACGTGGCTCCGCCCCGACGGGCGGGAGATGACCGAGACCGACTGGCAGAATCCCGGCACGCGCGCCTTCGCCCTGCGGCTGGCCGGCGACACGATCGAGGAGGTCGACGCGCGCGGCGAGCGGATCGTGGACGACACCCTGCTCATCCTCGTCAACGGCTTCTGGGAGCCGCTGCCGTTCGTGCTCCCCGCCCACAAGAGCGGCGTGCGCTGGGAGCCCGTGCTCGACACCCGCGACGCGGAGGCGCCCCGGCGTCGCACGCTGCGCGGCGGCCAGACCTACGAGATGGAGTCGCGCGCGCTCGCCGTCTTCGTCCAGGGGTAGCGCTCCCCGCGTCAATTTGTCCGCGGCCCGCGCCGGCTCGGCCGTACACGCGACCGGTCACAAACCGTCCACCCCGCCGACTCGTCGTGGAAAAAGTTTTCCAGGCTTGTCCGCCGCGTCGAGGGCTGCCTAGACTCCCGGCGCCGGTCACTTCGGCCGGTCACATCACCGAGTGGGCACATGAGTCTTTGCCCGCGTCGCGTCGGCAACGAGTGCGTGCTGTCCGTCATCGCCCTCATCGCGAGCGTGGCGCTCGCCTGGGGCTGCGTCCTCGTCACCGGACGTCCGGCGCTGGCCCAGACTCCCACCTCCGCCCCCGAGCCCCCCATCGGCCTGCCTCGCGTGAGGGACTACGAGCCCGTCCCGGAGCTGTGGGACATCTACTTCGACTTCGGCAAGGCGGAGATCAGGTCGGACGACGTGACGATCCTCGACACGACCGCCGCGTGGCTGCTCGGCAATCCGGACTACCTCGTCCTGATCGAGGGGCACTCCGACAATCGGGGAGACACGAGTGGGAAGCGCGAGCTCAACATGGATCTCGGGGAACGGCGGGCGCAGGCGGCGATGGACCATCTCGTCGCCCACGGCGTCGACCCGACCCGCATCACCATCCTGAGCTACGGGGCAGAGCGGCCGCAGTGTGCCGAGGCGAACGAACGGTGCTGGGCCCAGAACCGGCGATCGCGCTTTCTCGTCAAGCCGCGGGAGTAGAGGAGCAGGGTCATGCACGAGGACATCAGCGGCGTTGCGGACGGTCCAGTGTCGCCGTGCGGCCACCGGAATCCACCGAGCGCGCACTTCTGTGACATGTGCGGCGCCCGGCTGCCGACGTCGTGTCCCCGGTGCCACGCGCTCAATCGCCGGCAGGCGCTCTTCTGCGCCAACTGCGGGAGCGCGCTGAGCGACGCGCGCGTCACGAGCGCGTCGCCATCCGTCTTCGCGTCGGGCCCCCGGCCACCCGAGCCCGCGCCCTCGACCGAGTCGGCGTCGGCCCCGGCCGTGCCGGCACCCATCGGGCCGGCGATGGCGGGCGCGCTGGGCCCGCGTCCCTGGGCGGCGCCGCCGGTCGCTCCCGCGACGGGCTACGAGCCGATCTCCTCCGAGCGCCTGGAGCAGATGGCGCGAGCCCTCCAGCGACGCCGCCGGACGCGACAGGCGTGGGTGCTGGGTACCGTCGGCGCGAGCCTCGTGCTCGGGATCGTCGGCGCCGCCGTCGTCCGGACGCTCCCCGTGACGCCGAGCGCCCCGCCGCCGTCCCCCATCGACGCGGCCGTGCAGGCGTCCATCCTCACCCGGAACAAGGACGGCGGGTCGACGCCCGCCACGACGACCTCGCCCGTCACGACCTCGCCCGCCACCACGAGCACGCCCGCGCCCACGGGCCCCGTCGACGCGCCGGCCGCGCCCGAGCCCCCCAGGAGCGCCCCGACCCCGGCGGCACCACCGGAGAAGTCCCCGGTCGTCGCCCCGGTGTCCCCGCGCGCCGGGGGTGAGCTGACGTTCGTCGTGCCGGCGGAGCCGCCCTCCTACGACGCCCACCGGGAGGAGACGTTCGCGGTGATCCACCCCGCGGCGCCGCACTACAACACCTTGCTGCGCATCGATCCGCTCGACCCGACGGGCACCCGGGTCGTCGGCGACCTCGCGACGTCGTGGACGGTCTCCCCGGACCGGCGCACGTACGTGCTGAGGCTTCGTCGCGGCGTGAAGTTCCACGACGGCAGCGAGATGACCTCGCGCGACGTCCGCGCGACGTACGAGAAGATCATCAACCCGCCGGCGGGGATCACGTCGGCGCGCAAGGGCGAGTACCTCGAGATCGAGACCGTCCAGGCCCCCGAGCCGTACATCGTCGCGTTCAAGCTCAAGTGGCCGTCGCCCTCGTTCATCCACTCGCTGGCGTCGCCCTGGAACTGGATCTACAAGGCGGAGATCCTCGAGCGTGACGTCCGCTGGTACGAGACGAACGTGATGGGGACGGGGCCGTTCGTCTTCGCCGAGCACGTCAAGGGCTCGCACTGGAGCGGCCGACGAAACCGGGAGTACTGGGACCGCGGCAAGCCCTATCTCGACGGCTACCGGGCGCTCTTCATCCGCGACGACGCCGCGCAGGTGTCGGCCATTCGCTCCGGGAAGGCCCAGATCCAGTTCCGCGGCTTCTCCCCGGCGCAGCGCGACGACATCGTCCGCGCGCTCGGCAAGAAGGTCACCGTGCAGGAGAGCCCGTGGAACTGCGGGCTCGTGGTCGCCATCAACCACGAGAAGGAGCCGTTCCACGATCGACGCGTGCGCCGCGCGTTGTCGCTGGCGCTCGATCGCTACCGCGCCAGCGCCGCGCTATCGAGGACCGCCATCGTCCTGGAGGTCGCGGGTGTGCAGGTGCCCGGGTCGCCGTTCGCCACCCCGCCGCCCGAGCTGATGAAGCTCGCCGGGTACTGGCGGGACATCCGCGAGTCGCGGTCCGAGGCGCGGCGGCTGCTCGCCGAGGCGGGCGTGCCCGAGGGGTTCTCCTTCGCGCTCAAGAACCGCGACGTCCCGATGCCCTACAAGCCCATCGGCACGTGGCTGGTGGAGGAGTGGCACCGGATCGGGCTGCAGGTACGCCAGGAGACCCTGGACTCGGCCCAGTACTTCAAGGATCTCCGGGCCGGGGACTTCGAGCTCAGCACCGACTTCCAGTGCGGCTACGTGGTCGATCCGGACCTGGACCTGTACAAGTTCCAGTCTCGAGGTCGGAGCGACTCGAACTACGGCCGCTACACCGATGCCGTGCTGGACGACCTCTACGTCCGCCAGAGTCGCACCGTGGATCCCGACCAGCGCCGACGAGTCATCCGCGCCTTCGAGCAGCGCCTCGTCGACGAGGAGGCGCACTACCTCCTCACGCTCCAGTGGCACCGCATCGTGCCGCACTGGGCCCGCGTGCGCGGCTGGACGGTCACGCCCAGCCACTACCTCAACAATCAGCTCGACACGGTGTGGCTGGCGGAGTGACCGGGCGCCGGCGCGCCGTCGCGGCCTACACGCGGGTGGAGCGACCCGCCCAGTGGGGCTCGCGGAGCACGCGCTTGACGAGCTTGCCGGCGGTGTCGCGCGGGAAGTCGGCGTGGAAGGAGACCTCGCGCGGCGCCTTGTAGTCGGCGAGGTGGCGCCGGCAGAAGGCGATGACCTCGGCGGCGGTGAGCTCGGCGCCGGCCCGCGGCTGGATCGCCGCGTGCACCCGCTCGCCCCACTCGGGGTCCGGGACCCCGAAGACGGCGGCGTCCTCGACGGCCGGATGGCGGTGCAGCACGTCCTCGATCTCGGCCGGGTAGATGTTCACGCCGCCCGAGATGATCATGTCGCGCTTGCGGTCGCAGATGAAGACGAAGCCCTCGTCGTCGATCCAGGCCACGTCGCCCACGCTCAGCCAGTCGCCCCGCGCGGTGTCCTGGGTGGCCTGCGCGTTCTTGTAGTAGCCGTCGAACATGCCGGGGCCGCGCCGGACGTACAGCTCGCCGGGCTGCCCGGCCGGCAGCGGCCGCCCCGCGTCGTCGAGCACCGCGAGCTCGGTGCCGGGCGCGGCCCGTCCGCACGAGTGCGGCTTGCGCAGCATGTCGCGGGGGCCCAGGATCGTATTCACGCCGAGCTCGGTGGAGCCGTAGAACTCGTAGAGGACCGGCCCGAACCAGGCGAGGATCTCCTCCTTCACGCGCATGGGGCAGGGGGCAGCGGCGACGACGATCGCGCGCATCGACGACACGTCGTAGCGCCCCCGCACGGACGTCGGGAGGTCGACGAGGCGCTTGAGCAGCGTCGGCGCCATGAAGGTCGTCGTGCAGCGGTGCTGCGCGATCGTGTGCAGCGCGGCCTCGGGCTCGAACTTCCGCATCACGACGACCGTCTGCCCGAGCGTGTGGGCGTAGAGAGCGAACCCGCCCGGGGCGGAGTGATAGAGCGGCCCCGCCACCAGGTGCACGTCGTCGGGCGCGACGCAGTTCAGCGCGACCAGGCGCGGGAGCAGCGCGCCCGGGTCGGTGGCGTGGCGGAGCGCGCCCTTCGGCTTGCCGGTCGTGCCCGCGGTGTAGATCATCGACCCGCCCATGCCGTCGGGTGTCTCGATCGGATCCGGCCGTCCGGCGGCCAGCAGGTCGTCGAGGTGGAGCGCCCACGGCCGCCGCTCCTCGCCCAGGAGCACCACGTGGCGCAGGCGCGGCGCCTGCGCACGCACGCGCTCGAGCATCGGCACGAAGGCGTCGCTGGCGAAGACGACGGCCGCGTCGGAGTTGTCGAGGATGTAGGTCACCTCCTCGGCGGTCAGTCGATGGTTCATCGGCACCGGGATCACGCCGAGCGCGCGCGCGGCCGCCGAGGCGAGCAACACGGCGAACGAGTTGTGGGCGTAGAGCACGGCGTGCTCGCCGGCGGCGAGGCCGAGGTCGGCCAGCGCGTGGGCGAGCCGGTTGCGCGCCTCGTGATACGCGCGCCAGGACAGGCGGTGCTCGCCGTCGATGAGCGCCGGCGTGTCGGGGTGGGCCTCGGCGTGGCGAGCCAGGATGTCCATGCCCGCGATTCTAATCGCAGGCCCGACCGAGATGGCCCGCAACGTGCAGGGTGATTCAGCGATGGCGATGCTCTCCCGCCGACCGTCGGGGCCAGCCGCGCATCGGGGGGACGCCCCGCCGCTCCTGGGCTCGGCGCCCCTCGTGACTCTGCTCGCGGTCGTCCTGACGGTCGCGTGCCTGTACTGGGCGCAGGACTTCCTCATTCCCGTCGCGCTGGCTGTGCTTCTGACGTATCTGCTCTCGCCGCTCGTCGGCCTCCTCGAGCGCTGGAAGCTGCCCTCTGCCGCGGCGGTGCTGACGGTGGTGACGCTGGCCTTCGTCGCGCTCGGCGGGCTGGCGTGGGTGCTGGCTCTCCAGATGTCCACCCTCGGCACGGAACTGCCCCAGTACCGGGACAACATCCGGCAGAAGATCTCGGACCTGCGCGTCCTCGGCCGCGGCACCGGGTTCGAGCGCGTGCAGGAGACCGTGGAGAGCGCGGCCGGCGAGGCCGAGCGTGAGATCGAGCGGACGAAGCCGGCCGCCGCGCGGCAGCGCGAGCCGATGCCGGTGGTCGTGCGCTACGAGCGCGGCCTCTGGGACCTGCAGGCGGCCATCGGCGCGTGGCTGGAGCCGCTCGGCCGCGCGGGGCTCGTGGTCATCCTGGTGCCCTTCATGCTGCTGGGGCGCCAGGAGATGCGGAATCGCGTCGTGCGCCTGCTCGGCTTCGGGCGGCTGGCGCTCACGACGCGCGCGCTCGACGAGGCCAACGAACGGGTCAGCCGCTACCTGCTGAGCCAGACCGCGATCAACGCGACGTTCGGCGGGCTGGCGGCCCTGGGCCTCTTCGTGATGGGCGTGCCGTACGCGCTCCTGTTCGGCCTGCTGGGCGCGGCGCTGCGCTTCATCCCCTACGTGGGTCCCTGGATCGGCGCGCTCCTGCCGATCGGCGTGAGCCTGGCGATCTTCCCGGGCTGGACGCGGCCGTTGCTGGTCATCGCCTTCTGGCTCGTGCTGGAGCTGTTCACCAACATGGTGCTCGAGACGGTGTTCTGGGCCCGCAGCGCCGGCGTGTCCCACGTGGGGCTCCTGCTGGCGGTCGGGTTCTGGACCTGGCTGTGGGGATCGATCGGCCTCATCGTCGCCACGCCACTCACGGTGTGCCTGCTCGTCTTCGCCAAGTACATCCCGGCCCTCGAGTTCCTCTGGGTCCTGATGGGGGACGAGCCCGTCATCTCCCCCGACGTGGTGCTCTATCAGCGTCTGCTCGCCGGGGACGTCGACGAGGCCAGTGAGATCATCGAGCGCGCGCTCGCCGAGCAGCCGCGCGAGCAGGTCGACGACCGCGTCGTGATTCCCGCCCTGGTCCTGGCCGGTCGCGACCACGCCCGCGGACGCATCGACGCCGAGGAGTACCGGTGGATCGTCGAGGCCTTGCGCGATCTCATCGAGGACCTGGCCCCGGCCGTCGAGGATGAGCCCACGCATCGCGTGTTCGGCACCGCCGCGCGCGGACCGGCCGACGCCGTCGGCCTGCTGCTGGTCCGCGACCTCCTGGCCCCGGCGCGGGTCGCGCTCGAGGTCGCCTCGCCGGAGCTGCTCGCGGGCGAGGTCGTCGCCGCGGCGCGGGATCACGGGGCCGACATCGTGGTCGTCGGGGCCGTGCCCCCCGGTGGCGTCGCCCAGGCGCGCTATCTCTGCAAGCGGCTCCGGGCCGCCGTGCCGGGCATCCGCATCGTGGTCGCGCGGCTCGGCGGGGGCGAGGAAGTAGAGGCGGTGGGGGAGGCGCTGCTCGCGGCCGGCGCCGACGCGGTCGGCACGGACATCCTCGATACGCGCGACAAGGTGCTGCAGTTCATCCGCGTCCGTCCGGAGGCCGCGCCGCAACACGTCGCGTGAGCGGCACTCGAGACAGGCCGAGGGAGGCTTGTGGCCTCCCCCGGCCTCAGGGCCGCACGCGTCGGCGGAGACTCAGGCGGCGGCGCGCACGGCCTCGCGCTTCGGCTGCGGCTTCACCGTGAGCACGGGGCAGGACGCGTGGCGGACGACGCGCTCGGCGACGCTGCCGATGACGAGGCGTTCGATGCCGCTCCGGCCGTGTGTGCCGACCACGATGAGGTCGGCCGCCTCGTCGATCGCGGCCTGGACGAGCTCGTCCGGCGCCGTTCCCGTGCGCAGCAGGTACCGGGCGGTGAGCCCACGCTTCGCCGCCGCCTCGACACGCTCGACGAGCTGCTGCTCGACCCACGCGCGCTGCTCCTCCCACACCTGGGTGATGGTCGTCGCCGACACCTCGGGGTAGATGGGCATCTCGATGAAGACGTGGACGAGGATCAGCTCGGCGTGATGGATCCGGGCGAGCTCACTGGCCAGCCCCCACGCAGTCTCGGCGGTGTCCGAGAAGTCCGTGCCACAGGCGATTCGCTTGAACATGGGCCGCGCCTCCTCCGACGCGTGGAGTGCAGCGGCCATGCCAGCGACCCACAACGAACCCTCACGGGATCTCCTGGAGGAAGCGAGCGATCGCCTGGCCGATCTCGACCGGCGAGTCCTCCTGCACGAAGTGACTGCCCTTCACGGTCACCTCGCGCTGGTTGGGCCACGTCCGGCAGAAGTCGCGCTGGGCGCCCACGAGGATCGAGCCCGGGTCGGCGTTGACGAAGAGCTTGGGCAGGGGACTTCCGGCGAGCCAGGTCGCGTACGCCTGCACCAGGTCCATCACGTCGGCGGGCTCGCCGTCGATCGGGATCTCGCGCGGCCACGTCAGCGTCGGCCGGCGTCCCTCGCCCGGCTCGCGGAACGGCTCACGGTAGCGCTCCATCTCCTCGGCCGTGAGGCCGCGCAGCACGCTCGCCGGCAAGATGCGCTCGACGAAGACGTTCTTGGTCAGGATCATCTCCTCGCCCCCGGGCGACCGGAGCGCCTGGAAGATCTTGCGAGCCGCGTCCGGCCACTCGGCCCACGTCACCGGCCGCACGATCGCCTCCATGTAGACCAGGGCCCGCACGCGCTCGGGATGACGCCGGGCCCAGTGAAAGCCGAGCGCCGAGCCCCAGTCGTGCACGACCAGCGTGACGCGGCGGAGGTCGAGCGCCTCGAACCAGGCGTCGAGGTAGCGAACGTGATCGACGAGACGATAGCGGCCGCCCGCCGCCGTGCCGGAGCGCCCCATGCCGATCAGGTCGGGCGCCAGGCAGCGACCGGAGTCGGTCAGCTGCAGGATGACGTTGCGCCAGAGGTAGGACGACGTCGGGTTGCCGTGCAGGAGCACGATGGGATCGCCTGCGCCCACGTCGACGTACGCCAGATGGCTGTCGAGGACGTCCAGCCGCCGCCGCTCGAACCGATCCGCCGACGAGATCCCGGTCGCCGCCATGGCGTACCTCCTGGCCGGTGATGGTAGCCCAGGTCCCGGCCCCGGCCTGAAGGCGCCGCAGTCTTGTCAGGATTCCTGACGGCTCCAGACCTTCCTCCGTGCGCTGCAGCGCGAAGCGCACGCGCCGGGACTCCGGGCGGTTCCCGAGGTCCGCCACGCTTCCGGAGGCCCCAGCTCTGGCCCGACGCTCGGGGAGGGCGTTTGTAAGGTTCACAAACAGTCCGCGGGTGCGGAAAAACTCTTCCCAAGAGTCGGGTTCGCGTGGCAGAATCGCGCCCGGCTAATGAAATCTGTTTCACAACGGCTCGCTGCGACGCTCCTCGTCGCGCTGACATCCATCGCCGGCTGTGGAAGCGGGCGCATCGTCCTTCCCTTCACGTTCGACCTCGCGTCGGTCACCGCACCGCCGCACGACGTCGCACAGCTGGCCACGCACGAGGACGCCATCCGCGGGATCGCGGCGATCCTGGCGCGCGACCTCAACCTGCCGATGCCGCCGTCGTTCACCGCCTACGTGTACTCGGACCGCGAGGGCTTCGAGCGCGGTCTGGTCGCCGACGCACACGTCTCGCCGATCCGGGCCGCCGAGCTCTCGGAGTTCGCGGTGGGCATCGGCAAGCGCCGCCAGCTGCTGCTCAACGACGAGGGTGGGACGGCCCGCGGCCGGGAGTGGTTCCGGCTGATCGCGCACGAGCTGGCGCACGTCGGTCAGATCGAGCTGGCGCAGGGCGAGGGGCGCGCCGAGCAATGGCTGGCCGAGGGCATGGCGGAGTGGGTCGCGTTCAACGTGCTCGAGCGCCTCAACCTCGACACGGTCGTGAACCGGCGCACGATGGCCGTCGCCGGCATCCGCAACCACGCCGCGCTCGTCGCGGCGCGGCTCGACCTCGAGACGCTCGGCAACCCGCGCGGCTTCACCGTGCGCCACCTCCGCGAGGGCTCGCTGCCGACTTACCAGCTCGCGTTCCTGATGGCCGACTACCTGATCACGCGCGACGGCTTTCCGCGCGTCGTCGCCTACTTCCGGTCGTTCGAGCGCCGGCAGGACCGCCACGCCAACTTCCGCACCACCTTCGGGCAGAGCCTCGAGCAGTTCGAGCTCGAGGTACTCGGACACCTCAAGAGCGTCGTCCGCTAGCAGGCGGCGGCTAAGGGCCCAGCTGCTTCGTTGGCGCCCTCGGCCGCACGCTCACCGTACAGAGAGTACGCCCCGCGTGCGGCTCTCGGGCGCCGCCTCGCATCTGGCCCCTTCTCCGCAGCCTAGCGGCGGCCGCTAGCGCGATCCGGGACGTGCGTCGCTGGCCGCTGCGCTGGGGGGGCTCTGGGGGAGCTCCGGATCGGGCGGTGGCGAGCTCACGATCGTCAGGGTCGATGTGCTCGTCGGGCCCAGGGTCGCCGCGCCTTCCGGTACGCTGAGGCCGAACACGACCGCGACGGTCCCCTCGGAGTCGACGCCGCCGACCTGCACGCTGAAGCTCTTCGTCGTCTCGTTCGCGCCGAAGGTCACGCTGCCCGAGGTGGGGCCGATGGCCTCCGACGAGGCGCCCTGGAGCACCTGCCAGTGGACGGTGAGGATGGTCCCGCCGCCACCGGCGCGGACGATCGGGATCGTCTTGGTCGTGCCGGGCGCCGCCGTCTGCGTCGCGGCGCCGAACTGGACGACGCCGCCGACGTCATTGTCCGCGATGGTGAACGTCTGGGTCGCGAAGGGACCCAGGGTGGCCACGCCCTCCGGCTGGGGGTTGCTGAGGACGATCGTGAACGTCTCGGGGCCCTCGGCGAAGACGTCCGCCGAGATCACGAGCGGGATGAGGCGTGAGGACTGCCCCACGCCGAAGGTGAGGGTGCCCGGGGGCAGCCGGTAGTCCTCCCCCTCGATGGCGGTCCCATCCACGCTCCGGTAGTCCACGCTGACCTGGCGGTTCGTCGGGCCGGTGCGCACGACCTCCGGCATGTTGCCGACGAAGCGCAGGCTGAACTGCACGACGGGCTCGTCGTCGACGATCGTGACGGTGGCGGTCGACGGTGCGACGACGCGCCCGGGCCCGCCGGTCTCTCCGAGCGCGATCGTGAACGTCTCGTTCCCCTCCGCGAACTCGTCCTGGACGATCGTGAGGGGAATCGCGGCGGTGGTCTGGTTGGGGGCGAAGGTCAGCGTCCCCTGGAGGGCGCCGGTGAAGTCGTCGCCCGGCGTCGCGGCGCCGCGGCCCGGCGGGCTCGTGATCGTGTACGACACCGTGACGGCCTGGCCGAGCAGACCGCTGCGCTTGACCGGGATGCTGACGGCGCCGGCGGCCTCGGCGAAGGTGTACGCCGCCGCGCCGAGCTTGATCTCGCTGGCCGCCTCGTCGTCCCGGATCGTCACGGTGGCGGTCGCCGGCGTCCCCAGGACGGCGCCGCCGAGCGGATTGCTGAGGACGACGGTGAACGTCTCGCTCGGCTCCACGAGCGTGTCCGGCAGGATGGGGATGCTGATCGTCTTCGAGGTCTCGTTGGGACCGAAGGTGAGCCGACCCGAGCGCGCCTCGTAGTCGTTCCCGCCTTCCTGGTTGCTGCGCGCGGTGCCGTCCACGGTCGCGAAGTCGACGGAGACGTTGCCGGCCAGCTTGGTGCCGGTCCGCAGCACGCGCACGAGCACCGCGGCCGCCGACTCGCGGACGGTGTACGTGGCGGCGCCGAACTTGATGACGCCCCCCTGGTCGTCGTCGCGCAGGGTGAGGAGGGCCGTCGCTCGGGCGCCGAGCCTTGCACCGCCGGTGGGCACGCTGAGGCCCAGCAGGACGGTGCGATCGCCGCGCACCAGGGTGTTGTTGAGGATCGGGACCGGGACCGTCTTGCTGGACTGGCCGGCCGCGAAGCTCACGATCGTGGTGACCGGCGTGAAGTCGACGCCGGCCGCGGCGGTGCCCGGCGTGGCCGCGAAGGTCACGGTGGCGGGCGTCCCCAGCGCCCCCGATCGTAGGAGTGTGACGCTGGTCGCCGCGCCCTCCCGGCCGCCGTATTCCCCGGCGCTGAACTGGATCGACGACTCGTCGTCGACGATGGTCACCGTGGCGACGGACGGCGACCCAAGCTTGGCGCCGCCCCGCGGGTTGCTGAGCACGATCGTGAAGGTCTCGTTGCCCTCGGCCTGCTGGTCCTGATTGACCGCCAGGGTGAAGGTGGCCGTCGCCTGCCCGGCCGCGAACGTCACGGTGCCGTTGCCCTCGACCGTCGCGGTCCCACTCACGAGCGTGTAATCCACCGCGACGCCCTCGGCGGTGCCGCCCGTGCGACCGAGGCTGATGGTGAGCGTCCCGGCGCTCTCGCTCACGCTGTACACGGCCGGCTTGAAGGCGATCACGCCGCCCGCGTCCTCGCTCTTGATCGTGATCGTCGCGACGGCGGGGACGCCCAGCGTGGCCCCGCTGCTCGGCTCGCCCAGGCTGAAGGTGAACGTCTCGTTCGATTCGGCGAGGCCGTCGTTGGTGATCGGGATGCTGACGGTCCGCGAGGTCTGGCCGGGGCCGAACGTGAGGACGCCCGAGGTCACGGTGTAGTCGGCCCCGGCCGTCGCGGTGCCGTCGGTCGTGGTGTAGGGGACGGAGACGTTGCCGGTCAGGTTGGTGCCGGCGCGCTGGACGGTGACGACGACCGAGGCGGCGGTCTCGGCGACCGTGTATGTCGCCGCGCCGAGCTTCACGATCCCGCTCTGGTCGTCATCGACGATGCTCAGGCCGGCCGTGGCCAGCGGCCCGAGGACCGCGCCGGTCGGCTGGCCGAGCGTCAGCACGACGGTGCGCGTGCCGTCCACCGTCTGGTTGTTGAGGATCGGCACGCTGAAGGTGCGGCTCAGCGCGCCGGAGGCAAAGCTCAGCGTCCCCGAGACCGGCGTGAAGTCCTCGCCCGCCACCGCCGTCCCCGCCGTCGCGGCGTACGGCACGGTGAAGGCGCCCGTCGACGTCCCGGAGCGGGTGGCAGTGATGACGGCGTTCGCCGTGCCCTCGGTCACCGTGTACGTCGGCTGGCCGAACTGCACGATCGCGGGTGTGGGCTCCGCGGGGCCGACCTTCAGGAGCGTCGTCAGCCCGAGATAGGGCGTGAACCCCCCGACGAAGCTGTCCACGCCGACGATCTGCACCTTGTTCGGGAGCATGCTGCCCTGCACGACGATGAAATCGGTGCCATTGGGGTTGCTGCCGAAGAGCATCTCGGCGACGACGGTGCCGTCCGGCAGGACCGAGAGGAAGCCGGTCGCCAGCGTGTCGTACGAGTTGCCGAGCCCGTCCGTCAGCGTCCCGCTCGTGAGCACGCCGAACGCGTCGACGGAGAGGGTGCCGCGCAGCCAGGTGCCGACGGGCCCCGGGGTCGCCTGCACGCTGAAGAGATGCCACGTCCCGTTCGCGTCCTGCTGCACGAAGCCCTCGGCCTGGCGGCGCTGGAGGAACAGCATTCCGTGGCGGGATTCCTCGGACACGAACCGGCTCGCCACGCCCACCATGAGCTGGCGACCGGTGGCGAAGGTGCCGCTGAAGGCGGTCGCGTCACCGCCGGTGGTCCCGACGGTGAGCTCCCCCTCGAAGGTGCCGTCCGCAGCCACCAGGAGGTTGCCGCGCAGGTCGGTCATCGCGAGGCCATCGGAGGACGTGAGCGCGCCGCCCGTGATCGCACCATTGGCGCCGACGACGATGTCGCCGAGCACCCACTCGGGCGTGCCCTCAGAGTTCGGCACGAGCATGGTGCTGAGCCGCCACGTCCCGGTCGCGTCGGCCTGGCTGAAGGCGGCCGTGAGATCCCGGATCATGACGAAGAACGACTGGGTTTCGTCGGCCGTCCCGGCGTCGGCGGTGGCCACGCCGGCGAGGACGTTGCGGTCGAGGAACCGGCCCTGGACGGCCACGCCGTTCAGGGTGCCCGTCACCTCGCCGCTGGCGGTGGTGGTCAGCGCGCCCGGATGGAGCACCACCGGCGTCCCGTTCTGGTCGTGCGCCGCGTTGTCATCGGTGGCGATGACACCGCTCTGGAAGAAGCGCAGGAGCCCCTGGACCCAGCCCGACTCCCCGGACTGGCCCACGGGCACACGAGTGGCGTGGAGGACCCAGAGGCCGTTGATGTCTCGTTCGGTCGTGAACTGTGCGGATGCGGGTGGGGCGAGGAGCAGCAGGACGACGAGACCCAGCGCGACGCGGAGTGCCACCTGGACGCCTCCCGGTAGAGCGTGGAACCGCCAACCACGTACAGCCGACGTGTCCCCGGCCCTCCCGGGGGAGCGCGTTCGTCGCCACCGCGCCGCGGCGCGAATGCGTCCCATGAGGGTGCGCGAAACCGTCCCTCGGAGTCAAGGGGGAGCCGCGCTGTATACTCGGGCGCGGGAGGAGCCTCACGGATGAGGAGTGTCAGGATTCTTGGCGTCGGGATTCTTGCCACAATCGGGCTCGCCCTCGGCTTCGTGCACCCGGCGTCGGCGGGTGCACCCACGGACACGCTGCGTGACTACACGGAGGCGGTGCAGAAGGTCCTCGACGACCCGACGCTGAAGGCGGACGATCGGCGCCACGAGCGGCGCGCGGCCGTGCGTAAGGTCGCCATCGAGGTCTTCGACGTGCAGGAGACGGCGCGGCGGGCCCTGGGCCCGCACTGGCAGCAGCGCAGCCCCGCCGAGCGCGAGGAGTTCGTGCAACTCTTCGCCGACCTCCTCGAGCGCACCTACATCGCCAAGATCGATCTCTACGGCGGGGAGCGCCTCAAGTTCACCGACGAGCGGATCGATGGCGACCTCGCGATCGTCCGCGCCCGAGTGCTGACGCGCCAGGGCACGGAGGTCCCGGTCGAGGGCCGGATGCACAAGCGGGCCGACCGCTGGCTCATCTACGACGTCACGATCGAGAACATCAGCCTCATCAACAATTACCGCTCCCAGTTCGATCGGATCATCCGCACGTCGTCCTACGCGGATCTCGTCAAGCGTTTGCGCCAGCAGGGCGAGTTCCTGCAGGACAAGGAGCGCCGCACCGGCGGCGCGTGAGGGCGCTGACCTCGCTCCAGGTCGAGGTCATCGGCTGGCCTACGCGCTTCGTCGGCGGGGACGGCGCCAATCGCCGCGTCTTCGACGAGCCCGTCGCGACCGACGCCACCGTGCGCACGGTCCTGCGCGGGCTGAGCGGGCGCTTCCCGGAGCTGGCCGCCGCCCTCTGGCATGGCACCGAGCTCGGCGAGCACATCGAGATCCTGGTGAACGACGCGGTGCTCGGCATCGACCACACCCTCGACTCGCCTGTGCGCGCGGGCGACCGCATCGCGCTGCTGGCGCAGTTCATGGGCGGGTGATGGCCAGCTACCGGATCATCGCCTGGAAAGACATCCCGGCGGCGGTCGAGGCGCGGGACGACGCCGACGCAGTGACGCTGCCGCTCTCCGAGCGCTTCCAGGCGCTGATCGACGCGGTCGCCATGCAGCTCGGGCTGGCGGCCGAGGACGCGTACCTCGAGCACTGGGGCGCCACCGAGGGCGAGCGCACCGGGTCGGCGCGCGACGTCGGCGCGGCGATCGTCGCCGAGCTCGAGGATCGGTTTCCCGAGATCACTGCGCGCGCGCTCCGGCGCTCGTAGGCGCCGCGGGACGGCGGGCGGCGCGGGGGTCGCTCCCCGCCGCGCCACGATGGCTCGCCGGCCGCCGCTGCTCGATCCGGGCGGGCCGACGCGCGACCCCCATCCCCCGGCGGGGGCGGCGCGAGGGGACGTCGAGCCGTCGGCGGCGCGCGTCGGCCCGCCCGGATCGAGCGCGGCGGCAGCGGCTCGCCATCGAATGGCGCGGCGGGGAGCGACCCCCGCGCCGCCCGCCGTCCCGCTCCGTCGGCGTGCACGGGTAGGCGAGCGCGTGAGGTCGGGGGAACTGCGGCGTCGGTTCGACGGCGTGGCGGCGAGAGGCTCGCCCGCCCATTCGGCGGGCCTTGCCTCTCGGGAGCGCGGCACCAGGATCTGTCGCGAGCAGCGGCGGCTGCGCCGCCTGTGGGTGGGCCGCGAGGGGCTCGCGCGCCGCTCGGCGCGGCTCGCCGCTCGGCGCGGCTCGCCACTCGGCGCGGCTCGCCACTCCGGAGCGCGGCAGCAGTGATCTGTCGCGAGCGGCGGCGGCTTCGCCGCCTGTGGGGGGGCGGCGAGGGGCTTGCGCGCCGTTCGGCGCGGGTCGCCCCTCGCGGGCGCTGCAGCAGTGGTCTGTGGCGAGCGGCGGCTTCGCCCGCCTGTGAGAGGCGGCGAGAGGCTCGCCCGCCATTCGGCGGGCCTTGCCTCTCGGGAGCGCGGCAGCAGTGGTCTGTCGCGAACGGTGGCGGCTTTGCCGCCTATGAGGCGGCGGCACTGCTCTTGGAGGTAGGATCGGGGCATGGCGGGGGTCATTTCGGCGAAGCTCATCGAGGACGTTGCGCGGGAGCTCATGGCGCGGGCGGCGATCGACATCCCGGGGGACTATCGCGACGGGGTCGAGCGGGCGCGGGACGCGGAGCGGAATCGGATCGCGCGGTTCGTGCTGGACGAGATGCTGAAGAACTGGGAGATCGCCAGCGCGGAGCGGCGGCCGATGTGCGCGGATACGGGGTTGCCGCGGTACTACGTGCGGGTGGGGAACGAGGCGACGGTCGAGGGTGGGTTCGTGGCGCTCGAGCGGGCGCTGCGGCGGGCGACGGCGGAGGCGACGGCGGCGATTCCGCTGCGGCCCAACCGGGTGCATCCGCTGAGTCGGGTCGATCACAACAACAACGTCGGCGTGCACGCGCCCGAGGTGACCTACGCGTTCGAGCCGGCGGCGGACTGGATCGACGTCACCACGGTGCACAAGGGTGGGCTCTTTGGCAGCGACTACCGCATGTTGTTTCCCGCCGACGGGATCGGCGGGCTCAAGCGGTTCGTCGTCGACACGCTGATCGAGCACGGCAAGCGGGGGCTGGCCTGTCAGCCGGCGATCGTCGGCGTCGGGATCGGTGGCGCCAAGGACACGTGCGTGCGCCTGGGCAAGGAGGCCGCGTGCCTGCGCGCCGTCGGGAGCCGCAATCCCGATCCCGCCATCGCGCGGCTCGAGGAGGAGCTGACCGCGCTCGGCAACTACATCGGCATCGGGGCGATGGGCTTCGCGGGGACGTCGCTGGTGGTCGCCACCCACGTCGAGGTCGCGTTCTCGCACACGGGCGGCATGCCGGTCGGCATTCACCAGTTCTGCCTCTCCTCCCGTCGCGCGACCGCGCGCATCCATCCCGACGGCCGCGTCGACTTCCGCGCCGACCCCGCCTGGTTCACCGACTACTACCGTCGCGAGGGGATCGAGTGAGCCCGGAGACGCTCGCCGACGTCTCGATGCGCGAGGTGCATCTCACGACCCCCGTCGGCGACGCCGACCTCGAGCGGCTCGAGCTCGGCGACGTCGTGTACCTGAGCGGCGTGCTCTACACCGCGCGGGAGGGCGTGTACCGGAAGGTCGTCGACGAGGGTCACGGTGTCCCCGAGGCGGTGCGGGCGTTGACCAACGTGAACTTCCACTGCTCGCCGGCGGCGAGCGTGCGGCCCGACGGCACCTACGCGGTCGAGGCGGTCACCGCGACGGCGAGCTTCCGGTTCGGGAAGTCGATGAGTCGCTGGTTCGAGCGCTCGGGCGCCAGGGTGATCGTCGGTAAGGCCGGGCTCACCGAGCTGGCCTACCGCGAGTGGTTCGTGCCCCACGGCGCCGTCTATCTCACGACCGTCGGCTACGGCCTGGGCGCGGCTTACGGCCGCTGCATCCGGGGTGTCCGCGACGTGCACTGGCTGCGCGAACTCGGCATCGCCCAGGCGATGTGGGTACTGGAGGTCGAGCGCCTCGGGCCCTTCCTGGTGGAGGGCGATCGCCGGGGTCGCAGCCTCTTCGCGCTCGCCAACCGGGAGATCAACGCCCGGCTGGGCGAGGTCTACGCCGGCCTGCCGCCCTATGCCCTGGGCCGCTTCGGCGAGACCACCGCCCGGACCGACGAGGTCGTGTAGTCCCGACGTGGTCGCCGGGAGGGGCCCCTCCCAGAATTCACACCGCTGTGACGAATCGGCGGTCCGCCTGCGCCACTCTCGACGTCATCAGGAGTGGGTCTATCCTCTCGACAGGGGCGGCGATGAAGCGACGGGCCTGGCTCGGACTAATGCTGGCCCTGGTGGCGATGGCGGCGATGCCGGCCGGGGCGCAAGTGCCGCGGACGGGAGCGGCGGCGCCGGATGTCGGCGGGGGCGGTCCGTGGATCAACAGCGCTCCGCTCGCGCTGCCGACGCTGCGGGGCCGGGTGGTGCTGGTGGAGTTCTGGACGTACGGCTGAATCAACTGCCGCAACGTGATCCCGCAGTTGCGGGACTGGCACACGCGCTACCAGAAGGCCGGGCTCACCATCGTCGGCGTTCACAGCCCCGAGTTCTTCTGGGAGAAGCCGCACGACAAGGTGGTCGAGGCGACGCGGCGGCTCGGCATCGAGTACCCCGTGGTGCAGGACAACGACTTCGTCATCTGGAATCGGTGGGGCGTGCGAGCGTGGCCCACGCTGGTGCTGGTGGACAAGCGGGGCACGCTGCGCTATCGCCACATCGGCGAGGGCGCCTATGCGGAGACGGAGGCGGTGATCCAGCGGCTGCTGGCCGAGGGCGGCTGAGGGCGCGGTGCGCTCGCTCGGCGTTCGCCTGTCGGCGCTGACGCTGGCCGCGATCGTGGCGCCCGCCGCGATCGTCGCCGTGCTGGGGTATCTCTCCCTGCGCCAGTGGCAGGTGTCGGCCGAGCTGCTCTTCCGCGAGCAGGCGCGCGACGTCGCGTCGATGGCCGCGCAGAAGGTCGACATGATGCTGCGCCACGCCGAGGAGGCGTTCCTCGACCGCTTGCAGGCGCAGCTCACGGCCGGCGACGATCGCGAGCAGGCGCTCGACCGCCTCGTCGCCGACGCCGGCGTGGTCGGGCGGTTCTACCTGGTGGACCGCGACGGCCGGCTGCGCTATCCGGCGGCCTGGCGCGACGCCGCCGACGCCGCGCTGTTCGAGCCCGTGATCCGGGCCCTGCCGCCCACCGCGTGGGAGCGCGGCGGCACGCGCGGCGTCGTCACGGGGACGCCCGTGAGCCTGGCGTTCCTGCGCACGACGCGGGGCGAGCCGGTCCTGGTGGCCTACGTCCGCGACGTCGGTGCGCTGCGGCGCGACATCCTCGAGACGTCACTGGCCGGGCTGGAGTCCCCGACGATCGTGGCGGTCCTCGACGAGACGGGCCGGCCCGTGTACAGCCGACAGCCCCTCGAGCACGCCGAGCGCGTACTGTCGGTGGCGCTCGGCGAGGCCCTGCCGGGCTGGCGGGTGGCGGTGTACGCGCCGCCGGGAACGGCACCCCGCGACGTCGTCCGTCGCCAGGTGATGATGTTCACGGGCGCCTTCGCCGTGCTGCTGGCGATCATCGTCGTCGGCATCGGGTTGACCCTACGGCTCATGCGCCGCGAGACCGAGATGGCGCAGCTCAAGTCGGACTTCGTCGCCAACGTGTCTCACGACCTCAAGACGCCGCTGTCCGTCATCCGGATGTTCGGCGAGACCCTGGAGCTGGGCCGCGTGCCCGACGAGACGCGGCGGCGGGAGTACTACCGCGTGATCACGCGCGAGAGCGAGCGGCTGTCGCGGCTCATCGACAACGTGCTCGACTTCTCCCGGATCGAGGGCGGCCGTCGTCGCTACGAGCGGGTGCCGACCGCGGTGGAGCCGCTCGTGCGCGACACGTTGGAGGCGTTCGCCTATCCGCTCGAGCAGCAGGGCTTCAAGGTGGAACTCACCGTGGCGGCCGACCTGCCGGAGGTGCCGATGGACGCGGACGCCGTCGGCCAGGCGCTGGCCAACCTCATCGACAACGCCGTCAAGTACGCGGGCGACGAGCGTGTGCTCGCCGTCGACGCCCGCCGCGACGGCGACCGGCTGGCGCTCAGCGTGACCGATCGCGGCATCGGCATCCCCCCGGCCGAGCACGGCCGCATCTTCGAGAAGTTCTACCGGGTCGGACGGAGCGAGACCCAAGGCCGACGGGGCAGCGGCGTGGGCCTGGCCCTCGTGCGCCACATCGCCCACGCCCACGGCGGCACCGTCACCGTCGAGAGCGCCCCCGGCCGAGGCAGCCGCTTCACGCTGTGGCTGCCGCTAGAGGCCGAGGGGCGCCACGGCTCCGCCGGGGCGCCCCGAGCCACCCCGGGGGGCTTGGGGGGCCCGTCCGAGGCCCCCCAACCTAACTGACCCATGGCGCGCATCCTCATCGTCGACGACGAGCCGGCCATCGTCCGGGGCCTCGAGGACAACCTTCGGTTCGAGGGATACGAGACGCTCGCGGCCACCAGCGGAGACGAGGGACTGGCGCGCGCCCTCGGCGAGGCGCCCGACCTCGTGCTGCTGGACGTCATGATGCCGAACCGCTCGGGCTGGGACGTGTGCCGGGAGCTCCGGCGGCGGGGCGTCGACGTGCCGATCATCATGCTGACGGCGCGCGGCGAGGAGGTCGACCGGGTGCGCGGGCTCGAGCTCGGCGCCGACGACTACGTCACCAAGCCGTTCTCGCTGCGCGAGCTGCTGGCGCGCGTCCGCGCCGTCCTGCGCCGCCCGGGGCCACGCCAGAAGTTCGAGGAGCTCTCCTTCGGCGACGTGCGCGTGCACCACCGTGGCCGGCGGGTGACCCGGGCGGGCCGCGAGGTGCGGATGACGCGCAAGGAGTACGACCTGCTCGTGTACCTCGTCGAGCACCAGGGCGACGTCGTCACGCGCGAGCGGCTGCTCGACGAGGTGTGGGGCTACGAGCGGTTCCCCACGACGCGGACCGTCGACACCCACGTGCTGCGCCTGCGGCGCAAGCTCGAGGCCGATCCCGATCGGCCACGCTTCATCCACACCGTGCACGGCCAGGGGTACCGGTTCCTGGCGACGTGAGATGCTGAGCGAGAGGGGAGAGGACCCATGAGGCTGCGCTATTCGGACGTCACGCCCGAGAAGCTCTACCTGAGCCGCCGGGAGCTGATGGCCGGCGTCGCGGCGCTCGCCATGGTCGGGTGCGACGCCTCGACCGACGCGACGGCGGCGGCTCCGGCCGGCGCGCCGCTGAAGGCGACGCCGAATCCCGCCTACAAGTGGCCGGACCCACCGACCAAGGTCGAGGCCGCGACCACGTACAACAACTTCTACGAGTTCGGCGCCGACAAGGACGACCCCGCGCGGCTGGCGCACACGCTCAAGCCGCGGCCGTGGAAGGTCCAGGTGGACGGGCTCTGCGCCAAGCCCCGGCCCTTCGACATCGAGGAGATCCTGAAGCTCGCCCCGCTGGAGGAGCGGATCTACTCGCTCCGCTGCGTCGAGGCGTGGTCGATGGTGATCCCGTGGATCGGGTACCCGCTCTCGGCGCTCCTCAAGCATGTGGAGCCGCGGCCGGGCGCGAAATACGTCGAGTTCACGACGCTCAAGGATCCCGAGCAGTTCCCCGCCCAGAAGCCGAGCCTCTTCGGCTTCAGCTCGCTCGACTGGCCCTACACCGAGGGGCTGCGCCTCGACGAGGCGATGCACCCGCTGACCCTGCTCACGGTCGGCATGTACGGGCAGGTGCTGCCCAACCAGAACGGGGCGCCGGTGCGGATCGTCATCCCGTGGAAGTACGGCTTCAAGAGTGCGAAGTCGCTCGTGCGCATCCGGCTCACCGACACCGAGCCCAAGACGGCCTGGAACAAGGCGGCGCCGCAGGAGTACGGCTTCTACTCCAACGTCAACCCGACCGTCGATCACCCGCGCTGGAGCCAGGCGACCGAGCGACGCATCGGCGAGTTCCGCCGGCGCCAGACGCTGATGTTCAACGGCTACGCCGACCAGGTCGCGTCCCTGTACACGGGGATGGATCTCAAGAAGCTCTACTGAGCGTGTCGTCCCGGGGCCGCGTCGCGCTCAAGGTCGTGGTGTGGGTGGTGGCCCTCACGCCCCTGGCCCGTCTGCTCTACGGCTTCTGGACCGACGACCTCACCGTCAATCCGATCGAGTACGTCACGCGCCAGCTGGGCTCGACCGCGCTCCAGCTCCTTTTGGCGAGCCTGACGCCCACGCCGCTGCGCATCCTGTTCGGGCTCGCCTGGCCGCTGACGCTGCGGCGGCTGCTGGGCCTCTTCGCGTTCTTCTACGTCTGCCTGCACTTCGCCGTGTGGATCGTCCTCGACCACTTCTTCGACTGGCGCACCATGGCCGACGACGTCGTCAAGCGGCCGTGGATCACGGTCGGCGTGCTGGCCCTCGTGCTCCTCACGCCGCTCGCCGCCACCTCGACGACCGGGATGATCAAGCGCCTGGGCGGCGCCGCGTGGCGGCGCCTGCACCGGCTCGTCTACGTGGCGGCCGTGCTGGGCGCACTGCACTACATCTGGCTGGCGAAGAAGGTGCTCGTCGAGCCGTGGGTGTACGCGGCCATCCTGGCCGTGCTGCTCGCCCTCCGTGCCGGGGACGCGGCGCGACGGGGCGTGCGCCGCCGGCGGGCGGGCGTGGCGGGGCGGCCGGCGGCCGCGTGATACGCTCGTGGCCATGAGGCCGCGCGTGCTCCCGCTCGTCCTGGGACTCCTCGCCGTCGCCGGATGCGCGATGACGCCGTCCGCGCCGGCGCCCGCCCCGCCGACCGCCGCGAAGCCGGCGGCGACGCCGGCGCCGACGCGCGAGGTGCTGCCCAACGGGGTCGTGCTGATCACCCAGGAGCACCGGGCCGCCGACGTCGTGTCCCTCCAGCTCTGGATGCGGGTGGGCGGCCGCGACGAGCGGCCGGAGGAGCTCGGCCTCAGCCACTACCTCGAGCACATGCTGTTCAAGGGCACGCCGACCCGTCCACCCGGCTCGATTGACCGGACGATCGAGGGACTGGGCGGCAGCAGCAACGCGTTCACCTCGTACGACTTCACGCACTACGACATCGTCGTGCCGGCCGCGCACGTGCGTCCCGCCCTCGAGATCCTGGCCGACATCGCCGTCAACGCCGCGTTCGTCCCCGAGGAGCTCGAGGCCGAGAAGCAGGTCGTCTTCGAGGAGATGCGGCTCACCGAGGACGATCCCGAGAAGTTCCTCTCCCGGCGCCTGTCGGAGCTCGCCTACAGCGGGCACCCCTACGGCCGTCCGATCCTCGGCACTCCCGAGCTCGTCCGCTCGCTCGATCGCGAGCGGCTCAACGCGTACTACAAGAAGCACTACGTCCCCCGCGGCATGGTGCTGGTCGTCGTCGGCCCGGTGACGCCGGCCCAGGTGCGGCCCCTGGTGACGGCGACGTTCGCGCGGCTCGGCGGCCCGTCGGCCGCCCGGACGCCGGCGCCGCCGGTGCCCCCGCTCACCGGGGGGCGCCGCGACGACGTGCCGCGGCCCGAGCAGCAGGCCTATCTCGGTCTGGCCTGGCAGGCGGCCGCCACCGGCGTGGCCGCCGAGGACATCCAGGCCGTCGACCTGCTGACCTACATCCTGGGCGACGGTCCCAGCTCGCGGCTCAACCGCACGGTGCGCGAGGACAAGGGGTTGGTGCACTCGATCGAGGCGACCTACGTCACGCGCGAGCAGTCGGGGCTGGTCTCGGTCGCCGCCCGGCTCGACCCCAAGAACCTCGACGCCGCCGAGGCGGCCATCCTCGACGTGGTCCGGCGCGTGCGGGACGAGGGCGTGAGCGAGGCCGAGCGGCAGCGCGCCATCGTCACCGCTGAGTCGTTCTACGCGTTCGACATCGAGACGGCCGAGGGGCTGGCCAAATCCTACGGGCAGGCCGAGACGACGTGGACGCTCGACGACGAGCTGCGGTACCTCGAGCGCCTGCGCCAGGTGACGGCGGCGCAGATCCAGGCCGCCGCCCGCAAGTACCTCGCCGACGCCAACCTCGCGCGCGTGCGCTTCCTGCCGTCGGGGTCCCGGTGAGTCGCCGGCGCGCCGTCGTCCTGCTCCTGCTGGCGCTGATGGCTCTGCCCGGATCGGTCCGCGCGCAGGCGCCGGCCGATCCCGTGCGGATGGTCCGGCTCGACAACGGGCTGACCGTCATCGTGCGGGAGAACCCGGTGGCGCCGGTCGTCGCGGTGGCGCTGCTGGTGCGGATGGGATCGCGCTGGGAGACGCCGGACAACGCCGGCATCTCGAACTTCACCCACGCCGTGATGGTCAAGGGGACGACGAGGCGCGGCGGGGGCGAGCTGGCCGATGCGGTCGCCTCGCTCGGCGGCAAGATCAGCGCGGCCGGCGACGTCGACTACTCCGGCATCCAGGCGACCGCGCTCGCCCGCTTCTGGCGGGAGCTGCTCGAGCTGACCGCCGAGCTGGCGCTGCAGCCCCGGCTGGCGGCCGAGGAGATCGATCGGGAGCGCGACTGGCTCCTGTCGCGCGTGCAGCGGCGGCGTGACAACGCGCCGTCACGGGCCTTCGACGAGCTCTACGCCGCGACCTACCGCGGCCATCCCTACGCACTGCCCAGCATCGGCACGCGCGAGTCGCTGGGCCGCATCGATCACGCCGCGCTCGTGCGGTGGTACCGCGCGTTCTACCGGCCCGAGCGCATGACCCTCGTGGTGAGCGGCCAGGTGTCCTCGTCCGAGGTCATCGCCGAGGCGCGCCGTCTGTTCGGCGGGGCCCCGGGAGCCGCCCTGCCGCCCGACCCGCCGCTGCCGGCGCCGCGGTCGGCCGCGGAACGCCTCGTGGTGGAGGCCCAGGCCCAGCAGACGCAAATTTTGGTGGGCGGGCTGGCGCCATCCCTCGACCATCCGGACCACGCCGCGGTGAAGGTCCTCTCGACGATCCTGGGCGGCGGGATGGCGGGGCGCCTGTTCGTCGAGCTCCGCGACAAGAGCGCGCTCGCCTACACGGCGGCCTCGTACTACGACCCCGTCCGCGAGCCCGGCTTGCTGGTGCTCTACCTCGGCACCGCTCCGGCCAACAGTGCGCAGGCCGAGCAGGCGTTGGTACGGGAAATCCAGCGGATCCGCGACACCCCTGTGCCGGAGGACGAGCTCGCTCGCGCCAAGGGCTACCTACTCGGCCGCTACGCGATGGACCGCCGCACCAACGAGCGGATCGCGTGGCATCTGGCGTTCAACGAGGTGGAGGGCGTGGGGCGCGGCTATCCCGATCGCTTCCGCCGTGCGGTCGAGGCCGTCACGGCGGCCGACGTGCAGCGCGTCGCGCGCGCGTACCTGACGAGCCTGACGACCGTCATCCTCGGCCCCCCCGGGGGCCGTTGAGGCCGGGGCGCTAGCGCTCGTCCTCCACGCGCCGCGCGCGTGCTTCTTCGGCCGCGCGGATCTCGTCCGCGAAGAGCCCGACGTGGAGCGGGCAGGGCGGCTTGTTCTCCTCGACGTACTGACAATCGAGCTGATTGCACTGCACGAAATAGCCCTGCGCTCGGCCGAATCCGCCGTTCCGCTTCAGCCGGATCATCACGGCCTCCGACACGACCTCGCACCAGAACTCACGCGCACGACCTCGACTCACGTATGCCCCCTCATCGCCTCGTTCCGGATCCAGGCGACCCCACCACCATAGCCCGAGAGCGGGCAGGGCACAACGGCTGCGCACACGCCGTCCGCGTGAGCATTTTCCGCCCAGGGGCCGAGGGAGATTCCGCTATATTGTGCGGGGGCGCGCCGGGTCGCGCCGATCTCGTCCGGGGAGGATCCGACACGTGCGTCGCCTCGATGGGGGCTTGGGCAACATCGGCTCGGTATGGCTGCTGGCGGTCGCACTGACCGTCGTCCTCAGTGGCTGTGGCACCTTCGCCGGGCTCGCGCAGCCCGACGAGGCGCTGCTGGCCAGTCGGCCGGGCCCGAGCGTGACCCCGGTTGCACCTCCCGCCGATCCGACGCCCGTCGCCGTCCACGTCGAGCCGAACGAGCCCGAGCCCGTCGTCACGGAGCAGACGGAGGTCGCCGCGACCGAGCCCGCCTCGCCGGAGGTCGCCGACGCGCCGACGCTCCTGAGCCTGCTCGACGAGACGGCGCCGGAGCGGCCGCGCCTCCTCGACGTCGACGCTGGCTCGGCGCTCGCCCTGCGCGCCCAGGAGCCCACGGACGCGGCGGACGAGGAGTACGACCCGTGGGAGCCGTTCAACGAGAAGATGTTCGCGTTCAATCGCGGGCTCGACCGCTGGGTCCTCAAGCCGGTGGCGCGCGCCTACATGTTCGTCATGCCGGAGCCGTGGCAGGTGATGATCAGCAACGGCTTCGACAACATCAACTTCGTGCCGCGCTTCGTCAACAGCCTGCTGCAGGGCAAGTGGGGCGGCGCCGGTCGCGAGCTGAGCCGCTTCCTCATCAACAGCACGGCGGGCGTCGGCGGTCTCTTCGACCCGGCCAAGGACTTCTGGGGCATCCAGAAGAGCCGCGAGGACTTCGGGCAGACGCTGGGGACCTGGGGCAGTGGTCCGGGGCCGTACCTGGTGCTGCCGTTCATGGAGCCGCTCACCGTCCGCGACGGCATCGGCAAGGCCGTCGACGGCTTCATGGATCCGCTGAGCTACCTCCTGCCCTTCCTCTGGACGCGACTGAGCATGAAGCTCGGCGACACGGTGAACGAGCGCGCGCTCAATTACGAGCTCTTTCAGGGATTCGAGGAGAGCGTGATCGACATGTATAGTGCCGTCAGGCACGGCTATCTGCAGCGACGACAGCAGCTGATCAAAGAGTAGCGTCACCCGAAGGAGTCCCCTGAAGTTGAGCCCACGGCTGTGGGCCGGCGCCGCCGCCGGCCTGCTCGTCCTGGCCGCTCTCGCCTCCGCGCTCTGGTCGCGCGTCGGCGCCGCCTCGCCGACGACGTCCCGCGAGATCGCCAGCGGCCGCCAGCTCTACGTCACCCATTGCGCCGCCTGCCACGGTGACGGCGGCCGCGGCGACGGACCCTCGGCGGCCGGTTTCGCGACGAAGCCGGCCAACCTGACCGACGGCCGGCTCATGAACCCGCTGCCCGACGCGTTCATCGTCAACATCATCCTCAAGGGCGGCCCCGCGGAGGGGCTGTCGCCCACCATGCCGCCGTTCGGGGCGTACCTGGGCGAGGCCCAGGCCCGGGACATCGCCGCGTATCTCCGCTCGCTCGCCACGCCGCCGTTCCAGCCGGAGGCGGCGCGGACGCTGACGGAGGTGCCGGGGGCGCCGCGCCAGCCGATCTTCTTCAGTCATCTGATCCACGCCGGGTCGTTCCAAATCGACTGCCAGTTCTGTCACGCCGACGCGCGCCGGTCGGAGTACGCCGGCCTGCCGTCGGTCGAACGGTGTATGGGCTGCCACAAGGTGATCGGCGCGCAGGACAATCCGGAGATCGCCAAGATTCAGCAGTACGCGGCCCGCGGCGAGCCCATCCCCTGGGTGCGGGTCTTCAAGGTGCCGGAGTTCACCTACTTCCCCCACAAGCCCCACGTGGGCGCCGGCGTCGCCTGCCAGACCTGTCACGGACCGATCGAACAGATGCGCGTGGTGGGGGCCCAGACGGGGCCGCACCTGATGAACGATCTGGCCAACCTGATCGGCCTCAAGCCGCCACCCCCGCCGCTGTCGATGGGCTGGTGTCTCGAGTGCCACCGCCGGGAGAACGCGACCCGGGGCCGCCAGGCCCCGCTCGACTGCGTCGGCTGCCATCATTGATTGAGATGGGGGGCCTCGAACGGGCCCCCCATGCCCCCCGGGCGGTTCGGGGCGCCCCGGCGGAGCCGTGGCGCCCCTCGATCCCCTGACGCCGGTCAGCGGTCATCCACATCCCGCAGCCTGACGCCGGTAAGCGGTCATCCACCATCCCTCGGCCTGTTGGTTTCGGCACGTGCTCTCGTGCTAATTTGGGGCGCTAGCCGTACGAACGCTCGAGCGCGACGAGGACAACGTCCATGCGCAGCGTGAGACCCCGGTCGGCTGTCCTCGGTATCGTCGCCGCGCTCGTGCTGGTGGCGTGGAGCGCGGCCGACGCGCAGATGCGGCCCTCGAGCGCCGAGCTCGTGCGCGCGACCGGGCGGGTCGAGATCCTGCCCCGGGGCCAGACCGCCTGGGCGGCGGCCGTGGTCGGTGCGCGGCTCGTCGAGGGCGATCAGATCCGGGCACTCGCCGGCGCCGCCGCCGACCTGTCGCTTCCCGACGGCAGCACGATCCTCATCGCCGAGAACACGCGCTTCGCGGTGACCAAGCTCGACTACGACGCCGCCAACCGCGACCGCAACGCCTCGTTCCACGTCGTGGCGGGCAAGGTGCGTGCGCAGGTGTCGCAGGCGGCGGTGCAGCTCGTCCGGGCGCGCCAGTCGAACTTCAACATCTCCACGCCCACCGGCGTCGCCGCGGTCAGGGGCACGATCGTCGTGATGACGTTCAACCCGGCGACTCAGGAGACGACCGCGTACGTCTTCCCGTCGCCGGGCCAGTCGGCGGCATCGGCGCGCGTGACGTTCGTGAACCGGAGCGGCCAGACGGTGACGGTGACCGGCGGCAATCTCGTGCGCCAGGTGGGCAACCAGCCGCCCGGCGCGCCGGCGCCGATCACGAACCTGCCTGGCCCGGTCCAGACGGCGCTGCAGACGGCGCAGAACCAGACGACGGCCGGATCCAACGAGCTCGTGGTGATCAACGTGACGCTGCCGACTGGTGACCAGACACAGAATCTCGCCGACACCGGCACGGGCGGCCTCTTCACCGTCCAGCCGGTCAGCGCCGCCGGTCTACCCTCGCCGCCCGGCACGGGCGCATGTCCCGGGTGCGGCCAGGATACGAACCCCTCGAACAGCCAGACGCCCCCGCCGCCGACCGGGGAGACGTGCCGCGACGGACAGCAGCCGCCCTGCGAGCCCGACGGCCAGAGCCTGAGGGCCCGCCCGCGCCGCTGCGCCTCCGCCCCCTGCGATTGATCGACACGCAGCCCCTAGACTGACCCGGAGCTCGTGACTCCGTGCAGTCCAGAGAAGAGCCGCTCACCAAGCGCGAGCGCAACGAGCTCCTGGGCTACGTCTCGTGGACCGCCGTCGCAGGCCGCGCCGTGCTCTTTCTCGTGGCGCTGGCGATCGTCGGCGTCGCGTGCAGAGGCGTCCAGCGGTGGCTTCAGCTTCCCGATCCGCTCTGGCTGCTTCCGACGAGCGCCGTCGGGCTCCTCCTGTACGTGCGCGCCCGCCGGTGGACCGGTGGGCGCGAGCTGCGGCGGCGCATCCGCCAGGACCTCGCCGCGAACGCCGCGGTCGTGCACCAGATCCGCGTCCGCGACGCGGTCGTCTTCGACGAGAACGAGGACGAGGGGCCGATCGTGTTTCTCCTCACCGACACCGACGAGACCCTCGTCTTCACCGGCCAGGACCTTTCGCGCGACGTCGCGCGTGGCTTTCCCTGGCGAGCGTTCGAGGTCCGCGAGTCGGCGAGCTCCGGTCGCTTTCTCGGCCTGAAGCGCCTCGGCGAGCCGTTTCCCCCGTCGCTGCGAAGGCCGCCACTGTCACCCGAGCCGTTCACGCAGCTCGGGTTGGGCGCGGTGGGGCGCTGGCACCGGCTGCCAGTCCCCTTCGATCGGGTGCGGGAGCTCTCCTAGCGGCGCGACGTCACGGCGCGCTCGTGGATGACGCGGCGGAGGCGGTGAGGCCGAGGAGCTCGTAGACGACGACGGGGCGGGTCTTGCCCTTGACCTTGACCTCGCCGAGACGCCGAACGTCGATGGCGTCGCCGGCGGCCTCGTAGGTGCCGTCGCTGATGATGATCTGCTTGTCGGTCTGGTAGTCCTTGTTCAGCGACTCCAGGCGCGCGCCCAGGTTGACCTCGTCGCCGATGACCGTGTAGTCGAAGAGCTGCTCGGAGCCGAGGTTGCCCACGACCATGGTGCCGGTGTTGACGCCGAGGCCGATGCGGAAGGGCTCCTTGCCCTCGGCGATCCACTTCGCGGTCAGCCGCTCGACCTCCGCGTGCATCCGCAGCGCCGCCCGGCAGCCGCGGAGCGCGTGGTCGGGGTAGGCGATCGGCGCGCCGAACTCGGCCATCACGGCGTCGCCGATGTACTTGTCGAGCGTCCCGCCTTCCTCGATCACGATGCGGGTCATCTCGGTCAGGTACTCGCGGAGCATCTGCACGACCAGCTGCGGGTCGTGCTTCTCGGTGAACGTGGTGAAGTCCCGGATGTCGGAGAAGAGGACGGTGAGGGTGCGCAGCTCGCCGCCGAACTGCAGGGCCCGCGGGTTCTGCATGATCTGCTCGACGACCTCGGGACTGACGTACTGCTGGAAGGCCCGTCGCGTGTACTGCCGCTGCCGCTCCTCGGTGAGGAACCGGTAGATCGTGATCACCACGAACGTCGCGAGCAGGGCCAGCGACGGGTAGACGAGGTTGATCCACTGGCCGTTCCGGAACGCGAGGTGGCCGGCGCCGAACAGGCCGATCCAGATCACGAGCGTCATGGCGAGGCTCGGATAGGGCCGCAGGCCGGGGACCACGAGGGCCAGCAGCAGGGGCAGCAGGACGATGCTCGCCGCCTCCACGAGCTCGCCCCACACCGGGCGAACGATGAAGCGCCGGTCGAGGATGTTGGCCGCCATGTTGGCGTGCTTCTCGACTCCCGGCATGACCGTCGAGACCGGCGTGACCCGCAGGTCGTACAGGCCGGGCGCGGTGGCGCCGACGAAGACGGCGCGGTCCTTGAGCCGATCGAGCCCCGTGCCCGCGAGCACGTCCGCCGCCGAGACGTGCGGGATGGTGCCGTCGGGACCGACGTAGTCGATCAGCACGCGACTGCGCGCATCGGTGGGAATGACGATGTCGGCCAGCCGCACCGCCTCGCCGAACGTCACCGAGCGCGCGGAGGGGTCGAGGCCGGCGGCGACGCGGATGGCCTCGATCGCGAGGCTCGGATAATAGTAGCCGCGCGACTCGACGAGGAGCGCCTCGTAGCGCGTCGAGCCGTCGGCCTCCGGGATCATGTTGACGTGGCCCACCGCGGCGGCCTCGGCCATGAGCGGCGCGATCGGGAAGGTCTCGACGCGTCCGCGCGGCGGCGGGTACAGGCCGCGCTCGGGGAAGTTCGTGAAGGGCGGGGTCTGGCTCGACGGGGGCGGGTCGGTCGCGAGGCGTACGCCGATCGCGCCCTTCATCGGCGCGCCGACCCGCTCGGGCGCGTCCGCGGCGATCCCGACGCCGAGCTGGAAGTTGCTGGCCAGCACGACCCGGCCGCTGTCGCGGATGGCCGCGGCCAGCGCGGCGTCCGGATCGGCCTCGGCGAGGATCCTCTCTAGCTCTTGGCGCACCCCGGCGTCGCGGGCCCGCGGGCCCAGGCGGGCGCGGAGACGCTCGACGACCTCGTGCTCCGTCGAGCGCTCCGGCTCGTTCATCAGCACGTCGAAGGCGATCGACGCGGCCTCGGCCTCGTCGAGGCGCTGCACCAGCCGCGCGAGGACCGCGCGGCTCCACGGCCACCGGCCCACGGCGGCGAGGCTGCGCTCGTCGATGGCGACGATCGCGATCTGTGGGTTGGCGGCACGCGGCCCGCGCAGCCGGAAGTGTTCGTCGTAGAGGATGAACTCGACGTTCTGGAGAAACGCCGGCGCGCGATACCACAGCCCCCCGAGGAGGCCGATGACGCCGAGCGCGAGCAGGAGGTACGGGCGCCGCGCGGTGCGCGCGCGGGGGGCCATCAGTCGGCGGCTTTGAAGTACTTCGCGGCGGGATGATGGAACACGAGCGCCGAGACCGACGCTTCCGGATCCATCATGTAGCCCTCGGTGAGCTGGACGCCGATCTCCTCGGGACGGAGCAGCCGCCACAGCGTCGCCTGGTCGGCGAGCTCGGGACAGGCCGGGTAGCCGAACGACACGCGGATGCCTCGATAGTGGGCCTTGAGCTTGTCGGCGATCGTGAGCTCCGGCGGATCGGGAAAGCCCCACAGCGTGCGCAGCCGCGCGTGCAGCCACTCGGCGGTAGCCTCGGCGCACTCGATGGCCAGCGCCTGCAGCGCGTGCGAGCGGAGGTAGTCGCCGCGCTCCTTCCAGGCCGTCGCCCGCTCGCGCACGCCCGCCCCGCACGTCACGGCGAAGAGGGCGACGTAGTCGTCGCGGTCGCCCCGCACGTAGTCGGTCAGGCAGAGCCGCTCGCCGTCGGGCTGGCGCGGGAACGTGAACGCGCCGACCGGCCGGTCGTCCGCCCCCAGGAGCGTGAGGGTCTCGCCCGTCGCCCGCGTGCGGTACCACTGGTAGACGCCGCGGGCGTGGAGCAGGCCCTGGCGGGCGGCCTCGGTCTTGAGCGCCTCGACGATCTCGTGCAGCTCGCGCGCCTTCGCGTCGCCCTCCTCCAGCATCCGCACGACGGGGCCGCGCAGACCCAGGTGCTTGCCGTACAGCATCTGGAGGTTGAGATAGGGATAGACGTGGGCCAGCGGCACGTCGCGCACGAGGTGCCGCTCGAGGTCGGGCGGCGCCGGCACGTCCACGCGGGGCACGCCCGCCGGCCGCACGGGCGGGGCGGCCGGCCGTGCGGGCGCGGTCTCGGCGGCGCCGTCGACCAGCGCGGCCTGCTCGGACCGCACGCGCTCGATGAGCGCGTCGCGGCTGACGGCCGAGAAGAGCTGGTTGGCCAGGTCGAGGCCGTCCATGGCGTCCTTGGCGTAGAGGGTGACCCCGCCGTACTCGGCCGCGATGCGCGTCGCCGTGAACTTGCGGGTCAGCGCCGCGCCGCCGACGAACAGCGGGATGTCCACGCCGGCCTCGCGCAGGTCCTGGGCGGTGACGACCATCTGCTGCGCCGACTTCACCAGCAGGCCGGAGAGGCCGAAGGCGTCCGGCTTGTGGGCGCGGTACGCCGCGATGAGCTCCTCGGGCGGGATCTTGATGCCGAGGTTGATCACCCGGTAGCCGTTGTTCGACAGGATGATGTCGACGAGGTTCTTGCCGATGTCGTGGACGTCGCCCTTCACGGTGGCCAGCACGATGGTGGCGCGGGTCGCGCTGTCGGCCTTCTCCATGTGCGGTTCGAGGTGGGCCACCGCCGACTTCATCGCCTCCGCCGACTGGAGGACCTCGGCGACGATCAGCTGGTTGTCGTTGAAGAGCCGGCCGACCTCGTCCATGCCGCGCATCAGCGGACCGTTGATGATGTCGAGCGGCGCGGCCTCGCGGAGCTTCTCGTCGAGGTCAGCAGCGAGCCCGTCGCGGCTGCCCTCGACGATGTAGCGCGCCAGCCGCTCGTCGAGCGACAGCGTGGTCGTCACGGCCGCCGTCTTCGTCCGGTTGCGGAAGTGGGCGGCGAAGGCGGCCACGGGGTCGGCGCCGCGCCAGTAGATCAGGTCCTCGGCGAGCCGGCGCTCCTCCTCGGGGATCGAGGGATACCGCTCCAGCCGCTCGGTGTTGATGATCGCGTAGTCGAGACCGGCCTTGACGCAGTGGTAGAGGAAGACGCCGTTGAGCACCTCGCGCCCGGCCGGCGGCAGGCCGAAGGACACGTTAGAGATGCCCAGGATCGTCTTGCACTCGGGGAACCGCTCCTTGATGGCGCGCACGCCTTCGATCGTCGCCTGGGCCGAGCCGATGTAGTTCACATCACCGGTTCCCACCGGAAAGACCAGCGGGTCGAAGATCAGGTCTCGGGCGGGGACGCCATACGTCTCGGTCAGGAGCCGGTACGAGCGCTCGGCGATCGCGAGCTTGCGCTCGCGCGTCACCGCCATGCCCTGCTGCTTGTCCTCGTCGATGCACCCGACGACGACGGCGCCGCCGTAGCGCCGGAGCAGGGGGCAGACCTTCTCGAAGCGCTCCTCGCCGTCCTCCAGGTTGATCGAGTTCACGATGGCCTTGCCCTGACAGTGACGCAGGGCCAGCTCGATCACGGCCGCGTCGGTGGAGTCGATCATCAGCGGGACCTTGACCCGACGGGTCAGCTCCCGCATGAAGCGGTCCATGTCCGTGCTCTCGTCGCGGTCGGGATTGGCGAGGCACACGTCGAGGACCTGGGCGCCGGCCTTGACCTGGGCCCGGCCCACCTCCGCGGCGTCGTCGAACCGCTCGCCCACGACCAGCTCCTTGAACTTCCGGGAGCCGATGACGTTCGTGCGCTCGCCGACGAAGAGCGGGCGATTGTCGTCGGCGGGGGTGACGGCCTCCACGCCGCTCACCGCCGGCCCCTGCGCGGCGGGCGGCACGCGCGGCCTGCGGTCACGCGCGAGCGCCGCGATCGCCGCGATGTGGGCCGGCGTCGTCCCGCAGCAGCCGCCGACGATGTTCACCCAGCCCTCGTCGAGGAAGCGGCGCAGCTTGAAGGCGAGGCTGGCCGGCGTCTCGCCGTACTGGCCGCGCTCGTCGGGCAGGCCGGCGTTCGGATAGACGCTGGTGAAGGCCGTCGCCAGCGCCGAGAGCGAGCGCAGGTGGTCGGTCATGAACTCCGGGCCGGTGGAGCAGTTGAGGCCGAGCGAGAACGGCTGCAGGTGCTCGAGCGAGACGGTGAGGGCGTCGACGCCCTGGCCGGCCAGCATGGTGCCCGTCGGCTCGATCGTGGCGCTGATCATCAGAGGCAAGCTCACGCCCGCCTCCTGCATCGCCTCACGTACGCCGAGGGCGGCCGCCTTGACGTTGAGCGTGTCCTGGCAGGTCTCCAGGAGCAGCGCGTCGGCCCCGCCCGCGATGAGGCCGGCCGCCTGCACGCGGTAGCCGGTCCGCACGTCGTCGAAGGTGACGTTGCGGGTGACCGTGATGGTCCGAGTGGACGGGCCCATGGCCCCGATCACGAACGCGTCGCCGGCGCCCTCGCGGGCCAGGCGAGCCGCGACCTGGCAGATCTCGAAGGCCCGGTCGGCCAGGCCGTACTCCCCGAGCACGTAGGGGGCGCAGCCGAACGTGTTGGTGGAGATGCAGTCGGCGCCGGCCTCGCGGTAGGCGCGGTGCACGCCGCGCACGACGTCGGGGCGGGTGAGGTTCAGGTGCTCGTTGCAGCCCTCCAGCGCGGGCCCGCCGAAGTCGTCGGCGGTCAAGCTGGCGGCCTGGAGCATCGTGCCCATGGCACCGTCGAGCACGAGGATCCGCTCGCCGAGCGCCGCTCGCAGACGGGTCATGCAATGTATAGTAGCGCATGACCATGACCCCCCCGTCCCTCTCGCTCGACGGTGTCCGCGTGCTCGACCTCTCCCGGGTGCTGGCCGGCCCCTTCTGCGGCATGCTCCTGTCCGACCTCGGCGCCGACGTCGTCAAGATCGAGGACACCGGCGCGGGCGACGAGTCGCGCACGTGGCCGCCCCACAAGGACGGCGAGTCCGCCGCCTTCCTCGTCATCAACCGCAACAAGCGCGACATGACGCTGGACCTCAAGGCACCGGAGGGCGTCGAGGTGCTCAAGCGCATGGTCGCCACGGCCGACGTGCTCATCGAGAACTTCCGGACGGGGACGATGGAGTCGTTCGGGCTCGGCTACGACACCCTGTCGGCCATCAACCCCCGGCTCGTGTACGCCTCGGTGTCGGCCTTCGGGCGCACCGGGCCCCGCAAGGACGCCGCCGGCTACGAGGCGCTGATGCAGGCCTTCAGCGGCATCATGTCGATCACCGGTGAGCCCGACGGCGCCCCGCTCCGCTGCGGCGTGTCGTTCCTCGACCTCACGACCGGGATCTTCACCGCGTTCGGCATCGTCAACGCGCTGCTGCACCGCGAGCGCACCGGACTCGGACAGCGGGTCGACGGGTCGCTCCTCGAGACCGCGGTCACCCTGCTGAATTACCACGCCGAGGGGTACCTGCTCACCGGCGCCCAGCCCAAGCCGCTCGGCTCCTCGCATCCGTCGCTGTCGCCGTACCGCACCTTCAAGTGCCGCGACGGCCAGTGGGTCTTCATCGCCGGCGCCAACGACCGATTCTGGCAGCGCCTGGCGCCCGCGCTGGGGCTGCCGGACATGGCCACCGATCCGCGCTTCGCGAAGAACATCGACCGCGTGAAGAACCGGCGCGATCTGGAGGCGGCGCTGGAGGACGCGATCGGCGCGCAGGATCGCGAGGCGCTGCTGAAGGTGCTCGACGACGCGGGCGTGCCGGCCACGCCGGTGAACACCGTCCAGCAGGTGATGGAGGACGCGCAGACCGCCGCCCGCTCGATGATCGAGCGTGTCGTGCACCCGCGCCTCGGCGAGATCCCGGTCGTCGGCACCCCGATCAAGTTCTCGCGCATGAAGGCCGGCGTGCGCCGCGCGGCGCCCCAGCAGGGGCAGCACACCGACGAGATCCTCGCCGAGTACGCATACACGGCCGCCGAGATCGCCGCCCTGCGGACGAAGAAAGTGGTCGTGTAGCCGCCCAGCCGGCCGCGACGCGCTGATGGGACTGCCACGTCCGATGCTGCTCGCGGCCGTGGCGACGAGCGTGGTGCTCCTCACGTCTCCCGCCGCGGCCCAGCTCTACCGCTGGACCGACGACGCGGGGACCGTCCACTACACGACTGATCTCGCGACCGTCCCACCCGCCTACCGCGACCGCGCGCGCGACATCGGCGCGCCCACGCCCGGCCCCGTGCAGGCGGCGCCACCGCCGGCGACGCCGGGCGTGGTCATCCCGTACACGGGAGGGCCGCTGGTCGTCGACGCGCGACTCAACGGCGTCCCGCTGCGGCTCGTGCTCGATACCGGTGCCGATCGCACGCTCATCTCGCCGGCGGCGATGGCGCGCGCCGGGTTCGATCCCGCCACCGGCACCCCGGTCCACATCCGCGGCGTGACGGGCGACGCCGTCGTGCCGCTCGTGCCGGTGCCGGTCCTCGACGTCGCGGGCACGCGCGTGGGACCCGTCGCGGTCGTCGTGCACGCGCTGCCGGGGCAGAGCGCCGACGGCCTGCTCGGGCGCGACGTGCTGGACGCTTTCACCGTCACCGTCGACGCCGCCTCGCAGCGCGCCACGCTCGTTCCGCGCTGAGCGGCGGCGACCACGCTCGCGCGCATCGCGGGCCGTGGCTGACCAACCTGAGCAGTTTCTTGCCCACACGCCTCGAGATGGTCGTCTCCGAACACAACCGGATATGGGTGTTCTTGCACGGCACCGATGTTGCTGATTCATCTCCCGCGGCCCGGGGGTGTCGCCCCGGGTGATGTCAGGGGGAGGATCGACATGCAGACGACGGAGGCGCCCATCTGGGCGCTGATCCTGGCCGGCGGAGATGGCACGCGACTTCGCAGTCTCACGCGGCGACTCACCGGCGATCCACGGCCCAAGCAGTTCTGCCCGTTGCTGGACGGCGAGACGCTCCTGGACCGCACCCGGCGGCGCGTCGACCTGCTCACGCGCGGCGACCGTCAGGTCGTGGTCGTCACCCGGCCCCACGAGCCCTACTACCGGTCGCTCGTGACCGACCTGGCGCCGGGGCGTCTCGTCGTCCAGCCCAGTAACCGGGGCACGGCGCCCGGGGTCATCTACCCGCTGCTGCGCATCGCGGAGCTGGCCGGCGACGTGCCGGTCGCGGTGTTCCCCTCCGATCACTTCGTGGACGACGACGCGGCGTTCGTGAGCGTCGTCCGCGGCGCGCTGGAGTTCACGCGCGTCCGGCCCGAACTGGTGACGCTGCTCGGCGTCGAGGCCGCCGAGCCGGAGACCGAGTACGGCTGGATCGAGCCTGAGGGACAGCCGCTCGTGCCCGACGGCGTGCCGGTGTTCCCGATCCGTCGCTTCTGGGAGAAGCCCTCGCCCGCGGTCGCCGATGATCTGTTCGCGCGCGGCTGTCTCTGGAACAGCTTCGTCATGGTCGGGCGCGTCAGCGCGTTCGTCGACCTGATCGCCACCGGGCTTCCCGACCTGGTACGCGCCTTCGCCCCGATCCTCGGGGCGGCCGGCTCGCCGCGCGAGGCAGCGGTCACCGAGCGCGTCTACGCGACGCTCCCGGCGCTGAACTTCTCCGAGCGCGTGCTCGAGCCGGCGGCCGCGCGGCTCGGGGTCACGCCGGTCAAGAGCGTCGAGTGGAGCGACTGGGGCAACGTCGAGCGCGTGTTCGCCACCATCCGGCGGACGGGCTGGCGTCCCCGATGGCTCGACGCGCTGTCGGATGGCGACTTCGTCCCGTTGCCCTCGCCCCAGCGCGCTTAGTTGGGATGGGGGGCCTCGAACGGGCCCCCCAAGCCCCCCACGCTCCGCGCCCCGGCGGAGCCGTGACGCTCCGCGACTGGTGTAGTCGCGTACGGGGCCTCGAACGGGCCCCCCAAGCCCCCCACGCTCGCGCCCCGGCGGAGCCGTGACGCTCCGCGACTGGATGTAGTCGCGTACGGGGCCTCGAACGGGCCCCCCAAGCCCCCCTGGACGGCTCGGGACGCCCCGGCGGAGCCGTGACGCTCCGCGACTGGTGTAGTCGCGTACCGGGCCCCGAACGGGGCCCCCAAGCCCCTCACGCTCCGCGCCCCGGCGGAGCCGTGACGCTCCGCGACTGGTGTAGTCGCGTACGGGGCCTCGAACGGGCCCCCCAAGCCCCCCTGGACGGCTCGGGACGCCCCGGCGGAGCCGTGGCGCCCCTCGATATCCCGACACCGCGTCGTACCCCCACCGGGTGCGGCGATTTGATTATCGGCGCCGCTGCCGTTACCGTGGGGGGCCGTGGAGTCGTTCAAGGAGAAGGTCGCGGTCGTCACGGGGGGCGGCAGCGGGATCGGACGCGCGCTCGCGCTGGGCCTCGCCCGCGAGGGGGCGCGCGTCGTGCTCGCCGACCTGGACGAGGCGGCGATGGACGGCGTGGCCCGTGAGGCGCGGGGCCACGGCGTCGACGTCCTGGCGGTGCGGACCGACGTGACCGATCTCGTCCAGGTCCAGGCGCTGGCCGACCGCGCCTGGACGGCGTTCGGCGCGGTGCACGTGCTCTGCAACAACGCCGGGGTCGCCGCCTGGGGCGGTCTCGAGAAGGCCACCCACCGGGACTGGCAGTGGGTGCTCGGCGTCAACCTCTGGGGCGTGATCCACGGCGTCGAGGCCTTCGTGCCGCGCATGATCGCCGGAGGCCAGCGCGGCCACATCGTCAACACGGCCTCGATGGCGGGACTGATCGCCAGCCAGGGCCTCGGTGTTTACAACACCTCGAAGTACGCTGTGGTCGGCCTCTCGGAGACCCTGGCCAAGGACCTCAAGCCCTACGGGATCGGCGTCTCGGTGCTGTGCCCGATGGGGGTCGAGACGCGGATCCGCGAGTCGGAGCGCAGCCGGCCGTCGGCGCTCCGCAACGAGCCGGGAGCGACCGAGACGCCGGTCGAGCTGATCGGCCCCTCCCTGACACCGGACACCGTGGCGGGCATGGTGCTCGACGCCGTCCGCGCCGGCGAGCTGTACATCATCACGCACGACGAGGGGCTCGAGCCGCTGCGCCGTCGCTTCGAGCGCATGCAGCGGTCGATCCTGGCCCGCCGGAAGGCGTAGCGGCGTCCTGACCCCGCCCGATCCGACCACCGTCCGCTGGGTGCGCGATTCCGACGAGCTCACGCGCGCCGCGCGCGAGCTCGCGACCGCCGCCGAGCTGGCGCTCGACACCGAGGGCGACAGCCTGCACCACTATCCGGAGCGCCTGGCGCTCATCCAGATCGGCGTGCCGGACGGTGACGTGTGGCTCGTCGATCCGCTCGCCCTGAGCGACCTCACCCCGCTCGCACCGCTGTTCGTGTCCGGCCCGACGCTGGTGCTGCACGCCGGCGACAACGACCTCGTGCACCTCAAGCGTCGCTACGGCCTGGCCTTCGCCTCGGTCTTCGACACGGCGATCGCCGGACGCTTCCTGGGGGGCCGGGCGCTCGGGCTCGACGTCCTGCTCGAGACGTACCTCGGCGTCGCCCTGCCGCCCTCGCGCCAGAAGGACGACTGGTCGGAGCGGCCGCTGAGCCCCGCCCAGCTCGCGTACGCGGCGGCCGACGTGCAGCATCTCTTCGCGCTCAAGGCCAAGCTCATCGAGGAGCTGGACAAGATCGGTCGCCTCGCCTGGGTCGAGGAGGAGTGCGCGGCGCTGGCGGCGCAGCCCGCGCCCGAGCGGCCCATCGATCCCGACGCCTGGCTCGGCGTCAAGGGCGCCCGGGATCTGTCAGCGCGGGGCATGGCCGTTCTGCGCGAGCTGTGGGGGCTGCGCGAGCAGCTCGCGCGCGCCGCCGACCGGCCGCCGTTCAAGGTGCTCAACGAGGACACGCTGCTGCGCGTCGCCCAGGCGCTGCCCCGCGATGCGACGACGCTGGGCGCGGTCCAGGGCGTCACCCCGCGCGTGCTCGGACGGTGGGGCGTCGCGATCCTGGACGCCGTCGAGCGTGCGCTCGCGCTGGACGAGGGCGCGTTGCCGGTGCTGCCGCGGCACAAGCGCCCGAGTATCCCCGGCGCGATGAGCCGCCGCATCGACAAGCTCCGCCGCTGGCGCACCGGCGCCACCGAGCAGGTGGGACTCGAGGCCGGCGTCCTTCTGCCGAATCGTCTCATCACGGCCATCGCCGAGGCGGCACCGCGTACGCTGGAGGAGCTGGCGCGCGTCGAGGGGGTGCGTCGGTGGCGGGTGGAGACGCTGGGCGAGGGGATGCTGGCCGCGCTGGCCGCGCCGTGAGAGGAGGACCGCGATGGCCGTGACGGAACCGTGGAGCGCCAACCTCGTCGACGACGACGCCGGGCTGACGCGGGTCCTGCGCGAGTCACGCACGGTGGCCGTGCTGGGCGCCAAGGCTCGCCCGTTCGAGCCCGCGCACTACGTCCCGGCCTATCTCGCCAGCGTCGGCTACCGCGTCCTGCCGGTGAACCCGACGCTGACCGGGACGACGATCCTCGGCGCGCCCGTGCTCCCGACCCTCGCCGACCTGCCGGACCCCGTCGACGTGATCGACGTGTTCCGGCGGCCGGAATATCTGCCCGGTCACGCCAACGAGATCCTGGCGCTCCCGTGGCGTCCCGCCGTCGTGTGGTTCCAGCTCGGCATCCGCAACGACGTCGCCGCCGAGCGCCTGGCGCGCGCGGGGATACGGGTCGTACAGGACCGCTGCATGATGCCCGAACACCGCCGCCTGCTCGGCGGCCGCTGAAAAAGGTCCATCTGCTTCGTTGCCTCCTCGCTCCTCCCTGAGGCGTACGCGACGTACGCCTCAGTCGTCGCTCGTCGGCGCCTCGCATCTGGACCTTTTTGAGCGGCCGCCGGCGGCCCACGCCTCAGTCGGGAACTCGTCGTCGCTTAGGATCTGGCCGGTTTTGACCGGCCGCCGGCGGCCGCGGGCGTCACGTTCGTCTCGCGCCATATCGCCGGGGAGAGCCACACGATGATCTCGGTCGCGTCCGCTGTTCCGCGGTCCTGTACAATGGCGCGCTATGGCTGGTGAGTATGCGTTTGTGATGAAGGATCTGCGGAAGGTCGTTCCGCCGAAGCGGGAGATCTTGCGCGGGATCTACTTGTCGTTCTTTCACGGGGCAAAGATCGGCGTCCTGGGCGCCAACGGCGCCGGGAAGTCGTCGCTGCTGCGGATCATGGCCGGTGTCGACGACGACTTCCTCGGCGAGGCGTTTCCCGCCGACGGGCTGCGGATCGGCTTCCTGCCGCAGGAACCCGGCCTCGATCCCGCCAAGGACGTGCGGGGCAACGTCGAGGAGGGAGTGGCTGAGACCCGGGCGCTGCTCACGCGCTTCGAGGAGGTCAGCGCCAAGCTCGGCGAGCCGCTGGACGACGAGCAGATGGAGAAGCTGCTCGAGGAGCAGGCGCGTCTGCAAGACCAGATCGATGCCGTCAACGCCTGGGACCTCGATCGAGCCGTCGAGCTCGCGATGGACGCGCTCCGTGTCCCGCCGGGCGACGCCGACGTCGACAAGATCTCGGGGGGCGAGCGTCGGCGGGTCGCGCTCTGCCGGCTGCTGCTGTCCAAGCCCGACATGCTCCTGCTGGACGAGCCGACCAACCACCTCGACGCGGAGTCCGTCGCCTGGCTCGAGCGGTTCCTGAAGGAGTACACGGGCACGGTCGTCGCGATCACCCACGACCGCTACTTCCTCGACAACGCCGCCGGCTGGATCCTCGAGCTGGACCGCGGCCACGGCATCCCGTGGGAGGGTAACTACTCGTCCTGGCTCGACCAGAAGCAGCAGCGGCTCGCCCAGGAGGAGAAGGCCGACCAGGCGCGCCAACGCACGCTCGAGCGCGAGCTCGAGTGGGTCCGGATGGCGCCGCGCGCGCGCCAGGCCAAGAGCAAGGCGCGCCTGCAGGCCTACGAGGCGATGGTCGATGCGCCGAACGTCGAGCGCCTGGAGAAGCTCGAGATCGCCATCCCGCCGGGGCCGCGACTGGGCGACCTCGTCGTCGAGGCCGACGCGCTCGTCAAGGGCTACGGCGACCGGGCGCTGATCGACGGCCTCGCCTTCAAGCTGCCGCGCGGCGGGATCGTGGGCGTCATCGGCCCCAACGGCGCCGGCAAGACGACCCTGTTCCGGATGATCGCCGGCCAGGAGAAGCCCGATAGCGGCACCCTCCGGGTGGGCGACACGGTCAAGCTCGCCTACGTCGACCAGAGCCGCACGCTCGACCCCGACAAGACGGTCTGGCAGGAGATCTCCGCCGGCGCCGAGGTACTCGAGGTCGGCGGCCGTAGCCTGCCCTCGCGCGCCTACGTCGCCTCGTTCAACTTCAAGGGGACCGACCAGCAGAAGAAGGTCGGCACGCTCTCGGGCGGCGAGCGCAACCGGCTGCACCTGGCCAAGACGCTCAAGAGCGGGGGCAACGTGCTGCTGCTCGACGAGCCGACCAACGACCTCGACGTCGACACGCTCCGCGCGCTCGAGGACGCGCTGCTGGAGTTCGCCGGCTGCGCCGTCGTGATCAGCCACGACCGCTGGTTCCTCGACCGCATCGCGACGCACATGCTCGCCTTCGAGGACGAGGGTCGGGTGGTCTGGTTCGAGGGCAACTACGCCGACTACGAGGCCGACCGCCGCCGCCGTCTTGGCGCCGAGGCCGACCGCCCCCACCGCCTCCGCTACAAGCGCCTCCCCGGCCGCTGAGCCGGGGCTCAGGCCACCTCGGAGCCCGCGCCTAACGAGGCTCGACGCCGCAGATCAGGACGTTCTCGCCGTCCCGCCGAACGCGTCGCAGACGAACCTCGCGGAAGTGCGGGCGCAGGCGCGCCGCCACGGTGCGCCCGTCGCCGCGGCGGTGGCGGTTGATGACCAAGCGGCCGCCCGGCGCCACCAGCGGCACCAGCCCCTCCGCGAGCGGCAGGCCCTCCTCGGGCGGGGCGGCGTACGCGGCGTCCTCCATCACGAAATCGAAGCGGCGTCCGACCCGCTCGAGCCAGGGCACGATCCGCTCGGCGTCTCCACAGAGGAACTCGAGGCCTCCCAACCGGCGCAGCCCGAAGTAGTCGCAGGCCACGCGGACGATCACCGGGTCGCGCTCGATCACCGTCACCTCGCGCGGCTGGGCGAGTCGGCTCAGCAGGTGGACCTGCGTCCCGCCGCCGAGGCCGACCAGGAGCACGCGCGGTCGCGGGGGCAGCCCACCCATCACCAACGCGTGCCACCAGTACTCCCGCTCCAGCTTCGACCAGTCCTCATCCAGCGGATAGATGGAGAGGATGTCCCCGCTACAGATCAACCGCCGCTCGTTCCGATAGTCGACAACGCGCACCCGCCCCGTCGTCACCGTCGTCGCCTCAAACACAGTCCGCGACTTCCGCCCCTCCGCCCGCCCAAACTCCTCTAAAGCCGTCCTGTCGATCTTCGTCTCAGCGTCCACGCTTGTGTTTCACCTCGCGCTGGTTCGAGCGCGGGCTTTGCCCGCGCAATCCGGGTCTGGGGGGATGCAGGGAGGAGCGCGCCGGAGGCGCGCGACGACCGCCGAAAGGGGGGCGAAGCCCCCCTTCGGGGGCTAGCGTGGCTGCATCCGGATCGCGCCGTCGAGCCGGATCGTCTCGCCGTTGAGCATCACGTTCGTGATGATCTGCAGCGCCAGCGAGGCGTACTCGTCGGGCTGGCCGAGGCGCTTGGGAAACGGCACCTGGTTGGCGAGCGAGACCCGGACCTGGTCGGGCAGGGTGCCGAGCAGCGGGGTCTCGAAGATCCCCGGCGCGATCGTCATGACGCGGATGCCCTGCTCGGCCAGGTCCCTGGCCACCGGCAGGGTGAGCCCCACGATGCCCCCCTTGGAGGCCGAGTAGGCCGCCTGACCGATCTGGCCGTCATACGCGGCCACCGAGGCCGTGTTGATGACGACGCCGCGCTCGCCGTCCGCCGTGGGCGTGTTGCGCGCCATGTGGACCGCGGCCAGGCGGATGCAGTTGAAGGTGCCGATGAGGTTCACCTGGATGACGCGCGTGAAGTCTTCCAGCTTAGCCGGGCCGGCCTTGCCGAACGTCTTCATCGCGGTGCCGATGCCGGCGCAGTTGACGAGTACGTTCAGGCTGCCGCAGGCGGCCACCGCCTGGTCGAGCGCGCTCGCGACTTCGTCGGCGCTCGTGACGTCGGCCGGGGTGAAGACCGCGGTCGGACCAAGTGTCTTGGCGACCTCCGCGCCCGCCGAGGCGGGACGGTCGAGCAGCGCGACGCGCGCACCGGCCGCGACCAGTCGCGTCGCGGTCGCCCGGCCCAGCCCCGACGCCCCACCGGTGACGACCGCGTTGACCGAGCTCAACTCCATGGGGGTTCCTCCTGACCGGCGCATTCTAGCCGATGGAAAAACGTTTGCCCATTCAGGCGTCGAGGCAATGAGCGCCGAATACACACAGATACGTTATGCTGTGGCGCGACCGGCATGCGAACGGCCTACGTTCCCACGCATCGACGACGGATCCTCTGCGTGTATCCCCGCTACGCCCGCTCCTTTGGGACCTTTCAGCACGCGTACGGATTCTTCGGTGGTCGCGTGCGGGCCTTCATGCCGCCCCAGGGGCTGCTCGTGGTGGCGGCGTACCTGCCGGAGTCGTGGGCGGTGCGCTTCGTCGACGAGAACTCCCGGCCAGCGACCGCGGCCGACTTCGAGTGGGCCGACGCCGTGTTCGTGTCCGGCATGCACATCCAGCGGGCGCAGATCCACGACATCATCGCGCGCGCCCACGCCCACGACCGGCCCATCGCCGTCGGCGGCCCGTCGGTGTCGGGGTGCCCCGAGTACTATCCCGACGCCGACATCCTGCACGTGGGCGAGCTCGGCGACGCCACGGATCAGCTCATCCAGCACCTCGACCTCATGCCCGGCCGGCCGCCGCACCAGGTCCGCTTCGAGACCAAGGACCGCCTGCCGCTGGCCGAGTTCCCGACGCCCGCGTACGAGCTGATCGCGATCGGCGAGTATTTCATCGCCAACATGCAGTTCTCGAGCGGGTGCCCGTACTCGTGCGAGTTCTGCGACATCCCCGCGCTCTACGGCCGCAACCCCCGTCTGAAGACGCCCGCCCAGGTGCTGCGCGAGCTCGATCTGATCGCGGCGGCGGGGGCGACGAGCGTCTACTTCGTCGACGACAACTTCATCGGCAACCAGAAGGCGGCGCTGGAGCTGCTTCCCCACCTGGTGGACTGGCAGGTCCGCAACCGGTACCCGCTCCGTTTCGCCTGCGAGGCCACGCTGAACATCGCCAAGAACGAGCGGGTGCTGGAGCTGATGCGCGAGGCGGGGTTCATCACGGTCTTCTGCGGCATCGAGACTCCCGAGCCCGACGCCCTCCACGCGATCTCCAAGGACCAGAACCTCCGGATGCCGATCCTGGACTCGGTGGGACGGATCAACAGCTACGGGATGGAGGTCGTCTCGGGCATCATCCTCGGGCTCGACACCGACGGGCCCGACACCGCCGACCGGATCATCGAGTTCATCCGGAGCTCCCACATCCCGGTGCTGACCATCAACATCCTCTACGCGCTCCCCAAGACCCCGTTGTGGCGACGGCTGGAGGCGGAGGGGCGGTTGCTGAGCGGCGAGGGGCGCGACTCCAACGTGGACTTCAAGCTGCCGTACGAGACGGTGCGCGACATGTGGCGCCGGTGCATCACGGCCGCGTATACGCCCGAGGCGGTGTACGCGCGGTTCGCCCACAACATCGCCCACACCTTCTCGCGCCGGAAGAAGTACCCGGTGAACCCACAGCGCACGTCATGGGCGAACGTCCGGATGGGCCTCGGCATCCTCGCCCGGCTGGTGTGGCGCATCGGCGTGCGCAGCGACTACCGCCGCACGTTCTGGCGACTGGCGTGGCCGACCCTGAAGGCGGGGGACATCGAACCCCTGATTCACACCGCGGTGGTGAGCCACCACCTCATCGAGTTCACTCGCGACGCCCTGGCGGGCCTGGGCGAGTCGTCGTTCTACGCCCCGACGACCGCGGTGCCAACCGCCCCCCACGCCTGACCGCCTCGCCCGGCCGAGGCGACCCGTGGCGCTGCCCTGGGCCTGCTAGGCGGCCTCGGCGGTGTGAGCCCAGAAGTCGTCGTCGCGGTCGTGCTGAGGCAACCGCGGTGGAACTTTCTTCCGATGGAAGAAGTCGCACATGATGCGATTGGCTACGGCCCAGTCATCGCCGTACACGCAGTGATGATGCGGGCACAGCGCGGCTTCCCCGGAGAGTTGTAGACCGCACGAAGCGCAGAGGCTCATGCCGGGGGGATAAGCGAGAGCCGTGCCAGGCGACTCGGGCTTACCCGGGCGGATGGACAGATCGCGCTTGGTTGGCGTGGGCTGTTGCCGTAGAGTGCGTGAGGCGTTTTGCTGACCGTGTCTCAAGAGGAGCTTTGCGCATGCGGCTATGGCTCTGGGTCGCGTTTTTCCTCGTCGTCAACCTGATGGGCGTGGAGGTTTTTCGGGCGGCCGTCACCTTGCCGTGGGAAGAGGCGCTCCTGCCGGGGCTCCTCACACCCCCGCTGGTCGGCCTGGCCGCCCTCAGCGCGACTCGCATCATGAACGCCTGGCAAGGCCCCAAAGAGTAGTCAAAAGTAGCTTCTACAATCCCACCCCGTGGCACCGGGTGTGCAGCGGGACTCCTTTCGTATGGCTGCGCGACGTCCGCGTTGACCCGTGAAAGGAGTGCCGCGATGATGGACATTCTCCTTTGGATCGTTTTCGGCCTGGTCGTAGGACTCGTCGCCAGGCTCATCATGCCAGGGCCCGATCCCGGTGGGATGATTCTCACGATCGTGCTCGGCATCATCGGCGCCATGCTCGGCGGGTGGCTGGGCCGGGTGATGGGGCTCTACCGCGAGGGTGAGGCGGCCGGATTCATCATGGCCGTCGTCGGAGCCATCATCCTGCTGGCGCTCTATCGGCTCGTCATGCCGGGCCGGAGCCGTCTGTAGCCGTCGCGCCGCCGCTTGACGCACGGAGGGGGCGCGCCGCCCCCTCCGTGCCCACTCAGAGGAGATCGCGGATCGGCAGCGCCAGGACCTCCAGGAGGCGGGCGCCGATCCCGCGGTCCTTCCACGCCTCGTAGGAGACCCGACGCGACATCGCGACGTCCTCGATGAAGATCCGCTCGAGCTGCTGGGCGACGCCGCGGTCGTAGAAGTACAGGTTCAGCTCCTCGTTGAACGAGAACGAGAGGTTGTCGAGGTTGGTGCTGCCGATCGTCGCCCAGACGCCGTCGATGACCATCGTCTTCGCGTGCAGCAGGGCGGGCGTGTACTCGTAGATCTCCACGCCGGCCTGGAGGAGGTCGCCGAACTGGGCGCGGCTGGCCTGTCGCACGATGTTGTGATCGATCACCGCCGGCACCAGTACCGCCACGCGCACGCCGCGCCGCACGGTGCGGATCACCGCGTCCCGCATGCGCACGTCGAGGACGAAGTAGGGGTTGGTGACGAGCACCGACTTCTGCGCGCTGGAGAGCGCCAGCAGCAGCGTGGTGTACATCGCCGCGCTCCCCCCGGCCGGCGAGCTGCGGGCCACCTGCGCGTGCACGCGACCGCGCGGCTCGATGGGGCGCGGGAAGTACGCCTCGCCGCCGAGCACCATGCCGGTGGCCTCCAGCCAGTTCTCGACGAAGGCTCCCTGCAGATATTCGACGACGGGCCCCTCCACGCGGACGTCCGTGTCGCGCCAGTGGTGCTCGGTGCGTCCGTTGCCCATCCACTTGCGGCTGACGCCGGCGCCGCCCGTGAACCCCACGCGACCGTCGACCACGAGGATGCGGCGGTGGTTGCGTTTGTAGTAGCGGCGGAAGACGTACTGACTGAGCGGCCGGAACCACACGACGTGGCAACCCGAGACCCGCATGAGCTCGAGGTACTCGCCGGGGATCGCCAGCGAGCCGAACGCGTCGAGGAGGACGTTGACGCCGACGCCGGCCCGGCAGCGCTCGGCGAGCGCCTCGGCGATGTCGCGGGCGACGGGGCCGTCCTCGTAGTAGTACTGCGCGTAGGTGATCGTGCGCTGGGCCGCGCGGATGCTCGCCAGGACCGCCGGGAAGATGTGCTCGCCGTTCAGCAGGATCTCGACGGTGTTGCCGCCGACGATGGGAGCGCCCGCGTACGCCTCCAGGGTGGGGAAGAACGAGGGCTCGCCCAGCGTCAGCGACGGCAGCGCCACGTGCGGTTGCACGCGGGCGCACCCGCCCGCCACCGCCAGGCACAGGACTGTGACCACGGCTGCGAGGTAGCGGGGCCACCGGATCCCGCGGGCTCGGTGGCGCATCGTTTGCTCGACTCTCACGCCCAGGTTACCTCCATGCTCCAGATCGCCCGGGTCGCCGGCATTCCGGTCAGGGTCGACGCCAGCTGGCTCCTGGTCTTCGGTCTCATCTCGTGGAGCCTCGCCTCCGGGTATTTCCCCCACGTCCTGCCCGACCTCACGCCCGGGCGGGCGTGGCTGCACGCGGTGTCGGCGGCCCTGCTGCTGTTCGTGTCGGTGTTCCTGCACGAGCTGTCGCACGCGCTGGTCGCGCGCCACCACGGTGTGCGCGTGGCCGGCATCCGCCTGCACGTGTTCGGCGGAGTGTCCGAGCTGGAGTCGGAGCCGCCCACGCCGCGCGCGGAGTTCCTGATCGCCGCCGTCGGACCCCTCACGAGCTTCGTGATCGCGGCCATCTGCTACGGCCTCGGTCGCGCGCTCGGCGGGATGCCGTGGGCGGCCGCGCTCACCGGATACCTGACCGCCGTCAACGTGATCATCGGCCTCTTCAACCTCGTGCCCGGGTTCCCACTCGACGGCGGCCGGCTGCTACGCGCGATGCTCTGGTGGTGGTCCGGACGCGTCGGGTGGGCGACCATGTGGGCCGCGCGCGCCGGCTCGCTCTTCGCCTTCGCACTGATCGCGCTGGGCCTCGTGCGCGCGATCGGCGGCGAGGTCGTGGGCGGGCTCTGGTTCATCCTCATCGGGCTCTTCCTGCACAAGGCCGCCCGCGCGAGCGACGACATGCTCCGTACCCACCACCGCCTCGAGACGCTCCGCGTCGCCGACGTCATGACCCCGCACGCGCTCGGGTTCGACGCGCTGCCGGTCGCGCTCGGTCCCGACGACGTCGTCGCGCCGCAGTCGTCGGCGTGGTCGGCGTTCCTCAAGACCGGACGCAACCGGGCCGGCCGCGTCGTGGTCGTCGACCACGGTCGGCTCGTCGGCAGCCTCAGCCATCGCGACCTCCAGCAGGCGGCCGCGCTCGAGCGCCTCCGCGCCGACCCGGGGCGTCGCGCGGCGTGAGGGCGGCGCTCCTCGTCCTGGCGCTGGCCTCGGTGCTGCTCGGCGGCGCCGCAGCGGCCACGCTCGGCGTCGAGCATCGGCTGGCCGCGCTCGCGCCCGGCGGCGTCGAGATCGCCACGCTCCACTACAACCCCTTCAGCGGGCGGCTCGCGCTCACCGGCGTCCGCGCGCGCGACGCGGCTGGACGTGAGCTCCTGCGCGTCGAGCGCGTGGCCGCGGTCGTCAATCCGCTCCGGCTGCTCGTCCAGCCACTCACGCTGAGCCGCGTCGCCCTCGTCGCGCCCCGGCTCACGCTGCCGGCCGGACCCGGGCTCGATCTCGCCGGGCTGGCCGCCGGCCTCGGCTCGGCGCCGGCCGCCGCCACGAGCCTGCCCGTCCGCATCGAGGACTTCGCCGTCGCGGACGGGAGCCTCGTCGTCGAGGGCGCCGGCGCGGGCGGCGCACCGCTGGTGGTGCGTAACCTCGACGTGCGCCTGAGCCGCCTCACGACCGCGACGATCGACCGCCCCGACGTGGCGTTCGCGGTCGAGATGGCCGTGTACGGCGCCAACATCTACCTGACCGGCCAGCCCCGCGGCGCCGGTTACGCCGTACACGTGCGGACCCGCGGCCTGGACGTCGCCGCGCTCGCGCAGGACGTCCGCGGGGGCGCCCTCGCGGGGTGGCAGCGCGGCCGTGCGGAGATCGACACCGAGCTGAGGCTCGTCGGGGGCCGGCTGATCGCCTCCGGCGCCGTGCGGGCGACGGACGTCGAGCTCGCGCCGCGCCGCTCCGGCGGGCCGCGCCTGCGCGCGGCCACGCTCGGCCTCGTGCTCGACAACGTCGACCTCGCCTCCGTGACGGGACGCATCACGCGGCTCGACCTCGGCGCGCCGGTGCTGTCGCTGCCGGCCGCGACCGCCGCGGCGACGCTCGCCGCGCTCGTGGCCCCGCTGCGCGAGTGGCCCGACCTGCTGGTCCGCCGCGTGGCCGTCACCGACGGCACGCTGGTCCTCGAGGGCCCCGGCGGCGCGCGGCTCGAGCGGCTGCAGATCGCCGCCCACGCGCCCGAGCGTCGCGGCGACGGCGCCTGGCTCGTCACCACGCGGGCCGCCCTCGGCGCGGACGCCGAGGTGATGCTCGACGGCGTCCTCACCCGCGATCTCCGCGGACTCGACGCGGTCGCCCGCGTGCAGCGCGTCGCGGTGGCGGCCGGGCGCGCGCTCACCGGCGCGCCGGCGGGGTGGGACGCGCGCGTGTCGTTCGACGGGCGGCTGCGCGTGGCCGCACAGGACGGCGATCTCGCCGTCACGCTGGCCGGCCAGGCCGTGCTCGCCGACGTCGCGGGCGCGGGCCGTGATGGGTTCCGCGCCGAGCGGATCGCGTTCGGCATCCGGCAGCTGCAGTGGCCCGGCGCCGACGGCGTCGTCGACACGGTCGTGATGACGCGTCCGGCGTTCGCCCTGCCGGCCGCGACGCCGTGGCCGAGGCTGCTGGTGACGGGTGGGGTCAGCATCGTCGACGGTGTGCTGCGCCCGGCCGCCGCCGGGCGCGCCCTGCGCGATCTCGAGGTGAGCCTGGCTCCGACCGGCGTGGCCGGCGGCGCTCATCTGCGGCTGTCGGCCTCGACCGAGGTCGGGGATCGCCTGGGCGTCGATCGGATCGTGCTCTACGATCCGCCCACGGCGGGCGGGCTGCCGCTCGGGCTCCTGCTCGGCGCGCTCGAGGACGCCAGCCGCACGACGCCCGACGCCGCCGTGCCGTCGACGCTGCCGGCGGGCGCGCTCTCGCCCTGACGGCGCCGGACGCGCCGAGGCCGGGAGACGATCTCCCGGCCTGGGCGACGTCACGGCGGCCGCGACGGCTACTTCTTCGTGCCGCTCGTGGTCCCGGATCCCGTGCTCCCGGTGGCGCCGGTCGTTCCGGACGGGGACGCCGACGGAGTCGTGGTGCCGCTCGGCGCGGAGGCGCCCTTGGCCTCCACCCCCAGCTTGGCCATCGTCTCGGCGTCGAGCCGGCCGCTGGCCTTCAGCCCTTCCTTGCTCTGGAACTCGCGCAGCGCGGACTGGGTCTTGGGTCCCATCTTCCCGTCGATCGCGCCCGGATCGTGGCCCTTGTCCTTGAGCGCCTGCTGCACGGCCTTGACGCGCTGGGCGCCGCCCGACGTGCGGCCGGAGCCCTTCATCGTCGAATCGGACTTCATCGAGTCCGACTTCATCGTGTCGGACTTACCCGCGGCGCCGGCGCCCTCCTTGGCCTTGGGCTCGCTCGGCGTGGTGGTCTGGGCGAACGCCGTCCCGGCCAGCATCGCGCCGGCCACGACCAGCGTCGTCGCGCTCCTCCATGACTTCATCGAAGCGCCTCCTTCGGCTGGTGAGAGAAGGTCGATCGCGCGTGGAACTGCCCCCCGGAGGGAGCAATCCATGTGCCGGTGTTTCAGCCGGCCTGGCGGCGATCGAACATCCCTTTGTGCGGCTCCGCCTCCGGCGGCATGGCCTCGGGGCGGGCGAGGCGGGGCAGCGTCACCGGGCGACCATCGCGGGCCGAGCGATAAATCGCCTCGACCAGACGGACGTCCTGCAGCCCCTCGATGCCCGAAGGCTCGGCGGCCCGGTCCTGCAGGATGCAGTTCGAGAAGTACGAGAGCTCGGCCGCGAACTGGTCGGTGGGCTCGAACGAGAGCGTCTCGCGGTGGCCGCGGCGCTCGAGCGTGAGCGTGACGGGGACGTCGTGGCGGTTGGCGTTGTCGAGCTCGATCCGGCCCTCCTCGCCGAAGATCCGCAGCGCCGCGATCGGCTCCTCGCCGAAGCTCGTGTGGAGGTGCGCGAGCCGCTCGTCGGGGAAGCGGATGAGCGCCACCGTGCCCTCGTCGACGTCGCCCCCGTAGCGGCGGCTCGTGCGCGCCGTCATCGCCATCACCTGGGCGGGTTCGGAGCCGAACAGCGCGCGCGCGGCGTTGAGGCACGTCGCGCCGAGGTCGTACATGCTGCCGCCACCGAGGCGCCGCTGCAGCCGCGGATCGTCGGCGTCCTCGATGCGTGAGGTGAAGTCGGCGCTGATCGTCTTCGCGGCCCCGATGGCGCCGCTGCGCACGAGCTCGAGCGCCTTGGCGTGCGCGGGGTGGAACTGCAGGCGGTAGGCGATCATCAGCTTCACGCGGTTGGTCTGCGCGGTGCGGATCATGCGCCGGCACTCGTCGGCCATGACGGCCATGGGCCGCTCGCACAGCACGTGCACCCCGGCCCGGGCGGCCTCGACCGCGTAGTCGCAGTGCAGCGAGTTCGGGAGCGTGAGATAGACGGCGTTGACGTCCTCGCGCTGCAGACACTGGCGGAACTCGTCGGTGTGATAGGCGGAGGCGCGGAACTGCTGCGCGAGGGCCTGGGCCTGTGGGCGGTTGCCGGCGACGAGCGCGACCAGCCGGGAGTTCTCGCCGGCGCGGGCGAAAGCGGGAAGCACGCCGTGCTCCGTAAGTTCGCCGAGGCCCACGACCGCGTACCCGATCTGCTTCGCCATCGTCTGTCCTTCGCAGCGTTTTTTGCAATCGGAGTGCAAGCACGAGGCCACGAAATGGCCCCCGAAAACCGCCGAGGAATGGTCCGGTCGACACCGGCGAGACGGCCTGCATCTTGGGGGTTCGAGTTGCTGGACCACGATATCTGGGCCTTGTCATGGGCTCAACATGTGAATAGTGTGAGGCCATGCTCATCGATCGGCTCCTCCGCCAGGGGGCGATCACGGAGCTCGTGGGACCGTTGTCGTCGGGGCGCACGAGTGTCCTCACGCTCTGCCTGCGCGCGGCGACGCGACGCGGAGCGTGCGCCGCACTCGTCGACGTCGATCACACCTTCGATCCGGGCTCCGCCGCTGCGGCCGGCGTCGACTTGCGCCGCGTGTTGTGGGTGCGCGGAGAGGGACGACGCCACGATGCGCTCAAGGCGGTCGACCTCCTCGCGCGGTGTCCGGGCTTCGCGCTGGTCGCGCTCGACGTGGGCGAGTCGGCGCCCCGCTTGCCGCTCGATGCCGCGTTCCGTCTGCGGCAGGCGGCGCGTCGCTCGGGTGTGGCCCTCCTGGTGCTCGGGGCTCGCCGCGTCGTCGGCGGTGCCGCCGCGCTGTCGGTGCGGACGCGCCACGACCGTCTGGCCTGGGTCGGGTCGGGCCCGGTGCCCCACCGGTTGGCGGGAATGCGTACCGGCCTGCACGTTGTCCGCAAGCAAGGTGCGCCCTGGTCGGGGAAGGCCGAACGACTGTGGTGGACGGCCTGAGCCGCCTGGCGTGCGTCCGCGTCGAGTGCTTTGCGGCGGCCGCCGTGGAGCGCTGCGAGCCCGGCCTGCGCGAACAACCGCTGGCGGTGGTCACGGGGGCCCCGCCGGTCACCCGGGTGGTCGAGGCCAACGCCGGGGCGCGGGCAGCAGGCGTGCGGCCGGGCCTCGCGGAGGCCGAGGCGCTCGTGCGCTGTCCCACGCTCGTGCGTCGACCGGCCTCTCCGGAGGCCGAGACCGCGGCCCGTCACGCGCTGCTCGAGGCGTGCCTGGCGGTGTCGCCGCGGCTCGAGGACGCCGCGCCCGGTCTCGTGCACGCGGATCTCGCGGGACTCGAGCGGCTGTTCGGCGACGACACCGAGATCGGTCGCCGCTTCCGCCGCCACGCACGCGCGGTGGGGCTCGAGGCGCGGGTGGGAATCGCGGGCACCCGTGCGGCGGCCGGGGTGGCCGCGCGTGTCGGTCCTCCGGTGCACGTGCTGGCGCCCGGGGGCGAGCGCGCGGCCCTGGCGACCGTGGCGCTGGGCGCCCTCGAATGGCGGGCGGAGCTGGCCGCGACGTTCGCGCGGTGGGGCCTGGCGACGCTGGGGGATCTCGGCGCGCTGCCGCGCCACGGCGTCGGGGCGCGACTGGGCCCGGCGGGGCTGGCCGCGCACGACCTCGCCGTCGGCGTCGATCGGACGCCGTTCCGAGTGTGGACGCCGCCGCCGTTCTGGGAGGAGGCGCAGGGACTCGACTGGGAGATCGACACGGTCCCCGCGCTCGTCCCGGTGCTGGAGCGCGTGCTCGCCCGGCTGTGCGCGCGGCTGGCGGTGGCGCATCTGCTCATCGAGGTGCTCGAGGTCCGATTCGCGCTCGTCTCCGGCGGTCACCACGCGCGCTCGGTCGCGCTCGCCGCGCCGCTCGGCGAGGCCGGTCCCATCGTGGCTCTGCTCGCGCTGGAGATCGAGGCGTCTCCGCCGCCGGCGGCGGTCACAGGCGTCGCCGTCAGCGCTCGAGTCGTGCCTCGACAGGCGGTCCCCGGCGGACTCTGGCGGCCACCGGTGCCGGCTCCACGGGATCTCGCCACCGTCCTCACCCGCTTGACGCTGCTGGTCGGCGGGGCCAACGTCGGCACCCCGGTCCTCGTCGACTCGCACCGTCCCGACGACTACACGCTGGCGCCGTTCGACGGCCACGCCGCGGAGGACGACGCGCCGTCCGCCGAGCGCGGCGGCGAGACGACGGCGAGCGCGGTCGCCGGCCCGCTGGCGCTCCGACGCCTGCGCCCGCCACGTCCGGTGCAGGTGGACACGCACGACGGGCGTCCCGCGCGCGTCCGTGACGCGTCCGGTCTCGACGCCGTCATCGAGACCGCCGCCGGTCCCTGGCGCCTCTCCGGCCGCTGGTGGGACACCCCCGCCTGGGCTCACGACGAATGGGACATCGCCCTCCCCGACCACACCGTCTGGCGCCTCTCCCACGACCGCCTGAACAATCAATGGCTCCTCACCGCGCTGTATGACTGATGCACGCCGCTGAGATGACGGCTGCACTCGACGGAACGGGAGTGGTCAGTGTTCTCCCGCCACGCTCAGCGGTTGGTGCGGAGGCGGGTGACGCCGGGGCTGGCCGTGGTGGGCGCGGGCGCGCCATCATGGCGAGCCGTCGTCGCCGTTCGAGCGGAGGGCACGGCGAGCCAGCCGAAAACTCCCGCGTGGGTTCCCGAGGGACGCCACGGCTTCGCCGGGGCGTCTCGAGCGACCGGGGGGCCTGGGGGCCATTTCGGGGCCCCCAGTTCAGTGGACGGATGGGGGGTCGAGCGAGCCGTGCCCGGAGCGAGTTACGGCGACAGGCGAGCCATGCAGGCGCGCCCGCGCCCACCACGGCCGGCCCCGGCGTCACCCTCCTCCACACCCACCGCGGAGCATGACGTGTTCGTCGAGCTGCATGCCCAGTCCGCGTTCACGTTCCTGGAAGGTGCCGAGCAACCGGAGACGCTGGCGGCCGAGGCCGCGCGGCTCGGCATGCCGGCCATCGCGCTCGTCGATCGCGACGGCGTGTACGGCGCCCCCCGCTTCCACCGTGCCGCCGAAAACGCCGGGATCCGCGCGCTGATTGGCAGCGAGCTCACGCTCGCGGACGGCTCACGCCTGCCCGTGCTCGTCGAGGATCGTGACGGCTACCGCAATCTCTGCCGGCTCATCACCCGGCTGAAGCTCGGCGCGCCGAAGGGAGCCGGCCGGATCGCGCTCGACGACGTCGAGCCCTACGCCGAGGGGCTGGTGTGTCTCACCGGCGGCCGCCACGGCCCGGTGGCCGGCGCCGTCGCGCGCGGGGATCGGGAGACCGCGCGACGCCTCCTCGATCGGCTGGCCGGGATCTTCGGCCGCGACAACTGCTTCGTCGAGGTGCAGCGCCACCTCGACCGTGCGCAGGAGCGCGACCTCGAGCGCCTGGTGACCCTGGCCTGCGACTCGCGGCTGCCGCTGCTGGCAACCAACCAGCCCCTCCACGCCCGGCCCGGCGGGCGCGCGGTGACCGACGTCTTCACGTGCATCCGCGAGAAGACCGATCTCGATCACGCCGGCCGTCGACTCACCGCCAACGGCGAGCGCGACCTCAAGGGCGGGCTCGAGATGGCCCGGCGGTTTCGCGACCTGCCGCAGGCGCTCGCCGCCAGCGGCGAGCTGGCGCTGCGCCTGGCCTTCACGCTCAAGAACCTGGACTACCGCTTTCCCGAGTTCCCGCTCCCGCCCGGCACCACCGCGCTCGAGCACCTGCGCGATCTCGCGCTGGCCGGCGCGCGCCGCCGCTACGGCGACGGCCCGCTCGCGGCCCGCGCGCGCGGGCAGATCGTCCACGAGCTGGAGATCATCGGGCGGCTCGATCTCGCCGGCTACTTCCTGATCGTCTGGGACATCATCGAGTTCTGCCGCGCCAGCGACATCCTGGTGCAGGGCCGGGGCTCGGCCGCCAACAGCGCGGTGTGCTACGCGCTCGGTATCACCGCCGTCGATCCGGTCGGCATGGACCTGCTCTTCGAGCGCTTCCTCTCGGAGGCGCGGGGCGAGTGGCCCGACATCGACCTCGACCTGCCGAGCGGCGACCGCCGCGAGGCGGCGATCCAGTACGTCTATCGCCGCTACGGTCGTCACGGCGCGGGCATGACCGCCAACGTCATCACGTATCGCGGCCGCAGCGCCGCCCGTGAGGTCGGCAAGGCGCTCGGCCTACCCGCCGAGCTGCAGGAGCGGCTCGCGAAGCTCGTCTCGAACTGGGGCTACCAGGACCCCGCCGAGGTACTCACGCGGCACCTGGCCGAGGCCGGCTGCGATCCGCGCCACCCGCGCATCCGCACGTTCGCAGCCCTGTGGACGCGCCTGCAAGACCTGCCGCGCCACCTCGGCCAGCACTCGGGGGGCATGGTGATCGCGGCCGGCCGCCTCGACGACGTCGTGCCGCTGGAGCCGGCGACGATGCCGGACCGCGTGGTGATCCAGTGGGACAAGGACGACTGCGCCGCGCTCGGGATCGTGAAGGTCGACCTGCTCGGGCTCCGGATGATGTCGGTGCTCCAGGACTCGATCGGGCTGGCGCGCGAGACCGGCGCCGAAGTCGACCTCGCCCACCTGCCGGAGAACGACAAGGAGGTGTACGCGGCGCTGCAGAAGGCCGACACCATCGGCGTGTTCCAGGTCGAGAGTCGCGCCCAGATGGCCACGCTGCCGCGCATCCATCCCGAGAAGTTCTACGACCTCGTGGTGCAGGTCGCGATCATCCGGCCCGGACCGATCGTGGGCGACATGGTGCATCCCTACATCCGCCGGCGGCGGGGCCGCGAGACGGTGACGTACGCGCACCCGAGCCTCGAGCCCATCCTCGCCCGCACGCTCGGCGTGCCGCTGTTCCAGGAGCAGCTGCTGCGCATGGCGATGGTGGCCGCCGGCTTCAGCGGCACCGAGGCCGAGGAGCTGCGGCGGGCCTTTGGCTTCAAGCGCAGCGAGCGCCGGATGGTCGAGATCGAAGCCAAGCTGCGGGCGGGGATGGCGCGGCAGGGGATCGAGGGCGGCGCGGCCGACGAGATCGTGCGCGCGATCACGGCCTTCGCGCTGTACGGCTTCCCGGAGTCGCACGCCTCCAGCTTCGCGCTGCTCGCCTACGCGAGCGCGTGGCTGAAGGTGCGACAGCCGGCGCCGTTCTACGCGGCCCTGCTCAACAACCAGCCGATGGGCTTCTATCATCCGGCCACGATCGTGAAGGACGCGCAGCGCCACGGGCTCGTGATCCGGCCCATCGACGTCACGCGCTCGGCGTGGGCGTGCACGGTGGAGGCAACGCCGGAGGGCTGGGCGGTCCGACTCGGGCTGCGCTACGTCAAGGGGCTGCGCGAGACGGCCGGCGGCGCGATCGTGGTGGCGCGGCAGGCGCGGCCGTTCGTCTCCGTGGCGGATCTCGCGGCGCGGGCGGCGCTGACGAGCGACGAGGCGCAGACGCTCGCGGCGATCGGCGCGCTCCGGGCGCTCGGCGGCACGCGCCGCGCCGACCTGTGGGCGGCCGCGGTCCCGTCGCCGGGTCCGCTCTTCGCCGGCGGTGATGCGGCACCGGCGCCGACGCCGGCCGGCCCGCTGAGCGCGATGACGGGCGAGGAGCGTCTGGCCGCCGACTACGCCGGCACCGGCGTGACGCTCGGCCCGCACCCCATGGCGCTTCGACGGGCGGCGCTCGCGCGGACGGACGTCGTGCGCGCGGTCGATCTCGGCCGGCGGCGCGCCGGCGCCGTCGTTCGCGTGGCCGGGAGCGTGATCGTGCGCCAGCGTCCGGGGACCGCGAAGGGGTTCGTGTTCTTGAGCCTCGAGGACGAGACGGGCATCGCCAACGTCATCGTCACGCCGAGACTGTTCGCGCGGAACCGGCTCGTGCTCGTCACCGAGCCCTTGTTGCTCGTGGAGGGGATTTTACAATCGCAAGACGGCGTCGTTTCCGTGCGCGCCCATCGGGTCACGCCAATGCCCGTGCGTGGCGATGCCGTCCCATCTCACGATTTCGGTTAGCTATTGCAGATTTGCCAGACGCCGCCCTCACGCCTGGCCTCCTTATTGCTTGCCTCTCGTGATCATGGCGACCGTGCACCGACTCCCGACCCCCGCGCGCGTGGACGACGAGAGCGTCGTGACGCGGCTCGCGCGCCTGGCCCGTCTCGAGGTGGAGCTCGGGATCGTCGAGGGTCGTCGCCTGATCCGCGTCCTCGCCGTCGCTGTCGTCGTCGCGCTGGTCAGCGCGATCGCTCTGATCGCCTCCCTCGTGGTGCTGGTGTCGGCCGCGGTGGCCGCGGCGCTCGGCGCGGCCTGGCAGCCGTTGCTCCTCGGAGGCGGTGGCGTCGCGCTGGTCTCGCTGGCCGCGCTCGGCTGGAGCGCGTGGCGACTCACGCACATCACGTGGCCGACCGAAACGCTGAAGTCCTTCGAGGAGAACTGGCGATGGCTCGCAGCCCAGCTGAGATCCAGGCTGACATTGCGCTGACCCGAGCGGTCATCGAGGACAAGCTCGACGCCATCTCGCGCCGTGTGCCGAACCCGTCGTGGGTCCCGTGGATTACCGTCGCCGCCGCGCTCGGCCTCGGCCTCGCGCTCTCGCGCGTGCCGCTGCTGCGTGTCGTCAGCCTCGGGGCTCGCACGGTCCAGGCGGGCATCGCCATCGCCGGCACCGTCGCGGCCGTCGACCGCTTCCTGGCCGACCGTCACCGCCCGACGGCGTGAAGGCGTCAGCGTGAGCGGGCAGACGCCCGGGACCGAGCCGGCATGACGACGGCCACCCGCGTCACCGAGGTCCAGGGGCGACGCCTCATCCTCACGCACCTCGACGAGGTGCTGTGGCCGGAGGACGGCATCACCAAGGGCGACCTCCTCGACTACTACGCGGAGATCGCCGATCACCTGCTGCCCTACCTCGCGCATCGTCCGCTCAGCCTGCAGCGAGCCCCGGATCCGCTCACGGGCGAGTGCCTCTACCAGAAGACCGCCCCACCGGGCCTGCCGAGCTGGGTGCCGACGCGACGGGTCCGGAGCGAGCACGCCGCCCTCGGCTACGCCGACTACGTGATCGGCGCCGACCTGCCCTCGCTGCTGTACGTCCTCAACCTCGGTTTCATCGCCGTGCATCCGTGGTCGTGCACGGTCGACGCGCTCGATCGACCCGACCAGCTCCTGTTCGACCTCGACCCCACCGAGATCGCGTTCCGCGAGGTGCGCAATGCGGCGATGCTCGTCCGTGACCTCCTCGCGCACTTCAAGATCCGCGCGTGGGTCAAGACGTCGGGGGGGCGGGGTCTGCACGTCCTGGTCCCGCTCGCGCCGATCCACAGCTTCGAGCAGGTGCGCACGGCCGCCGAGACGATCGTCCGGCTAGCCCGTGCGCGAGAGCCGCGGCTGTTCACGCTCGACATGCGGCGCGCGCGCCGGCGCGGCAAGATCCTCATCGACGTGCACCGCAACCATCGCGGGGCGACGCTCGTCAGCCCATACGCGGTCCGCGAGTACACTGGCGCCAGCGTCTCCACGCCGCTCGAGTGGTCGGAGCTCGAGCGCGCGCTCTATCCCGAAGACCTGCATCTGCGAAACGTCCCCGAACGGCTCCGGCGATCGGGCGACCCGCTGGCGTCGTTGTTCTCGCACGCGCAGTCGCTCGCCCCGCTGCTCGACAGCGGCCGGGCGCGGCGGCTGCGACCGATGGCATAGAAGTCGCACCCTCACGGCCCACCGAAGGAGGCGATCATGGACGAGCGACGACTCGAGGGTCGGGGCGGATTCGGACAGGAGCGCGCGCAGGAGATGGCCGAGCGGGCCGGGGCCTACGTCCAGGACCGGGCGCGTGACGTCGGCGACCACGTGGAGCGACTCACCGGCCGATCGATGGACTCGTGGACTCGCGACGCGCGTCACTTCGTGCGCGAGCATCCGCTGCAGGCGATCGCGCTGACGATCGGACTGGGGTTCCTGCTCGGCAAGATCCTCGGGCGCGACTGAGCCCACCATGCTGCGTCGGCTGGCCTCCACGCTCGGCCTCGTGCTGCTCACGGTGTCCCCCGCGTCCGCCTATCTGGTCGAGGTGACCACGTCGGTGGCGGTCGCGGACAGCGGCGACCAGAGCGTGCTGCAGAGCGCGCTGCGGACCGCCGTGGACAGCGTCCTGAAGGAGGCCATCGCGTTCACGCCCACGCTCATCGTGCTGACGAACGCCACGGTCGTCGGCGATCGCCTGTACGTCCGGCTGCTGCTGGCGGATCAGGAGGGTGAGCGCACGTTCGACGAGCTCAACGCCCCCGAGCCCGAGACGATCGAGCTGCGCATCTGATCGTCATGGGGGCCCCCACATGGCCCCCATGACCCCCAAACGCTCGTCGCGCCCCGGGGAACCCGGGGCGCGACTCGGGCCCAGCTGATCAACGCTCCTGCTTGCGAAGCGCCTCGATGCGGTCGCCGGTGGCGGGGTGCGTCGAGAAGAAGCCGCCGCTGCTCCCGCCGTCGGTCTGCTGCAGCCACGTCAGGGTGTCGGCCATGATGTTGGGCGACATCCCGGCCTTCTGCAGAATCTCCATGCCGTGGCGGTCCGCCGCGTACTCCTCGCTCTGCGTGTAGCGGTTCAGCACCAGCTTGCCGGCGATCGGCGTAATGGCGCCGCTGCCTGGGAAGATCTGGTCGAGGATGATCATCCCGACGCTGAGGCCGGTGCCCAGTGCCTGGGCCTTGGCCACGTGGTTGAGGTCGTCGTGGGCGAGCTCGTGGGCGAGCACGCCGGCGAGGTGCTGGTCGTTGGCGCGCTCGAGCAAGCCGCGGGTCACGTAGAACTGACCACCACCGGCGCTCGCGGCGTTGATGGCGTTGTCGTCGAGGATGCCGACCTTGACCTCGTTCAGCGGCACGGGACGGTCCATCGCCTTGACGAGCGGGGTCATCACCCGCTGCAGGCGCTGCGCCTGCTGGGGATCGACGGGCCGGGAGCTCTTCGCCGGCCCGCGGCTCGTGGTTTGGGGCGGCGAGGCGGAGCCGGAGGTGCTGACGGTGCAGGCGGTCAACATCCCGGAGACCGCCAGCGCGAGACCGAGGGCGGCGGTCCGTCGGGCGAACGGGCCCCGCGCCGTCACGCGAGCGACCCCAGCAGGAGGTCGCCGCAGCAATCCACCTCCGGGCGGGCGCTGCCGTCTCCGAAGAAGTCGATGTAGCTGTCGATGCGGCGCGGGCGATCGGGCTTGTAGAGCAGGTCGCGGACCCTGGCTTCTCGGGTGGTCGCCACGCTGACCCTGGCGGCGCTGATGGCTCTGAGGTGGGCCATGGCTCTTCCTCTCATTTCTCGCGCTCGCGCGAGTGATCTGACTATCGATGAGACTCGCGGGGAGAAGGGTGCAGCCGGTGTGCCATGACTTCGCACACGAAATACCGAGCTTCCAGGGCGGGTATTGAAATTCTTGCCACGATTGGGGTTGTAGGAAGCGCCATGGTCAGCCTCCTTCTTCCGAACCGAGGGTCGCAGTGCCCGCGAACCGGCACTGGCCACTGCGGTTTTGTGGCGTTCTCCGGAATGGCACGATAACTGCCATGCTTTGGTTCCCAGCCCGGGGATGCGGGCGAGGGAGGAACCGAAGATGCGCTCCATCAAGCGGGATCTCGAACAACAGCGCTCCGCGCTGAGTAGCTCGATCAAGTCCCTGGGCTCCGAGCGCCCGGCCGACCATGGGCGGGAGGTCGTCAAGGATCCGTACGGCTCCGCGTCGCTCACGCACGACGACGAGATCGCCTTCACGGTGGCCGACCATCGGGCGCGGCAGCTCGCCGAGGTGACGCGGGCCCTTGAGGACATCAACGCCGGGCGCTACGGGATCTGCCGCGAGTGCGGCGACCCGATCGCCAAGGCGCGGCTCAAGGTGATGCCGTTCGCCACGCGGTGCGTGGCGTGTCAGGCGCGGCTCGAAGGGGTCGGTCGCGCCGCGTGACGTCGAACCGGGCGATCCAACACCGACCGACAGGGGCAGGGAGACAACAGCTGATGACAGCGGCATTGAGAACCGTGGCCACGCTCCTCGTGCTCGCGATGGCGTTCACGGCGTGCCAGTCGATGACCGGCAAGAGCACGGGCCGGACCATCGACGACGCTACCATCACGGCCAGTGTGAAGTCCAAGCTCGTCGCCGAGAAGGCGTCGAACCTCACCCGCGTGGACGTTGACACGAACAACGGCACTGTTTACCTTAACGGCACGGTCGATTCGCCTGAGCAGAAGACCCGGGCCGAACAGCTCGCGTGGCAGGCGAGCGGCGTCAAGAGCGTCGTCAACAACCTGCAGGTTCAAAAGAAGTAAGCCAGGATCGCCAGTTCTGAGCGGCAGGGACCCCACCATGGTCCCTGCCGCGGCCGAGACGAGACCTATCCCTTGACAGAGGGAAGACAAACCGTGAGTCCCAACAGACGCGACCAGATGAAGTCGGGCAAGATTCTCGTCGTCGACGACGAGCCGGCCGAGCGCGAAGGCCTCGCCCGCCTCGTCGGCCAGTGGGGGTACGAGGTCGAGACCGCCTCCTCCGGTGAGGAGGCCCTCAACCTCGTGGAGACCCAGCACCCGGCCGTGGTCGTCACCGACCTGGTCCTGCCGGAGATGGACGGTCTCACCCTGCTGCAGAAGCTGAAGGAGACGGGCCGGCCGCCCATCGTCCTGCTCGTGACCGGGCACGGCACCGTCGAGACGGCGGTGGAGGCCATGCGCCACGGCGCCTTCGACTACCTCACCAAGCCGGTCGATACCACCCGGCTCCAGGTGCTCCTGGAGAAGTCGATCGAGCAGGAGTCGCTCTCGCGGGAGGTGAACCTCCTCCGCCACCAGCTCCGTCAGAAGGGGAGCTTCGGGCAAATGGTCGGACAGTCGCGCGGGATGCAGGAGGTCTATCGCTGGGTCGAGCTGGCGGGCACGAGCACCGCGCCCGTCCTCGTCTACGGCGAGAGCGGCACCGGCAAGGAACTCGTGGCGCGCACGATCCACGAGCTCTCGAACCGGCGCAACAAGCCGTTCGTCGCCATCAACTGCGCCGCGATTCCCGAGACGCTGATCGAGAGCGAGCTGTTCGGGCACGAGCGCGGCGCCTTCACCGGCGCCACCGAGCGACGCCTGGGCTGCTTCGAGCTGACCGACGGCGGCACGCTGTTCCTGGACGAGATCGCCGAGATGGATCCCAACACGCAGGCGAAGCTGCTGCGCGTCCTGCAGGAGGGCACCTTCCGGCGCGTGGGCGGCGGCAAGCACGAGATCCAGGTCGACGTGCGCGTCGTCGCGGCCACCAACCAGGTGCCGACGGAGGCCATCGCCAACGGCAAACTGCGCGAGGACCTCTTCTACCGTCTCAACGTCTTCTCGATCCACCTGCCGCCGCTGCGTGAGCGTCGCGAGGACATCCCGCTGCTGGCGCGCAACTTCATCGAGGAGTTCAACCGGCAGGACAACCGGCAGGTCCGCGGGCTGTCGAGCGAGGCCGAGAAGGAGCTCGAGCGGTATCACTGGCCCGGCAACGTGCGGGAGCTCCGCAACGTCATCCAGCGGGCGGTCGTGCTGAGCGGCTCCGGCCTCATCGGCGCCGAGCACCTACCCGACAACGTGCTGCGGGCCGCGGCGCCGGCCCCGGCGCCCACCGGCGGCTCCGTCACGCCCATCCGTGAGATGGAGCGAGACATGATCTTGCGCGCGCTCGAGGAGACCGGGCAGGACAAGCGACGCGCGGCGCAGCTCCTCGGCATCAGCCTCAAGACGCTCTACAACAAGCTGGCGAAGTACGGCATCCAGGCGGTGAAGTCGGCCCGTCTGACCTGATGCCGGCCGGCGACGACGCCGGCCGGCGTCCGCTGCCGGCGGATCTCGGGCGCCTGCTCCACGACCTGCGCGGCCCGCTCAACTCGCTCACGATGCACGCAGAGGTGCTCAAGCGCACCGTGCGCGACGACACCGCCGCCGAGGACAGCCTGCGCACCGTCCTCGAGCAGCTCGCGCGTCTGGCCGAGATGCTCCCGGCGGCCTTCTACGTCGCGTCGCTCGAGCTCGGCCCGACCGCCCGCGTCGACCTCGGGGCCGCCGCGGCCGCCGCTCGCCGCCAGGCCGGGGGCCCGATCGAGCTGGCGGAGGGATCGTGGCCGTCGGTCGTCGGGGACGAGGGGCTGCTGGTCGAGGCCCTCGGTCAGCTCTTTCGCAACGCGGTGGAGGCCACGACGCCGGCCGGGAGCACGCGGCCGCCCAGCGTCACGGTGGCCGTCGACGGCGGCGTCGCACACGTCGCCGTGCGCGACTGGGGCACGGGGCTGCGGACCACGAACGCCAAGCTCCTGATCCGCCTGCTCCACTCGACCAAGCCCGGCCATCGCGGCCTGGGGCTCGTCACCGTGGAGCGCATCGCCCGGTTGCACCGGGGAAGCCTCAGCTTCGAGGCCCCCGGCGACGGAGCGATCGTCACACTCGCGCTGCCGACCAGCTAAGCGGCGAGCAGTTCCAGGCGGTCGTGCTCCGGGGCCCGCCAGACGGCGTCGGGGAGGGCGAGGACGGCCAGCTCGGGGGCGCGCTCCAGCGCGCGCAGGCCGACCTGCGGCATACACTCGTAGATCGCCTCACATAGGAGCGACTCCTCGGGGCGATCGAACACGTCCTCCAGCGGCTCGAGGGTCTCGAGCACGTCGGGGAGGGCGCGCCCGGCCAGGGCCAGCAGCGTGTCCGCGCGAGCCACGAGAATCGAGGTGCTCGCGATGGCGTGGTGATCGAAGAGCTCGCGGCGCTCGGCCGGCGACGCTCCGTCGATGAAGTGCCGCACCGTGCGCACCGCGAGCCCCTCCAGCCCCTCGACGGGAGCACCCGGCTCGATCCAGCCGTCGGCCTCCGGACTCTCGGGGGGCGCTCCGATGATCAACGGGACGTCGGGCCGCAGGGCGACCGCCCAGACGGCTCGCCCGACATAGCGGGACAGTCGCGCGTCGTGCTCGAGCCGGTGCGCGGCCGGCAGGACGATCACCGTCGCCGCCGGGTCCCGCCGTGCGAGCTTCAGGAGTGGAAGCAGGAGCTCGGCGGCCCGGCCGCGATACGTGGGCTGCACGACGCAGGGCCCGTGGGGCAGCATGTCCAGCTCCTGCTTCCACACGGACGCCCACCGGCGGGTCATGACGGTGATCATCTGGCCCGCGGGGGCGAGCCGGCTCGCCTGCTCGAGCGGCCGGGCGGCGCGCGGCGACGCGAACATCGCCGTGCGGTGCGGCCAGCGGCCCGGGCGGTGCCCGCGCGGGCGGTGGGGGCGTCCCGAGCGCGGCGTCCCGTCACCGGTCAGCACGATCGTCCATACGCGGGGATGCGAGGCGTCGAGTGGCACGTCGATCCGCGGAATGAACGGGACGCCAGCGAGCATTTGCGGTACCCTCCGTCGGCGATAACGCCTGATCGTGAACGACCGCCTTCTGTGCAGCGGCCGTGCCACGGATTTCGGCGCGCAAACCACGCGAGGGCGTAGCGCACGACATCGTTAGGGTTGCAACACCTTCAAAGTCAGCGGGCGCGCTGTAAGGTTTACAGGGCACCCGAGGAGGCCCCAGTGTTCGACCTCAAAGGCCGGGTGGCGATCGTCACGGGCGGGAACGGCGGCATCGGTCTCGGGATGGCGCGCGGGCTGGCGGCGGCCGGGGCCCGCATCGTCATCGCGGCGCGCAACGCCGACAAATCGCGGGCGGCGGTCGAGGACCTTGCCGGGCGCGGCGGCGAGGCGTGCGCCGTCGCGACGGACGTCGCGGACGAGCGCTCGGTGGCCTCACTGGTCGAGGCGACGCTGAGGCGGTGGGGCCGGCTGGACGTCCTCGTCAACAACGCCGGCATCAACATCCGGAAGCCGGTGCACGAGCTCGCCCTCGACGAGTGGCGCACCGTGCTCGACACCAACCTGACCTCGGCCTTCCTCTGCTCCAAGGCCGCCTACCCGGCCTTCAAGGCGGCGGGTGGCGGGAAGATCATCAACATCGGCTCGATGATGTCGCTCTTCGGCGCGGGCTTCGCGCCGGCCTACGGGTCGAGCAAGGGCGGGATCGTGCAGCTCACGAAGTCGATGGCGGTGGCCTGGGCGAAGGACAACATCCAGGTCAACGCCGTTCTTCCGGGCTGGATCGACACCGACCTGACCCGGAACGCGCGCCGCGAGGTATCCGGCCTGAACGAGTCGGTGCTCCGCCGCACGCCGGCCGGCCGCTGGGGCGGCATCGACGACATGGCCGGGGTGGCCGTCTTCCTGGCCGCGCCGGCGTCCGACTTCGTCACGGGCACCGCGATTCCGGTCGACGGAGGCTTCAGCGTCCAGGGCTGACACAACCGGTGGCGTATTTTTTTGGAGCAGGGGGCACCGCTTGCTAGGATGCGCCCATGACTTTGCACAAGATCGCCACCGCGCTCGCCGTGTCCGTGATGTTGACCGCCTGCGCGAGTAATCCGTCGCGCGCCGTTCGCAGTGAGTTCGAGGACATTCCAGTCCCCAAGGGCCTCACCTACCAGAGCGACGAGTCGACCGTCATCGAAACGCCGAACCTCAAGGCTGGACGCCACGTGTACCGCGGCCGCCTGGAGCTCGAGAGCCTCATCGCCGCGATCCGCAACACCCTCGAGGCGAACGGGTGGCGGCACGTGAGCAGCACGAAGAGCTCGCCGGTCGGGACGACGCAGGTCTACGAGAAGGACGGCGACTCGCTCCAGGTCCGGCTCTGGGAAGGGCTCTGGGGCTGGTACACGTATGCTGAGTACACCACCGGGCGGGTGATGAAGCGCACCAAGTAGCCCCATTGTTTGACACCCGCGGCGGCGCTCTCCTATGATCGCCCTCGTTGCTGCGGCCTCGTCTCGGTGACCTGAGCGCGGCCAGCGTCCGAACGGGGGACCGCAGGTGAGGGACAGGCGTGGCCGGGCGGGGAAACGTCTATGGCTGGCGGCTGCCCTGCTGGCGGGGCTGGGCCTCGGGCCCGGCCCGGTGGGCGCGGTCGACCTCAACGCCGTCTGGCCCGACCTGGGCCTTCCGGGCTTCAAGATCTCCCCTTTCATCTCCGAGCGGGTCGAGTACGAGAGCAACCTCTTCCAGGCGCCCAGCCACTCCCAGGACGACGTCGTCTTCAAGACGATCCCGGGCTTCGTCCTGGAGCTGCCCTTCGGCCGGCACAAGCTCGACCTCGGCTTTCGGTCCGAGATCCTCCGGTACGTGGACCTCACGAACCAGGACACCGAGCACTACTTCGTCCTGGGCAACCTCCTGCTCGACTTCCCGGGCGGCCTGAAGGTCAACCTCAAGGAAGACTTCGCCCGGACCAGCGACCCGCCCGGCACCGAGCTCACGGGCCGGATCAACAGCACCACCAACGTGCTGTCCCCCTCCGTGGAGTACGGCTTCGCGCAGCGCTACGCGATCGGGCTGGACTACGTGTGGACGAACGTCAACTTCGACGACGTGGTCCGGGAGCTCGACCGCGACGAGCACACGATCGGGATCACGGGCTTCTACCGCATCCAGCCCAAGACCGACTTGCTGGCCAACTTTTCGTACGGGAACAAGGAATTCGACAACGCCAGCGCCCGCGACGTGACCCGCTACATCGGCGCCGTCGGCGTGCGGGGGCAGCTCACCAGCCGGCTCATCACCACCTTCCGGGTCGGCTACGAGGTCCGCAACCCCGATCGGGGCAGCATCGGCGCCTATAACGGCGTCGTGCTGGGCGGTGACTTCGTCTACACGCCGACCGAGCGGACCCGGATCACGCTGGTCACCGAGCGAGCGGTGCAGGAGTCGGTGTTCGGCACCAACACGATCTACCTGGCCAACCTCGGCACGCTGGCCGCGGAGCACTTCCTCACCCCCAAGCTGCTGCTCAGCGGGCGGCTGTTCGGCGGCAACGGTGAGTACTTCGAGAAGGCCCGCAAGGTGAGCGGGAGCTTCGACTGGCGCACCGACTGGGTGTGGGCGTATTCCTTCGGCGTCGAGTACCAGATCCAGAAGTGGCTGGGCGTCAGCGCGGACTACACGCATGCGCGGCGCGACTCCAACTTCGACAACTTCGACTTCAAGGACGACATCGTCGGCGCCAAGGTGACGCTGTCGTTCTAGGCGTGAACCGCCGCATCGCCGTCGCCACGCTCGTCCTGCTGGTGCTGCTGGCTAGCGCCTCCTCGACCGCGCAGGAGTACACGATCGGTCCCGGCGACGTCCTGCGGATCACCGTGTGGGGCCACGACGACCTGTCCAAGGACTATCCGGTGACCCTGGACGGGCGTGTCCCGTTCCCCCTCATCGGCAGCGTGCCGGCCGCGGGCGCCACGACCAGCGAGCTGGCCCGCCGGCTGCGCGACCTGCTCGAGAAGGACTATCTCGTCAACCCCCAGGTGATCGTCGCGGTGAAGGACTACCTGTCGAGCAAGGTGCACGTGCTCGGCGAGGCGGAGAAGCCGGGCCTTTTCTACCTGACCGGCCCCACCACGCTGCTCGAGATGCTGTCCAAGGCGGGCGGGCTGGCGCGCACAGCGGGGCGCGAGCTCGTGCTGGTCCGGACCGAGCGGGCGCCCGGGGCGACGGCGCCGGTGAGCACCGTCCTCCTGCGCTTCGACCTCCGGAAGATCCAGGCCGGCGACGTGAGGGAGAACATCCTGCTCCAGAACGGGGACATGATGTTCGTCCCCAAGGCGTCGGCCTTCTTCGTGCTGGGCGAGGTCAACAAGCCCGGCACCTTCCCGCTCGACAAGGAGATCTCGGTGCTGGAGGCCGTCACCCTGGCTGGCGGCTTCAGCGGCACCGCGGCCCCGTCGGGCGCGAAGGTGCTGCGGCGCACGGCCGAGGGCAAGCAGGAGACGATCTCCATCGATCTCTCGGGCGCCGTCCCCCGCGACAAGAACTTCCGCATCGAGGACGGCGACACGGTGATGGTGCCCAAGGGCAACACCTTCTTCGTATTCGGGGAGGTGAGGAAGCCGGGCGCCTACCAGCTCGACAAGGAGACCAACGTGCTGGAGGGCATCACGATCGCGGGCGGGTTCACCGACAAGGCCGCGCCCGGCCGCACCCGCGTCATCCGCACGACCGACAAGGGCCAGCAGACGATCGGCGTGAACATGAACGACATCATCCACCGCGGCCAGCGCGACAAGGCCATCCGACTGCTCGAGAACGACGTCATCGTCGTGCCGGAGAGTTTCTTTTGAGCATGCCCGAGCCCCGCGAGCCGATGCGCGAGACCCACCTGAAGGACTACTACCGCGTCGTGCGCAAGCACCGCTGGCTCGTCGCGGGCCTGTTCCTAATGACCGTCCTCAGCGTGACGATCTGGTCGTTCGTGCAGACGCCGGTGTACCAGGCCAGCGCGACGGTGCTGATCGAGCCCGAGCCGCCGAAGGTGCTGAACATCCAGGAGGTCACGCCGATCGGCGCGCCGACCCAGGAGTACTACCGCACCCAGTACGAGCTGATGACGAGCCGGCCGATCGTGGAGAAGGTCGTCGAGACGCTGAACCTCGCGGCGCGGCTGCCGGAGCTGCAGCGGAGTCCCGACCCGGTGCAGGCGCTGCAGCGTGCGGTCGTGGTCGAGCCGCGCCGCAACACGCGCCTGGTGGCCGTGAAGTTCGAGCACGCCGATCCCCAGCTGGCCGCGGAGGTGACGAACGCCCTCGCCCGCCAGTACGTGAAACACAACCTCGACATCAAGCTCCGCGGCGCCCAGGAGGCGATGACCTGGCTCAACGAGCAGATGACGAACCTCCGGGTGAAGGTGCAGGAGTCGTCGGTCGCGCTGCAGAACTACCGGGTCAAGGCCGGCATCATGGGGCTGCAGGAGCAGCGCCAGATCACGGCCCAGAAGATCATGGACTTCAACAAGCAGTATCTCGAGGCCCAGGCCCAGCGCCTCTCGGTCGAGGCCAAGATGAACGAGCTGCAGCGCGTGACCGGCCAGGGCGGAGCCCAGACGATCTTCACGGTGGCCGACAGCCTGCTCATCCAGAAGCTCAAGCAGGAGGCCTCCGAGCTCGAGGTGGCCAAGGCCAAGCTCTCGAAGGTCTACAAGGAGAAGCACCCCGAGATCCTCAAGGTCGACGCCCAGATCGAGCAGGTGAGCGCGCGCATCGACGCCGAGATCAAGAACATGCTGCGCGCCGTGCAGACGGAGTTTCGGGTGGCGCGGGCGCGGGAGGAGACGCTGCTCGGCAACGTGAACCGGCTGCGGACCGAGGCGCAGGAGCTGAACGAGAAGGAGATCCAGTACCTCAACCTCCAGCGCGACGCCGACTCCAACCAGCAGCTCTACGAGGCGGTGCTCAAGCGGCTGAAGGAGACGGGCATCACCGGCGGGCTGGAGACGAACAACGTCAGCGTGATCGAGGACGCCACGGTGCCGCGGATCCCCGTCCGGCCCCGCAAGACCGTCAACCTGCTCATCGCCGTCGTCGTGGGACTGGTGGTCGGCGTGGGCACCGCGCTCACCCTCGAGTACTTCGACACGACGGTGAAGACGCCCGACGACGTGGAGCGCTACCTGGGGCTGCCGGTCATCGGCATCGTGCCCCAGTTCTCGGTGAAGCGGTCGTGAGCGAGCGCGAGCGCGCGGCGACCGCGGGCCCCGCGCCGACGCTCGTGGCCCACGTCGAGCCGAAGTCGCCCGCGGCGGAGGCCTACCGCACGCTGCGCACGAGCATCCAGTTCGCCGGCCTCGACCACAAGTGCCGGTCGATCGTGGTGACGTCGTCCAGCCCGGGCGAGGGCAAGTCGACGACCGTCGCGAACTTCGGCGTGGTCCTCGCCCAGACGGGCTCCCGTGTCTGCCTGGTCGACTCCGACCTGCGCCGGCCGACGCTCCACCGGATCTTCGGCCTGGCGAACACGCGCGGGCTGACGACGGCCCTGCTGGACGGCAGCCCGCTGACGGAGATCGCCCAACCGACGGCCGTGCCGAACCTCGCGGTCGTCACCAGCGGCCCCCTGCCACCGAACCCGGCCGAGCTCGTCGGCTCCAACCGGATGCGGGAGGCGCTGGAGGCGGCCGCCGCCGACTACGACATGGTGCTGCTCGACTCGCCGCCGGTCGTGTCGGTGGCCGACGCCGTCGCCCTCGCGACGTTCGCGGACGGCGTGGTGATGGTGGTCCAGACCGGCAAGGTCCCGCACGAGGTGATCCGGCGCGCCACCGGACAGATCCTGGCCGTCAAGGGCCGCATCCTGGGCGTCGTGATGAACGGCGTCAACCTCAAGCGCGACGGCTACTACTACGACTACTACCGCTACTACGACGCGTACCACGCGTCGGGCGGGGCCACGAGGCGCTAGCCGCACCGCGTCGTCGACCCCGCGTCCCGGCGCCCGCCCTCGCTTGCGGCGCCCGCCCGCTCGTGTAACTCTGACCCCCGGCCGCCCCGGCTCGACCGCCGACGGTCACTTCGGACACACCCGGTCACGGTCACATTCGTGCGCTCGAAGGAAGGAGATCGCTCATGACGCGAGGCGTGGTGTCCCTGATCCTCTGCGGCGGTGTGGCCGTCCTCGGCTCCGCGTGCGCGACGAAGGACTTCGTGGAGCAGCAGGTCAGCGCGAGCGAGGCGAAGCTCGCGCAGCAGCTCACCACGACCCAGAGCAGCCTCGCCTCGCGCGCCGACGGTCAGGACACGAGGCTGCGCGAGACGGCGGATCGCGCCGGCGAGAACCGTCAGGCGATCGCGGCCACCGGGCAGCGCCTCAATCGTCTCGACGCGCAGGTGGGACAGGTGGGCGAGGTCGCGACGGCGGCGAAGAGCCGGGCGGACGTGGCCACCGCGGCGGCGGTCGATGCCGAGACGCGGCTCGGGCAGCGGCTGGCCGGCCGCAACAAGTACCGGGTGGTGGACACGAAGGTGCTCTTCTTCGACTCCGGCCGGACCGACGTCCGCGCGCAGGACGTCGCCGGGCTCGACGAGATCGCCAAGCTCCTCGTGGCGGATCCCAACGCGGTCCTCGAGCTCCACGGCTTCACCGATCCGCAGGGGAGCGACCGCTACAACCGCGAGCTCGCCCGCGAGCGGACCGACGCCGTCATGCGCTATCTCGTGCAGCGCCACGGCATCGAGCTGCGCCAGCTGCTCGCGATCTCCATGGGCAAGGCGACGCCGGCGTCCGGCGCGAAGCTCACGCCGGAGGTGCTCGCCCAGGCGCGGCGGGTGGAGCTCCGGCTGCTCGCGCCCTGGTCCTCCTGGGAAGACGCCGCCGCGCTGCCGCTGCAGTCGAAGTCGCCGGCGACGGCCTCGACGCGCTCCGACGCCGCGCGCCGGCCGGCGGCGGCTCAGCCCGTCGCGCCGCCGTCGCGGCGCCTTCCCGACTTCCTGAGGACGATCACGCCGAACGATCTCGGCGGGAGGGACTGAGCGGGGCGCGCGCTACGGGCGGCGCCAGCTGCCGCCGTCGCGCGCGATGAACGCCTCGGCCTCGGCGGGGCCCCACGAGCCGGCCTCGTACTGCGGCAGGGGGCCGGGCGTGCGCGCCCAGTGGTCGAGCACCGGCTGCGTGAGTCGCCACGCCTGCTCGATCCAGTCGCCGCGCGAGTAGAGCGTGGGGTCGCCGTGGATGGCGTCGAGGAGCAGACGCTCGTAGGCCTCGGGCGGCTCGCCGCCGAAGACGTCGTGGTACTTGAAGTTGAGCGTCACGGGGCTGATCTTCAGATCCGGCCCGGGCTGCTTGGCCTCGACGATGAGCGAGATCCCCTCGTCGGGCTGGATGCGGATGACGAGCAGGTTGGGGTCGGCGCTGATGTCGCCGCGGCGGAAGATCATGTGCGGCGTGCGCCGGAAGCGGATCACGATCTCGCTCACGCGCTTCGCCATCCGCTTGCCCGTCTGCAGATAGAAGGGCACGCCCGCCCAGCGCCAGTTGTCGATCTCCAGACGCAGCGCCGCGTACGTCTCGGTCGTGGAGTCCGGCTTGACGCCCTTCTCCTGCACGTAGCCCGGCACCGGGCGTCCGTCGACGAAGCCGGCGGCGTACTGCGCGCGGAGCGCGACCGAGTCGACCCGGTCGGGGTCGATGGGCCGGATGGCCTGCATGACCTTGCTCTTCTCGTCGCGGACGGCCTGCGCGTCGAACGTCACCGGCGGCTCCATCGCCACCAGGCACATCACCTGGAGCAGGTGGTTCTGGATCATGTCGCGGAGCGCGCCGGACTCCTCGTAGTAGCCGCCGCGGCCCTCGACGCCGACCGTCTCGGCCACGGTCATCTGCACCTCGGCCACGTGGTTGCGGTTCCACAGCGGCTCGAGGATGCCGTTGGCGAAGCGCAGCGCGAGGACGTTCTGGACCGTCTCCTTGCCGAGGTAGTGATCGATCCGGTAGACCTGATCCTCGCGGAACACACTGGTGACGAGCTGGTTCAGCTCCTGGGCGGAGCGCAGGTCGTGCCCGAACGGCTTCTCGATGATGATGCGCGTCCAGCCGCCCTGTTCCTCCGCCAGCCCCGCCTTGCCGATCTGAGCGGTGATGTCGTCGTAGAGGCTCGGCGGCGTCGACAGGTAGTACAGCCGGTTGGCCGGGCCGCCGCGCCGGCGCTCGGCGTCGTCCAGCGTCTGCCGGAGCCGGCCGTAGAGCGCAGCCTCGGTGGGATCCCCGGGCACGTACACGAGGCTCGACGCGAAGCGCGACCAGACGTTGTCGTTGGGGATCTTCAGCCGCGCGAACTGCCGCACGCCCTCCCGCATCTTCGCGCGGAACGCCTCGTCGCTCATCTCGGTGCGGGCGGTGCCGATGATCAAGAACGGCTCGGGCAACGTGCGGGCCGCGTAGAGGCTCCAGAGCGCGGGGATGAGCTTGCGGTTCGTCAGGTCGCCCGAGGCGCCGAAGATGACCAGCGAAAACGGCTCGTCGCTCGAGGACATGTCAGCCGGGGTGTTGCTGGAGGGAAGCTGGCTCAGCGGGTCCGGGCCCCGAGCAGCGCGGCCGCGGCCCGATCGAGAAGCCAGACGAGCCGGCCGTTGGTGGGCCGCACCATCGCGGCCGGCAGCACGCTGCTCGGCTCGGCGAGGACCGCCTTGAGCATCTTGGCCTTCTCGGCGCCGGCCACGAGGAACATCACGTGGGCGGCCGCGTTGATGACGGGAAACGTGAACGTGAAGCGCTGGGGGATGGACGCCGCGCCGGCGTGCACGGCGGCGACCGGCCGGAAGACCTCCTTGAGGACCGGGGAGCCGGGGAACAGCGATCCCGTGTGCCCGTCGACGCCCATCCCGAGCAGGATCAGGTCGAAGCGCGGGAGATCGCCGCGCTTGCACGCGAACACCTCGCTCAGGTGTCGAGCGTAGTCGGCGGCCGCGGCCTCGGGGTCCTCGGCCTCGCCCCGGATACGCGCGATCTGCGCGGGTGGGATCGGTACCTTCGAGAGCAGCGCCTCGTTGGCCATCCGGTAGTTCGAGTCTGGGTGGTCGGGGGGTACGCCGCGCTCGTCGCCGAAGAAGGCCCACGTGTGCTGCCACGGCATGCGCTCGCGCAGCGGTGGCTGTGCCAGCCGTTCGTACGTCACCCGCGGGGTGAGACCTCCGGCCAGGGCCACGGTGAAGCGCCCGTGTGCGTTCGCCGCCTCCGTGGCCACCTCGACGATCGCCTGGGCCGCGGCCTCGGCGAGGGCCGCGGGGTCTTCGAGCACGATGACCTCGGGCGCGCCATCCATCCCGACAATCATACTCTCACGTCGAGCCGTCGCTGGCGCTCCAACGCCGCCCGGTACCGCGCGTGATGGGCCGCGTCGGGCGTGAAGACCTCGCCCAGTGGAGCGTGCAGCGCCGCGAGATCGGGGACGAGGCCCACGGCCTCCAGCGCGAGCATCGCGGTGCCGCGGCTGGTGGCCTCGGGCTCGGCGGAGGCGTGGACGCGGCGGCCGAGGGCGTCGGTCACCATCTGCGTCCACGCCCGGGAGCGGCTCACCCCGCCGCCGGAGGCGACGACGAGGTGGTCCGGCGCGGCGTACGGTGCGAGCAGCTCGTAGACCAGGACGAGGCGCAGCGCCACGGCCTCCAGCGCGGCGTGGACGATCTCGAGCGCCGTCGTGTCGAGCGACAGCCCCGCGATGACGGCGCGCCGGTCGGCGCGCCAGCCGGGCGCTCGCTCGCCCGCCAGGAAGGGCAGGACGGTGAGCCCGTGCGCGTCCGGCGTCTGCTCGGCGAGCCAGCGCTCGACCGCGTCGTCGTCGGGCAGCCGCAGCACCTCGCGGCACCACGCGTAGACGTTGCCGCCCTCGGAGGTGGCGCCTCCGAGCAGCGGCCGCCGGGCGTCGATGCGATAGCACCACAGGCCCCGCGGGGGCACGACGCCGGACGGGACGGCGACGCGCAGCGCCGCCGAGGTCCCGACGTTGAGGGCGACGCGGCCGATGTCGATGCAGTCGGAGCCGACGTTGCTGGCGGCCCCGTCTCCGATCGCCGGGAACCACGGCACGGCGCGCAGGGCCGGCCAGCGGTTCGCCCACGGCGCCCGCAGGCCGCGCCGGCCCTCGGCGTGCGCCGCGATGGGGAAGAGCTGCCGGGCGTCGACGCCGGCCGCGGCCAGGGCCTCCGGGTCCCAGCGCATCGCCTCCTGATCGAGGAGTCCGGTGCCCGAGGCCATCGACACGCTCGTCGCCGCCTGGCCGAAGAAGGTCAGCTCCAGGTGCTCGCCGATCGAGCCCCACCGCGCCACGCGGCGCGTCTCGGCGGGCCGCTCGTGGGCCAGCCAGCGGAGCTTGGCCGGCCAGTACGAGGCGTGCAGGTGGCAGCCGGTGCGGGCGTGCAGCGCGTCTTCGTCGAGCGCGTTCCGCAGCAGCTCGGCGTCGCGGGCGCTGCGCGAGTCGGCCCACATGAACACGGGCGTCACGGGCCGGTGGGCGGCGTCGAAGCCGAGGAGGCCGTGCCAGAACGAGGAGACGCCGACCGCCCGGATCTCGTCGTGGCGGGCCGCACGGACGACCGCATCCAGACAGGCGGCGGCCGCGTCGAGCAGCGTGGCTGCGTCGTGCTCCACGCCCCCGTCCGGCGTCGTGGTAGGCGCGTACGGCACCTGGTGGAATCGCGACTCGACGGCCCGCCCCCGCGCGTCGTAAAGCGTCGCCCGCGCCGACGAGGTGCCCAGATCGAGCGCGATGACCATGGAGCGGGTATTGTAATCCGCCGCGGGACGGCAAAGCCGAGTACCCTACCACCCCGGCGCCGCGGAGACGCAGGGGCTCCGCGCCTCGTCGGGCACCCCCGGGCCGCGACCAGCGTTGAGAGATGTGGGGGCCATGTCGGGGCTCCCAGCCACGCCGCGTATTGTCGAAGAGCGCCACGGGTTTCCCCGGGCCGCGACCAGCGTTGAGAGATGTGGGGGCCATGTCGGGGCTCCCAGCCACGCCGCGTATTGTCGAAGAGCGCCACGGGTTTCCCCGGGGCGCGACGAGCGTTTGGGGTGTGGGGGCCATGTCGGGGCCTCCAGCACGCCGCGTATTGTCGAGGAGCGCCACGGGTTTCCCGGGGCGCGACGAGCGTTTGGGGGTGTGGGGGGCCATTTCGGGGCTTCAGCACGCCGCGTATTGTCGAGGAGCGCCACGGTTTCCCGGGGCGCGACGAGCGTTTTGGGGGGTGTGGGGGCCCGTTATCCGGGGCCCCGGCACGCCGCGCATTGTCGAGGAGCGCCACGGGCTTCCCGGGGCGACGA
>Ga0209382_10000109_pt1 | contig 119845 bp, 104 predicted proteins | sample SoiMetdeltSBSDD5_FD_187599 | JGI IMG/M metagenome (GOLD analysis project Ga0209382, IMG submission 187599) | Bulk soil microbial communities from a Populus tree surrounding site in Tennessee, USA - Soil MetaG P. deltoides SBSDD5 (SPAdes) (version 2) | ecosystem: Environmental > Terrestrial >... | reverse complement strand
GCACGACCCGGGCCGCCGGAACCGGCGACAGCTCGACGCCCAGCTTCCAGGCGCGGTGCCAGTAGTCGGTGTCCTCGCAGTAGGCCGGGCTGAACCACTCGTCGAACGGCCCGACCTCGTCGAACAAGGCGCGGGTCAGGGCGAAGCACCACCCCGCCGTCCCGGCCTGGTCGGGCCGGGTGAAGCCCTGGCCGTCGCAGTGGTCGGTGAAGGGGAAGGCGATGCGCCGGCCGTCGGTCGCGGCCGCCACCAGCGCCTCGTCCCACCCAGGTTCGACCAGGCAGTCGCTGTTCAGGACGGCGATCACCGGGGCCGTCGACAGGCCGATCCCCGTGTTCCACCCCACCGACACCCCCCGGTTCTCGGGGTAGCGGTGGACCCGGGCGGCGAGCGGGATCTCGACCGGGGAGCCGTTGTCGACGACCACCACCTCCGTCGGGACCCGGGACACCTCCCACACCCGCTCGATGGTCCGGCGGGCCATGTCCGCCAGCTCCGGCGTGCGGCTCCACACCGGGATGACGACGCTGAGCTGGGGCGGCCCGCCACCCGCCCCGGGCGACCCGTCGTGGACGAGCTCGGGGCCGGGACCCCCGCCGGGCGCGGGCGTCGGGGGCAGGGCGCCCGAGCCGGTGAAGTCGGTGCCAGCCTGCTCGTCCGGCTCGGCGACGGCGGCAGCCCCCTTAGCGTGCAGCAGGAGGAACAGCTCGCGGTAGGCGGCGTGGAGCTCGTCCCGGGCCGCCCCGCCCCCGGCGGCCGCCTCCAGCGCGGCGATACGCCGCCGGAGCGGCTCGACCGCCTGGCCCTTCGTCCGCCACAGGTCGGCGCTTCCGGCGGGGACGAGGCGGGACGCGATCTCGGAGCCGGGATGGAGGGCCGCAACGGTGGCGTGGGCCCGGCCCTTCGCCTCCGACCGCGCCCCGAAGTCGTCGACGCCGACGGGGCGGGCCATGAGGCTGACGGCCGAGGCGTCGTACACGACCCGGAGGCCGGTGCCCCGGAGCCGCCAGGCCAGCTCGACGTCGATGGAGTAGGCGAGCCGCTGGTCGTGGAGCCCGTGCCGCAGCAGCAGCGACCGCTTGCACGACACGCGGCCCTCCCAGAACCCGCGCCAGTCGAGCACCTGCCCGTCGCCCAGCCGGTCGTAGGCGAACATCATCCGGTCGACGTCTGTGATGTAGTGCATGACCGGACTGCGGGCGAGCTCCGGCGCCCAGTCGGTGTGGCCGAGCACGGCGACCGCCTCGCCGGGCTGGGCGTCGTGCCCCGCGAGATGGCGCTCGAGGTAGTCGGGCGCCGCCCGATCGTCGTCGTCGAAGAACAGCACGACGGGCGCCCGGGCCAGCATGACGGCCAGGTTCTTGGCCGCGGACCGCCCCGCGTGGTGGATCCCGACCGCGACGATCCGGAGCCGGCCGGAGAGCTCGTCCACGACCTCGGGCAGCACGGGGTCGCGAGAGCCGTCGTCGACCAGCACGACCTCGAAGTCCGACGGGTCGAGCGTCTGCTCGGCGAACGAGGCCAGGCACGCCCGCAGCAGCTCGGGGCGGTCGTGGGTGGCGATCAGGACGCTGATGCGCGGCGACCCCTCCGGTGGCGTCCGGTCGATGGCTGCGACGCCTCCCCGGTCGTCGCGGACCCAGACCCGGTGGATGTCCGCGGCCTCGCCGGCCTGCGCCGGGGGCAGCGGTGCCCGCAGCCCGATCGTCACCTCGTCGGACAGGGCGACCGGGCCCGCCGGCTCTGCTCCCTTGCGCACCGAGAGGACGGGTAGCCGCGTGACCGCGGCGACTTCCCGGGCCACCACGCCCCGGTGCCGCTCGGTCACCGGAGGGCCGGCGGTCGGGCCCTCGTGGTGGGTGGGCTGCAACCGGTCTACCTGCAGGGCCTCGTGGGCGGCCGTCAGGTCCGCCAGGAACCGCCCCGGCAGCACCGCGCGGTCGTCGACCAGCACGACGTAGTCGGCGTCCGGCGCGTCGTCGGGGATCGACCAGGCCGGCTCCGCGCTCGACCGCCACGACTGGGTGACGGTGAGGCCCCCGGCGCCCTCCAGCGCCGCAAGCAGCGTGGGCGAGGGGCCAGCCCGGCCGGCCGCGTACGTTCCCAGCACGTGCACGCGGGCGGACATCGCGGCGGCACCGCCCGTGTCGCGGGCGTCGAGCTCGTACAGCGCGAGGTGCTCGTCGTGGTGCAGCCGCCGGTGGTTTGTCTCGAGGTGATCCAGCAGCTCCGGGTAGCGGTCGCGCCAGCTCGACGCCGAGCTCGGCAGCGCGAACCACCGGGCGCCCCGGCGCCGCTGGGCCTCCAGGTGGGTGACGGCCGCGGCGCCGTCGGCGGGGTCGCCGCCGGGCGAGCCGTCGCGCCCCTGGGGGAACGGCCATGCCCGCTGCGGCGTGAGGTCCGGCACGGCCCGGCCGCCGCTCACCGGCACCAGCACGACGTCGCCCGGCGTGGCGATCGTCCGGACCCGTTCGGCCAGCGCCTCTTCGGGCGTCGCCGGGTGGCGGCCGTTCGACCCGCCACCGCGGGCACCGCCCGTCACGACGGCGTCGACGATCTCGAGGAAGCGCGGTCCCAGGACACCGGGTCGGTGGCGGGCGTCGACGTGCTCGGCGCCCTGGCGGGCCACGCGCTCCCACAGGGCATCGTCGGTGAGCATGCGGGTGATGCCCGCCGCCAGGTCGGCGGCGTCCGATCCGATGAGCGCGTTCTCGCCCTGGACCAGGTCGAGGCCCTCGGCCCCGATCGGGGTGGTGACGACCGGCGTGTACGCCATCATCGACTGGATGACCTTGCCCTTGACACCGGCGCCGTAGCGGAGGGGGACGACGGAGAGCCGGGCGCGCTCCAGGTAGGGCCGGACCGAGGGCACCCATCCCACCAGGTTGACGGCCGGGTTGTCCGGATCGACGTCCAGCCGGATCTGGTCGAGCCAGTTGCCGAGCACGGTGAGCGGGTGGCGTTCCAGCAGCGACCGGTCCACGAGCGGCAGCACGTCGCCGCACAGGTGCTCGACCGCCTCGCGGTTGGGGAGGTGGCGGAAGTTGCCGACGAACATCATTCCCCGGCGGGCGTCGACCGGGTGCGGCGACCGGGCCACGTCCTCCACGAGCGGCAGGGTGTACGCCCGCTTGCCCACGAAGTCGTCGAGCAGGTCGCGCTCCTTGTCCGACACGGTCATCAGCGCGTCGGCCTGGGCGTAGGTGTTGAGCTCCCGGGCCACGGCCCCGCCGTAGGCTCCATCGAGGGCGTCGCGCCGGGAGTACGAGCGGCGCGCGTCGCGCAGGAAGTTGAGGTCGTGGACGTTCAGGAGGACCCGCGTGGCGGGGGAGTGCTGGCGGACGACCGGGATCAGCCGCGAGGCAGGCTCCCAGTAGGAGATCAGCGCGAGGTCGATGTCGCCCGAGCGCAGGATCCGCTCCGCCCAGTCGAAGCCGGCGTACGTGGCAACCCCCCTGCGGCGCAGCCGGTCGGCGTGGCGCCGCTCGACCGCCTCGGGCTCCTGGCCCGCGAGGAACGTGACGCGCCAGCCGGCGTCGAGCAGGAACCGGACGGTGTAGTCGACGAACATGGACCCGGCGTCGCGGTCGACGGTGGGCATCCGGATGTGCGTGACCAGTGCGTGCCGCCTCATCCCCGGCAGGCCTCCACGTCGTCATGGGCCAGGAGGTGGCGCCAGGCGCCGTCGCCGAGCTCGGTCGGGCGGGCCGGACGCAGGTCGAGCACCCGCTGCCACGCCGAGGATTCGAGCGGGATGGAGGGCTCGCCGCCGTCGCCCTCGACGCGCACGGCGACCACGTCGGGGTGGTAGACGACCGCACCGCCCTGCTGCCACACGGCGGCGCACCACTCGCGCAGGTAGCCGCGGCCCGCGCTGCCGGCCGGTCCGGCCACCGCGGCCCAGAGCGAGGGAGCGGCCGCCACCAGCCCCGGCGCCCAGCACACGGGGCGCACGTAGTCGTGCCACGGCGCCCGCACCTGCGGCGACGCGCCGGCGATGAGTGCGACCGACCGGTCAAAGAACACCGACCCGCCCGCCGCCTCCAGGAGGCCGTCGCGGCCTAGGACCTTCCCCGCCACCGCCGAGGCGGGATCGCCGGCGACCGCGGCGGCCGCGGCCCGGATGGCGCCAGGCAGCGGGAGCACGTGGGGCTCCAGGGCCAGCACCACGTCGTGGCCGTCGAGCCTCGCCAGCGCCTCGAGCCCCACGGGGGCGACCAGCAGGTCGGCACCGGCCTGCTGGGCGCGCTCCGCCACCGCCGGCTCCCAGCGGGGATCCGCGGCCGGGCTGGTCCACACCAGCACCCGCGGTCCCGCCGGCTCGTCGGCTGCCGCCACCCGCTCGACCGACCGGACCAGGGCGCCGGTGCCCCCCGGCGCCACGACGACGACGCCCCGGCCCGCCACGCGGGCGGCGTCGGCCCGGCCGCCGGGGGATCGACCGCCCTCCTCGACAACCACCACGTCGACGCTGCGGTCGAGGTAGTGGAGGCGATCGCCGGGCGGCGGCGTGAACACTGCGAGGTCGGGCAGTTCGAGGCGCAGGTCCAGCCCGGTGCAGTCGAGCACCGCCGGGGGCTCGGCGGTGCCGGCGGACAGCTCGTCGATCGCGGCCCGCAGCGACGCCACCGTCCCGTCCGGCCGGTCGCGCAGGTCGAACACCGCCCCGGCGCCAGGCCGATCGACGACGGTGCGGTGATTCCGCACGACGTGGTCGCGCAGCTCGGCCTGCCGGCGGAGCCACGGGCGGGACCCCTCCGGGAGCACCAGGTAGCGCTGCCCGGCGTAGCGCTGGGCCTCCAGGTGGGCGATGTGGGACAGGTCGTCGGCGAAGGGCCGGGCGCGACGCGTGTCGGGGAACGGGGTGGCGCGCGGCGAGCGGGCGTCGCGCACGTCCGCCGGGCTGCCGGGGGCGACGGCCAGCCACCGGTCGTCCCCGGTCCAGGCGTCGCGCACCATTCCCACATAGGTGTCCTTCCAGAGCCGGGGCGGCAGGCCCTTGGGGGGTGGCGGAACCTTCGGTGCCGGCTCCGACGCGACGCGGGCTCGCACCTTCAGCCGGATCGGCCCGCTCGCCAGCCAGGCGCGGTGGGCGACGCGCTGGGCGGGGTCCGGCAGGCGCCGGGCGACCGCCCTTGCCGCCTGGCCGGGTTCGGCGGCTGCCCGGCGATAGCCCGACTCCCCGCGCCGCAGCGCCTGTCGGGCGGGCGGTGGCAGCTTCGTCGCCCGGGCCCGCGCCTCCTGGAGCGTCCGCTGGGCGACGGACTTCGCGGTGGGGGTGGGCTCGGACGCGACCCGCCGTGCCAGTCGCCGACCCCGCTGCAGCGAGTCCTGGGCGGGCGGCGGCAGTCGCCGGGCCACGGCCCGGGCCGCGCGCCCGACGATCCCCGCGAACGACCGCGCCTCCACCCGGCGGGTCCGCTCGTCGATGCGGGCCACGGACGCACGCAGCGCGGCGAGCGTCCGTGCCGTCTCGCCCTCCACCGCCGCCAGCCGGGCCGCCGTCACCTTGGCCTCGAGGTCGCGCACCCGGTCCCGGTGCGCCTGCTCGGCCTTGGCGTGGGCGATGCGGAGCGCGTCCTCGCGCTCCTGCAGGCGCTCGATGGCCGCCTGCCGCTGGTCGGCGTGGCGCTGCGCCACCGCGCCGTCGAGGACGAGGCGGCGCACCCGTCCCTCGTCCCGGGGGGTGGATCGCGGCGGCGGCGCCCCGGCCTCGCGGCACAGGTCGGCGTAGAGCGTCCGCGCGCCGTCGCTCACGCCCGCATCGCCGAGGTCGATGGCGGTCGAGTGGTGCCGCAGGTCGCGCCGGACCCGGGGTGGGGCCGGCTCGAGCCCCGCGAAGGCACACAGCCGTGCCATCTCGGCCTCGGGGTCGATGAAGAACGTGTCGTAGTGGCTGACGACGCGGCGCTCGGGCGGGACCTGGTCGAGCACCGTGGCGTAGTAGCGCTGCCACAGCGACAGGCCCAGCGAGTAGGAGGTCTGGTTGCGGCGCTTGAGCGACAGGGCGACCTCGATCGGGTGGCGCACGCAGATCACGAATCGCAGCTCGGGCTCGAGGTCGAGCCAGTAGGTGGCGGTGAGGCACGTGCGGGGGTCCTTGAAACCCCAGTGGTCGTGCTGGCGCAGGGTGGCCAGGGTGGCCGTGGCCGCATCGGCCACGTGCGCGACGCGGCGGTCGTCCACACCGGTGGGCGGCAGGGCCGGCGGGTTGTCCCACGCTCCTCCGGCCGCCTCCAGCAGGTCGTCGTTGCAGTCTCGGATCGCCTTGTTCTCCCAGAAGCCCTCGGGGTTGTCGTCCGCGGCCTCGATCAGCTCCTCGGCGCTGGTTCCCACCAGTTGCAGGCCCGAGTCGTGCAGCGCGCGGGTGATCATGGAGGTCCCCGAGCGGTGCATCCCGGTGATCGCGATCGGCACGCCCCGAATCACTTGCTCCCTCCCAGTCCCCGACCCAGTCAGATGGGCGATGGTAGCGGTCGTCGCCGGTCAGGTCTCATGCGACGCGGTCCGCCGGATCGCCTGGCGGGCCGACCGCTCGACGAGGGGGAGCAGGGCCGGACGGACCCGGCCGACGTACAGGGGGGTGACCGCGGGCGGGCGGTGGGCGATCCCGGTGATCGCCTGGTAGTCCGCGGCCATCTCGTCCCAGGAGAAGCGGCGGGTGGTGCCCGCACCGCCGTGGTACTGGTGGAACGTGCCCTCGCCGAGCAACACGATCAGCTCGACGTCCTCCAGCGCGCAGGCCCGGCGGTAGAGGTCGTGGTTGACGAGCCCGCCGCCGGGCAGGGCGAAGCGCTCGTCGAGCCCGCCGAGCTCGTCCCAGAGGGGGCGGGGGCAGAACAAGCTGCTGCTCTCACCGGCCGGTCCGAACAGTCCCCGGCCCCACGAGCCCGCCGGGGTGCTGACCTCGAACAGCCGGTAGCCGTCGGTCTCCCACGGCGTCCGTGCCAGCAGCTGGTCCTCCACGTCCTGGTCGTATCCCGCGCTGGCGGCCTCCATGTGGCGGACCGGACCGAGGTGGAACGCGGGCGCCGTGATGACCGGCCGGGGCGCGAGCGAGGCGGCGCGCCGCGCCTCGGACAGCAGCCCCGGTGACACCATCCGGGCGCCGTCGACGATGAGGCCGACCAGGTCGCCGGCGGCCAGGCCGAGGCCGTGGTTGGCGGCCCGGGCCGGTGACGCGGGTGCCGGGTCGAGGCGCTCCACGCGCAGCCGCCCGTCGAACCCGGCGACCAGTGACGGGTCCACGGGGTGCGGGGATCCGTTGTCGACCACGACGACCTCGTAGTCGTCGGCGGCCAGCCCGCACTGGTGGCTCGGGCTCAGGGTCCGCAGGGTTCGCGGAAGCTCGCGCGCCATGTCATAGGCCACGACCACGACGCTGACGCTCGGTCGCTGCCCGGGCCCTCGGCTCACGGCCAGGCGACCATCACGCCCGCCGCGGCACGTCCGCCACCGCGTCGACCACGCGCCGGACCTGGTGATCCCACGACCACTCGGCCTCGGCGGCGTACCGCGCCGCTTTGCCGAGCCGGGCCCGCTCCTCCGGGGCGTCCCGAAGCCTCCCCAGCGCGGTGCCGAGGGCCTCCACGTCGTGCGGTGGCACGAGGAGGGCGTCGACGCCGTGGGTGAGGCGCACGGCCAGCTGGCCGATGGCCGGGGCGACGACGGGGAGCCCGGCGGCCATGTACTCGGCGAGCTTGAGCGGCGAGTAGTGGAACGGCTCGCCCCGTTGGGCCAGCACGGCGGCGACGTCCATGGCTGCGAGGTAGGCGGGCAGCTCGTGGTGGGGAACCGTGCCCGTGAAGACGGCATGGACGCCGCGCTCGTGGGCGCGCCGCTCGATCCGGGTGCGTTCGGGCCCGTCGCCGACGAGCAGCAGCGCGGCGTCGGGCACGGCCGCGGCGGCATCCACGGCCTGCTCGACCGCGTGGAACCGCCGGAAGCTCCCGACCCACCCGACGACGAAGCGTCCCTCGACGTCGAGGCGCCGCCGGAGGGGCGCGGGGTCGGGCGGCTCGCCGAACAGGTCGAGGTCCACGCCCGTCGGCGTGAGCAGCAGCCGGTCCTCCGGCACGCCCATCCGACGGGCCTGATCGACCACCGGCTGGCTGCCGCAGGCGACCAGGTCGGCGCCGAGCAGCGTCGGGCGCTCGGCGCGGCGCTCGAGCCACCCGCCCCACCCCGGTCGCGTGGTGCCCCACTGCTCCGCCTCCCAGACCTTGGCCGCGGGGGCGAACAACACGGCCGGGACACCGAGGCGCTGCGCCAGCGCCAGCCCGGCGTCGTGGAACAGGTCGTGGCGCTGCCACACGAACGCGATGTCGCTGCCCGACCACGGACCCCGGGGGTCGATGGCGAAGCGCCGGCTCAGCCGCCACTGGAGCACGTCCCTGGCCGCGGTCTTGACCACGCTCGGAACGTGCCGCCGGACGCTCGGGCCCGTCGTGCTGCGAAGGGCCGGGCTGGAGCCTCGCCGCCTCGCCTCGGCAGCCGTGAGGACGCCGTCCGGCGTGACCACCCACGACCGCCCGACCACGCGCTCGGCGGCAGCCGCCCAGCCCGCCGTGCTGAGCAGTGCGGCAACGGGTCCCTGTTCAGCCGTGCTCGATCCCGCGGCGACGAAGACAGCCCCAGCCACGCAGCGAGGTTAGCCCGTTGCGATGCGGCGCTGGCCCCTGGTGCGGGTCGGATACGGTCGCGGCCACCGTGCCTTCCGACGCCACCGCTCGAACGGCTCGACAGCCCGTGCCCGCGACCCCGCTCTGCGTCCTCCACGTCGTGTCGGAGAGCCAGCGGCGAGGGGCGGAGCTCGTGGCGCTGGAGCTGGCCGACGAGCTCGACCGGCTGGGGCACCGGAACCGGGTCGTCGCCCTCGGCCCGGCGTTCGACGGCGGGCAGGAACCCGCGCTGGCGCCGCTCCGGGCGTCGTGGGGACAGCGACCACCGGACCTCGTCGCCTGCGCGTGGCGGCTGCGACGCCTGGTCACCGCCGCGCCGGTGGACGTCGTGCTGGCCCACGGGGGATGGGCGGCGCAGGTGGCCACGTGTGCGTTCCCGGTCGGCGGCCCGGTGCTGATCTGGCAGCGGATCCTCGGGTTCCCGGCCAAGGTGTGGGGACCGGGCCGGCGCCGCTGGTGGGCGACCGTCGTCCGGCGGTGCGACGCCGTGGTCGCACTCACGCCCGACCAGCGCGACGAGATCCTCCGTCTCGGCTACCGCGGACCGGTGTGGCTCATCCCGAACTTCCGCAACTCCGGACGCTTCCGCACCCTCGACCGGGCCCGGGCGGGAGCCCGTCTCCGCGTCGAGGTCGGGGTTTCCGAGGCGACGCCCCTGATCGGGTTCGTCGGGCACCTCGCCGGGCAGAAGCGGCCCGAGCGCGCGCTGGAGGTCCTGGATCGGCTGCGATCGCAGGGCTCTGTCGCCCACCTCGTGGTGGCGGGAACCGGCCCCCTGCGGACCGACCTGGAGGCGCAGGCCCACGGCCTCGGCCTGGACGGCGCGGTGACGTTCCTCGGGCAGCGCGACGACATCGAGCGGGTCCTCGGTGGCGTGGATCTCGTGCTGCTGACCAGCGAGGCGGAGGGCATTCCGGGTGTCGCCATCGAGGCGCTGATGGCGGGATGTCCGATGGTCTCCGTTCCGGTCGGTGGCGTGACCGAGGTGATCGAGCACGGGGTCACCGGTGTCGTGCTCGACGACGACCATCCGACCGTCATGGCGGAGGCCGTGGCCCGGCTGCTCGCGGACGACGAGTCCCGTGCGGCGATGGGGCGGGAGTCCCGTGCCCGCACCGACCGGTTCTCGGCATCGGCGGCGGCTGCGGTGTATGCCGAGCGGCTCCGCGAGACCCTCGCGAGTCGCTGACCTCCTGATCGAGCGGCGGGCTACCGTTCCGGCGCCGATGCACGCCAACCCCGCCGAGGCGCCTGCTCACCGTGACGCGCTGCCCGCCCGCATGCGCATCCTCCACGCGGTGTGCCACAGCCACCGGCGGGGCTCGGAGATGGCCGCGCTCGAGCTCGCCGGCGAGCTGGAGCGCCTCGGGCACAGCAACCGCCTGGTCGCCATGGGCCCGGCGCTGGACGGAGGCCGGGACCCGGATCTGCCGCTCCTGGGTCGATCGTGGCGGGAGGGGCCGACCCAGCTCGTCTCCCTGGCGCTGCGGCTGCGGCGCCTGCTGTCGCAGGAGCCGGTCGATGTCGTGCTGGCCCACGGGAGCTGGCCGGCGGCGGTGACGGCGCTCGCCAGGCCGGGGCACGGCCCACTCCTCGTCTGGCAGAGGATTGCCATGTTCCCCGACAGGCTCTGGGCCCCGCCGCGGCGCAACTGGTGGGCCGCCGTCGCTCGCCGCTTCGACGCCGCCGTGGTCCTCACCGGCGAGCAGGAGGTCGAGCTCCGCCGTCTGGGATACCGCGGACCGGCGTGGGTCGTCGGCAACTTCCGCAACCCCGACCGGTTCCGCGCCGTCGATCGCACCGTGGCCGCCGCCCGCCTCCGTGCCGAGCTCGGCACGGCTGACGGGACGTACCTGCTCGGCGCGGTGGCCGCCTTGTCCCCCGAGAAGCGGCTCGACCGCGCCCTGCAGGTCGTCGCCATCCTGCGCGCCCGGGGTCCGCTGGTCCATCTCGTCGTTGCGGGAACGGGGCGTCAGCGGCCACAGCTGGAAGCCCGGGCCGAGCACCTGGGGGTGGCGGACGCCGTGACGTTCCTCGGTCACCGCGACGACGTGGAGTGGGTCCTCGGCGGTGTCGACCTGGCCCTGCTCACCAGCGACACCGAGTGCATGCCCGGCGTCTCCATCGAGGCCCTGATGGCGGGCTGCCCGATGGTGACGGTCCCCGTCGTCGGGGTGGACCGCGTGGTCGAGCACGGGGTCACCGGGCTCGTCGTCGACGGCTTCGAGGCCGCGGAGATGGCCGACGCCGTCGGGCGGTTGCTGGACGACGACGAGGCCCGTCTGGCCATGAGCCGCGCGTCCCGGGCGCGCCGCGACCGGTTCTCGGCCCGCGCCGCCGCCACGGTCTACGTCGACCGGCTCACCGCCGCTCTCGACGGCCGTTGAACGCGAAGAGCGCGCAGGCCATCCAGCGTCGTAGCATCGGCAAAGCACATCCGTGGCGACCCGATGCCTGACACCCCGTCAGATTGTCATGCACGGAGGTTCACGAACCGCTAGGTTTGTTCCCGCCGGGAGGGTTACCGGCGGGTAACGCTAGGTAGTGGGGGCAGCAGCCGGGCATCGGTTCGCCGATTGCTGGGTCAGGTCGAAGCAACTGGGGGGCCAAATTGCGGGACCGTGCCGTTACGAGCCGTGTCGAAGCGGTCGATCACGAGCTACCGACAACGGTGTATCGCTGGGCTCGGCGGCGGGAGAACCTGAGCCTGGTCCTGATCGACCTCGGGATCATCACGTCCGCGTGGTTGCTGGCGCTCGTCGCCGGGTTCGAGGGCGACATCCCCGAGTCCGTGATCGACCGGTCCCTGCTCGTCGTGGGGCCGCCGATCGTCCTGCAGCTCGTCATCCACCGAGCCGTCGGCCTGTACGGGCCGGTCTGGCGCTACGCCTCGATCGACGAGGCCGTCCGGGTCATGGCCGCCGTGGCCGCCGGAATGGTGACCGGCTTCGCGTGGCTGTGGGCGGTCGACAGCGCCACCACGCTGGCGCTGCCCGTCTTCACGGCGCCCCTGGTGGCGGCCTTGCTGCTCCTCGTCGGGTGCGGCGGCGTCCGCTTCCAGTCACGACTGTTCGCGCTCGAGCGGCTGCGGACGAGGGCGGCGAAGCCCGTGCAAGCGTTGATCGTGGGCGCCGGCAGCCCCGGCGCCGCCCTGGCGTACGAGCTGTCGCAGACCGATCCGGGCCGCGACGTCCACATCGTCGGGTTCGTCGACGACGACTCCCGGCTGCACCGCCGGTCCGTGCGTGGCATCCCGGTGCTCGGCGGGACCGGCCAGCTCGAGGACCTCTGCCGGCGGCACGACGTCGACCGCATCTTCATCGCGCTCCCGCACGCCGACCGAAAGCAGGTCAAGCCGATCGTCGATCGGGCGCTGCGCACACGGGCGCAGGTGAAGGTGCTCCGTCCGGCCGCCTCGACCGCTTCGGGCATGCTCCAGAACGTCCGCGACATCGATCTCAGCGACCTGGTGGGCCGGCAGCCGGCACCGGTCGACACCGAGGGCATCGGCGACTTCCTGCGGGGGACCACCGTGCTCGTGACGGGCGCCGGCGGCTCGATCGGCAGCGAGATCTCCCGCCAGGTGGCCCGCTACCAGCCCGGTCGCCTGTTGCTGCTCGACCGCGACGAGACCCTGCTCCACGACGTCTCCACCGGAGGCCTGGCGTCGACGGCCGAGACCGTCCTGCTCGACCTCTGCGACCGGGAGCGGATGATCGCCCTGCTCGAGGAGACCCGGCCCGACGTGGTGTTCCACGCCGCGGCCAACAAGCACGTGCCGATCCTCGAGCGGTACCCGTCTCAGGCGGTCGCCACCAACGTCCTCAGCACCTGGTGGCTGGCCAACGCGGCCGCCGAGAACGGCTGCCAGCGCTTCGTGCACCTGTCGACCGACAAGGCCGCGGGTCCCACGTCGGTGATGGGGGCCACCAAGCGGGCCGCCGAACACGTGGTGGTCGGCGTCGGCCGGCACCACAGCCTGCCGTACGCCGCCGTCCGCTTCGGCAACGTGCTCGGCAGCCGCGGCAGCGTGGTGCCCACGTTCTTCCGCCAGATCCTCGCCGGCGGCCCGGTCACGGTGACCAGCGAGGAGATGACCCGCTACTTCATGAGCATCCCCGAGGCGGTGAGCCTCGTGCTCCAGGCCGGGGCGATGGCCGACGGCGGGCGCATCTTCCTGCTCGACATGGGCGAGCCGGCGTCGATCCTGCGGTTGGCCCGCCAGATGATCCGGCTGGCCGGACTGCGGCCAGGCGACGACATCGCGATCGAGATCACCGGGCCGCGGCCCGGCGAGAGGTTGCACGAGCGGCTGCACGACGAGGCCGAGGAGCACGGGCCGGCTGCGCACCCCTCGATCTCGGTGCTCCGCCCCAAGCTGACCCTCGACTGGTGCCAACTGGTGCAGGCCATGGACGAGCTCGAGCGCTCGTGCCGCGACGGCGACGACGCGGTGCGTGCGGCGCTCGTCACCCTCCTGGCGCGGAGCGGGGTGGATTGCCGCCTCGAGCCACCGCCGCCGCCCGCACTGGGGTCGGGTGGCCGGCGTGTGCAGAGCGTCGCGCGCCGCACGGAGGTCGCTGTCCCCGAGCCCGTCGACATGTCGGCCAGGCCCAACGGGGTCGGGCTCAACGGCACCGCCAGGCGCCGACGCCTCGCCCTGCTCTCGGGTGCGTCCGGTGGCGCCACCGAGCGGCCCGCGCTGCCGTTCGCGCGCCCCGCCCGCCCGCCGCTCGAACGGGTGATCCAGCGGCTCACGCCGTCCTACGAGAGCGGACAGATCACCAACGGCGCGCTGGTCCGCGAGCTCGAGGAGCGCACGGCCGAGCGGTTGCGGGTGGGCCACGTCGTGGCCGTGAGCTCGTGCACGTCCGGACTGATGCTCGTGGTCCAGGCGCTGGTCGCGGGGCGCCCGGGGCCGGTGGTCCTCCCCAGCTTCACCTTCTCCGCATCAGCCCACGCGGTCCACTGGAACGGGCGCTCGCCGCGGTTCGTGGACTGCGATCCCGCCACGTTCCAGATGGATCTCGCCCACGCCGAGGCGGCCCTGGACGGCGCCAGCGCCGTCATGGGCACCCACGTGTTCGGCGCGCCGTGCGCCCCGGAGTCCGTCGAGAAGCTGGGGGCAGCGGCCGGGCTGCCCGTCGTGTTCGATGCCGCCCACGCGATAGGGGCGACGAGCCACGAGCGGCCGATCGGCGGGTTCGGCGAAGCCGAGATCTTCAGCCTCACGCCCACGAAGCCGATGGTCGGCGGCGAGGGGGGCCTGATCGCCACCCGCGACCGCGACCTCGCCGCCCGGCTCCGGACCGGCCGCGACTACGGCAACCCCGGCGACTACGACACCCGCTTCGCCGGCCTCAACGCCCGGATGTCCGAGTTCCACGCCGCCATGGCGCTCGAGTCGCTGGGACTGCTCGACGGCAACCTGGCCCGGCGGCGAGAGCTGGCGGCCCGCTACATCGAGGGTCTGCGCGGCGTGCCCGGCATCCGGACGCAGGTCGTGCCGGTGGAGCACGTCTCGACCTACAAGGACTTCACGATCGCGGTCGAGGCGGACGAGCTCGGGATCGACCGCAACCAGCTGGTGGCGGTGCTGGCGACCGAGGGCATCGACACGCGGAACTACTTCGACCCGCCGGTCCACCGCCAGCAGGCCTACCGGGGTGAGGCTGCCGTCGACCTGCCGGTCACCGACGCCGTCAGCCGGAGCGTCGTGTCGTTGCCGCTCTACCCGGACCTCTCCCTCGATGACATCGACTCGGTGGTCGAGGTGATCCGGCTCAGCCACGAGCATGCGGACGAGCTTGTCTCTGCGCTCGGACAGCTTCCGGAGGCAACGGGGTCCCGCTCCCGGAGCGCACTGCCCCGGGCATAGACCGCGACCGCCTCAGTCGGGCGGCGGGGCGGCCGTGACCCGGCCGGACGCGACGGCGGCGCAGAACGCGGCGTGGTCGCGCTCGGTCTGGTCGGCGTAGCACTCGGCGAACCTCGCCATGGCCACGTCGGCCCGGTCGCTCGTGCCCAGGTAGGCGGCGATCGCGATGGCGTCGCCGGTGCGGGCGTGCGACCGGGCCAGCGTCCAGGCGCAGGCCTCGCCGTAGACCCGCATGGCTGCGGGCGACATGCGGTCGACGTCCGCGGCCAGCTTCCAGTCCCACAGCTGGCGGACGTAGAAGTCCGCCACCGTGCCGTCGAAGGTCTCGATCTCCAGCCAGCCCAGCATGATGTCGGGTGTGGCCTGGAGCAGCCGCTGGCCCTCGACCACCCGCCGGCCCTGGTTGGTGTAGGCGCAGGCCCCGGCGTACGGCGCCAGCGCCGAGGCCTCGGCCTGCTTGAACTGCAGGACCAGCGGGTCTTCGTCGTCCCGCCCCAGCAGCAGTGCGATCATCGTCCGGGTCCCCACGCTGCCCACGCCGACCACCATGCGGGCGAGGTCGACGTAGCGGTAGCGATCCAGCAGGTGCCGTCGGTCGGGCGTGAGGCTGCGGCGGTAGGCCCGCATCGTCCGCCCCACGACCTCGTGGAGCTCGGCGGGCGAGCGCTCGGGCATCAGCTTCTCGGCCGGCACCACCAGCGGCGAGTGATCGACGATGCGGCGGTCGCCGCCGACGACCTCGGTCAGCCGGGCAAGGGCCCGGGCGCTGTCCTTGGTGAGGGCCTTGTCGACGCTGCGGCGGAACGCGACGGCGTCCGCGGGCTCGGCCTGCTCGTCGAACCGCCGGACCAGCGCGGCAGCGTCGAGGTGCGCGTACCAGGTGGCCAGGACGCCCCGGCCGGCGAAGTCCCGCACCGTCTCGCGGTACTGGCGGGCGGCGCCCTCCACCACCTCCCGGCGCTCGGCGTCGTCGAACCCGCGGGCCCGCCCGGCGATGGCCAGGCTGGCCGCCAGTCGCTTGAGGTCCCACTCCCAAGGCCCCGGCAGCGTCTCGTCGAAGTCGTTGAGCGAGAACACGAGGTCGCGCTCGGGCGAGGCGAAGCCGCCGAAGTTCGACAGGTGGGCGTCGCCGCAGGCCTGGACCCGCAGGCCCGACACCGGCGTGGTGGCCAGGTCGGCCGCCATGACCGCCACCGCACCCCGGAAGAACGTGAACGGGGACGTGGCCATGCGCTGGTGGCGGATGGCCACCAGCTCCGGCACCCGGGTGGTGGCCTGGCGCTCCAGGATCGCGATCGGGTCCTCCCGCCCGTCGGGCGGTTCCCACACGGCGTGGCCCGACCGGGGCGCGTGGGCCCGCGCCGCCCGCCCCAGGGCGGCGCGCTCGTCGGGCGAGCGCGTCCCGCGCGCACCGGGCGCCCGCCCGGTGGGCTCGGTCAGCTGGGGGCCGCCGGCCGGCATGCCCGCATTCTGGCAGCTGAGGCCGCCGCCGCGAACTGGCGAGCGGCCACGTCGAGCAGCCGGTCGTGGCCCCACCGCGCCATCGGCGGCGCCAGCCGGGCCATGATCCGCAGCGACCGCCCGGTGGCCGCGAGGTCGGACACGAGCCGCACATCGGTCCCGCCCGCCGCCTCCCACAGCTCGACCCGGGCGTCGCCGGTCAGGTCGCCGGACAGCACGGCGGTCACCCGGCAGGGCGCCGCCACGACCTCGAGGGCGATGTCGCAGCGGATGGCGTAGGGCAGCGACGGCCGCAGCGTGCACCGCCACACGTCCCCGGGAACGAGGGCGCGGGCCTCGAAGCGACGCAGCCACGGCCACCACGACCGGTAGTCCTCCACCCGGGCGAGCCCCGTCCACACGTCCTCGGCGGACCCCGGGAGGTGGTACGTGCGGTCGGAGTGGATGCGCAACGACCGTGAGTGTGGCGCAGCCGAGCCCGGCACCGTCGAGGCGGACGGCACGGTCGTCGACACGACCGCGTGGCCTACCGGGAGGTCATCCCGATCCCCGGAGCGTGGTGACGGGGGTGCCCGGGCCCAGCCAGCGGGCGGCGTTGCCGACCAGGATCTGGGTCGTCGACTCGGGCCGGGCGCCGAGGTCGTCGAGAATCCGGCCCAGCCGGTCGACGGCGGCGGCCGTCGCTGCCCGGTCGCGGCCCTGCATGTACGCCGCGATGGCCAGGCGATGGGCCCGCTCGGCGTAGGGGTCGGCGGCCAGGACCTGGTCCGCCAGGGTGGCGGCGGCGTCGACCGCCCCGCCCACCAGCTCGAGCTCGCCGAGGGTCAGGGCGGCCTCCACCAACCGGGCGTGCAGGTGCCGGGGCACGCTGTCGAGGTCGGCGAGGCGCTCCAGGTCGGGGAGCGGCCGGCGGCCCTGCCACCGGGCCACGGCGCCCCGCAGGTGGTCGATCCGGCCGGCCTGGTCGCCCCGCCGGCGGGCCTCCTCGGCGTCGGCCAGCAGGTCCTCGACCTCCCAGGTGTCCACCTCCAGGCCCGGCACGGCGGCCAGCTGCAGCCGCTGGGCGTCGCCCCGCACGAAATAGGGCGCCGCGCCCCGGCCGCGCTCGGGCTCCAGCAGCCGCTGGAGGTGGCGAAGCGTCACCCGCAGGTTCGCGCGGCCCCGTCCGGGGTCGAGGTCGGGCCACAGCAGGTCGACGGCCCGGTCGCGGCTGACGGTGCGCTCGACGGCCAGAAGGCTGAGCAGCTCCCGCACCCGGGACCGGCGGCTCTCCGGCGTGTCCACAGGCGTGCCGTCGTGCTGGACCTCCAGCGGGCCGAGCACCCGGATCCGCACCGCCGTCGCCGGCCGGGGCGGGAGCCCGGCCAGCACCGCGGCCGCCCCCCGGCGCACGCGCTCGTCCGGCTCGCCGAGCAGCCGGCGCAGCTCGGGCATGACGTCCTCGCCGAACAGGTCAATGAGCTTCATCGCCAGGTCCAGGCCCCACGCCGACCGCACCGCGGCCCGGGCGGCCAGCTCGACCGTCCACACGAGCGGCAGCGACGTGCACACCGCGCCCAGCGGGCACGGCGGCGACGCCGGCACGTGTCCGGCCCGCCCGGTCAGTAGCAGCCGGGCCACGTCGCGGGCCTGCCGCTGGGACGGGCCGAGCTCCCGCGCGTCCCACCGGCGCCGCAGCTCCGGCGAGCACACGTACGGGACCGCCAGCGTGCGCCGCAGGTGGGCGTCGGCGAACCCGTCGATCGGTCCGGCGTCGACGAGCTCTGCCACGATCGCCGCCGCCCGCTCGTCGTCGTGGTGGACGACCGCCTGGCACGCCCGGGCCACCGCCGCCGTCGCCGCGTCCGCCCCCGTGGTGCCCGCGACGGTCGACGCGTCGAGGATCGCGACGGCCCGGTCCACTGCGTCACGATGCGGGGTGCAGGACGCGATCGCGGCGACGAATGCCGCCTGGTCGTAGGTGTCGCGCTCACTCAGCCCCCGGTAGCGGTCGGACCCTGTGTCGACCTCGCCGGCCAGCAGACCGTCCGGGTCGCCGTCGAGCCAGCGGGCGACGTCGGCCATGTCGCGGGCTGGCTTCCCCAGGGTGGGGCCCCGGCCCTCGGTGAGCGCCGCCGCGTCGCCGGCGCGCCCGGCCAGGATCAGGAAATGCCAGTGGAGGCGCAGGAGGGCCTCGGGCCGGTCCGTGAGCGCCACGCCCGCCACCGGCCGGTCGAGCAGCTCAAGGGCGCCGTCGAGATCGCCGCCGCCGATGGCCCGCACGGCGGCGTCGACGCCGGTCACGAGGAACCGGAGCCGGGGGTTGTCCTGCCCGTCGGCCAGTGCTCGCGCCTGCTGAGCCAGGGACACCAGGTGGGGGACGTCCTTGCGGGCGTCCGCGGCCAGACCCGCGAGGGCCAGCGCGACCGCTTCGCCGTCCCGGTCGCCCCCCTCCCGGAACCGGGCGACGACCGCGTCGAGCCGGTGGGCCGGCGGCTCGGCGGCCACCCGGGCGTGGGTCAGCGCACATGCGAGCAGCTCGACCTCCGCGGCGTCGCCGCCGCCGGGACCGCACAGCGTTGCGAGCCACGACGCCGCCACGTCGACGGGCAGGTTGCCCAGCGTGGTCCTCACCAGCTCGACCGCCGCCCGGCGCAGCGCCTGCTGGTCGCCGAGGCGCAAAGCGACCGCGCCGGCGGCGACCGCGTCGTCGCGGGCCGCGGCCACGGCCAGCACCCGCTGGGACAGGTCCGCCACCTCGTCGCCGCTGCCCAGCGCGCTCACGTGCGGCGCCCACAGGTCATGCGCCATGACCCGGTCGCCCACCCGCAGCACCAGCGGCACCCGGTCGCTGAACCCGTCGGGATCGAACGGCTGGCCGGTGACCGCCCCGACCTCCCCGGCCCCCGACGTGCCGAGCAGGCAGAGGGCGAGCAGTGCCCGCCGGTCGGGTGGGTCGAGCGCCCGAATGACCTCCTCCCACAGGTAGTCGGCGACCGCCCCCCGGGGCGCCACCAGCGCCAGCCGGACCAGGGCGGGCCAGCCGCCGAGGTCGGCCGCCGGCGGCTCGGCGCCGAGGCGGGTGGCCAGCGCCGCCACCTCGCCGTCGTCGAAGCGGAGGTCGTCGGCGCAGACCTCGGCCAGGTCGCCCGAGGCGCGGAACCGGGCCAGCGCCAGGGGCGGCAGCCGCCGTCCGCACAGCACCAGGTGCAGGTTGGCCGGCATCCGGCGCAGTAGATCGTCGAGCGCGGCGGTCGGCCGGTCGGCCAGGAGCTCGACGTCGTCCAGGACCAGCACCGCATGCAGCGGGGCCAGGTCGGCGAACACGCCGTACAGCCGGTCCGCCGCGGAGCCGGGGCCCGCCGGCGCCCCGAACGCCGCCTCCACCGAGGCGGCCAGCCGATCCGGGCTCTCGCACCCCGCACGGCACGACAGCCACGCCTCGACCCCGCGGGGCCGGGCCCGGTTGGTGCGCAACGCCTGGCCGAGCGCGACCGACTTCCCGAACCCCGCGCCCGCCACGACCGTGGTGACCGTGTGGTCCCACCGGGCCTCCAGCCGGTCGAGGACGCACGACCGCACAATGGCGTGGGCAACGTCCGGCGGCGAGGCGCTGGCGGCGACGGTGTTGGCGGGCGCGTCGATCATCGTCAACATACCAGAATGAACCGGACGGGACGTCCGAAGTACACCCTCCGAACCCCGGTAGCACTTCGGTAACGCGGACCGCCGCACACTCGGGCCATGGTGGCCGCCATCCCACGTGACGAGATCGTCGGCATCGACGAGCGGACCCCGGTCCTCGACGGGCGGTGGGTCCCCTACGTGAACCTCGACAACGCGGCGACGACGCCGGCCCTGCGATCGGTCGTGGACGCGGTGGCGGACCTCCTCCCGATCTACGGCAGCGTCCATCGGGGCACCGGCTACAAGTCGCGGGTGACCACCGCCGCCTACGAGAAGGCCCGCCAGATGGTGGGCGCCTTCGTCGGCGCGGACCCGGTCCGGGACGTCGTGGTGTTCGGCAAGAACACGACCGACGCCGTGAACATGCTCGCGGGCTCGCTGGCCGTCGAGCCCGGGTCGGTCGTGCTGACGACACTGCTGGAGCACCACTCGAACGACCTGCCGTGGCGGGACCGGGCCCGGGTCGTACACGTCGGGGCCCGGTCGGACGGCACCCTCGACGAGGACGACCTCGACCGGCTGCTGGCTCGCCACGCCGGGCGTGTGGCGCTGGCGGCAGTGTCCGGGGCCTCGAACGTGACCGGGGTGGTCCCGCCCGTGCACGCGATCGCCGAGCGGGTCCATGCCGCCGGCGGGCGGATCCTGGTGGACGCGGCCCAGCTGGCCGCCCACCGCCGGATCGACATGCGGCCCCACGACGACCCCGGCCACCTCGACTTCGTCGTGCTGTCGGCCCACAAGGCGTACGCCCCGTTCGGGACAGGGGCGCTGATCGGCCGGCGCGACGGCCTCGGGGCCCGCCCGTACCAACCCGGTGGCGGAACGGTGCGGGCGGTCACGGTGGCCGACGTGCTGTGGGCCGACCTGCCGGACCGGCACGAAGGGGGCAGTCCCAACGTCGTCGGCGCCGTCGCGCTGGCCGCCGCGGTGACGCGCTTGGCCGAGGTGGGGCTCGACCGCATCGCCGACCACGAGCAGGCGCTCGTCGGGTACGCGCTGGCCCGGCTGGCCGGGATCCCCGGGCTCCGCCTGTACGGCCCGGTGGGGGCGGGCGCCGCCGCCGGCAAGGTCGGCGTGGTGCCGTTCACGCTCGACGGCCTGGACCCGGCGCTGGTGGCGGCGGTGCTGGCCTACGAGCACGGGATCGGAGTCCGCAGCGGTTGCTTCTGCGCCCAGCCCTACATCGCCCACCTGCTGGGCTACACGCCCGCCGAAGTCCTGAGCAGCGGAGCCGCGGGCGGCGTGCTGGGCACCGTGCGGATCAGCCTCGGCGCGTACAACGACACGGGCGACCTCGAGCGGGCGGTCGAGGCGCTGGCCCTGGTGGCGGCGGGCGAGGTGCTGGGCACCTACGACCCGGCGCCGGACGGCTCGTGGGCGCCCCGTGGCTTCCGCGAGCCGGCGGCCGCCGTCGCCGTGGCTGGGTAGCATTCGGGCATCGACTGGGGAGCGATCGTCCGGGGCGGCGCGGCCACGGCCGCCCTGGCCGCAGGCGCGGTGACGCCCGTGCCGTCGGGTGCCGGCGTCGCCGAGGTGGTCGGCGGCGAGGGGATCGCCACGTTCTACGAGTCGAACGACGGCGGCAACTGCATGATGCCGGGCCCGCCGGCCGACCGGCTGGACGCGGCGCTGTCGCACGACGAGTACGGCACCGCCGACGCCTGCGGCGGCTACCTCGACGTCACCGGCCCCCGGGGCACCGTCCGGGTGCTGATCACGAACCAGTGCCCCGAGTGCCCGGTCGGGCACGTCGACCTGTCGAGCACGGCGTTCGTCCGCATCGCGGACCCGGTGGCCGGGCGGGTGCCGGTGTCGTACTCGCTGGTACGGGACCCGCCGGTGGCCCAGCCGATCGCGATCCGGATCAAGGACGGGTCGTCCCGCTGGTGGATGGAGATCCAGGCGCTCGACCACGGGAACCCGCTGGCGAGCTTCGAGCTGCAGACGCCGCAGGGGTGGCGCAACCTGACCCGCACCGCCCACAACTACTGGACGGCCGAGAACCCGGGCCCCGGCGACGGGCCCTTCACCGTGCGGATCACCGACGTCTACGGCCAGTCCGCGACGATCGACGGCATCGCCCTGGCGCCCGAGCAGGTCCAGCGCACGGACGCCCGCCTCTACGGCGAGGGCGCGGGCGGCGGCTCGGCGACCCCGCCGGCCCCGCCGCCGACCGATCCCCCGCCGGACACGACGGCGCCCCCGCCGCCGACCACCGTGCCATCGGCGCCCGCCCCGCCGGCCCCGCCGACCACCCTCGCCGCGCCCGCGTCGGCGCGCCCCCGCCGGGGGGGCGAGCTCCGCCTGGCGGACTGGCTGGCCGCGTCCGACCGCGCCGACGCCGGCGCGCCGGGCGGCGCGGTCGCCGCCGGCGTGATCGCCGCGGCCGGCACCGCGGCCGCCGTCGTGGCCCGGGGCCGGCGGCGCGCCGGGCCGGCTCAGGGGACCAGGTAGTCCTCGAGCCGGGCGATCCGCAGGCCGGCGGCCTGGACCTGGTCCGCGAACATCCGCAGCGAGTCGCCCAGCCCGTCCTCGAAGTGGAACAGCACGATGTCACCCGGCCGCAGCTGGGTGGTCGTGCGATGTCGGACCCGGCCGTGGTCGACCACGACCTCCCACAGGACGATGGCGACCATGCCGCAGTCGGCGGCAGCCCGCGGCGTGTTGCCGTCGTAGTTGCCGTACGGCGGTCGGAACAGCACGGGGGACCGCCCGAACGCGCCCGCGATGGTCTCGGCGTTGCCGCAGATCTCCTGGCGCTGACCCGCGAGTGACAGCGTGCGCAGGTCGGGATGGGTCCGGGTGTGCGACTCGACGACCGCCCCGGGGAGGCCGGCGAAGTAGCCGGCCCCGGCCGAGATCGGCCCGTCGACGAGGAACAGCGACACGGGGATCCCCAGCTCGGCGATGGCCGCGGCCGCGTCGGCCGACCGGACGTTGCCGTCGTCGATGGTCACGAACACGACCGGGTCGCTGGTCTCGACCCGGGTCAGGATCGGCGCCTCCCCGGGCCGCGCCGACCCGCCGAAGGACTGCGCGGCCACGGGCGGCGGAGTCGTGGTGGTGGAGGGCGGCACGGTCGTCGTGGTCGTCGGCGACAGGGAGGTCGTGGTGGTCGCGGGCGCCGTGGTGGAGGTGGTCGTGCTGGTGGGCGCCGTCGTGGTGGCCGCCGTCGTGGGGGGCAACGTCGTGGTGGGCGCAGACGTGGTGCCCTCCGCGGCCGGCGCCGACGGCGCCGCCCCGTTGGTGCTGAGCGCCGCCAGGCTCAGCGTGGCGACGCTGGCCAGCACGAGGGCCCTCAACCGCCGCACCGCCTGCGTCCGCGGCACGGCGGGATCGACGAGGCTCAGTGGCCGGCGCCACCAGGGCAGCCGCGGCCGGGCCCGCACGTGGGCCGGCCGCCGTCTCGCCGGCGTCCCCGGCTGCCGGGGCTCCCCGCTGACCACGGCGGGAAGTATGACGACGCCGTTGCGCAGGGACGCGGATGGTCGGCTATCGCGTCTGCCTCGTGCAGCCCGACGCGGCGGGTTGGCCGTCGACGCGGGCGAGAGAGCCAGTCCGTGACCGCGCCCGCCGACCTGGTGCGGACCGCGAAGTGGCCGACGCCGGCTACTCGTCGAGCTCGATGCCGACGCCCGGCCGGCACTGGGCGGGACGTGCTGCTGCGGCTGTGGTTCCTGTCCACGAACCCGTCGGACGCCGCGGGGTCAGGCGGCCTGATCGTCCACGACCTCGACCACCCCCATCATCCCGTTGTCCTCGTGGTTGAGGATGTGGCAGTGGTAGACGAACTTGCCGGTGAAGTCGCGGAATGCGAGCCGGATCACCACCTCGCCGCCGGGCGGCAGGATCACCGTGTCCTGCCAGCCGTCGGCGTCGTAGTCCTCACCGTTCACGCTGATGACCTGGAAGTCGTCCACGTGGATGTGGAACGGGTGCTGCTCGGTGGACTCGTTGGCGATCGTCCACTCCTCGACCGTCCCGAGCGCCACGGTGGTGTCGACCCGATCGTGCGAGAACTGCTTCCCGTTGATGAAGAACTTGTTCTCCGCATCCTCCTCGGAGAACGCGAAGTGGCGGGTCTCGGCCACCTCGGCGTCCCGCAGGTCCTCGAAGGTGCCGACCGAGGTGGGTAGCGCCAGCGGCTCGATCGGCGCGCCGGCCACGTCGACCGAGGCCAGCAGCACCTCGGGGTACTGGTCGCCGCCCTGGTCGTAACCCAGCGTCGACAGGGCCAAACCGTCGCCGCCGTCCGCCGGCGCCTGCACCGCCACGTCGAACCGCTTGCCGGGCGGCAGCACCAGCTCGTCCTCCTCGCGGGTCGAGGCGACGGGGTTGCCGTCCTCCGCCAGCACCGTGAAGCTCGCGCCGCCCAGGCTCAGCCGGTAGAAGATGTCGGCGCCGGTGTTCGCGAGTCCCCAGATCTGGGTCTCGCCCGGCCGCATGGCGATCACCGGCTGGACCTGGCCGTTCACCAGCCGGGTCGTCGCCGCGTTGGAGTCGATGTTCTCGCTCGGGATCGTGCCGCGGTCGCTGATCTGCACGTCCTTGAGCCCGAGCGTGTGGTGGGTGACGGCCGCCAGCTCGGCCGGCAGCAGCTCGTCGAGGCCCTCGACCACGATCGTGCCCGACAGCCCGGCGAAGACCTGCGCCTCGCTCACCGTGTGCTCGTGCGAGTGGTACCAGTACGCGCCCGGGGCGTGGTCGGCCGGCAGGTCGTACACGTAGGTGTAGGACTCGCCGGCGGCGATCGAGATGAGCACGTTGTCGCCCGGGTTGACCGGCGACACGTGCAGCCCGTGGACGTGCAGGTTCGTGCCCTCGTCGAGCCCGTTGACGATCGTGATCTCGACGTGGTCGCCCGGCCGCATCCGCAGCGTGGGCGGCTGGTAGGAGCCGTTGTAGGTCTGGGCGGTGACGTCCACGCCGCCGATCGACACGTCGGTGGCGGCCACGTTCAACGTCGCCTGTAGCGTCCCGCCCGAGCTGGCGATGACAGGCGGGTCGACCAGCGGGTCCCCGGTCTCGGCGGCGACCGTCTGCGGCGGGTTGGAGGGCGAGGGGCCCGACGCGCTGCCGCCTGGGTCGCCGCCGTCACCGTTCCCGCACGCGGCGGCCAGGACCATCACGCCCGCGAGTGCGCTCCGCCGTACCGACACCCACCGAGGCACGGCGAGAAATTACCACCGTCACCTCGCTGGGTGAGCTCGCCCTCACTCGAAGAGAACCGAGATGCTCTCCCGGCGGGCGATCCTGCGGATGGCCTCGCCGAACAGCCCGGCGACGGACACGACCTCGACCTTGGCCGGCAGCGCCTCCGGTTGGGTCTCGACGCTGTCGGTCATGAACAGGCGCTCGATCGGGCTGTCGTCGAGCTTCTGGCTCGCAGACCCGGCCAGCAGGCCGTGCGTCACCGCCGCGTAGACCTCGGTCGCCCCCCGCTCGACCAGGACCCGGGCCGCGTCGACCAACGTCCCGGCCGAGATCGTGAAGTCGTCGACGATGAGCGCCGTGCGACCGTCGACCGAGCCGATCAGCTCGACGATCTCGGCCGACTCGCTGTGGTCGACCCGGCGCTTGTCGGCGATGGCGGTCGGCGCCCGGAGGCGGTTGGCCCACGCCCGGGCCTTCTTGGCGAAACCGGCGTCGGGCGCCACCACCACGAGGTCGTCCAGGCCCCGGGCCCGGATGGCGTCGCAGAGGACCGGCACGGCGTACAGGTCGTCGACCGGGATGCGGAAGAACCCCTGGACCTGGGGGGCGTGGAGGTCCAGCGTGACGACCCGGTCCGCGCCCGCCGCCTCGATGGCGTCGGCGCACACCCGGGCACGGATCGACACCCGCGGCTCGTCCTTCTTGTCGCCCTTGGCGTACGTGAAGTACGGGATGACGGCCGTGACCGACGCCGCGCTGGCCCGCTTCAGGGCGTCGATCCAGAACAGGAGCTCCATGAAGTTGTCGTTGGCCGGGAACGCCGTGCCCTGCACGAGGAACACGTCGCGGCCCCGCACGTTCTCCAGCACGCGGACGAACAGGTTGCCCTCGGAGAAGTGCAGCAGCTCCGAGCGCCCCAGCTCGCACCCCAGGTAGTCGGCGATCGCCGTGCCGAGCCTGCGGCTGGCGGACCCGGCGAACAGCAGGAACTCCTCGTCCACGTGCCCCGACGCTACTTGCGCGGAACGCCAGTCGGCGCTACGCCGGGCCGACCAGGTCCCAGCGATTGCCGGCGATGTCGAGGAACACCGCCACCCGGCCGTAGGGCTCGGCCCGGGGCGGCTCGACGAACTCGACGCCGTCGGCCGCCAGCCGGGCGTGGGCGGCGTCGACGTCGTCGACCCGGAGGAAGAAGCCGACCCGCCCGCCGGCCTGGCGGCCGACGACGGCGCGCTGCTCCTCGCCGTCGGCCCGGGCCAGCAGCAGGCCGGTGGCGGCGCCCGGCGGACGGACCACGACCCAGCGCTTGGGGCGACCGTCGCCGGTCCGGGCCGGCGCGTCCGAGACCAGGTCGAACCCCAGCGTCCCCACGAAGAAGGCGATGGCAGGGTCGTACTCGTCGACGACGACGGTGACCAGGTCGACGTGCACGACGGCTCAGGTCTGGCGGCCCAGCTCCACCAGCGCGACGAGCAGGCAGCCGGTGGCGGCCACCGACAGTGCCGCCCGCAGGTGGTTCCACCGGATCCAGCGGTCCTCGTCGAAGGCGCGGCGAACCGCCGCGTGGTCAGGGACGGCGTCCACCGGGCCCGCGGCCTTGAGGGCGTCGTTGCGGGGGAGGTGGATCCGCCCGGTGATGACCACCACCGCCAGGTAGAGGACGAAGGCGGCGGCACTCCAGGCCGCGACCGCCCCCTCGCCCAGCCCGAGCAGCGCTGCCAGCGCCGGCAGCACCAGGGCACCCAGGTACATGGCGAGGAAGACCGGGCTCAGGATCGACCGGTCGACCTCGCCGAAGGCGCCCACGAACGTGCGGTCGTCCGTCCGGCGCAGGCCGGCCATGACCGCCGTCGAGAAGATGGCGAACACCCCCGCCATCATCCCGGCGGCGAGCGCCGCCAGCCCCAGCACGATCCCGAGAACAGCATCCATGCCCCGAGTGTGCCGCCCCGGCGTCACCGCACGGCGGCACCCTTGCGCTCCTGCAGCAGCCAGCCGTTGCCGTCGGGGTCGCTGAACGACGCGAACGTGCCGTAGTCGGCCCGCTCCGGGTGCAGTCCGGGGGTCTGGCCCTCGGCCCCGAAGTGGAACGGCTCGGTGACGTCGACGCCCTTCGCCGCCAGGTCGTCGCGGGCGGCCTCGATGTCGGTCACGACGAGGTGCAGGCCCTGGATGCTGCCCGGATCGGCCTGCGTCAAGCCGATGCCGAAGCTGACCGAGCAGGCCGACCCCGGGGGCGTGACCTGCACGACCCGGAAGGCGTCGCCCGCTCGGTGGTCGACGTCCACGTTGAACCCGGCCCCCTCGTAGAAGGCCTTGGCCCGGTCCACGTCGGTCACGGGGACGATCAGAAGCTCCAACTTCATGTCCATCGTTCTGGCTCCTTGGTGTCGGATCGGATGCACGTGCAACGCCCGCCGGCCCGGGAACTCATCGCGGCGCTCCCGGGTCGTTTGCTTCTCCGCGTGGTCGGGTAGCCACCAGGAACGTGACGGACCGCAACGACCAGACCTCGACCATGCGCATCCCCACCGTCGGGACCACCGTGAAATCCCTCGAGCAGGTGCCCCGGGTGGGAACGTGGGAGATCGTCGACCACGGCAGCTGCCCGGGCAACGGGCGTCTCAAGGCCCTGACCCGCGACGAAGCCGCGCCCCTGTGCCCGGCGTGCAGCACGGCGGTGCGGTGGCAGTTGACGCACATTGCGCCGACCGTGGCGAGCGACCACCTCGGGGCCGGCCCCCTGCCCTGACGACGCCGCTCCTGACCCTGCCTGACGCGCGCCGCACGGCGCGGAGCGCAACCGGTGCACCTGGTGCGGAGCGTGGCGAATATTTCACGATCGGTCCTTCGCCCGCGGTCGATCAGCCCCTAGCGTCCCCGCATGGCAACCGACCCGACCGCACCGGACGCGATCGTCCTCATCCACGGCTTCTGGGTCACCCCCCGAAGCTGGGAGGACTGGAAGGCGTACTACGAAGGCAAGGGCTACACGGTCCTGACCCCCGGCTATCCCGGCTTCGACGTCGAGGTCGAGGCCCTCAACGAGGATCCGACCCCGGTGGCGGAGCTGACGGTCCCGAAGATCGTGGCCCATCTCGAGGAGGCCATCAGCGGGCTGGACCGGCAGCCGATCCTCATGGGCCACTCCGCCGGCGGCGTCTTCACCCAGCTGCTGATGGACCGGGGTCACGGCGCGGCGGGCGTCGCGCTGTGCTCGGCGCCGCCCGAGGGCGTGCGGACCGTGCCGTGGTCGCAGGTCCGCTCGACGTTTCCCGTGCTCAAGAACCCGGCCAACCGCCACAAGGCCGTCCACTACGACTTCGAGCAGTGGAACTACGCGTTCACCAACACGTTCCCCACCGACGAGGCCGAGCGCCTGTACGAGCGCTACGCGGTCCCCGTGTCGGGGCGGATCCTGTTCGAGAGCGTGCTCGCCAACGTCAAGCCCGGCCACCAGGACACCTGGGTGAACTACGACAACCCGGACCGGGCCCCGCTGCTGTTCGTGTCGGCCACCGACGACAACATCATGCCGCCCAAGGTCCAGCGGTCGAACGCCGCGAAGTACTCGTCGGCCACGGTCACCGAGGTCGTCGAGTACCCCGGGCCTCACCTGCTGCCGGCCCGCCCGGGCTGGGAGGAGGTCGCCGACTTCGTCCTCGACTGGGCCGTGCGCCAAGCCACCGGGCCGGCGGCGGGCGGCGGCGCCGCTGCCGGGCCCGGGTGAGCACGGTCCGGCTCACCCACATCGGCGGCCCCACCGTCGTCCTCGAGGTCGCGGGCTGGCGGATCCTCACCGACCCCACGTTCGACCCGCCGGGCGGAATCTACTCGTTCGGTCTGGGCACCTCCTCTCGGAAGGTGTCCGGCCCGGCGATCCCGGCCGCGGAGCTCGGCGCGATCGACGCCGCCCTCGTCAGCCACCACCACCACGGCGACAACCTCGACGTCGCGGGCCGGGACCTGCTGGCCAGCGCCGGCACGGTCGTGAGCACGACGGCGGGCGCTCGGGATCTGGGCGGCGGCGCGGTCGGGCTGGTGCCCTGGGCGACGCATCGGCTCGAAGCGCCGGGCCGGCCCGCGATCGAGGTCACGGCCACGCCGTGCCGCCACGGCCCGCCGCTCAGCCGGCCGATCGTGGGCGACGTGATCGGCTTCGCTCTTGCGTGGGAGGGCCAGGAGCACGGCGTCCTGTGGATCTCGGGCGACACCGTCCTCTACGACGGGGTCCGGACGGTGGCCCGGCGGCTGGAGGTCGACCTCGCGGTCCTGCATCTCGGGGCTGTGCGGTTCGGGCTGACCGGCCCGATCCGCTACTCGATGACCGCTCACGACGCGGTTGAGCTCGTCCGCGAGCTGCGGCCCCGGACGGTGGTCCCGGTCCACTACGAGGGCTGGTCGCACTTCACCGAGGGCGAGGAGGGCATCGCCCGGGAGCTGGCGGCCGCGCCGGGCGACGTGCGGGCCCGGTTCCGGATGGTCGCCCGCGGTACGCCCGTCGAGATCATGATGTGAGGCCGTGAAGGCACTCACGTACCACGGGCCCCGCGACGTCCGCTGCGAGTCGGTCCCCGACGCCACCCTGCCGAACGAGCGCGGCGCGGTCGTGCGCGTACGGACGGCCGGCATCTGCGGCAGCGACCTGCACATCTACCACGGGCACGGCTTCTCCCCCGGCACCGGCTACGCACTCGGCCACGAGGCGGTGGGGGAGGTGGTCGAGGTCGGGTCGGCGGTCGAGCGGTTCGCGGTCGGCGACTCGGTGCTGCTGACCGCGTCGGTCGGCTGCGGGCACTGCGACGCCTGCGGGCGGGGGCTTGTGTTCCTGTGCGCCAACCCGGGCGAGGCCGGCGTGTACGGGGTCGGGCACGCGCTGGGCGGCTGCCAGGCCGAGCTGGTCGCGGTCCCGGCCGCTGACATGAACCTCGTGGCCCTGCTGGCCGGGATGACCGACGACACCGGCCTGGTGCTGACCGACAACGCGCCGACCGGCTGGTACGGCGCCCGCCTGGCCCGCGTCGCCCCCGGCGACACGGTCGCGGTGGTCGGTCTGGGGCCGGTGGGGCTGATGGCGGTGGCCGCAGCCCGGATCATGGGCGCCGCCCGGGTCCTCGGCGTCGACCTGGTGCCGGAGCGCCGGGCGCGGGCGGCAGCGCTCGGGGCCGAGCCCGTGGGCGACGACCCGGCCGCCGACGTGCTGCAGCTGACCGGCGGGCGCCTGGCCGACGTGGTGGTCGAGGCGGTCGGCGCCGACGCCACGATCGAGCTGGCGATGGGCCTGGCCGGCCGGGGCGGGCGGGTGTCGGTCGTCGGCGTCAACCAGAACCCGGCGTTCACGTTCAACATGCTGATGGCCCAGCTCAAGTGCCTCGAGTTCACGATCGGCCTGTGTTCGGTGCAGCACGAGCTGCCGGCCCTGCTGGCCCTGACCGAGGGCGGCAGGCTCGACCCGGGCGCGGTCGTGTCGCACCACCTGCCGCTGGAGGCGGGGGCGGAGGCCTATGCGCTGTTCGCCGCTCGGGAGGACGGCGTGTCCAAGGTCGTCCTCGACGTGGTGTGAGCCTCCGGGTCAGGCGACGGCGACCGCGATCTGCATGCCGGCGTCGTAGTGCCCGGGCTCGTGGCAGCCGACGATCATCTGGCCCGCCTCCTCGAAGGTGTGGACCAGCTCGCCGGTCTGTCCGGGCTCGATGGTGATGGCCGGGACGGGCCCGTGGCTCATGGCGTCGGCCGCCACGGCTCCCTCGCCCGCGGCACGGACCTCCTGCTCGTGCATGTCCTGGGTGGCGGCGTCGCCGATGACGGCGTCGTGCTTCACCGAGCCGTCGTTGTGGAAGATGAACCGCACGGTCTCGCCCTCCTCGACGTCGACGGTCGAGGGCGAGTAGGCGTTGTCGACCATGCTCAGGTGGACGTCGCGGGCCTCGGCCTGCGGGTCCTCGGTGCTGGTGCGCTCGCCGGCGCTGTCACTCCCGCCGCACGCCGTGCCGGCGAGCATCGCGGCCGCGGCGAGGGCCGTGATCAGGAGTCGATGTGTCACGCCGAACAGCGTAGCTGGTTCAATGACAGTGCGATTTATCGACGCCTGGGTCAAAGACGATGGCGACCGTCAGCGGGCGTCGCGGGGGCGGAAGGCGCCGGACAGGTCGGAGGGGGCGAAGGCCAGGTCGACCGGGAGCCCGCGGGCGTGGCGGTACAAGGCCGTCTTGAACACCGCCGACAGCGTCGAGGTCACGGCGATCACCGCCAGGACCCAGAGCACGCCGAGCGTGATCCCGACGATCGCCACCGCGGTCACGCCGGAGGCGCCTGCGCCCACGGCCACCGCGATGCCGGGCAGGGCCGCGAGGAAGCCGATGAGCCCGAGCCCGAACGTGAACGCCAGCTGCTCGCCCCACGTGCTGCGCAGCAGCTGCGACGAGCGCTTGAAGCTCTCGATGGCGCCCACGTCCTCGAACACGATGACCGGCAGTGCCAGGAACGACAGCACCTGGAACGCCATGTTGCCGATCCCCGCGATGATCTGACCGGCAAAGCCGAGCCGGTCGCGGATCGTGTCGAGGACGATCGACACGGCGGTGGCCAGCACCGCCCACTCCAGCAGCCGACCGGTCCGGCCGCGGGCGCCGGCGAACGCCGTGCCGAGCGTGGGGTCCTCGCCGTCCATCCGCTGACCCGCCCCGGAGATCACCGCCGCCTGGCCGATGACCGACACCCACGTCGCCAGCACGCCGGCCAGCGCGAGGATGATCCACAGCGCCCAGTCCGCGGAGTCGTTGTCGCCCACCAGCAGCACGCCCACGCCGCCGACGATCGCGAACACGACCAGCGAGATGACGCCGGCCACGATCGGGATGCTGACCAGCTCGCGGTCCTGTGACAGCACCCGCCACGAGGACTTCGCCAGCCGCCAGCCGTTGGAGATCCGTCCCACCGGGTCGAGTGTCGCCCACGCTGCCGGGGCGCGCAACGGCTCGCAGTGCTCACGCGCGGACGGGCGGTGCCAGGTCGGCCCGCACGCCCAGGAGGCGGACCGGCCGGTCGAGGCGGAAGCGGTCCAGCGCGGCCAGTGCGGCCCGTTCGATGGAGTCGGGGTCCGCGGTCGGGTCGGGGAGCCGGACGCTACGGGTGTGGGTGAAGAACGGAGCGAAGCGGACCTTGACCGCCACCCGCACCGCCGGGCGGCCCTCCTCGGCCACGTCGCCGGCGACCCGCCGGGCCAGCGCCACGACCTGGTCGTCGAGCGCGGCCCGGTCGGTCACGTCGCGCTGGAACGTCGTCTCCCGGCTGCGGGACTTCGCCACCCAGGGGGCGGACGTGACCTCGCTGCCCGCCACGCCGAACGCCAGCATCCGGTACCACGGGCCCATCGTGGGTCCGAGGAACGCGGCCAACGCCGTGGGGTCGGCCCGGGCCAGCTGGACGACGGTCGTGATGCCCATCGCGGCCAGCTTGGCGGCGGTCCGGTGCCCGATGCCCCACAGCGCGTCCGGCGGGCGGTCGCCCATCACCTCGACCCAGTTGTGCTTCGTGAGCCGGTACACGCCGGCCCGCTTGGCGAACCCGGTCGCGATCTTGGCCCGCAGCCGGTTGTCCCCGATGCCGACCGAGCAGGCCAGCCCGCTGGCGTCGCGCACGACCCGCTGGGCGTCCGCGGCCAGCGCCTCGGGGTCGTCCGTGTCGGAGCCGAGGAACGCCTCGTCCCAGCCGAGCACCTCGGCCACCACCGGCAGCTCGGCCAGCGCGGCCATCACCACCTCCGACACCGCCTCGTAGGCCGGCGGGTCGGATGGCAGGAACACCGCGTCCGGGCAGCGGGCCAGGGCGGTCCGCAGGGCCATGCCCGAATGGATCCCGAACTCGCGGGCCTCGTAGGAGGCCGTGGCGACGACGCCCCGGCGGGTGGGGTCGCCATCGCCGCCGACGACCACGGGCCGGCCCTTCAGCTCCGGCCGGCGCGCCACCTCCACCGCGGCGAGGAACTCGTCGAGGTCGACGTGCAGCACCCAGCGGAACCCGGCGTCCGGCACGCCGGCGAGCGTAGGGGCGGCCCTACGGCGTCACCGGCTCGAGCACGACCACCGGGATCTGTCGGATGGTCTTCGCCTCGTAGTCGGCGAAGCCGGGCATGAGCTCCTTCTGGCGGGACCACAGCCGATCCCGCTCCTCGCCCTCGGCCACCCTGGCCCGGAACGGCAGGGTCTCTGTCCCGACCTCGGCGGACACGTCGGGGTTGGCGACCAGGTTGTGGTACCAGTCGGGGTGGGTCGGCGCACCCGCCTTGGAGGCGAAGATCACGAGGTTGTCGCCGTCGCGGCCGTGGACCACGGGGTTGACCCGGTCGGCGCCGGTGCGGGCGCCCGTGGTGTGGAGGAGGAGCATCGGGGCGCCGGCGAAGGGGCCGCCCACCTTGCCCTCGTTGGCCCGGAACTCCTCGATGATCTGGGCGTTGTAGTCGGACATGGGGGCGAGCCTACGGGCGGGCGCGGCGATGCCGGACCCCGTCGAGGGATCCGGCATCGCGGTGGGGTGGGGTTCAGACCTTGCGGAACTTCGCCACCGCCAGCGGCGCGAACACCGCCACCAGCCCGGCCGCCCACAGCAGCGAGACGGTGACGTAGTGGGCGGTGGTGCCGGACAGGCCCGCCAGGGACGGGTCGCCCAGCGCCAGGGACCGCACGGCGTTGGTCATCACGGTGATCGGCTGGTGCTCTGCGACCGGCTGCAGCCAGCCGGGCATCGAGTCGACCGGGACCATGGCGCTCGAGACGAACGACAGCGGGAAGATCAGCAGCGACATGCCCTGCGCGGCCTGGACGTTCCCGGCCACGAGGCCGACGGACACGAACAGCCACATGAAGGCGAAGCCGAAGGCCACGACCAGCCCGAAGGCGGCCAGCGCCTCGGCCGTGCTGCCGAGCGGGCGGAACCCGACGGCGAAGCCGATGGCGGTGGTCGCAGCCAGGCCGAGCGCCAGCAGCGCCGTCTCGGCCACGACCCGGCCGGCCAGCACGGCCGTGCGGGACACCGGCAGCGACCGCAGCCGGTCGGTGAAGCCCTCCTCGAGGTCCTGCGCCACGCTGGACGAGGCGTTGGACCCGGTGAACAGGACGCTGGTGACGATGTAGCCCGGCACCATGAAGCTGACGTACTCGACCGCCCCGGTCTGGATCGCCCCGCCGAACACGTAGCGGAAGATCAGCAGGAACATCGCCCCGGTGACCGTGCTGATCACCAGGAGCTGCGGGGTGCGGACGAACTTGCGGACGGAACGGGCGGCCACGGTCGTGGCGGCGGTGATGGCCCCGGCGGGGCGGGTGGCGGGCGTGATGCGCCCGGCGTCGAAGGTGACTGCGGTCATCGGTCTCACGCTCCTCAGGCAGCGATCTGCTCGTGGTGGATGGACTGGTCGGTCGTGTCGTCGGTGTCGGAGGCGGCGTCGCCGTCGATCGGCGAGCCGGTCAGGGTCAGGAAGACCTCGTCGAGGGTCGGGCGGCGCAGCCCGATGTCGTCGACATCGACGGCCAGGGCGTCGAGCGCCCGGATCGCCTCGGCCATGACCGCCCGGCCGCCGGACACCGGGATCGTGACCCGGTGGGTGCCGGCGTCGACCCGGGGGGCCTCGACGCCGATCCGGCCGAGCGACTCGGCGACGACGGTCAGGTCCTCGGGCCGGTGGACCCGGATCTCGACCACGTCGCGGCCGGCCCGGCTCTTGAGCTCGCCGGGGGTGCCGTCGGCGATGACCCGGCCCTGGTCGACGATCACGACCCGCTGGGCGAGCTGGTCGGCCTCGTCGAGGTACTGCGTGGTGAGCAGGACGTCGGTGCCGGCCCGCACCATCGAGCGGATGGCCTCCCACAGCTCGTTGCGGCTGCGGGGGTCGAGGCCGGTGGTCGGCTCGTCCAGCAGCAGGACCCGGGGGGCGCCGACCAGGCTGGCGCCCAGGTCGAGACGGCGACGCATGCCGCCGGAGTACGTGCCGACGGGCCGGTCGGCCGCCTCGGTGAGGCCGAGCTGGTCGAGGACGACGGCGGCGTTGGCCTTGGCCTGACGCCGGGTCTGGCCGTAGAGCCGGGCGACCATGACGACGTTCTCCCGTCCGGTCATGGCCGGCTCGACCGCCGCGTACTGGCCGGCGAGGCCGATGACCCGGCGGACCTGCTCCGGATGGCGGAAGGCGTCGACGCCGGCCACCCGAAGCTCGCCCCCGTCGGGGCGCACCAGCGTGGCCACCGACCGGACGAACGTGGTCTTGCCGGCGCCGTTGGGCCCCAGCACGGCCACGACCTGACCGCTCTCGGCCACCAGGTCGAGCCCGTCCAGTGCCCGGACCTTGCCGAAGCGCTTGACGAGGCCCCGGGCCTCGACGATCGGTGTGCTCATGTCCCCGTCTCCTCTGAAGCGGAATGGATTGCTCTGTTCCAGAGATTAACGGAACGGATCACTCCGTTCAAGAGATTTCTGGATCGGAACGCTCCGTTCACGTATGGTGAGCGCATGGCAGCGGAGACGCCGACCCCGCTCAGCGGCCGGAAGGCCCAGGCCGCCCGCAACGACGAAGTGATCCTCGCCGCCGCCCGGGAGGTGTTCCTCGCCGATCCGGGCGCCCCGATCTCGGCGGTGGCCCAGGCCGCCGGCGTCGGCATGAGCGCGCTCTACCGGCGCTACCCCAGCAAGGAGGACCTGATCCGGCGGCTGTGCAGGATCGGACTCCAGACCTACATCGACCTGGCCGAGGCCTGCGTCGCCGACGACGGCGACCCGTGGGAGGCGTTCGCCACGTTCATGCGGCGTGCCGTCGAGGCCCACACCAACGCGCTGACCTTGCGGCTGGCCGGCACGTTCACACCGGACCAGACGCTGTGGGAGATGGCCGAGCACGCCGGCACGCTCAACGTCGCCCTCTTCGACCGCACGATGGCCGCCGGCGTGATCCGCCCCGACGTCACGGTCGCCGACCTGGGCCTGATCTTCGAGCAGCTGGCCGCCATCGCCTACGGCGCCACCCCCGAGCGCACCGCCCTGCTCCGCCAGCGCAGCCTCGGGCTCATCCTGGAGGGCCTCCGCGCCGACCCCCCGACGATCGACCTCCCGGCCCCCGGCGTCACCGACGAGGAGTTCGACGCCCGCTGGGTGCCGCGGACCTGATCCCGGTCAGGGGTCGCCACGACCGCGAAGGTGAGGCGCCGGGCTACGCCACGTGCGACACTGGTCCTGCGGGCTCGACCGCCGGCGCGGGTTGGCGGCGGGGCGAGGACGCGGGCGGGCGCCCGGGTCCTGGCGGAGCCCGCAGTCAACGGCGTCGACACCGAACACACCGACCGTGACGAGTGAGGACCCTGTCCCTCCCATGATCGTGACCCCCCGATGAGCCCCTCCGACTACCTTGCGATCGCCCGTCGGCACTGGCGGCTGATCGCGGCCCTGGTGGTCGTCGCCCTCGCCGTCGTCTACTGGACGTCGCCCGACCGCGCCCGCGGCACCTACGAGTCCACCCACATCATGCGGGTCGAGACCGACGAGGGCCGCAGCGCGACGTCGAGCATCAGCCCCGAGCTGGTCAAGGAGTACATCACGGCCGACGAGGTGCCCCAGCGCGCCGCCGCCGCCCTCGGCTACGAGGGCGACCCCCGGACGCTCGCCGGTAAGCTCGAGGTCGAGGCCGACCGCACGGTCGGGGTCGTGCGCATCACCGCCACCGACCGCGACCCCGACGAGGCGGCGCGCATCGCCGACGCCTTCGCCACCGAGGTCGAGGCCTTCCTGACCGAGCAGGAGGCCGCCCAGCAGGAGGAGGACGCCCAGGCGCTCCAGGCGCGCGAGGACGAGGTGCGGGGCAAGATCGCGGCCCTCGACGCGCAGATCGCCGCCGCGCCGGACAACGCAACCCTGGCGGACGAGCGGGACAACCTGGTCCGCCAACTCGGCGACATCGAGGATCAGCAGGCTGCCGTCACCGACGAGGCCGTGCGCTTCGGCACGGTGCAGTCCGCGCCCCGGGGCACCGAGCGCGACCCGCTGCCCGGAACCCGCAGCCGCGAGCAGCGCATGGCGCTCGCCGGCGGGGTGGCCCTCGTCCTCGGGTTCGGGCTCGCCATCGCCCTCGACCGCTCCGACACCCGCATCCGCAACCGTCGCAGCGCCGAGGCCCACTTCGGGACGCCGGTCCTGGCGGAGATCCCCGCGTTCAACCTGCCCGCCCGGCGCCGCAAGCTGCTCGTGCACGACGAGCCCGACTCGGTGCGGGCCGAGGCGTTCCGCACGCTGCGGACCGCGATCATGCTGGTCCGCGAGCCCGAGGCCGAGCCCGCCGAACGGCGCCACGGCGGCAACGGGGCCCGCCCCACCCGGTCGGTCATCATGCTCACCTCCGCCGGCCCGGGCGAGGGCAAGACCACGACGGCCGCCAACCTCGCCGTCGCCTACGCCGAGAGCGGCAACTCGGTGCTGGTGCTCAGCTGCGACCTGTGGCGATCCAGCGCCGCCCGCCACTTCGGCGTGAAGCAGGGCAAGGGCGTGAGCGACCTGCTGGCCGTCGACGACATCCGGCTGTCCGACGTGGTGCACGACACCGACGTGCCCGGTGTGCGGGTCGTGACCGCCGGACTGGCGGTGCGCCGGGCCGGCGGGCGCCTGCACGCCCAGCGGCGCATGGTCGACCAGGCGCGGCGGCTGGCCGACGTGGTCATCCTCGACACCGCCCCCGTGCTGTCGGCCGCGCTCACCCGGGAGCTCGCCACCGCGGTCGACGCAGTGGTGGTCGTGTGCAGGGTGGGCAGGACACCGGCGGGGGAGGCCGAGCGGTGCGCCGATCTGCTGAGCCAGCTGGGGGCGCCGGTCCTCGGCCTGGCGCTCGTCGGCGTGTCCGCACCGCCGTTCTACGACTACTTCGCCTACTCGTCGCCCCGCCGCGTCCGCCGCGAGGTGGCCCGGGCCCAGGCCGACGCCGGCAACACGGCCGCCGGGGCGACGGCGGCCAACGGCGGCTCGCACACACCGGGCGCGGCGTCGGCGCCGGTGAACCGGCCGTTCGAGGGCGGCGCCTACGGGGCGCCCCCGCCCCCGGCCCGCCGATCGTGGACCGTGCCCGAGTCCTCGGGCACGGTCACCAACACGCCTCCCGGCACCGACCCGCCGCCCCCGCCGGGTTAGGAGACGGGGGCGGGCTCGGCGTCCCGGGCACGCCGGCGCTCCAGCCCGTCGCGAGCCCGGGAGACGGCCGGCAGGGCCAGCAGGACCAGCACCATCGGGAAGACCTGGGTGCGCTGGCGGGTGATGATCCCGAAGTTGCCGACGGACGAGAACGCGAACACGAACATCAGCGTGTAGCTGACCGCGAACACGAGGTACGGGGTCGTCACCAGCAGGCGCGGCAGCTGGGCCAGGCGGTGGATGGACAGCACGAACAACAGGGCCAGCAGCGTGCCCTCCACCGAGGCCACCAGGGCCTGGGCATTGCCCGCCTCCCAGGGGAACGGGCGGAACACGACGGTCAGCACGGCATCCGGGAACTCGCCGGGCGACTTGGGGCGCACCGCGTCGAACTGGGAGCCGCGCCGCTCCGACTGGACCTCGGTGCGGTCGAGGACCTCCTCGACCCCCTCGCGGTCGAGCTCCTGGAGGTTGAAGAACTCGGCCGTCTGGGACAGCACCAGCCCGCCGATCAGCACCATCAGGCCGATGCCCGCGATGCGGCCGAGAAGCCCCGTCCGAGAAGCCACCCACGACCGCCGCCGCATCAGGTAGGCGATGAAGAGCGCCACGAACACCAGCAGCGTCACGTGCGGCCGCACGATCGCCGTGCCCGCCAGCCCCAGGCCCAGCAGCACGTAGCCCCGCCCCCTGTACCGCAGCACGAGGGCCGCCCCCCAGGCCGCGATGCCGAGCGTGAACAGCATCCAGGCTTCCTTGCCGATGCTGGAGGGCCAGTAGAGCAGCGACGGCAGGAAGAACAGCAGGACGGCGTACCGCCGGTGGTCGCCCGCGGGGAACCCGATCCGGAACGCCCGGTAGAAGCCGTACAGCCCCCAGAACCCCAGCCACGAGAACGCCAGGAACCCGCCGAGCTTCGTCGGGCCCGTGACGATGTAGACGATGCCGGTGAGCAGCCGCATCACCTCGGTGCCGGCGAACTCCGGGACCTCCACCGCATAGACACGGTCCCAGGTGCCGGCCCAGAACGCCTCGGCCAGGCGCCGGCCCGAGCCGTTGTAGCCGCCGGCGTCGGCCCGGCCGGTGTACAGCTCGAACGTCACCGCGTAGCGGACGAGCGTTCCCAGCATCTTGGCCACGAAGGCGACGACGAGCAGTCGGCCGATCCACGGGTCGGCCTCCTGGCGCCGGGCCCGGGACAGCAGGTACGCGCCGGCCGCAACCAGCGCCGGGCCGACGATCATCGCGCCCCACACGTCGAAGCTCACCCGGTCCATCGCCAGGGCCAGCGCCACCAGGTAGGCGGACGCGGCCAGGAAGCCGACCGTGGCGTCGAACCGCGGCCCGGAGGCGGTCCTCGTGTCGGTCATCCGTCGCGTTCCGGCGGAGAGGCCCCTGAGCGGGCTCGGGCCGTCACCCGGTCGTAGATCGCGGCCAGCTGGCCGACGGCGACGTCCAGCCGGAAGTCGCCGCTGCGCGCGGCGGCCTTCTCGCCGAGGGCGACCCGGCGGTCGGGGTCGGCCAGCAGCCCGGCCAGGGCCGCGGCGAAGGCGTCGGCGTCGCCGGGCGGCACCAGCACGCCGTCGACGCCGTCGGTCACCACCTCGGGGACGCCGCCCACCGACGTGGCCACGCACGCCCGGCCGGCGGCCATGGCCTCGAGCAGGGCGATGGGTAGGCCCTCGTAGCGCGAGCTGAGGGCGAACACGTCGAAGGCGGGCAACAGCGCCGCCACGTCGTCCCGGGACCCGACGAACGTGACCCGGTCGGCCAGGCCCCGGTCGGCGACCAGCTTGCGCAGGTCCCCCTCCTGAGGCCCGGTCCCCACCAGCACGAGGCGGGCGCCGGGGATCCGGTCCAGCGCCCGCACGAGCGTGGCCTGGTCCTTCTTGGCGGTGAAGTTGCCGACCGTGCCGATCACCGGCTCGTCGAGGTCGAGGCCGAGCGCCCGGCGCGCGGCCGCCGGGTCGGCCGAGCCCACCGGCGCGTCGAGACCGTGGAACACCACCTCGGGCACCGGCCGGGGTGCCCGCACCGAGGCCGCCACCGCGCCCGACACCGCCACCGCCGCGGCGTTGCGCCCGTAGGTGACCCGGTTCGCCCACCGGGTGGCCGGGCGGTACCGGTCCCAGAGGTTGTGCTCGGTGTGGACGAACGCGGGCCGCAGGCCCGGCAGCGCCAGGCGGGCCGCCACCGCCGGCAGCGGCATGTGGGTGTGGACGAGGTCGACGTCCCGCTCCCGCACCAGGCGGCGCAGCCGGCCGATCCAGGCGACGCTGGTCGCCCGGCGTCCGTCCAGGCAGTGGACCGGGACGCCGGCGGACTCGATCTCGCCCACCAGGGCGTCCTTCCAGGGCAGGAGGTACGCGACCTCGACGTCGTAGGCGGCGCGGTCGAGCAGCCGTACGGTCCCGCACAGCAGCCGCTCGGTGCCACCGCGCCCGAGTCCCTTCGTCAGCATCAGCACCCGCATCGCCCGCCCGCCTCCGCCTCGCGTCTGCTCGTCACCCGCCGTCAATGATCGCGGATGCCGGCCGCGCCGGCCACCTCCTCGACCAGGCCGGCCCAGACCGCCCCGACGACGCCGATCTCGAACCGGTCCAGGCACCGCCGGCGGGCCGCCCGGCCGAGACCCGGGCCCTCGTCGCCCAGAGCCCGGACCAGGCCCGCGGCGAGCGCCGCGACGTTCCCGGGCGGCACGAGCACCCCGGTCTCGCCGTCGGCGACGACCTCGCCGACCCCGCCGACGTCGGTCGCGACCGCGGGCCGGCCGCCCAGTCCCGCCTCGATCAGCACCCCGGGCATCCCCTCGGTGCGGCTGGGCAGGACGACGGCGTCGGACGCAGCCAGGACCGGTCCCGCCCCCGGCGTGACCCCGGCGAACACCACCCGACCGGGCGCGTCGGCCGCCGCCTGCGCGGCCAGCGAGGCGCGCTCGGGCCCATCCCCGGCCAGCAGTAGCCAGGCCCCCGGCACCCGCGCGACCGCCGCGATCGCCGCCCCGACCTGCTTCTCGGTGGTGAACGAACCGACGTAGCCGGCGACCGCGGCATCCTCCGGCAGCCCGAAGCGGGTGCGTGCTGCCGCCCGCTCCGCGTCGCCGGGCACGGGGCAACGGGCCGCGGGCACCCCGTTGGGGGCGATGCGCAGCCGCTCCCGCGGCACCCCGTGCTGCGCCGCCAGCGTGTCGGCCGCCCCGGGCCACAGGGCCGTGATCAACGCCGGTCGCCGCAGCAGCACCGACGTCCGCCACCGCCGCCATCCGGTGGCCGACCAGGCCCGCGGGTCCCCGATGCTGCGGTAGACGAACGGCACGGGCGCTCCCGCCAGCGCCAGCGCACAGGCCGGCAGGGTCTTCGAGCCGTGGGCGATCACCACGCCACCCTCGCCGCCGGTCGCTCGCCGGCGGAGCGCCCGGAGGGTGGCGGGGGCGAGCGGGCCGGGGCCGAGCGCGTCCACGGGCTGGCCGTTGGGCTCGCCCGCGGACGCCAGGGCCACCACCGGGGCGTCGAGGCCGCGGGCCGAGAGCTCGGCCGCCAGGTCCATGCCGAACGTCTCCGCCCCCCGCCGCCGGTCCGACCTGAGCACACCCAGCGCGCGCCCCGCCGCCATTGGGGCATCATGGCGTGGTGCCGGTGAGGCGGCAAGGACTGGCGGGCGGCGGCGACGTGGTCGCGGACTCGGGCGTGGCGATGGCCGGCGCCCGCGCGCCCGCGGCCGACGGCCCGCCGCCCGAGCTCGTCTTCCACCGGGTGCTGCACCCGCTCCAGATGCTGCGCGAGCTCTGGGCCCGGCGGGAGCTGGTGACGGTCCTGACCGAGCGCGACCTGCGGGCCCGCTACAAGCAGACCAAGGTCGGGTTCGCCTGGGCCCTGCTCACACCGTTCCTGCTGATGGTGGTGTTCACCGTCTTCTTCAAGCGGGTGGCAGACGTCCGCACCGGCAGCGTCCCGTACCCGCTGTTCTCCTACGTCGGGCTGCTGGCGTGGACGTTCTTCTCCGGGGCGCTGTCGAAGGGCGCGGTGAGCATCACCCAGAACCTCACGTTGCTGAACAAGGTGTACTGCCCGCGCGAGGTGTTCCCCCTGGCCTCGGTGTCGACCGCCGCCGTGGACTCGTCGATCGCGGTGTCGATCCTCGGGGTCCTGTTCGTCATCTACCGGTTCCCGCCCGCGGCGACCTCGGTGTGGGTCCCCGTGCTGATGCTGGTGCAGCTGGCGTTCACGCTCGGGGTCACGCTGCTCTTGGCGGCCCTGGTCGTGTACTTCCGCGACATCCGTCAAGTCCTGCCGATGATCCTGCAGTTCGGGCTGTTCGCCACGCCGGTCGGCTACGGCCTGGAGGAGATGCCTCGCAAGTGGTGGGGGGTGTACTCGGCGCTCAACCCCCTGGTGCCGGTGATCGACGGCTACAGGCGCACGGTGCTGCTCGGGGAGCCGCCCAAGATCGACCTCCTGGTCATCGGGGCGACCAGCTCGGTCATCCTGCTCGTCGTGGGCTACACGGTGTTCAAGCGACTGGAGGCGGGCTTTGCCGACGTCGCCTGACCGGAGGCTGCGCCGCCAGGCGGAGCCGCGGCCCGAGCGGCCCGCTGCGCAGCAGCAGGAGCGGGAAGCGCAGTGACGGCTCACCGCAGTGAGGTGACGGGTCGCTCAGCGCCGGTCGGAACGATCGCGGCCACGCAGATCTGGAAGCGGTTCCGGGCCGATCCGACCCGCCAGTCGCTGCGGGCCAAGGCCGGGCACGTCAAGCGCCTGGCCCAGGGCAAGGGCCGGCGCGGCTGGCGCTGGGCGCTGCGGGACGTCGACTTCGTGGTCGAGCCGGGCGAGTCGGTCGGGCTGGTCGGCATCAACGGGTCGGGCAAGTCGACGCTGCTCAAGATCCTGGCCCGGGTCATGTACCCCTATGCGGGGCGGTTCGACGTGTCGGGCCGGGTGGGCGCGCTCATCGAGGTTCGGGCCGGCATCCACCCCGAGCTCACCGGCCGCGAGAACATCCACCTCTACGGCACCCTGCTCGGCCTGCCCCGGCGGGAGGTGGCCTCCCGCTTCGACGAGATCGTAGAGTTCGCCCAGCTGGAGGAGGCCATCGACCGGCAGGTGAAGTTCTACTCGTCGGGCATGCAGATGCGGCTGGGCTTCGGCGTGGCCGCGTTCCTGGAACCGCACGTGCTGCTGGTCGACGAGGTGCTGGCCGTGGGCGACACCGCGTTCCAGCAGCGCTGCATCGACCGTATGCGGACGATGCTGACGGCCGGGACCACGCTGGTGTTCGTGTCCCACGACCTGGCGGCGGTCGAGGGGATCAGCGAGCGGGTCGTCTGGCTGCACGACGGGCACGTGGCGGGCGACGGCCCGGCCCGGGACGTCCTGTCCTCCTACCGGGGGGCGCTGGAGCAGGTGGCGGCCATCGCCCCCACCTCCGGCGGCCCGGTGCAGGTGGTCAAAGCCCAGGTGATCGCGCCGGGCGGGGGCGCCGTCCGCACCCAGGAGCGGGTCGAGGTGGTGCTGGCCCTGCGGGCGAGCCAGCAGGCGGCCGGGCGGGTGTGCCTCGGGTTCAGCGAGGGGCCGGCGTCGCCGATCTTCCTGCTGCGCCGGGACATGCACCTGTCCGACGACGAGATCACCGCCCGCTGTGACATCGAGCGCCTGCCCCTGCCCCGGGGCCGTTACTACCTGTGGCTGGGCGTGTTCCAGGCCCGCGGCGAGTTGCTGCCGTGGCAGCCGGTGGCGTCGTTCGACGTGATCGGTCCCGACCTCGACGCCGGCCCGGCCGGCATCGCCCGGCTGTCGCCCGTGCACGTGGCGGCCCACTGGGACGTCGGGCGTACGTGAGCGAGCGGAGCGAGCGAACCGTCAGCACAGTGCACTACGCGGCCCGTCGGGCCGCTGACTCACTGCGCGCATCCCGCAGGGTGCGCCCGTGAGCCTCGCGGGACCGCGCCCGGCGGTCCTGTTCGTCAGCGTCCCGACCGGTGTCGGGGGCTCGACCCGGTCCCTGGCCACGGTGCTGGGATCGCTCGACGGGGACGCGTCCCGGGTGCTGGCCGGACCGCCCATCGGGCGCTTCGTCGGGCTCGTGGCGGACCAGCGCTCGGCCGAGCTGCGCCTGCCGATCGTCGACCACCGGCCCTCCTGGCGGCCGCTGCGGCGCGCCTGGACCGCGCTGCGGCTGGCGTGGTGGGTGTGGCGCCACCGGCGCCGGCTGCGGGCGATCCACGCCAACGGGCTCAAGGAGCTGAGCCTGTCGGTCCTGGCCGCGCTGGTCGGGCGGGTGCGGCTGGTGGTGTGGGTCCACAACTTCCTGCTGCCGCCGTCGGTCAAGCTGTTCGGGCCGTTGTGGCGGGTGCTGCTGCGCTTCTGCGATGTGCGGTGGGCGGCGGTGTCGCCGCTGGCGGCGGAGTTGGCCGCGGGCGCGGGGCTGGTCGCCCGCGCCGACGTCGAGATCGTCCCCAATCCGATCGACCCCGCCGACGTGGTGGCGACCGGACGGCAGCCCCACCCGGGCGTGACCGCCGCGTACGTGGGCGCCCCGCGGGCGTACAAGGGCTTCCCCGACCTGCCGGCCATCGTCGAGGCCACCGACCCGGCCGCGGTGCGGTGGCTGGTGTTCTCTCACCCCACCGACGACGACCTGGCGGCGACGTGGGACCGACTGCGGGCGCTGGAGGCCGAGGGCCGGCTGGAGATCCGGGGCAAGCTGACCGACGTCCGCCGGGCCTACGCCGAGTGCGACATCGTGGTGGCCCCGTCCGTGCGGGAGTCGTTCTGCCGGGTGGCGGCCGAGTCGATGCTCAACGGCATCCCGGTGGTGGGCACGGACCTGGACCCGATCCGGGACCTGCTGGGCGAGGACGAGGCGGGCCTGGTCGTCCCCGTCCACGACCCCCCGGCCGCCGGCGCGGCGGTGATGCGCCTGGCGGCGGACCCGGCGCTCCGTGAGGGCCTCGGCGCCGCCGGCCGCGACCGCGCCGGCCGCTTCTCTCCGGCGGTGGTCCGTGACCAGCTGGCCGCGCTCTACGGCCTGGGCTGAACCTGCCCCTGATCCTCACGGCGGACGGTGCGGCGGGCGGCGCCGGGGAGGCGGGCAGTGGCTCGGGTGAACTGCCACCGGGTGCGGCCCCAGGCGGCGCGGGCCCGGGCGGACGCCCGCGGGTGGTCCGTGGCGCGTTCGTAGCCGCAGTCGGCCAGGAGGTCGCCGGCGACGGCTTCGAAGGCGGCGACGTCGGCCGGGTCCATGTCCCGACGCCACGACCTCGCGCCCGGGGACAACGGCTCCGCCAGCCGCGCGTGGCGGGGGTTGGCGGCCAGCTTGCCCGGAACGCCGCCCTTCCGGCCGGGGAAGGCCAGCATCGCCGGGTCGTACGTCAGGTCAAGGAAGTCGCACAGACCCTCGACCACGGGTTCAGGGTCCGTGACCAGGGTCTCGTAGTGGACCTCCTGGTAGCGGACATGACCGAGCCGCGCACCGGCCTCGCGTCCGGCGGTGACTCTCGACCTCCAGTTGAGGGCCATGGCCACCGCGTCCTCGGGTTGGATGGCCATGCTGGACAGCGCCACGTCCCGGCCGTCTCGCACGATGTGGACGAACCGGGCCTCGGGGAACATCCCGGCCAGCAGGTCCATCCGCAGCACGTAGCCGGGGAACTTGTCGCCGTACCGGGCCTTGCCTCGGGTCGCCGCCCAGTGGGCGAAGACCCGTCGCACGGCGTCCGGGAAGTCGGCCGGGCCCGGATCCGCCAGCGCGGCCCGCAGGTCGCCCTCGCCGAGCTCCAGGTTGGTGCGGACCGCCCGGTCGGCCAGCAGGTCGGCCACCAGCCGGTCCGTCGCGAATCCGTCCGTCCGCTCGTAGCGGGCCCGCCGCAGCCCCAGCGGGGCCACGAATCGGCCCTCCCAGGCAACCGCCAGGTCGGGGTGGGCGTCGAGGACCGTGCGCAGCACCGACGTCCCCGACCGCCCGCAGCCGACCACGAACAGGAACGGCGGGGGCGTCACGGCCGGTACCCGAACCGGGCCGCGCCGGGCGAGGCCGCCATCAGCGTGTCGAGGTGCGCGACCTCCTCCGGCTCCAGCTCCTCCCGGTGGCCGCCGACCGTGCCCCGCCGGGTCTTGTAGGCGTCGCCCACCGGCCGCAGCCGGGAGGACGCCGACGCACCCGCATCCTCGAGCCGGCGCATGTTGGCGAACGAGCCGTACTCGACCGCCTCGCCCACGGTCACCGCGTCGACGTCCCGCACCCCGACGAACGCCAGCACCCGCCGGAGCTGGGCCCCCGGGTCCGCGTGGAGGTCCTCGTAGCGAACCAGCAGGACCGCGGCCGGCACGTCCAGGGCGCCGGCCCAGGCGTCGTAGAACGCCAGGAGCGAGGCGAAGCCGCCGGCGGGCCGCCCGACGAACTCGCCGAGCGAGCCGACGTCCTCGCCCCGCCGCCCTCCCATCTGGTGGTACAGCGACACGATCACGTCCCGCGGGTCCCGGACCAGCAGGATCACCCGCCGGTGACGGTACGAGTCCTTGTCCCGCTCGACCTCGGCCGGGGCCTTCCACTGGGCGTCGTCGTCGTGGGTCACGAGCACCGACGGCACCCGGCGATCCAGCTCGGCCAGGTGGGCGAGCTCGACCACGTCGGCCTCGTCCGGCAGCGCGAAGTGCCGCTGCAGCGAGCGCCCGACCATCACCCGCAGCCACGTGCGCCCGCACTTGGGGAACGACACCAGCACCACGTCGCTCCGCCGCCGGCGGTACCACCCGAGCACCCGCCCGCCGGCCACCGCCGCGAACCGCTTGCGGGCACCTGGCCCGAGGTGCCGCGCGAGCCTCCGGTCCGCGGCCTTCACCAGCCCGCCCATGTGCGCCAGACTACGGCCGTGGGCGGGAGCACGACGAACCCCCCGTCGGTGGCCCGGCGGGTCGACGGCGAGCGGGGTCTCGTCGAGGAGGTTGGGTTCCTCGGCGGCTCCGAGCGCCTCTTCGCGTGCTGCCACCTGCCGACGGGCCCGTCCCGGGACCTGGGCGTGGTGGTGTGCTCGCCGATCCTGTGCGACTTCGGCGCCAACTATCGCCGGGAGGTGTCCGTGGCCCGCCGCCTGGCCGCCGCCGGCGTCCCGGTGCTGCGCTACCACCCCCGGGGTACCGGCCACAGCGACGGTGCCCGCACCGACCTGACGCTCGACTCGCTGGTGGCCGACGCCACGACCGTGCTGGACCAGGCGCGGGACCGGCTGGGCGTGGACCGGCTGGCCGTGCTGGCCACTCGGTTCTCCGCACTGGCGGCGGCCGAGGCCAGCCGCGGCACCGCGACGCCGCTCGCCCTGTGGGAGCCGGTCACCCGCCCCCGGGCCTACGTGCGGGCCGGGCTGCGGGCCCGGGCGGTCGCCCGGCTGGCGAGCGCCGGCGAGCCCGAGGAGCCGGAGGACGAGCTGGCCCGCCAGGGCTGGCTCGACGTGCTCGGGATCCCGGTCGGCCGCGGGCTGTACGACACGCCGGCCGGCCGCACACTGGCGGCGGCGCTGGCGGGGGAGGACCGGCCGCTGCTCGTGGTGCGGTTCGAGGACGGCGACGGGGACCTCGACCTCGGCGCCGACGCCGAGGTCCGGGTCTGCCCGTGCGACGAGTCGTGGTGGTTCATCCCCGACCGGTCCGCCCCCGGCGAGGAGGCGGTGGCGGCGACGGCCGACTGGTTCCTGGGTCTGCCGTCTCCCGCCGCGAGCAGCCGCGGTGACAGGCGGCAGACCGGTGGGGACGGCGACGAGCACCCCGTGTTCCTCCCCGCGGCGACCGGGGACCTGCTGGGCGTCGTGACCGTGCCCGCGGGGCCGGCCAACGGGGTGGCGGCCGTGTTCCTCCGGGGCGCGGGCTGGCGACCGTCGTCCGGGCCCCGCCGGACCCAGGTCGCCGCGGCCCGGCGGCTGGCCGCCCACGGCTTCCACGCCCTCCGCTTCAGCTACCACGGCATCGCCGAGAGCGGCGGCGAGAGCGACGAGATCGTCCGCCTCGATCGGCCCTATGTCGCCGACACCCGGGCCGCCGTCGACTGGGCGGCGGGGGAGGGGATGCGCACGGTGCTGGTCGGCAACTGCTTCGGCGCCCGCACCGCCCTGGCCACCGCGGCCAAGGTCCCCGACGCCGTCGCCGGCCTGGTGCTGTCGGTGCCGCCGGTCCACGACTTCGAGGTGGTCCGGCGGCTCGACCGGCGCCCGCTCGGCCACTTCGCCCGCCGGCTGCGGCCGGGCCACGTGGTCGCCGTCCTCCGGGACCGGACCCGGCGCCGGGCCCTCGGCCGCACCGGCCGGGGTCTCGCCACCCTGGCCGGGCAGAAGGTGCGGCCCCGCCGCCCCGGGGGGCCGGAGTGGGTCAGCCGCCGGTTCCTCGGCCACGTCGAGGCGGCCGCCGAGCGGCGCATCCCGATGCTGTTCGTCTTCGGTGAGGAGGACCGCTACCACGAGGACTTCGTCCGGGCCCGGGACCACGAGCTGGGCCGGGTCCTCGACCGGGCCGGCGACCTGGTGACGATCGCGGTCGTCCCCGGGCGGGTCCATGGGCTCACCAGCGTGGCCACCCAGCAGGCCACGCTCGACGCCATCGAGGAATGGGTGCTCGCCGCGTGCGGTTGATGCACGTCATCGACTCCCTGGCCGCCACCGGCGGCGCGGAGAACCGCCTGGTCGAGGAGGCCCTGGGCCTGGCCGGGCGCCACCCCGATATCCAGCAGTCAGTGGTCCGCCTGTTCGCCCGCGACGACCTCGCCCCGCGGCTGGAGGCGGCCGGCATCCCGGTGCTGGCCCTCGGCTTCGACTCCAAGGCCGCCGCCCGCAGCTGGCCGCTGGCCGCCCGCCGCCTGCGGGCCGTCCTGCGGGACCGGCGCCCGGACCTCGTCCACACCGCCGTGGCGTCCGGCAACCTGGTGGGCCAGCTGGCGGCCGCCCCGCTGGGCATCCCGGTCGTGTCGACGTTCAATCGCACCGGCGACCCCGCCCTCCAGCCGGTTGCGGGGTGGCGCGGCCGGGTCATGCAGGTCGTCGGCCGCGCCGCCGCCCGCCGGGGCGACGTCTGGTACCGGGCCGTGAGCACCCATGCCGTGGATCCGCGGTACGCCGTCGACCGGGTGACCGTGATCCCCCGCGGCATCGCGCTCGATTCCCTGCCCGGCCCCGCCGACCGATCGGCGTTCGGGGCGGGGGACGGGCCGGTGGTCGTCAACGTCGCCCGGCTGGTCCCCGAGAAGGCTCAGCACCTGCTGGTCGAGGCGTTCGCCGCCGCCCGCCGCGAGCTCCCCGGCGCCCGGCTCGTCATCGTCGGGGCCGGCGGACGGGCCGAGCCGGCCGTGCGGGCCGCGGTGCGGGACGCCATCGAGCGCCACGGCCTGGCCGGCGCGGTGCAGCTCCTCGGGTTCCGCGACGACGCCCGGTCCCTCGTGGCCGCGGCCGACGTCTTCGCCTTCAGCTCGCTGTCGGAGGGCTCGCCCGGCGCCGTGCTGGAGGCGTTGGCCCTGGGGACGCCGGTGGCGGCGTTCGACATCCCGCCGGTCGCGGACCTGACCGGCGGCGGGCGCTACGCCCGGCTGGCCCCGGCCGGCGACGCCGCCGCCCTCGGCCGGGCCATCGTCGCCGCGTACGGGTCGCCGCCGCCGGACGGGGTGGACGCCTGGATCCGGCGCTTCGACCTCGGGACCGTGGTCGACCGCCTGGCGGCACTGTTCGCGGCACGGGCCCCCGCGGCCGCCGAGGTGCGATGACGCTCGATCGCGGGGCGTGCATCATCTCGGTCGACACCGAGATGGCCTGGGGCGCCGCGCACCGACGGGGCGAGCCGCCGGGCGACTACGGCGGCGAGCGGGACGCCATCCTCGGCGTCCTGTCGACGCTGGAGCGCCACGGCATCGGCGCCACCTGGGCGATCGTCGGCCACCTCTTCCTCGACCGCTGCGACCGGCCGCCCCACCCCGAGGTCGTGCGGCCCGCCTTCGCCTGGCTCGAGGGCGACTGGTTCGACGTCGACCCGTGCACGACGCTGGCCGAGGCGCCCGACTGGTACGGCCGGGACATGGTCGAAGCCGTGCGGGCCAGCGCCGTGCCCCAGGAGATCGGCTGCCACTCGTTCGCCCACGTCACGGCAGGCGAGCCGGGCTGCAGCCGCGAGGCGTTCGCCTCCGACCTGGCCGCCTGCCGGGCGGCGGCCGCCGAGCCGCTGCGGTCCTTCGTCTACCCCCGCAACTCGGTCGGCCACGTCGACGTGCTGGCCGAGGCCGGGTTCACGGCCTTCCGGGGTCGCCCTCCCGCGCCGTTCGCCGATCGCGCCGCCCCGGTGCGCGCGGCGCTGCGGGTCGCCGACCGGGTCCGGCCGCTGGCCGGCTCGGCAGTCCGGCCGGCCCGCCACCCGAGCGGTGTGTGGGACGTCCCCCAGACCTTCCTGCTGGCCCCGGCCAGCCGGCGGGAATGGCTGCCGGTCGGGCTGTGGTCCCGCCGGCCGATTGCCCGCCTGCGGCAGGCGGCCCGGGAGCGGTCGCTGTTCCACCTGTGGTTCCACCCGTACAACGTCACGGCCGACCCCCGCCGGGCGCTGGCCACCCTCGACCGGATCTGCGCGGAGGCTGCCGGGCTGCGGGACGCCGGCCGCCTCGACACACTCACGATGGGCGAGCTGGCCGCCGGGCTGCGAGGGAGGTCCTGACGGGCGCGAGCGCCTTGTTGGTCCGGTGCAGCTGCCATCGCAGCCACTGCGCCGCCACCGCCGCCCGGTCGCCGGTCCCCGGCCGCGCCCCGGACGGCGGGTAGCCCAGCTCGGCCAGCAGCGACCCCGCCACCAGCTCGACGCGGGCCTGCTGCGACGGCGTCAGGTCGCTCCGCCAGTCCCGCAGGTCGGGCCGCACGGGCTCGGCCAGGTGGCGGTGGTAGCCGGGGTGGCTCGTGGTCCGCGCGACCTCGTCGGCCCGCGCCCGGTGGTCCAGCATGGCCGGGTCGAACGCCAGCCCGACCGCGTCGCACACGCCCCGCAGAGCCGGCTCCGGGTCGGCCACCAGGTCCTCGTACCGCAGCTCGTGGTAGCGGCCCGGCCCCAGCGCCCGCCCGCCGCGCCGGCCCCGGCGGACCCGCAGCGCCCAGTGGCGGGCGGCCTCCTCGGCGCTGGCGGCCCAGCCCACGTCCAGGAACGACGCGGCCACGTCCCGGCCGTCGCGGATCACGTGAACGAACACCGCCTCGGGGAACAGCCGGGCGATCGCGGGCACGTGGACGACGTAGCCCGGCGTCTTGTCCCCGTAGCGGGGCTTGCCGGCCCGCTCGGCCCACAGGGCGAACACGGCCCGCACCGCATCGGGGTACCCGGCGGTGCCGGCGACCGCGGCGGCGACGTCGCCCGGGTCCAGCCCCCACAGGGCGAAGCGGTCGCTCGCGGCCAGCGCGTCCAGCAACGCAGCCGCGTCGAACGGCTCGCCCCGCGGCGGCGCCTCGGCCACCACGAAGTGGGACTCGGGCGGGATCGCCATGTCCGGGTGGGCGTCCACCAGCGCGCGTACCAGCGTCGTCCCCGACCGTCCGCACCCGACGAAGAACGGGAACGGCGGCCGGCTCATGGGCCGGCGTACAGCTCGGTCGGAAACGTCTCGGTGATGACGTAGTGGAAGCTGTCGCCCCACATGCGGTAGCGGCGCCAGAACCGGTCCGGCTCGTCGCCGACCTCGTCGAGCTCGAAGTTGGTGCGCTCGCCGAGCAGGGTCACGATCTGGCCGAGGCCGATGCTGCGCTCGATGATGAGCTGGCGCATGCGGGCGTCGTCCACCCGGATCTCGGTCGCGGCCGAGCACGCCACCAGGTCACGCTCCTTGCACACGAGGTCCACCTCGCGATGGATGGCCTCGCCGTCGACCGTCTGGGAGACCACGTCGACGGTGACCGGGGCACCCAGGTAGGCGGACAGCGTGCCCTGCAGCGTGCCGGCCGTGGCCAGCAGCACCCGCTGGAGCGGGGGGAAGCCCTGGATGCGGTCCAGCAGCGCGGGCAGGTCGACGATGTCAGCCATGGGGCTCCTACACCAGGTACTTGCGGAGGATCTTGCCGAGGGGGCTGCGGGGGATCTCGTCGCGGAAGGCGACGATGCGGGGCACCTTGTGGACCGCCAGCTCCTCCCGGCACAGCGCGAGCAGCTCGTGGCGGAGCTGGCGGTCGTCGGTCACCTCGGTGTGGACGACCACGGCCTTGACCACCTCCTCGCCCAGCGAGCCGGCGGCGCCGACCACCACGACGTCGGCCACCGCGGGGTGGCGCAGGATAACGTCCTCCACCTCGAACGGATCGACCTTGTACCCGGCGGTGGAGATGAACAGCTTGATGCGGCCGGCCACGTACAGGTTGCCGGCGGCGTCGACGTGCCCGAGGTCGCTGGTGCGGAACCAGCCGCCGGCGAAGCTGCGGGCGTTGTCCTGCGGCGGCACGCCGTCGTAGCCGGTGGTGGCCGCCGGGCTGGCGAAGGTGATCTCCCCGTTCTCGCCGGGTGCGCACGGCGCGCCGTCCTCGCGGACGATCGCCAGGTCGATGCCCTTCATGGGACGGCCGACCGAACCGGCGGTGGCGTCGGCGTCGTCGTCGAGGTTGATGGTGACCGAGCCGGCCTCGCTGCAGCCGTACAGCTGGCGGAGCGGGGTCCCGAACCGCTTGCCCCACAGGTCGAACGTCTCGCGGGCCAGCGGGGCGCCGGCGGTGAAGGCCAGCCGCAGCGACCCGGTGTCGGCCCGGTCGGCCCGGCGGGTCTCGGCCAGGGTCTGGGCGGCGAACGGGACGGTGGGGAAGATCGACACCCGCTCGCGCTCGATGAGGGCCAGGGTCTCGTCCCGGCGGAGCGCGGCCTGGAGGACCAGCGTGGCACCCGAGCGGACCGACGCCAGCACCGCGTTGCCCAGTCCGTGGGCGTGGAACAGGGCGACAAGGGCGAGGATGGCGTCGCCCTCGGTCACGCCCACGGTGTCGTAGAAGTTGTCGGCCTCGGCTGCCAGCTGGGCCGCGGTGCGGACCATGCCCTTCGGGGTCCCGGTGGAGCCGGAGGAGAAGGCGTACAGGGCGGGGCCGTCGGTCGCGGGCGGGGCCGGGGCCCCCGCGGCGGAGGCGGCGTCCCGGTCGAGGTCCGCAGCCGGCGCGACCCAGGTCCCCTCGCCGGCCGTGGTGCGGTCGGCCCACTCGGCGATGGCGGGCGCCAGCGCGGCGGTGGTGGCGATGCCGCGGACGTGACACCCCGCGAGGTGGCGGCCCAGCTCGGCCACGGTGAACAGCGGATTGAGGGGAACGGCCAGCGCACCGAGCCGCTGGACCGCGAGGAACGTGACCACGAAGTCGGTGTCGTTGGGGAGCACGACCGCGAGGGCGTGCCCCGGGCCGACGTCCCGCTGCGCCAGCGCCGCCGCCCGTCGCTCCACCGCTTCGGCCAGCTGGTCCCAGGACAGGCGCCGGTCGCCGTCGACCAGGGCCGTCCGGGCGCCGCAGCGCTCGACCGTGGACGCCAGGTGCCCCGCCACACCCGGGACCGCCGTCACGGCAGCAGGCCCGCCATGTACCGGTTGACGGCCCCCACGGAACCGAAGTTGTCGAGGGTGATGTCGCGGTCGGGGATCTCGACGTCGTAGCGGTCCTCGAGCCCCGTGACGAGGCTGAGGATGGCCGTCGAGTCGAGGCCCATGTCCTGCAGCGATGCGTCGTCGTCACCGGGGACGTCGTCGGGTTCGACGTGCAGCCGCTCCGCCAGCAGTGCCCGCACGCCGGCGTCGATGGCCGCGAGGGACTCGTCCACCTGTCCTGCCCTTCGTCCAGCTCCGAGGCCGCATCATAGGAGCCGGTCCCCGCGGGTGGAAGAGTAGGGCGCCATGGCGCTGGACGGGCTGCGGGCACGTGTCCCCCTGGAGTGGCGTCACCGGCTGGCCCGGCAGCGACTCCGGTTGCTGGTCCCGACCGGGCGGTGGCGGGCGTTGCCGGACGCCCTTGTGATCGGCGCCCAGCGGGCGGGGACGTCGTCGCTCTACCGCTGGCTCGGGGCCCATCCGGGGGTGGCGCCGTCGTTCCGCAAGGAGGTCGAGTACTTCAGCCGTTACTGGCCGCGGGGCGAGGACTGGTACCGCGCCCACTTCGAGCTGCGGGCCGGCCGGAGGCACCTGCGGTTCGAGGCGACACCGGACTACCTGTTCCACCCGCTGGCGGCGGCCCGGGCGGCGTCGGTCGTGCCGGACGCGGGGATCGTGGTCCTGCTCCGTGACCCCGTGGAGCGGGCGTGGTCGCAGTACCGGCACATGGTGCGCCTGGGCTACGAGACCCTCGCCTTCCCCGACGCCCTGGCCGCGGAGCAGTCACGCTGTGCCGGCGACGTCGCGGCCCTGGCCGCCGACCCCGATCACGACGCCAAGGCCCTGCTGCTCTACTCGTACGCGGCGCGCGGCCACTACGCCGACCAGCTGGCCCGGTGGTACGCCGCGTACCCGCGGGAGCGGGTCCTCGTGATCCCGAGCACCCGCCTCTTCGGCGATCCGGCAGGCACGTACGCGACGCTGCTGGCGTTCCTCGGCCTTGACCCGTGGTCCCCGCCCGCCTTCCGCAACGTCAGCTCGGCTCCCGGCCGGGGCAGCGCCCCCGCCATCGACCCCGCGGCCCGGCGACGTCTGGAGGCCGAGTATGCCGCCGACGACCGGACCCTGTGGGCGGGCTGAGCCAGCGCGTCAGCCACTCTCGATCGTGGCGTTCCAGGCCGGGCGGGGCTCGCCGGGTTGGTGGCTGGGGCGGACGGTGAACGAGCCGTCGGGACCGTCGACGCGGAGGTGGGTGTCGACCGGGAGGTCGTCGGCCAGCCAGAAGGCGTTGCCCTCGAACGTCACGTCGACGAAGTCGTAGAGCTGGGGGTGGTCGCCGCCCTGGGGGAGACCGACCTGGGCCCGGTTGCCGCCCTTGAACACACCGCCCGTGATCACGGTGACCCGGTCGCTGGCGCCCCGGGCCAGGTGCTTGGTGATGTCGACCGCGTAGTCGGACAGGCCCGCCTGGTCGATGTACATGTTCTCGTACGTGATCGTCTCGCCCGAGCGCCTGCCCTCCCGGGACGGCAGCGCGGAGATGATCAGCCCGGACGTCTCGTTGGCGTACAGCGTGCAGTCCCGGTACGAGACGAGGTTCGAGTAGGAGCCGGCGAAGATGCCCTGCCCGCAGTGGTAGGCCGTGAACCGGTCGACGACCGTGCGTGGCACGCCGTTCTGCCAGAAGTAGATCCCGCTGTGGCGGTTGTTGTGGGCGAGGTTGTCCTCGAAGGTCCACACCTCGTCGTTGCGCGAGTGCGACGGCCAGTGGAACCCGGCCGACGATTCCGCCCCGCCCTGGATCCCCGTCGCGACGCAGCCCCGCGCGACGTTGCCGTTGCCGGCCCCCATCAGGAACCCGGTGAGGTTGAACTTCGAGTTGCCGCCGCTCTTCACGAAGTGCGCCACGCAGCGCTCGTACACGATCTGGTTGGAGGGGACCAGGTCCCGCCCGCCGCCGTCGATGCTCAGGTCCCACCAGAAGGCGTCATCCACCATGTCGTGGGCCACGCAGTCCCGGAAGGTGACCCCGTTGGACAGGTGGGCGGCGAAGGCGTGGCCGGTCGAGTCGTAGGCCACCACCCCCTCGACCGTCGACCCCTGCGACGCGTCGTAGTTGGTGTGGAAGTGGATGGCGTAGCGGCCCAGCACCTCGTTCTCGCCCTGGCGGGGGCCCATGTGGCGCAGTCCGAGGTGGGCGATGTGCTGCGGCTGGGCGGCCGACAGCATGATCACGTGGGACCGGCCCTCCGGCGTCCCCTGGATCAGCGCGTTGCGGGTCAGGTTGAGGACCTCGGCGGTGTGGGTGACCCCGGGCCGCACCGTGACAGCCGGGTGGTCGTACTCGAGTCCCCGGTCGAGCCCGATGCGCGCGCCATCGACGCCGGTGATCGTGCGGCGGTCGTGGTGCTCCCAGTGGCCGCCGACGGTCGTGGGCTCGGTCGGGGTGACGACGATCTCGTCGCCCACCCGCCAGCCGGTGGCGTCGGCCACGGTCAGGGTCCGGTCGCCCTGCGCGAGGGCGCCGGTGGCGTTGGTCCAGGCGGTCTTCGCCGTCCCGGCCACGTCGAGGAGACCGTTGCCGACGACCCACATGCCGACATCCCCCTCCAGGGGCGCGTCGCTGTGCCCGCCCTCGAACCGGGACTCGTCGACCGCGTCGAACTGCACCGTGTGGACCAGGGACGCCGCGGCCGGCCGCAGGCGCAACCGCCCGGACACCACGACGTTGCCCGTCGACTGCAGCGTGCGGCTGTTGCCGGGGTCGAACCACAGGTCGCCGGACGGCTCGATCTGCACGCCCGCCACCCGGGCGTCGGTGTCGAGCAGCACGGGTTGGGTCACGACCGCCACGTCGGCGGGGCCGGGGACCTGGCCGCCCCAGGTGGCGGGGTCGGTCCAGCGGGCCGCCGGCAGGTCCTCGGACACCACCACCGGCTCCTCCGGCTGCGGAACCGTCGACGCGGTGCCGTCGTGGTCGGCGTGGGGCTCCGGCCGGGCGGGCGCCGCGGAGTCCGCCGCCGGCTCGCCGTCGTGGCGGGCGTCGCGCAGCAGGTAGGCCCCGCCCAGGGTGGCGGCCCCGCCGACGCCGCCGAGGATCAGCGCCTGCCGCCGGGTGAGTCGCCGGGGGCCGGGCGCCTCGTCCGGGAACCCGAGGCTCGGGTCGTCCGGGAACCCGAGGTCCCGGTCGCGCCCCGGGTCTACGGTCGGCTCGCCCTCCGCCATCGACCGACAGGTTAGGGCGATCGCCGCGCCCGGTGGTCACGGCGGGGCGGCTCGCTCACATCAGCTCGACGTCACCCAGGCCCAACCGCCAGTGGGCTGCTGGAGGGGCGACCCGCTGCCGCACCGCCCGGAACGCCAGCGTCGGCCCCTGGCCCGGCACGGGAAGGAACCCGGCCCGGGGCGGGCGGCCGCCGAGGCGGACGGCGTGGTCGGCGCCGCTCTCCCGCAGCGCCCGGGCCAGCAGGTGCGACGTGAGCCGGGGGTCGCACCCGGGGACCAGCTCCTCGCAGACCGTGGCCTCCACGGCCGCGCCCCGGCGCCGCAGCCGGAACACGACCATGCCCTCGGCCGGACCTGCGGGCGCGGTCACGACCCTGTAGCCCAGCGGCGCGAAGCCGTAGCGCCAGGACAGGTAGGTGGCGGTCCGGTGGGTGGCGAGGCCGTCCGCGGGGGGCAGGTCGGCGAGCAGGGCCTCGACCGCCGGCCGGTCGGCCAGCGCCCGGGCGGCGGGGACGCCGGCGCCTGTCGACTCCGGCCACCGGGAGGCCTTCACCCGGGCCCGCGCCAGGCGCACCAGCACGGCCGGGGACCGGGGCCGAGCCACGACCGGCAGCCGGCCGACGATCTCCCATCCCATCTTGAGGTAGCCGGGGCGGCTGCGTTCGTTGGGGGTGTTGAACACGAAGGCCACGCCGTCGCCCGCCAACTCGTCGAGGGCGTGGCGGGTCAGCCGGGTGAACAGCCCCCGGCCCTGGTGGTCCGGGTGGGTGGCCGTGTCGACCGCCCGCACCGCCCTCGTGATCCGGCCGTCCTGGACGAACTCCCAGCGCAGGAACGTGCGGAGCCCGACGACCCGGTCGCCGTCGGTCGCCACCCAGGCCGGGGACTTGCCGAACGGGTTCGACGTGTGCTTCCAGACGAAGTACGCCCGGTGCTGGTCGTCGGACATCCAACGCGACGAGGCAGCCAGCAGGGCGACAACGGCCTCCTCGTCGGTCGGCTCGTAGGGCCGCAGGTCGAGGTCCACGGTCATGCCGCGGCCCGCCGAGCCAGGACCCGGGCGCCGGCCCGAGTGGCTGTCCACGCCCGTCCCGCGGCCTCGGCCACCCGGCGGACCTCGGCGCCGGCCCGGGTGGCGGCGGACGGCGCGGGACCGGCCGGCGCGTAGCCGTGGGCCACCAGCTCCCGGCCGGCGACGGCCTCGAACGCGGCGACGTCGGCCGGGTCCATGTCCCGGCGCCAGTCCCGCAGGCCCGAGGTCGGTGGCAGCCGCAGCCTTCCGTGGGCCGCGGGGAACCGGGTGGCGGCGATGACCTCGCCGGCCCGCGCGGGGTAGCGCAGCAGGGCGTCGTCCCAGGCCAGGTCGACGAAGGCGCACAGCTCCCGCACCACCCGCTCGGGCTCGGCCACCAGGTCCTCGTAGCGGACCGCCCGGTACCGGCCCGGGCCGAGGCGGCGCCCCGCCCGCCGGCCCGCCGCCACTCGCCGCCGCCACAGCAGCGCGGCGTCGGTGACCGTCGCCGGCCCCCAGTCCACGCTGCGGTACGACAGCGCCACGTCCCGCCCGTCGCGCACCAGGTGGACGAAGCGGGCCTCCGGGAACATCCGGGCCAGCCGGGCCAGGTGCGACACGTGCATCGGTGTCTTGTCGGCGTACCGCGGCTTGCCGGCCTGCGCCGCCCACTGCCCGTACGCACGGCGCACCGCGTCCGGGAAGGACGCCGGCGGCGGGTCGGCCAGTGCCGCCCGGCTCGACCCGACCGGCAGCCCCCAGCGCTGCCACGACGCGTTGGCCGTGATCAGGGCGGCACCCCGGGCGGCGTCGTAGCGGAGCGGCCAGCCGTAGCGGACGGCGTCGTGGGGTCGGGCCAGGCGGATCACGAACGAGACCTCGTCCGGGACGGCGAGGTCGGGGTGCGAGTCGAAGATGGCGCGCAGCAGCGTCGTGCCCGACCGGCCGCAGCCGACGAAGAACGGGAAGACCGCCAAGGCGTCGCTCATCCGCGGGCGAGGCGCTTGGCCTGGCGGCGGACGGGAGCGAGCACGCGATGGCGGCGGGCGGTGGCCAGTGGCCCCTGCTCGTACCAGCGGCGGCCCTCCACCGCCCGCAACACCCGGCGGACGAGGGGCGGCCCCGGCAGCCCGCCGTAGTCGACCCCCAAGGCCTCGGCGCGGGCCCGGTTGGCGGCGTCGATCAGCGGGTTGAGCGCCCGGTTGCGGGACCGGAGGACGAAGCCACGTTCGTCGATCTCGTTGTGGTAGTGCAGCACGAACGGCGGCGTGACCTGGTGGACGAACAGCGGATGTACCCGCACGGTCGTCGACAGGTTGGCGGCGACCGGCAGCGGCGCCACCGGGATGCCGTCGCCGGCCAGCGTCAGCGCCAGGGCGAGTTGGTTCGTCCAGTGCTGCTGCCGCGTGGGCACGACCTCAGGCCGGCGATCGTAGAGATCGAGCACGTCGCCGACCCGCTTGGCCCAGCCGTCGCGCAGCGCGCCGCACAGCTCGTGGGGCACGAACACGACGCCGCTGTTGAAGTACGGGTACGTGACCTGGGCGGTCGAGGTGGTCACGATCGACCGGCCCGGCTCGGGGATGCCGAGGTCCGCGAACACGGCCGGCCACGTCGCCGGCGGGTAGGGGTCGCCGTTCTCCGGCTTGACCGCGACCGCGTCCGGGGCCGCGTACCGGCTCACGTCCCCGACCACCAGCGTGTCGGTGTCGATGGCGAGCAGAGTGTCGAAGTCGTGGGTGGCGGCCAGCTCCAGCATCCGCAGCTTGTTGCTCGGCGGGTTGCGGGCGTCGACCCGGTCGACCACATGCACCTCGGCGCCCAGCGCCTCCAGCCCGGTGGCGAACCGGGGCTCGACCCCCTCGACGAACAGCGCGGCGAAGGGGGCGTCCGCGAGGCCGCCCCCGAAGCTGCGGACCGACAGGAGAAGGTTCTGCACCTCCCGGTACCACCGCTCGCTGTTCTCCGCCACGCACGCGACAAGCGTTGCGCCCACGGGCGCCGATGGTAGTCAGCGAGAGTGCGAGGGGTAGGCACGCCGCTGCGGCTTCGGCGGCTGCGCCGCCGAAGGTCGAACGACGCTGTGCTGCCGCTCTTGGCGCCTCCGGCGCCGGGCCGCCGGGCCACGGCTGCGCCTGTCGGCGCAGCCTCTCGCTCCTACAGTGGCGGGATGGACGCGAAGGGCTTGGCGGGACGGTCGATCAAGGAGGCGGCGGCGCTGGCCGACCGCGTCGCCCCGCCCCGGCCGGGCGTGGTCGTGCTGCTCTATCACCGGGTCGGCGAGCGCAGCTCGGCGTCCGAGATCGACATGCCGGCCGCGGTGTTCGAGCAGCAGATGGCCTGGCTGGCCGCCCGGCGCGTCGCCACCGATCTGGACGCCGCGCTGGACGAGACCGCCGAGCCGTTCGACGAGCGCCGGCCGCGCCACCCGGTCGTCGTCACGTTCGACGACGGCACGGCCGACCTGATCGACGTGGCGCTGCCGATCCTGGCCCGCCACAACGTGCCGTCGGTCTGGTACCTGGCGACGGACTTCCTGGAGCAGGGCCGCGACTTCCCCGACCGCGGCCGGCCGCTGTCGTGGGCCGGCGCCCGGGAGGCCGTGGACTCGGGCCTGGTGACGCTCGGGTCGCACACCCACACCCACGCCCTGCTGGACCGCATCGACCCGGTCGACGCCGCCGGCGAGCTCGACCGGTCGGTGGAGCTGATCGGCGAGCGGGTAGGCGTCACCGTCGACCACTTCGCCTACCCCAAGGCGGTGGCCCCGTCGCCCGAGGTCGAGCCGCTGGTCCGGACCCGGTTCCGGTCGGCGGCGCTCGGCGGCAACCGGGCCAACGGCTACGGCAGCACGGACCTGCACCGGCTGGCCCGGTCGGTGATCCAGCGCCGCGACGGCATGCGGTTCTTCACCCACAAGGCCCGGGGCGGCATGGCGCTGGAGGAGGTGGCCCGCCGCCGCTTCGACCGCCTGCGCTACGCCCGGGCCGCCGGCTAGAGCCGCCCGGCCGTCGCTATGACGAGCGGGCCGCGGGCAGCTCCGGCATGGTGGCGTGCCCGCCGTGGCTGATGCCCGACCCGCTCAGCACCACTCCCGCGGTGCGGGCCATGATGCGCAGGTCGAGGGCGACCGACTGGTGCTCGACGTACCAGACGTCGAGGTCGAGGCGCTCGTCCCAGCCCAGCGCGTTGCGCCCGTTCACCTGCGCCCAACCTGTCAGTCCCGGGCGCACCTCGAGGCGCCGGGTCTGGCGGGGCGTGTAGCGGTCGACGTAGCGGACCGGCAGCGGCCGCGGCCCGACGATGCTCATGTCGCCCCGCAGCACGGCCACGAGCGACGGCAGCTCGTCGATGCTGGTCGCCCGCAGGAACCGGCCGAGCGGGCCGAGCCGCCGTAGGTCGCTGTCGGGGCCCTCGTCGTCCGGGCTCGCCGTCCGCATCGTCCGCAGCTTCACGAGGTCGAACGGCACGCCGTGGCGCCCCGCCCGCTGCTGGTGGAACAGGACCGGGGCGCCGAGCCACACCCGCACCGCCAGCGCGGCCACCGCCAGCACCGGCGCGGTCAGCGCCAGCAGCCCGGCCGCCACGGTCACGTCGAGCGCGCGGCGGACCACAGGGCCCACGCCGCGCCGTCGCCATCGTCCGCCCGGCACGCGCCGAGTCTTTCCGATCGGTGGCCGGTGTGCCACCCTTCTCGGCGGTGGACACCCGGCGGGCGCGCGCGGCGGTCATGGTCAAGGTGAGGGCGCTGCCCGTGGCGCGCAACTATCCGGGCACGTACGTGGCGGCGACGACCCTCGGGTGGCGGCTGCGCCCCGACGCCGAGGCCCTTCGCTCGACCGTCGTGTTCGTGGGGCACCCCCGGTCCGGTCACAGCCTGGTGGGGGCGCTGCTCGACGCCCACCCCGACGTCGTGGTCGCCCACGAGGCCGACCTGCTCAAGTACGTGGCCGCCGGGTTCGGCCGCGACCAGCTGATCGCCCTGCTGGTGCGGCGCGAGCGCGAGCGGGTCGCGGCCGGGCACGTGTCCGGCAGCGGCTACACGTACGCCGTGCCCGACCAGTGGCAGGGCCGCTACCGGCGGCTCAGCGTCGTGGGCGACAAGAAGGGCGGCCGGACGACGCTGCGCCTGGCCGACGAGCCCGACCTGCTCGACCGGCTGGCCTCGGCCACCGGCGTGCCGGTCCGGGTGGTGCAGGTGGTCCGCAACCCGTGGGACAACATCGCCACCATGGCCAGCCGGGCGCCCCGGCGCAGCCTGGCCGACCACGTCGACCTGTACTTCGAGATGGCCGGCACGGTCGACGCGGTGCGGGCCGTGGTTCCGGCCGAGCGGTTCCACGCCCTGCGCCACGAAACCCTGGTGGCCGACCCCCGGGGCACGGTGGCGGCGCTCTGCCGGTTCCTCGACGTGCCGGTCGAGCCCGACCACCTGGCCGCGTGCGCGTCGGTCGTGTTCCCCGTGCCCCGCCGGACCCGCGACGGCGTGGACTGGCCGGACGACGTGCGGCAGTCGGTGGTCGAGCGGGCGGACCGGCACTCGTGGCTCGACGCCTACCGGGTCGGCGAGGACGGCCCGTGAGGACCAAGCAGGCCCACCGGCGCCGGTCGGTGGCCCGGGTCGTCGACGGTGTGCGGGTGCTGCCGGGGTTCCGCAGCTACCCGACGCTGTACGTCGGCTCGGCGCTGAAGGCCCGCCGCTACCGCGAGGACCTGGCCGGCGTGCGGTCGTTCCTGCTCTTCGTCGGGCATCCCCGCAGCGGCCACAGCCTGGTGGGCGCGCTGCTCGACGCCCACCCGCAGATGGTCGTGTCCCACGAGCTCGACGCCCTCAAGTACGTCGAGCTCGGCTACCGGCGGGACCAGCTGCTGACGCTCGTCATCGAGCACGCACGGGGCAACGCCGCCGCAGGCCGCCGCGAGTCGGGCTACTCGTACGCAGTGCCGGGCCAGTGGCAGGGCCGGTGGCGGGACCTGCTCCTGGTCGGCGACAAGCGGGGCCGCATGACCACCGACCGGCTGGCAGCCAGGCCCGAGCTGATCGACCAGCTGGCCGCCACGGTGCAGATGCCGGTGCGGGTCGTCCAGGTCGTGCGCAGCCCGTGGGACAACGTGGCCACGATGTCCACGCGGGGAACGGCGCCGATCGAGGACCAGGCGCGGCGCTACCGGGAGCTGTGCGAGACGGTCGACGCGGTGGCGGCTCGCCTCGGGGAGGGCGGCGTGCACCGCCTGTACCACGAGGACCTGGTGGCCGACACGCCCCGCGCGCTGCGCGGGCTGTGCGACCACCTCGGGGTCCCGGCCCCGGACGACTGGCTGGCGGCCTGCGACGGGGTCGTGTTCCCCTCGCCCCGCCGCACCCGGGACGGGGTGACGTGGACGCCCGCGGCGCGGGCGGCACTGGAGGAGCTGGTGGCGGCGACACCGTGGCTCGCCCGCTACGGCGGCGGGGAGGTGGGCGCATGAGGTTCAAGTCGCAGGCCAAGCGGGCTCTGCGCTCGGCCGGCCTGCGCAAGCCGGCGCCGCCGTGGGTGGTGACGGACCCGGGCCCGGCGCCGGGCGACGCCGAGCCGCTCGACCGGTTCCGGCTGTACGCGATCGTGGTGACGTGGATGGAGGCGGACGTCATCGCCGCCACCGTCCGCAACGCCTTCGCCCAGGGATGCGACAGGGTCCTGCTGGTCGACAACGACAGCCCCGACGACACGGTGGCGCAGGCGGAGGCGTCCGGGGCCGAGCTGGCCCGGTCGTTCGCCACCGAGCAGCTGGACGAAGTGCTGAAGATCCGCATCCTCAACGAGGTGGTGGCCGGGGTGTCGACGGCCAGCGACCACGACCACGTGTGGTGGCTCTGGCTCGACGCCGACGAGTTCGTCCACGGCCCCGGCGGGGCGACGGTCCGAGACCTGGTCGCCGGCCTCGACCGCCGCTACCGGATCGTGGGCAGCCGCTACTTCAACCACTTCCCGAAGGGGGCGCCCGAGTCGCTGCCCGGCCTGCACCCGCTGGACCTCCAGCCGCTGTGCCAGGAGAAGCCGGGCAACCTGTGCGCGGCCGGTCACCGCAAGCACCACCTCCAGCGGTGGGACCGGTCCGGGCCGGCCACCACGTCAGGGCTCGGGTTCCACGCCGCCCGGGCCGACGTGACGCTGGCCGAGCCGCCGGCGTCGACGTTCACGCACCACTTCCCGTACCGGCTGGAGTCCGCGACGCGGGCCCGGTTCGACGCGCTGTGCGGGCGCGACGGCTCGGGGCGGGCACGGGTCGACCCCTACGACCGCCAGATCCGTTCCAATGCAGGCACCATCTCGGACATGTCCAAGCGGTACCGGACGCTGGCCCACGTGTACGCGGGCGAGTGGACCGAGGTCGAGAACCTGCAGCGCGCCGGGGACAAGCTCGGCGTGCAGCCCGAACCGTGGCCGGCCATGGTCGACCCGGCCGACGCCGCGTCCGCCCGCTGGTACAGCCCGGCCGCACTCGACGCGGCGGTCGCGCGCTGGCGGGACGCGGCGACGGCCGAGGGGCCGTGAGGGACCGGGCGGGCCGGCCGCCCCTCCCCAACTTCGTGATCGTCGGGGCGATGCGGTCGGGCTCGACGTCGCTGTACAAGTACCTGCAGGTGCACCCGCAGGTGTGGATGCCCCGCAAGGAGATCCACTTCTTCGACCGGCGCTGGGACAACGGGCTCGACTGGTATCGCCACCGCTTCGACGGCTGGTCCGGCGAGCCGGCGGTGGGGGAGGCGACGCCCACGTACCTGGCGGAGACCGCGGCGCTCGACCGCATGGCGGCCACGATCCCCGACGCCAGGCTGGTGGCCATCCTGCGGGACCCGGTGGACCGGGCGTACTCGCACTACTGGATGGAGCACGTGCGCGGCCGGGACGACCGGCCGTTCGCGGACGCGGCGCCGGAGTACCTGGCGCGCGGCCGGTACCTGCCCCAGCTGGAGGCCGCAAGCGCCCGTTTCGGCCGGGACAGCATCGCGGTGGTGCTGCTCGACGACCTGCAAGCGTCGCCGGGCGACACGTACGCAGAGGTGTGCGCGTTCCTCGGCGTCGACCCCGCGTTCCGCCCGCCCCGCCTGGGCGAGCGGGTCAACCGCTTCGTCTCGTTCCGCTCGATGTGGCTCCGCAACGCCCGCCGCCGGCTCCCGAAGGCGTTCCGCATCGGCCGGATCGTCGGCAAGCTCAACGCGGTCGAGGGCGGATACCCGCCGCTCGACGCGGCGCTGGCGGCCCGCCTCCGCGCCGACATGGCCGCCGACAACGCGGCGCTGGCAGCCTGGCTCGGTCGCGACCTGTCCGCCTGGGACTGAGCCCCGCCGAGCCCGACAGGCCCCGTTGCCCTGTTCGGTCATGTGCGTTACTGTGAGAACGCACATCGACGAACGCCGCAGGGGGTGCGTGTGGTCGAACCGGGGGGTGACCCAGTGCTGGCCATGCGCGGCATCTCCAAGCGCTTCGGCGCCACCCGGGCGCTCGACGGCGTGTCGCTCGAGCTCGCGCCGGCCGAGGTGCACGCCCTGGTCGGCGAGAACGGGGCCGGCAAGTCGACGCTGATCAAGGTCATGACCGGCATCCACGCCCCGGACGAGGGCACCGTGGAGATCGACGGCGAGCCGGTCACCTTGCGCAACGCGGCCGACGCCCAGGCCCGGGGCATCGCCGCCATCTACCAGGAACCGCTGATCTTCCCGGACCTCAGCGTGGCCGAGAATGTCTTCATCGGCCACCGCGACCAGGGCCGGGTCGTGCGTTGGCGCCGCATGAACGAGGAGGCCCGCGCCATCCTCGCCCGCCTCGACGTCCACCTCGACCCGCGCATGCCGGCCAGCGGGCTGCCGGTGGCCTCCCAGCAGGCCGTCGAGATCGCCAAGGCCATCTCGCTCGACGTGCGGGTCCTGATCATGGACGAGCCCACCGCCGCGCTCTCGGCCCACGAGGTCGACCGGCTGTTCCGCCAGGTCCGCCGGCTGCGGGACGAGGGCGTGGCCGTGCTGTTCATCAGCCACCGGCTCGACGAGGTGTTCGAGATCGCGGACCGCATCTCGGTGTTCCGAGACGGCCGCCACGTCGCCACCCACGCCCGCGACGGCGTCACCCGGTCCCGGCTCATCGCCGAGATGGTGGGCCGCGAGCAGGCCGACTTCTACGCCCGCACCGAGCACCACGCCGCCGACGTCGTGCTCGCGGTGACCGACCTCGGCCGCACCGGCCGCTTCTCCGGCGTCAGCTTCGAGGTCCGCAAGGGCGAGGTGCTGGGCCTCGCCGGCCTCGTGGGCGCGGGGCGCACCGACGTGGCGTTGGCCCTGTTCGGGATCGCCCCCGCCGAGGCCGGGACGATCGAGCTCGGCGGGCGCCCCGTCCACATCACCAGCCCCCGCCAGGCCATGGACCTCGGCCTCGCCTACCTGTCCGAGGACCGCCGCCACGTGGGGCTGTCGCTGGTCCAGTCGGTCACGTCGAACATCACATTGCCCGTCCTGCGCCGCTACACCTCCCGCCTGGGCCTCGTGGACCGGGGCGCGGAGCGGCAGGCGGCCGAGGAGTTCCGGGGCCGGCTCGGCATCCGCACGACGGGCCTGAACCAGCCGGTCGGGCTGCTGTCGGGCGGCAACCAGCAGAAGACGATGCTCGCCAAGTGGCTCAACACCGAGCCCACCGTGCTCATCCTCGACGAGCCGACCCGGGGCATCGACGTCGGGGCCAAGGCGGACGTCCACCACCTGGTCGACGACCTGGCCCGGGCAGGCGTGGCGATCGTGCTCATCTCCTCCGACCTGCCCGAGGTCCTGGCCATGTCCGACCGGGTGCTGGTCATGCGGGAGGGCGAGCAGACCGGCCTGTTCGAGAGGGCCGAGGCCAGCCAGGAGCGGGTGATGACCGCCGCGGTGGGGGAGACGTGAGCACCCCCGCGGCTCCGCTGTGGATCCGCCCCGAGCGGATCAAGGAGCTGTCCCTCGTCGGCGTCATCGCCGTGGCGCTGGTGATCTTCGGGTTCCTGGTCGACGACTACTACAGCGGGCAGTTCTTCAACCGGATCACGACCAGCGTGGTCATCACCGCCGTGCTGGCCGTCGCCCAGACGATGGTCGTCGTCACCCGCAACATCGACCTCTCGGTGGGTTCGATCGTCGGGGTCAGCGCCTACCTCACCGGCCAGTACGCAGCCGCCCACCCCGACGCCTCGCCGGTGTTGGCCGTCGGCCTGGCCCTCGGCATCGGGGCGCTCCTCGGCGCCGTGAACGGGCTGCTGGTGGCCTACGGGCGGGTCCCGGCCATCATCGTCACGCTGGGCACGCTGGCCATCTACCGCAGCTGGCTGGTGTCGCACGCCGAGGCCCGCACGATCACCGCCGACTCGCTGCCGTCGTGGGTCGTCGACCTGCCCACCCGCACGGTCGTGAGCGTCGGCAGCCTGGACGTGCGGGCCGTGTTCTTCGTCGTCGTCGTGATCGTCGCGCTGCTGGCCGCGGGGATGCAGCGCCTGCGTTGGGGCCGCCGGCTCTACGCGATCGGCTCCAACCCCGAGGCCGCCGCCCAGGCCGGCCTGCCGACCCGGCGGCTGGTGTTCGGCGCCTTCGTGGCGTGCGGGGCGCTGTCGGGGCTGGCCGGGTTCCTGTTCCTCGCCCGCTTCGGGACGATCACCGTCGTCGCCGGCCAGGGCCTGGAGCTCGACTCGGTGGCGGCGGCGGTCGTGGGCGGCGTGAGCGTGCTCGGCGGGTCGGGGACGCTGGTCGGCGCCCTGCTGGGCGCGGTGCTCATCGACGTGCTGGACCAGAGCCTCGTGCGGGTCCCGCAGGTCAGCGAGTTCTGGCGCAACGCCATCCTCGGTGCGCTGATCCTCGCGGCGGTGATCGCGGACGTCGCCATCGGCCGGCGGTTCCGGCGCCGGTGGTCGGCCGAGGCCCGACCCCACACCAAGGTCACCGAGGACGAGCCGGCCGACCCGGCCCCGGCGCTGGAGGCCAGCGATGCCTGAGTGGACCCGGGAGCGGACCTGGGAGCTCCTGCTGGCGGTCATCCTCGTGGGGACGGTCGTCTACAACGCCAGCCGTTCGCCGGTGTACCTCGACGTCGACAACTTCGTGAACCTGTTCCGGCTGTCGATCGAGAAGGTGATCGTGGCCGTGATCATGACCTTCGTCATCGTCAACGGCGAGATCGACCTGTCGGTGGCGTCGGTCATGGCCTTCTCGGCCTGCGTGCTGGGCGCGGCCTACGAGGCGGGCGTGCCGTTCCCGCTGGCCATCGTGCTGGCGCTGGTCGCCTCGGCCGCCGCCGGCTTCCTCCAGGGCCAGGTCATCGCCCGCACCGGCATCTCGTCGCTGGTCGTGACCCTGGCCGGGCTGATCGGCTTCCGGGGGGCGGCCCGCATCCTGCTGGAGGACAGATCCGTCGGCGCGTTCCCGGAGTGGTTCACCGACCTCGGCCGCGAGGACCTGCTCGGCCCGCTGCCGTTCGCGCTCGTGCTCTTCCTCGTGTTCGTCGTCGTGGCCGGCGTCGTGCTGCACCGGACGGCCTTCGGCCGCGGGGTGTTCGTGATCGGCGACAACGCCGACGTGGCCCGCTACTCGGGCATCGCCGTGGCCCGCACCAAGGTCGTGCTGTTCACGACCTCGGCGCTGGTGGCCGGCGTCGCCGGTGTGCTGTTCGCCGCCCGGCTCGGCTCGGTGCGGGCCAACATCGCCGAGGGGTTCGAGCTCGACATCATCACGATGGTGCTGCTCGGCGGGGTCAGCATCTTCGGCGGCTCGGGGACGATGCTCGGCGTCGCCCTGGCCATCGGCATCGTGCTGAACCTCCGCAACGGGCTGGGCCTCGCCAACGTCGAGGCCAACACGCAGACCGGCGTCATCGGGGCTCTGTTGATCGTGTCCGTCCTGGTCCAGAACCTGCTGGACCGGCTGCCGCTGCGGCGGCGGGAGGCGGAGGCGTGAGGGGGATCCACACCGGGGCCGAGACCCCGGCGACAGCAAGGGAGAGGGAATGGTGAGAGCACACAAGCTCCTGGCCGTGTTGACGTGCCTGGCGCTCGCCGCCGCCGCCTGCGGGGACGACGACGACAGCACCAGCACGGACGACGACAGCGGATCCGAGGCGGGCGGTGCGGGCGAGGCGGTCACCATCGAGGGTGGCGACAGCATGAGTTCGATCCTGCTCCCCAAGTGCACCGGCATCGCCGTGTTCGACCAGGCCAACGAGGGCGCGCAGGAGGCCGCCGAGGAGTTGGGGGCCGACGCGCCCGAGTTCCTGGGCCCGTCCACGTGCGAGGACCCGACCGGCCAGATCGAAACCATGACCAACGCCGCCACCCAGGGGGTGGACGCGGTCATGATCTCCAACAACGCCGGCGAGCAGATCCAGTCGGGCGTGGACGCCGCCACCGACTCCGACGTCGCGGTGGTGAGCTGGGACTCGCCGATCCCGTCGGGCGAAGGCGAGAGCCTGTTCGTCGCCCAGGTGGACTTCGACGAGACCGGCGTGGTCATGGCCGACATGGCGCTGGAGATCATGGGCGAGGACGGCGGGCAGTTCGCCGTGCTGTCGGCGTCGCCGGACGCCGCCAACCAGAACGCCTGGATCGCGGCGCTGGAGGAGGCGCTGACCGACGAGAAGTACGCCAACCTCGAGCTGGTCGACACGGTGTACGGCAACGACGACGCCGACGAGTCCTACAACCAGGCGCTCGCGCTGGTGGACTCGAACCCCGACATCGAGCTGATCATGGCGCCCACCACCGTCGGCATCGCCGCCGCCGGCAAGGCCATGACCGACGAGGGCCTGTGCGACCGCGTCAAGGTGTCGGGCCTCGGCCTGCCGGACGAGATGCGGGAGTACACCGAGAGCGGGTGCGCGCCGCAGTTCGCGCTGTGGAGCTTCGTCGACCTCGGCTACCTCACGTACTACGCCACCTACGGCATCGCCACGGGCCAGATGGAGGCAGCCGAGGGCCAGACCTTCACGGCCGGCCGGATGGGCGAGTACACGATCGAGAAGGACCCGACCCGCGACAGCGGCCTGCGGGTCGTCATGGGCCCGTTCACCGTCTACACCGTGGACAACATCGACGAGTGACAGGACGCGCCGGGCGGGCGGGGGCCACCGCCTCGCCCGCCCGCCGGCGCCCACGGAGGAGGTCCGCGGTGAACCGGCACGGGTTCGCGCTCAAGGTCAGGGCCGGCATGCTCGACGAGTACCGCCGGCACCACGAGGCCGTGTGGCCGGACATGCTCGACGCGCTGCGCCGGGCCGGCTGGCACAACTACTCGCTCTTCCTGCGGCCCGACGGGACGCTGTTCGGCTACGTCGAGACGCCGGGGACGCTGGCGGACGCCCAGGCGGCGATGGCCGGCGAGGAGGTCAACGAGCGCTGGCAGGCTCTCATGGCCCCCTACTTCGAGGGCGACGGGCGTCCGGCGGACCGGATGATGGAACCGCTCGAGGAGGTGTTCCATCTGGACTGAGCGTCTGCGGGCAGCTGTTCTGGCGGGTCCACGAGCGGAGGGGAGGCGATGAGCATCGAGGCGGCCGGGCGGCTGGAGCACATCGAGCACAAGGTCCGCACCGCGGGCCGGGTGAAGGTCACCGAGCTGGCGACCGAGCTCGACGTCAGCGAGATGACGATCCGGCGGGATCTCGACGTCCTGGCCGAGCAGGGCATGATCCAGCGGATCCGCGGCGGGGCCGTGGCGGTCGGGCCCCAGCCCTTCGCCCAGCGGTTCAGCCGCCAGGCGCGGGCCAAGGACCGCATCGCGGCCAAGCTGGCCGACCTGGTCGGCGACGGCGGCGCGGTGGGCGTCGACGCATCGTCGACGCTGCAGCGCCTGGCCGGGCACCTCGGCCGGCCTCGGGAGCTGACCGTGGTCACCAACGGCCAGGACACGTTCCAGGCGCTCCAGGACGCCCCCGGGGTCACCGTGTTGCTCACCGGCGGCCAGCTCGACCGGCGCACCGGCAGCCTGGTCGGCCCGCTCGCCACCCGCACGGCCCGCGAGGTCCTATTGCGCCGGCTGTTCGTGTCCGCCGCCGCGGTCCACCCCCGGCTGGGGACGTCCGAGGCCACGCTGGAGGAGGCCGAGGTCAAGCTCGCCCTGGCCGACGTAGCGGGCGAGGTGGTGGTGGCGGTCGACTCGTCCAAGCTCGGCCAGGCCGCCCCCGCCCGCGGCCTCCCGCCCGAACGGGTCGACCTGCTGGTCACCGAGCTCGACCCGTCCGACCCCGCGCTCGACGCCTACCGCGACCAATGGCGGATCCGCTGAGCGGTCGGCTTCCGCCGGTCCCGGGCCCGCACGACGGCCGCCGGTGGTCGACGGCCGCCGGCGGTCAGGCGTAGCGGGCGATCAGCTGCTCCCGCACCGGGCGCGCCGCCGCCGTGAAGGCGACCAGCTCGTGCGCCAGCCGGTCGAGCCGGCCCAGCACCTCGGGGTCGGCCACCGCGCCGCTCTCGTCGTAGTCGCCCATCGCCGCCACCACCTGGGTCGGCAGCACGACCATGAGCAGGCCCCGCAGGGACACCCGCAGCTGGTCGACCGCCGTGGGGTTGCGGACCCGCCCACCGTGGCCGACCAGCGACGCCGGCTTGTAGATCGTCTGGCCGAAGCCCAGGTGGTCGAGCAGGTTCTTGACCACGCCCGAGAACGAGGCGTGGTACACGGGCGTCGAGAACACGAACGCGTCGGCCGCCTCGGCCGCCGCCACCAGGTCCCGCACGGCGGGGTCGGGGTGGCGGCGGGGATCCCGGTGGTGGGCCGGGTCGGCGAGCGGCAGGAGGGGGTCCGCCACGTCCCACCGGTCGACCTGCGCGCCCGCTCCGACCAGGGCCGCGGCCGTGGCGTCGCACACGGCACGGGTGTACGACGGCCGGCGGGCCGAGCCCGCCACGACGAGGACCCGCACCGGATCGTCGGGCATGCGGTCACGCTAGCGGCGGCGTGAATCCGCACACGTCGTGTACGCCGTCGAGCGCAGAGAACGGCGGCCAGCCGGGGCGCCATCCCGCCTGGCCCCCCGGCTGACCTGCCGCTTGCCCGCCCGCCGTGCGTGCTGGGAGTACGCACGGCGCCGCCTCAGGCAACCTACGCAATCCCCCGGTGGGGCCCATCAGTAGGTCCTACGTAATCTGCGTACGCAGCCGTCCCGGACCGCGACCGGTCCCTCTGACCTGGGACCTGGCTACCATCGTCGGGTGGCTGCACGGTGGCCGCTGGTCGGGCGGACCGGGGAACTGGACGAGGTGCGACGGACGCTGAGCGCGCCCGACGGGCCGCGGGGCGTCGCTCTGTTCGGCGACGCGGGGGTCGGCAAGACCCGGTTGGTCGACGCCGCACTGGAGGCGGGGCGCAGCGACGGGCTCCGGGTCGAGTTCGTGCGGGCCACCGAGGCGGCCCGCGGCATCCCGCTCGGGTCGTTCGCCTTCCTGCTCGGTCCGGCGGCCGACGAGGTCCTCAACCGGGACGACCTGCTGCACCTATCGCTCGCCCGGCTGGGCGAGCGGGCCGGCGAGGCGCCGTTCCTCCTGGCGGTGGACGACGCCCACCTCCTCGACGAGATGTCGGTCGCGCTGCTGCACCTCGCGCTCAGCCAGTCGGCGGTCCGGGTGCTGCTCAGCGTGCGGACCGGCGAGGCGCTGCCCCAGGGCCTGGTGGCGCTGTGGAAGGACGAGCTGCTGGTCCGCCTCGACGTCGGGCCGCTCAGCCGGGAGGCCACCGAGGAGCTGGTGCTCACGGTGCTGGGGCGGTCGGTGCCGGCCTCCGCCCTCGACCGGATCTGGGACCTGAGCCGGGGCAACGCCCTGTTCGTCCGCGAGCTGGTCACGACCGCGGTCGAGCGTCGCGCGCGCGGCGCCGACGGCCGCGTCGACCTGACGGCCGAGGGCACGCAGGCGCGCCTGCGGGACCTGGTCGAGGAGCGCCTGCGGCTGCTCGAACCCCGCTGGCGTGAGGCGCTGGAGGTCGTGGCCGTCGGCGAGCAGGTCCCCCTGGGCGCGGCCGAGCAGCTGATCGACCCGGCCGACGTCGAGGCGTTGGAGCGGCGAGGCCTGGTCGAGGTGGGCGGGTCGGGCGGGGCCGAGACAGTGCAGGTCGCCCACCCGCTCCATGGCGAGGTCGTCGCCGCCGGGCTGCCCCGCCTGCGGCGCCGGACGATCCTGCGGGAGCTGGCCACCGCGGTCGGCGAGGACGAGGGCATCGACCCCCTGCGGGTGGCCACCTGGCGGCTGGAGTCCGGCGACCCCGGCGACCCCGAGGAGCTCCTGGTCCTGGGCCGCGAGGCACTGGCCCGCCTCGACCACCGGCTGGCCGAGCGGCTGGCGCTGGCCGCCGGGGGCACGGGCCGGGCCGACGCCGGGCTGGTGCTTGGCGAGGCGCTGGCCGGCCAGAGCCGCATCGAGGAGTCCGAGGCCGCGCTGGCCGCCCTCCAACCCGCCGAGGCCGAGCAGATGGCCCGGGTCGCCGTGGCCCGGTCGAGCAACCTGTTCCTCCACCTCGACCGGTCGGCCGACGCGTTCGGGATCCTGCGGGCCGCCGAGGAGGAGCTCGACGGCCACCCGGACTGGCAGGCCGAGTGCCGGTCGGTCCTGGCCCAGATGCTGATGTTCTCGTTCCGGCTGCCGGAGGCGGGCCATATCGCGGAGGAGCTGCTCGCCGAGCCGGGAACGCCCGGGCCGGCCCGGCTGCGGGCCGCCCCGGTGGCGGTGACGGTGCGGGGCGCGGCCGGGGCGGTGGACGCGGGGCTGGCGCTGTTCGACGACGAGCTGTTCGCCTCGGCCGACCGCCACCGGCGCGACGTGCCCTACGGCGACGTGCAGCTGCGGATGGCCCGGTTCCAGGCGCTGTACTGGAGGGGCGACGCCCGCGCGCTGGACGCCTTCACCGACGATGACCTCGGGTTGCGGCTCGACCACAAGCCGCCCTCGCTCCAGGGGATCCTGTCGGGCTTCCGGGGCGGGGCGCTGCTCGCCCGGGGCCGGGCCGGAGCCGCGCTGGTCGAGCTCAACCGGTCGTCCCGGGCGCTGGCCGAGTCCGACTGGTTCGGCCAGAAGCCGCTGGCGGAGGCCATGCGGTGCCGGGCCGCGGCGCTGGTGGGCGACCTGGAGACGGGTGAGGAGGCGATCGGCGCCGCCGACGCCGCCTTCGCCGCGGACATGCTGCGGGGCGCCCGCACGCTCCCCTACATCGAGCTGTCGCGGGCGTGGCTGCTTGCGGCCCAGGGGTCGCGGGCCGATGCGGGCGCGCGGGCCCTGGCCCTGGCCACGGCGCTCGAGGGGTCGGCCAAGCCGATCGCGGTCGAGGCCGCGCACGCCGCGGTCCGGCTGGGGAAGGCCGCCGACGCGCTCGACCTGGTCGAGCGGCTGGCCGCCGCGGTCGACGGCCCGTTCGCCGCTGCGGTGGCGGCCCACGGCCGGGCGGTGGCGGGCGGCGTGGCCGACGACATGGTGGCCGCGGCCCAGGAGTTCGAGGTCGTCGGGTCCGACCTGGTGGCGGCAGAGGCCTACCGGTCGGCGGCCAACGCCTACCGGCGCACCGGGCGGGGGGCGTCGGCGGCGGTGGCCGACCGCCGGGTCGAGGCCTTGCTGGAGTGGTGTGGCCAGCCCCGCTCGCCCGGCCTGGAGTCGCTGGGGGTCATGGGCGAGGAGCTGACCGACCGGGAGCGGGAGGTGGCGGTGCTGGCCGCCCGGGGCCGCACCAGCCCGGAGATCGCGGAGGCGCTGTTCGTGTCGGTGCGGACGGTGGACACCCACCTGCACCGGGCGTACCGCAAGCTGATGATCGAGGGTCGCCACCAGCTCGCCACGGCGCTGGGCATGGAGCCCGGTACGTAATTCCACCGGGCGTACGTAGTCCCTACGGACGCTGCGTGCGGGCACGCCGCGTACGGTCGGTCACGTGTGCGAGTGCGACCACGTCCGGGAGCCCGCGGTCGGGGCCGGTCTCTCCCCCGCCGACCCCGACCGGGGCGAATCAGCGGACGATGACGTGGTCCAGGCCGTCGTCGAGTTCGTCGACGACCTGGTGGACGGCCCCGACCCCTGCCGCGGTCACTGACGTCGGAAGGCCACGTAGTGGTCGGGGCCGGCCATGTGGTGGTGCTCGACCGTCCAGCCGGTGCCGTCCGCCAGCGGGGCGACGTCGGCGACGCGCAGGTTGAGCAGGTCCCACCACGGGGTCTCGATCTCGCCGTAGCGGAGGCGTAGGCGGGTCTTGCCCGGATGGCGGCCGGCCGCCTCGTTGCGGGCGCGGTGGGTGACCGAGTGGTCGTCCGTGAGGACCGTCGGGTCGAACGAGTCGGCCAGCAGCCGCGCGCCCGGTGCGCAGAGGCCTGCGAGGCGAACCAGCAGGGCGCGGGTCTCGTGCCAGCCGCCCGCCAGACCGAGATTGCCGCACAGCAGGAGGACCGTCGCCCACCGGCGGTCCGTCGGCGGGTCGGTCAGATCCCCGAGGCGGGCGTCCCCGACGCCGCGGGCGCGGCACACCGAGACCGCGCCCGGGGAGACGTCGACGCCCGTGACCTCGTCCCCCCGCTCCTGGAACCACAGGCTGTGGCGGCCCGCGCCCGCGCCCAGGTCCAGGACCGGGCCCGACGAGGCCCGCGACACCAGGTCGCGCTCGTCCTCGGGCCACGCCGACGGTGGCAGGAAGAACGCGGCGGGCGGCATCGCCGGGGTCTCGAAGCCGTCGTCCACCACCAACGTCAGCTCGGGGCCCGCGCGGCCCGCGTGGTGGTCGGCGAGGGCGGCGCCGAACGCGTCCTCGGTGGGGTCCAGCCCGCTCACGAGCCTCTGATACCACATCAGGGGCCGGGGCTAGGGTCGCGCCCGTGAGCGACCTCGACGCGATGAACCTGGCGCTGCTCGTCTTCCGGTGTTGCGTGGGCGCCGTCATGCTGGCGCACGGGCTCAATCACGTCTACGGCGGCGGGAAGATCGCCGGGACCGCCCGCTGGTTTGCGAGCCTGGGCATGCGGCCCGGCATCCTCCACGCGTGGCTGGCCAGCCTGACCGAGGTGGCGGGGGGCGTTGCGCTGGTCCTCGGGCTGCTGACGCCGCTCGGCGGCGCGGCCGTGATGGGCGTGATGATCGTGGCCTGGATCACCAACCACCGGGGCAACGGGTTCTTCATCTTCCGCCCCGGCGAGGGCTGGGAGTACGTGATGACCCTCACGTTCGCCGGCTTCGCCCTCGCGGTCCTGGGCCCGGGCGAGTGGTCGCTCGACGAGGCGTTCGGCTGGCGCGACGACCTGGTCGGGACCGCGGGCCTGCTCATCGCGTTGATCGCCGGTGCCGGCGGCGCCGCGGCCCTGCTGGCCGGGTTCTGGCGCCCGGCCCCCAAGGCAACGGTGGAGGCCGAAGCCACGACCTGACGGCACGAGGGCGCCGCGCGGCTACCTGCCCGTGGTGGACCAGTGCCAGGGCTCCTCGGGCAGGTTGTAGAACCCGTACTCGTCGGCGTGGGCCGACAGCCAGGTGAAGCAGGGGCCGCTCCTGCCGCTGATCGTCCCCCCACCGTTGCAGGTGAAGTCGATGGCCAGGCCCAGCTCGTGCTGCGAGCTGCCGGGCTTGGCGGTGGGCGGGCTGCACTGGGACGCGGGCATCTGGTAGATGGCGTAGGTCGACGTCCCGCAATGGGCCTTGCGCAGCTCGATCTGGGCCTGCGGGTCCCGCCAGCCTCCGCCGCACAGCTGGACCCCGGCCGCGGACGCGGCCCCCAGCAGGGCCGCCACGTCCTCGGCGATGTCGCCGGCCACGGTGATCGACCCGCCGGCCGGGCAGCTGACCGTGGCCAGACCGCCGGGCGCCTCCTGGATCGTCGGCGCGGTGCCGCCGCCGGCCGGGGCTATCGCCGCCAGCCGGGCGGCCAGCGCCGCCTGCTCGGCCGCGATCTGGGCCGACAGGGTGGCGTCCTGCTGGCGCAGCGACTCGGCCTCGGCCAGGCGGGCGTTGAGCCGCTCCTCCAGGTCGGCGGCCAGCTGCTGCTGCTGGGCGAGCGCGGTCTGCAGCTCGCCGAGGGCGGACTCTGACTCGGTGCGGCGGGCGGCGGCCACGCCCGCGGCCTCCCGCTTGGCGGTCTGCTCGGTCAGCAGGTGGGCCTCGGCCTGCTCCAGCTGCTCCATGAGGGCGGCGTCCGCGTCGGCCTGGATCTTGATCAGCGCCTGCTTGACGGCCGCATCGGTCAGCGTCCCGGACTGGAAGATCTCCAGCGTGTGGTTGATCGGCGGGTCGACGAACGCCTCCACCAGCAGGGCGTCGGTGGCGGCCTGGAGGTCGGCGACCTGCTGCTCGGCCGCCGCCACCGCGGCATCGGCCTCGGCCACCGCTGCGTCGGCCGCCTGCTGGGCGACGGTGGCGGCGTCGAGGTCGGCCTGCTGGGCGGTGACGTTGGCGTTGATGTCGGCCAGCGCCTGCTGGACGACGGCGTCCTCCGCCCGCAGGGCGTCGATCTGGGAGGCGGCCTCCGCGGCCTGGCGGCGCACCTCGTCCCGCTGCTGCTCCGGGGTCTGGGCGCTGCCCGGCATCGGGCCTGCCACCCCGATCGCCAGGGCGGCAACCACGAGGCCCCGCACGACTGCGCCACTAGGACTGAACGATCTCACGACGCTCCCCAGGTCGTCTTCGTGCCCTGCCGCGGTGCCGGCGTTGGCCCCTCGACCGTCCCGTCGGCTGCGACCCTAACGAAATGTCGGAGCCGTTGTCATCGCCGGCTCGGCCGCCCGGCCGGCGGGCAGCACCCGTCCGAGCCAGGCCGGCAGCCACCAGTTGCGGTCCCCGAGCAGCTCCATCGTGGCCGGGACCAGGACCAGCCGGACCACCGTGGCGTCCAACAGCACGGCGACGGCGAGGCCCAGTCCGAACATCTTGAGCGACCTCGTCGACCCCAACGCGAAGGCCCCGAACACGCACACCATGACCGCGGCCGCGGCGGTGATGACGCGGGCGGTGGCGGCCACGCCGTCGGCCACCGCGGCCGAGTTGTCGTGGCTGCGGCCGTACTCCTCCCGGATGCGGCTGAGGAGGAACACCTCGTAGTCCATGGTCAAGCCGAAGATGACCGCGAAGAGCATGATCGGCACCCAGGCGTCGATCGGCCCGGGGCGCCCGACACCCAGCAGCCCGAGGCCCCACCCCCACTGGAACACCGCCACCAGGATCCCGTAGCAGGCCCCGACCGCCAGCAGGTTGAGCACCACGGCCTTGAGCGGGACGAGCACGCTGCGGAACACGGCGGTGAGCAGCACGAACGACAGCACGAGCACGGCGCCGGTGAACCACGGGAGCCGGGCGGCCGTCAGCTCGCCGAAGTCGACCGCGGCGGCCGTGGAGCCGGTCACCCGGGCCGTGACGGTGGTGCCGGCCAGCGACTCGGGGATGAGCTCGGACCGGAGCCGTCGGACCAGGGCCTCGGTGCTCTCGTCCTGGGGCGACTCGCCGGGGAACACCCGCATGATGGCGGCGTCGCCGACGTCGTTGAGCAGCGGCGGCGTGGCCGCGCCCAGGCCCTCCGTGGCGGTCAGCCGGTCCCACAGGCCCATGAGCACGGTGAAGTCCATGGGCCCGCCCGGCAGCTCGGCCACGATCAGCAGCGGCCCGTTGGCGCCGGGGCCGAAGCCCTCGGCCACCAGGTCGTACGCCCGCCGGGTGGTGTCCGCGGTCGGCCGGTTGCCGGCGTCGCCGAACCCGAGGCGCAGCGCGGCCGCCGGCAGCGCCAAGACCACCAGCAGGCCGGCGCCGAGGGCCAGCGCCGGCCACGGGCGGCCCTGGACACGGCGGCTCCAGCCCCGCCACGCCTCCCGGCGGGCCGCCTCCCGGTCCCGGCGACGGCCCGGCACCCCGAGCCCGTCGATCGTGCGGCCCACGAACCCGAGCAGCGCCGGCAGCAGCGTGACCGCTGCCAGCATCGTCGTGAGGACGCCGAGCGAGATCCCGATGGCGAGGCCACGGACCACGGCCAGCCCCACCGTGACCATCCCGAGCACCGCGACCATCACCACCGTCCCGGCCAGCAGCACCGCCCGGCCGGCCGTCTCGACCGACCGCACGGTGGCGGCCTCGGGGTCGAGCCCGTCCCCCAGGCCCTCCCGGTAGCGGGTGACGACGAGCAGGGCGTAGTCGATGCCGACCCCGATCCCGATCATCGCCACGGCCTCGACCGCGTAACTGGGCATGCCCATCACCCGGACCACCAGGCTCACGAGCGACACGGCGGCGAGGATCCCGCAGGCCGCGGTCAGAAGCGGCAGGCCCATCGCCAGCACCGACCCGAACGCCACCAGGAGCACGACCATGGCGGCCGCGAAGCCGGCGGTCTCGGACGAGAAGTCGGGTGGCTCTGCGAACACGGCGCCGCCCAGCTCGACGCGGGCACCGGGGACGTCGGCCGCGGCCACCAGGCCCCGCGCCCGGGCGGCGGCCTCGTCGTACGCGGCTTCCGGGCGGTCGCCCATGTGCAGCGGGGCGAAGGCGATCGTCCGCTCGTGGTTGACGAACCGCGACCCGGCCGCCGCGTAGGGGCTCACGACCTCGACCGGCGCCAGCGCGTCGCCGAGGTCGCCCAGCAGCCGCCGCACGCCGACGTGGACCCCGGGGTCGTCGATGTCGGGGGCCGTGAACACCAGCTGCCCCGACTCGCCCGCGTGGGTCGGGAAGTCGTGGGCCTCGAGCAGGTCGAGCGCCTCCTGGCTCTCGGACCCGGGCAGCGTGACGTCGTCGACGAACTCGCCGCCGAACGCCGAGGTCAGGCCCAGCAACGCGGCGAGCAGGCCGGCCCAGCCGGCGAAAACGAGGCGCCGGTGCCGGTAGCAGCCGCGGGCGAGGCGCGTGAGCATGGTGACCCCCCGGACCGGAGCGCCGGCCGGGCGGTCCCGGCGGCGCCGGCCGCGGGCAGTGTCTCAGGCCGGTGGGCGCCCGCCTAGATCTCCGATCGGCGGCCTCCGATCGGCGAGGGCGTCACCGGTGGAGTCGCAGCAGGCGCCGGGCCCCGGCCTCGGCGGCCACCAGAGACCCCACGAACAGCACGAGCAGCAGCACCACGTCGTGGTCGTTCTGGATCTCCCACACGAAGTGGGGCTTGGTGATCGCGTAGCCGAACATGAACGTCCCCACCGCGACGGACCCGAAGCCCGCATCCCGGCCGCCGAGCCGGCCGCAGGCGAAGGCGAGGGCGACCAGGACAGCCACGGCGAGCACGGTCGGGACCGGCACCAGGGCCAGGCCGACCAGAGCCGTGACCACGATGCCGTTGATGAGGTGGTTGGCATCGAAGATGTCGTCGCGTCGCACAGTCCGGGTCTATCGCTACGCGGCGCAGCCGGCATCCGTCATAACGTGATCTTGACGCGCTCCGTACGCGATCTTGACGCCGCGGCGTCTCACCCCCCGGGTGTGATGACCGTCTCCACAAGACCGGAGCAGGGTGGGCCGTGGTCGAGATACACGAGAGCCCGCCGGTCGTGGCCGAACGCTCGCCGGCGGACATCCTGCGCTTGGCCGTGGCGGCCGCGTCCCTGCTGGCGGTGCTGCTGCTCCAGTGGCTGGCCGGGGACGAGGCCGTGGACACGACCCGCGACCTGCTGCGCGGGCTGGACTCGCTCCCGTCGTGGTTCGTGACGCTGGTGCTCGCGTCGACGTGGCTTCTGGGCCTGACCGCGTTCGTGGGCGGCGGGGTGCTGGCGCTCATGCACAGCCGCTGGCGGGCGCTGACCGCGGCCGCCGTAGGCGGCGGCCTGGCCTGGATCCTGGCGATCGTGCTCGGGCTGATCGACGAGCCGACGTCGCCACCCGTCAGCCGTCCGATCGACGCCCTCGACTGGTTCGTGGAGAATCCGCAGGCCACCCAGATCACCGTGGCGGTGGGCGCCGGCATCGCCACCGCGGTGGGGCCCTGGGTCGGCCGGGCCTGGCGCCGGGCGGCGTGGGCCGTGGTGCTGGGCGTGATGTTCGGCCGGGTGCTGGTCACCCCGCTCGACCTGGCATCGGTGCGGGCGGTGCTGATCGGGTGGCTGGCGGGCGCCCTGGCGGTCGTGCTCCTCGGCGCCCCGCCCCGCCGGGCGAGGGGCGCCGCGATCGCGGGTGGCCTGGCCGACGTCGGCGTGCCACTGCGGCGGCTCGACCAGGCCAGCCTGGACGCCCGGGGGTCGACGCCGTGGTTCGGCGAGACCGAGGACGGCGGGCGCCTGTTCGTGAAGTCGCTGGGCCGGGACGAGCGCAGCGCCGACGTCCTGTTCCGGATCTACCGGCGGCTGGTGCCCCGGGACCTCGGCGACGAGAAGGGGTTCCGGACCCTGCGCCGGGCGGTCGAGCACGAGGCGCTGGTGGCGCTGGCAGCCCGCGATGTCGGCGTGCGCACGCCGCGGTTCGTGGTGCTCGCCACCGCCGAGCCGGCGTCGTTCGTGCTGGTCTACGAGGCGATCGACGGCCGGTCGCTCGACCGGGTGGAGGCGTCCGACGTCGGCGACGCGGTGCTCGACGCCATCTGGGGCCAGGTCCGGATCATGCGCCATCGGCGGGTCGCCCACCGGGATCTGCGCCTGGCCAACGTGTTCCTGGCCGCGGACGGCGCCGTGTGGATGATCGACTTCGGCTTCAGCGAGCTCGCGGCCAGCGACGTGCTGCTGGCGACCGACGTGGCCGAGCTGCTGTCGGCCACGTCGCTGCACGTGGGCGTCGACCGGGCGGTGGCGGCGGCCGAGCGGGTCCTCGGCGCCGAGACCACCGCCAGCGCGGCGCTGCGCCTGCAGCCGTGGGCGCTGTCGGGCGCCACCCGCACGGCTCTCAAGGAGCGGCCCGGGCACCTCGACGAGCTGCGGGCCCGGGTCCGCGGGGACGGGCCGGAGGGCCCGCCGGCGGTGTCACACGCGGGCGGTACCCTCCCCGCGTGAGCGAGCGGAGCGAGCGAACCGAGCGTACGGCCGCCACCCGTGAGAGCTTCGGCTACTTCGGCAGCATCGGCGCCCAGCTCTCCACCATCGTCACCATCGCCAGCGGCGTGGCCTACGTGATCGGGGTCCTGGTCACCGACTCCTACTGGCGGCGGCTCGGCACCAGCGCGGCGGCCGTCGGCGTGCAGACCGCGGACCGGATCGCCGCGGCCGGCGTCATCGTCATCGGGGCGGCGGCCACCGCCTTCGTGGCCGTCAACGTGCAGGACCGGCCCGGCGCGGCCGGCCTGGCCGCCCGGCTGAGCTGGCTGGTGTCGCCCTGGTCCAGCGTCGGGCTGCTGGCGATCGTGGCGGTGCTGCTGTCGGGCGGGTGGCGGCTGGTGGCGTTCTGGGCGGCCGGCACGGTGGCGGCCTCGGTGCTGGTGCGGCTGCTGGCCGGGCGGTTCCCTGGCTACGAGGGGCGCACGAACCTGGTGTTCGTGGCCGCGGTGGCGCTGCTCGTGTCGTCGGTCGCGGCCGAGCTCGACCTGCGGCTCGCGGGCCTCACGCTGGCCGAGACCACTGACGCCCACGACATCGAGCGGCCGATGCTGACCCGGCTGGGGCCGTCGATCCGGGGTGCCGTGGCGTCGGCCGAGGCGCCGGACAGCGAGGTGGCCGAGCTGCTCGACGGCCGCTGTGTGTGGATCATGGGCGACAGCGGCGAGATGACGGTGGCCCGCGATCCGGCCGTGGGCATCACCTACACGCTGCCGCCAGGCGACCTGGCGTTCGAGCAGCTCAAGAACAGGACGGTCTGCCCCGACTAGTGGGGTGGCTCGCAGCACGGCGCCCGTCACCGGCGAGCGCGACGAGCCACCCGACTAGCGCTTCTTCGGTGACTTGGCGGGCAGCGAGCGGGCGTAGGCGGTGCCCCGCTCGACCCACGGTGTGAGCTGGCGCTTCGTCCGGACGTCGCCGGCGCCCACCCGCAGCCAGCCCCGCATGGGCCGGCCGCGCATCTCCATCGGCTCGGCCGGCGTGCGGGCCAGCAGCTCGTCCCCCTCGTCGGGGTCGACCCGGACCAGCAGGCCGCCCTGGCCGCTGGCGGCCACGGCCATGTTCCCGCCGATCAGGAACGCGAGGCCGCCGAACATCCGCTGTTCGCTGAGGCCCGCCTGGCCGCCGACCAGCTCACGGATGCGATCGGCCAGGTCCTCGTCGTATGCCACGGGAGGAGCGTAGGCCCGCAAGCACCGCGCAAGCGGGCGTCAAGCGCTCCCTGGTCGGATGCTCCCATGCTCTCCACCCACCGCTTCTGCAGCTTCGTCGCCTCCCCGCCCGAGCGGGTGTGGGCCGCCCTCACCGACGGCCGGCAGACGGCCCGCTGGCTGCGGGGCGTGGCCCTGGACGCCGACTGGCGTCCCGGGGGCCGGCTGGAGCTCGCCAGGGGCGACGTGGTCGCCGCCCGCGGCGAGGTGCTGGACGTCACACCGCCTCGGCGCCTGGCCCTCGCCGTGGACGGGGGCCACGGTCCCGCCACGTACCTGACCTGGGAGATCCGGGCCGTCGAGGGCGGCTCGATCGTCCACCTCGACGTCGACGAGCCGGTCGAGGCGGGCGACGGCGGCCGCGAGGCCGAGGAGGCGTGGCTGCCGGTGCTCGCCGGCCTCCAGGCGGTGGTGGCCGCCCCCGTCGCGGGCTGACACGTACGGTGGGCCGATGCCCTATGCCGTGCACAAGGTCGTGCTGGAAAGCGTGTCGGACGCCTCCGGCCTCGCAGAGCTGATCCGCACCGGGCGGGTGCCCGCCGACGGCGTCGTGGCCGTGGTCGGCAAGACCGAGGGCAACGGCGGCGTGAACGACTTCACCCGCATCCTGGCCGACCAGGCCTTCCGCTCGGTGCTGCTGGAGCACGGCACCCGCGGGGGCGACGAGGTGGCGCAGATCCCGATGGTGTGGTCGGGCGGGACCGACGGCGTCCTGACCCCCCATGCCACGGTGTTCGCCCGGGTGGCGGGCGACGCCGGCGGTGGCACCGAGCCGCGCCTGGCCGTGGGGGTGGCGATGAGCGACATGATCCTGCCCGAGCACATCGGCCGGCCCGAGATGGTGGCCACGGTGGCCGATGGCGTCCGGTGGGCCATGGCCGACGCGGGCATCGTCGACCCGGCCGAGGTCCACTACGTGCAGACCAAGACGCCGCTGCTCACGATGGCCACGATCGAGGAGGCCCGGGCCCGGGGCCGCGACACGGTCACTGACGAGCCGCTGGAGTCGATGAACCTGTCGAACGGCACCACGGCGCTGGGCATCGCGGTGGCCCTGGGCGAGATCGAGACGCCCGAGGCCTCCCAGATCGCGCGGGACCTGTCGCTGTACTCGAGCGTGGCGTCGTGCTCGTCGGGCGTGGAGCTGGACCGGGCCCAGATCGTGGTGGTCGGCAACGTCCCCGGTGCCGGCGGCCGGTTCCGGATCGGGCACTCGGTGATGCGGGACGCCATCGACGCCGAGGGCGTGTACTCGGCGATCCGCTCGGCGGGCCTCGACCTGCCCGACCGTCCGGTGGCGTCCGACCTGGGCGATCGCCTGGTCAACGTGTTCCTCAAGTGCGAGGCCGACCCGACGGCCCGGCTGCGGGGGCGCCGCCAGGTCGCCCTGGACGACTCGGACGTGCACCACCACCGCCACATCAAGGGCGCGGTCGGTGGCGTGGTCGCCGCGGCCGTGGGCGACCCCGCGGTGTTCGTGTCGGTGGCGGCCCTGCACCAGGGCCCGTCGGGCGGCGGGCCGGTGGCGGCCATCGTGGACGTGGGGCCCTCGCCGACCTCGTAGCATGCCGTTCTTGGCACGGACGGCGACCACGACCACTGCGACCCCGGGGTTGTCGTCCCTGGCCGCTGGCTGCGGTGAGGGACGGCGGCCCGGGTCGGCGGTCGCCAGCACGCTGGTACACGAGGCTCTGACCGGCCCGCTGTGCCCGGCCGAGGTGGTCGCAGCCGGCCCGGCGGCGACGTACCTCGACGTCGCCGGCGACCTGCTGGCCGTGGTCGCCGCCGGTGGCGTGCTGCTCCCCTGCGCGGTGGCGCTGGCCGACGGCGTGCGGCCGCCCGTCGGCGACCGCCTTGCGGTGGGCGGGGGTGCTGTCTGGGTCGACGGTCGGCCCGCGCTCGTCGTGCGCCGGTGGTTCGATCCCCGGGTGCGGGTCCGGGCCGTCGACCCGCAGGCGCTGGCGCGCCTGGTGGCCGTGGTGGCGGAGATCCCCGCGCCCGACCCCGCTGTTCCTGCGGATGCCACCGACCCCGGGGTGCTGCTCGGCCGGGGCGTCGGGCTCACGCCGTCGGGCGACGATCTCGTCGCGGGCCGGCTGGCGGCGCTGCGGGCCCGGGGCTCGGCCGAGGCGGAGGCGCTCGGTGACGCCGTCCGCCGGCTGGCGCCCGGCCGCACGACGCGGCTGTCGGCCGCGCTGCTGGCCGCCGCCGACCAGGGTGCCGTCGTGCCCGAGGCCGCCGCCGTTCTGCGGGCCGCCGCCGACCCGGCTGCTGTCGTGCCCGCGGCCCGCCGGCTGCTGGCGCTCGGGCACACCAGCGGGTGGTATCTGGCGGCCGGGCTGGCACAGGGGCTGGCGGCCGTGAGCGAGCGCAGCGAGCGAACCATGGGCACAGTCGGGTGCTCGGCCCGGAGGGCCGATCGGTCATTGCGCGCAGCCCGAAGGGTGCGCCAATGACCGACGTCGTCCGGGTCGAGCGGCGGCGGTACCACGACTCGGTCACGCTCATGCGGGCCGGGGCGGCCGCCGCCGAGGCGCCCGACGTCGAGGCCGTCATCGCCGCCATGGCCACGCCGCTCAACCGGGGCCTGCTCGCCGGCGCCGGGTTCCCCGAGCCGGACGCCGGTCCCGACGACATGGTCATCGCCGTCCGGGCGGCCACCGGCGCCGCCGCCGAGGCGGCGGTGGCCGCGGTCGAGGCAGCGCTCGCCGCCCGCCCCCGCACCGCGGCCACCGGCGCCCGGGTCCCGCCCCACACCGTCGAGGCGGCCGCGTCCGCGGCGCCGGACGCCAGCGTCGTGCTCGTGTCGGTCCCGGGGCCTCACGCCTACGTCGAGGCGGCCGCCGCGCTGCGGTCCGGGCGCCACGTGATGGTGTTCAGCGACGGGGTCGACCTCGACGCCGAGGTCGCCCTCAAGCAGGAGGCCGCCGCCCGCGGCCGGCTGGTCATGGGGCCGGACTGCGGGACCGTGATCCTCGCCGGCGTGGGCCTCGGCTTCGCCAACGTGGTCGTCCCCGGGCCGGTCGGGATCGTCGCGGCGTCCGGGACCGGCGCCCAGCAGCTGTGCGGGCTGCTCGACGGGGCCGGCATCGGCGTCCGCCACGTGATCGGCGTCGGCGGCCGGGACCTGTCCGCCGCGGTGGGCGGGCGCTCGGCCCTGGCCGCGCTGGCCGCCCTCGACGCTGATCCCGACGTCGGGGTCATCGCCCTGGTGTCCAAGCCGCCGGCCCCCGAGGTCGCGGCCGCCGTGGCCGAGGCGGCCGCCGCCTGCGCCACGCCCGTCGTCATGGCCCTGGTCGGCCCCGGTCGGCCGACGGTCACCGACGCGGCCGCCGAGGTCGCCGCTGCGCTCGGCACCTCGTTCGCCGAGCCCGCCGCGTGGCCGGTGCCGCCGCCCCCGGCCGGCGTCCACGGCCCGCTGCTCGGGCTGTTCAGCGGCGGCACCAACTGCGTCGAGGCCCTGGCCCTGGTCGAGGAGCGCCTCGGCCCGGTGTGCTCCAACGTCCACCACGACCCCGAGCGCCGCACCCCGCCGGACTCACCCCCGACCGGCGCCCACGTCCTGCTCGACCTGGGCGACGACGAGCTCACCGCCGGCCGCCCCCACCCGATGATCGACCCGGCCGCCGTGGCCGAGCGCGCGCGGGCCGCCGCGGACGCGGGGCGGACCGGTGTCGTCCTGCTGGACGTCGTCCTGGGGCACGGCTCCCACGCCGACCCCGCCGCCGTCGTGGCCCCGGCCGTCGACGCCGCCACCGCGGCCGGTGCGGCCGCGGTCGTCGCCCTGGTCGGCACCGCTGGCGACCCCCAGGGCCTCGACCGCCAGGCCACCGCGCTCGCCGAGGCCGGCGCGTCGGTGTACCGCAGCAACGCCCGGGCCGCGGGCCACGCCGCCCGGCTCCTGGCCGGGAGCGCGCCGTGAGCGAGCGGAGCGACCTGGCCGACCTGCTGACGCCGCCGGGCGCCGTCGTGACCGTCGGCGCCCCGATCTTCGACGAGGCGCTGGCCGCCCAGGGGGTCCCCACCGTGGCCGTGGACTGGAAGCCGCCGCCCGCCGGCGCCGCCGCGACCGTCGCGGCGGTGGCCGCCGACCCCCGGCTGGCCGACGCCAACCGCGCCGCGGTCGAGCGGATGGCGGCGGTCCGGCCCCGCCTGGTCGACGTGCGCCAGGCCAGCGAGCTCGTCGGCATCGCCCGCCGCCAGCTCCTCCACGCCGGCCCGCCCATCGGCTGGCACGAGGCCTCGGGGCCGCTGCGGGGCGCCATCGTCGGCGCCTGCCTGTACGAGGGCTGGGCCGAGACGCAGGGCGACGCCGAGAAGCTGGCCGCCGCGGGCGGGATCGAGCTGTCGCCCTGCCACCACCACGGGGCGGCCGGGCCGATGGCCGGCGTGGTCAGTCCGTCCATGCCGATGTGGGTCCTCGACGACGGCGCCGGCCGCACCAGCTACAGCACGCTCAACGAGGGCCTGGGCAAGGTCCTGCGCTACGGCGCCTTCGGCAAGGAGATCACCGAGCGGCTGCTGTGGATGGAGTTGGTCCTGGGGCCGTGCCTGGCCGCCGCCCTCCGCCGCCACGGCCCGGTCGACGTGGCGTCCCTCATCGCCTCGATGGTGGCCATGGGCGACGAGGGCCACAACCGCAACCGGGCGGGCACGTCGCTGCTGGTCCGGGCGCTGGCGCCCGACATGGTGCGGACCATCGAGTCGGGCCAGCGCCGGGCCGAGGACGTGGCCGAGGTGCTGGCCTTCGTCGACTCCAACGACCACTTCCTCCTCAACGTCGTGATGGCAGCCGGCAAGCTGGTGGCCGACGCCGGCGCGGGCGTCCCAGGGTCCAGCGTCGTCGTCACGATGGCCCGCAACGGCACCGAGTTCGGCATCCGGGTGTCGGGGACCGGCGACCGCTGGTTCACCGCCCCCGCCGAGGTGCCCGACGGCCTCTACCTGGGCGGCTACGGGCCGAGCGACGCCAACCCCGACATCGGCGACTCCGCCATCACCGAGACCATCGGCCTGGGCGGGTTCGCCATGGCCGGCGCCCCGGCCATCGTCCAGCTGGTGGGCGGCGAGGTCGACGATGCCCGCACCTGGACCGAGCTCATGTACCAGCTGACCGTGTCCGAACACCCGATGTGGACCCTGCCGGCGCTCGGATTCCGGGGCGTACCGTTCGGCATCGACGCGCTGTCGGTGGTCCGCACCGGCGTCGCCCCGATCATCAACACCGGTATGGCCGGCCGGGTGGCGGGAACCGGGCAGGTGGGCGCCGGGCTGGTGCGACCGCCGCTCGCCTGCTTCACCGCCGCGGTGGACGCCCTGGCCAGGGAGGCGGAGGCGCCGTGAAGCCGCCGCCGTTCGCCTACCACCGACCGGCCGACGTGGACACCGCCGCCCAGATGCTGGCCGCGCTGGGCGACGGCGCCAAGGTCCTGGCGGGGGGCCAGAGCCTGGTGCCCCTCATGAACTTCCGCCTCGCGGCCCCCGAGCACCTGGTCGACGTCAACCACCTCGGCCTCGACGACGTGTCCATGGACGACGGCGAGATGGTGGTGGGCGCCACCGTCCGCCAGGCCCGGCTGCTGTCCGACCCCGACATCGGCGCCGTCCACCCGCTGGTGGCCGACGCGGCCGGCTGGATCGCCCACGCCGTCATCCGCAACCGGGGGACCGTCGTCGGCTCGCTGGCCCACGGCGACCCCGCCGCCGAGCTGCCGGCGGTGCTGGCCGTGCTCGGCGGGTCGGTCGACGCCGTGGCGTGGCGGGACGGCCGGCTGGCGACCCGGCGGGTCCCGGCGGCCGAGCTGTTCCTGGGGCCGCTCGACACCAGCCTGGCCGTCGACGAGCTGGCCGTGACGGCCCGGTTCCCGGTCCTGCCGGCCCGGACCGGCTGGGCCGTCGAGGAGCTGGCCCGGCGCCACGGCGACTACGCCCTGGCAGGCGTAATCCTCACCGTGACCGTCGACGGGTCCGGCGCACCGGTCGGCGGCCGGGCCGCGTTTCTGTCGTGCGCGCCGACGCCGGCCGTCCTCGACCTGACGCCCGCGCTGGGCGACGGCGCCGGTCCCGAGGCGGTGTACGACCTGGTGGCGGCCGCCCTCGACCCGACCGATGACATCCACGCCACCGCCGCCTACCGGCGCCACCTGGCCGCGACCCTGGCTGGCCGGGGCGTCGCCCTCGCGGCGGTCCGGGCCCGGGAGAGCGCGGAGGTGCCGGCGTGAGCTCCGAGGAGACCCACGAGGTGGTCGTCACCGTGAACGGGTCGGTCCGGTCGGTCCGGGTCCCCGCCCGGCGGCTGCTGTCCGACGTGCTCCGCCACGACCTGCGGCTGACCGGGACCCACGTCGGTTGCGAGCACGGGGTGTGCGGGGCGTGCACGGTGCTGCTCGACGGGCAGCCCGTGCGGTCGTGCCTGACCTTCGCGGTCATGGTCGGCGGCGCCGAGGTCACGACCGTCGAGGGCCTGGCCGGCCCGGACGGCGAGCTCGGCCCGGTGCAGCAGGCGTTCCGGGAGCGCCACGGGCTGCAATGCGGGTTCTGCACGCCCGGGTTCCTGCTGCTGACCACCGACCTGCTGGCCCGGGACCCGGACCCGGGCGACGACGACATCCGGGAGGCGCTGGGCGGGAACCTGTGCCGCTGCACCGGCTACGTCAACATCGTCCGATCGGTGCGCCGGGCGGCCGAGCTGGCGGGAGAGCCGTGACCACCCAGTGGTTCGGCGAGCGGGTCGAGCGCCGCGAGGACGAGCGCCTGGTGCGGGGCGCCGGGCGGTTCCTCGACGACGCCGGCCACGACGCGCTGGCCGCCGCCTTCGTGCGCAGCCCCCACGCCCACGCCCGGATCACGGGGATCGACGTGTCGGACGCCCTGGACGTCGACGGCCTGGTCGGCGTGTACACGTGGGACGACCTGCCCGGCCGGCTGGCCGACCCGCTGCCGCTGCTGATCCCGCACCCGGACCTCACCCACCCTCGCACCCAGTACGCCCTGGCCCGGGGCGAGGTGAACCACGTCGGCGAGGCCGTGGCCATGGTGGTGGCGGTCGACCGCTACGTGGCCGAGGACGCGGCCGAGCGCATCGTCGTCGACTACGAGCCGCTGCCCGCGGTCGTCGGCCTCGACGCGGCCCGGGCGGGCAACGACCTGGTCCACGAGGACGTGCCCGGCAACGTGGCTGCGGTGACGACCCAGGAGCTGGGTGACGCGGCCGCCGCCGTCGCGGCCGCGCCGCGGGTGCTGGAGCTGGACTTCGCCATCGAGCGGTCGCTCTCGTCGCCGCTGGAGGGCCGGGGCGTGCACGCCCGCTGGGACCCGGAGGACGGCCGGCTGCGCATCCGCACGTCGACCCAGACCTCGACCGGCGTGCGGGCGGCGGTGGCCAACATCCTGGAGCTGCCGGACGTGGCCGTCGACGTCCTCACGCCCGACGTGGGCGGCGGGTTCGGCACCAAGGTCGTGCACCCGTACCCCGAGGAGGTGCTGATCCCGTGGGCGGCCCGGCTGCTCGACCGGGAGGTGAAGTGGGTCGAGGACCGCTACGAGCACTTCGTGTCGGCGACCCACGAGCGGGGCCAGCAGCACCACGTGCGGGTCGGCTTCGACGACGACGGGACGATCCTCGGCCTGGAGGTCGACTTCTGGCACGACACGGGGGCGTACGCGCCCTACGGGATCGTGCTGCCGATCATCACCGCCACCCAGCTGCCCGGCCCGTACCGCCACCGCAACTACCGCGTCACGTTCACGTCGCTCTACACCAACACGGTGACGGTCACGCCCTACCGGGGCGCGGGGCGGCCGCAGGGCTGCTTCGTCATGGAGCGGACGATGGACCGGGTCGCCGAGGCGCTCGGCATCCGGCGCGACGAGGTGCGGGCGCGGAACCTGATCCGGCCCGACGAGTTCCCCTACGACTTCTCGATGACGTTCCAGGACGGGCGGCCGCTGATCTACGACTCGGGCGACTACCCGGGGCTGCTGGACAAGGTCCGCGCGCTGGTGGGCTGGGAGGGATTCGAGGCCGAACGTGCCTCGCCGTCGGCGGATGGCCGCCGGCTGGGGATCGGGCTGGCGTGCTACGTCGAGGGCACCGGCGTCGGTCCCTACGAGGGCGCCCACGTCCACGTCGAGACCAACGGCCGGGTGATGGTGGCCACGGGGCTCACGTCGCAGGGGCAGGGTCACGAGACCGTGTTCGCCCAGATCGTCGCCGACGAGCTGGGCGTGCACGTCGCGGACGTCTACGTCACCACCGGCGACACCCGGCGGTTCCCGTACGCGGTGGGGACCTACGCCAGCCGGGCCGCGGTCATGAGCGGCAACGCGGTGGCGCTGGCCGCCCGGGCGGTGCGGGCCAAGGCCGTGCGGATCGCGGCCGACGCCCTGGAGGCCGCGCCCGAGGACCTGGCCATCGAGTCCGGCGTGGTGCACGTGCGGGGGACGCCGAGCCGGGGGATCCCGCTGTCACAGGTGGCCGTGCTGTCGAACCCACTGCGGTACTCGTTCTCCAAGGAGGCGCAGGCGGCGACCCAGTTCGCTTCGCCGGCCGACCCGGACGTGGCCCCGGTCCCGGACGACGACGAGCCCGGCCTGGAGGCCCGGGACTACTACTCGCCCGTCCGTTCGACGTTCGCCGCCGGCATGCACGCCGCGGTCGTCGCGGTCGACCCGGAGACGGGCACGGTGGAGATCCTGCGCTATGCGGTCGTGCACGACTGCGGGCCGCTGATCAACCCGATGCTGGTGGAGGGCCAGATCCACGGCGGCGTCGCCCAGGGCGTGGCGGGCGCGCTGCTGGAGCGGCTGGCGTACGACGAGGCCGGGAACCTGGTCAACGCCAGCTTCATGGACTTCCTGATGCCGTACCTGAGCGAGCTACCGGTCCCGGAGATCGACCACCAGGAGACCCCGTCCCCGCTCAACCCCCTGGGGATCAAGGGCGCGGGCGAGGCGGGGGTGATCCCGGTCTCGGCGTGCCTGGCCTCGGCGATCGAGGACGCGGTGGGCGTGCGCATGGACGCCATGCCGATCTCGCCACCCGAGCTGTGGTCGAGGATGCGGGAGGTGGAGGTCGGGTGAGGACGACGTTCCCGGTCACGGTGCCGGCGGAGGTGTGGCCCCGCCTGTCGGAGCCCGGCGCCGTCGCGGCCGCGCTCCCGGGCGGCCGCGCGGTCACCGCGGACGGCGACGGCACCCTGTCGGTCGTGGCGGAGGTGGCGGTGGCGTCGGTGGCCGGCCTGTGGTCGGGCACGGTGACCCCGGTGGACGCCGACACGATCCGCATCTCGGGCGCCGGCACCCCCGGCCGGCTCGACCTGGAGGTCCGCGCCTCGCCGGACCGCCGCCAGCTGACGGTCGAGGGCGCGGTCGACGGACCCCTGTCCACGGTCGGCGGCGCCGTCCTCGCCGCTGCGGCCCGCCGCCTGGCGGAGGACCTCCTCGCCAACCTGGCCGACCCGGCGACCGCGACCACCAACCCACCCGTCACGCACGGCGGCACGGGCGGCGACTCCGCCGGCGCCGGCCCAGCCATCGACACCAGCCGAGCCGCCGCCGGCCGGTCTCGCCGGCGGCTCGCCGCCCGGGCGGGCGCCGGAGCCGGTGCTGTCGTGGTGGTGGTCACCGTCGTTCGCCGGTGGCGCAGGAGCCCCCGGTGAGGGTCCCCGGCGTTTGGCGTTCGTTCGTGGCGGTTTTCGACACGAACGAACGCCAGAGGGGGGTGGGGGCGGCCCCGTGACGCCGTTCGTCGCCGCCGCGTTGCAGGTCGGGCCCGTGGCCGGGCCGGTGACGGCCGAGAGCATCCGGGCGAACGTCGACGTTGCGCTCGACCTCGCCCGCCGGTGCGTGGATGCCACCGGGGCGAGCCTCGTCGTGGCGCCCGAGACCGTGACCACCGGGTTCGCGCCCGCGCTCGGCCCCGCCGAGCTGTGGGACCTCGTCGCCCCCATCCCCGGGGCGCTCACCGAGAGCGCCCAGCGGACGGCGGCCGAGTTGGGCATCCACCTCGTGTGGCCGACCTACGAGGCCGGACCCGACCGCGGCACCGTGTACAACGCCGCCGCCCTCGTCGGACCCGCCGGCGACATCGCCGGCGTCTACCGCAAGACCCACCTGTTCCCCGCCGAGCAGGCGTGGGTCACGCCGGGCGACGACGTGCTGGTGGTGGGCACCGACCTCGGCCGCATCGGGAGCGTGATCTGCTTCGACGGCGACTTCCCCGAGCTGGTCCGGATCGAGGCCGGCCTGGGCGCCGAGGTCGTGGTCCGGCCGTCCGCCTTCCTGCGGGCCGCCGACATCTGGGAGCTCACCACCCGGGCCCGGGCCTACGACAACCACGTCTACGTCGTCGCCCCCAATGCCGTCGGCGTCGACGCCGGCGGCCACGTCTACTTCGGCAACTCGCTCATCGTGGGCCCGACCGGCGAGGTCCTGGCCCGCGGCACCAGCCAGCCGGGCTGGGTCAGCGCCACCGTCGGTGTCGACCCGATGGCCACGATCAGCCCGGGCTCCAGCGTCCGCCAGGGGTTCGACCACCTGGCGGAGCGCAACCTGGCGCTGTACCGCCGCCACCGGGACGTCCTCGAGGCCGAGGCCGCCGCCCCCTTCCCGCTGCCGGGGACGGGCGACCGGTGACGCGCCGCCTCCGCGTGGGGGTCGACACCGGGGGCACGTTCACCGACGTCGTGGTCCTCGACGAGGCCACCGGCCGGCTGACCACCACCAAGACGCCGTCGACCCCCGCCGATCCGGCCGAGGGCTTCCTGACCGGCGCGGCCAAGGCCCTCGACGCCGCCGGACACGGCTGGGACGCCGTCGCCTGCGTGTTCCACGGCACGACCGTCGCCACGAACGCCCTGCTGCAGGGCGAGGTCGCCGGCCTCGGCTTCCTCACCACCGCCGGGTTCCGCCACCTACTCGAGATCGGCCGCCAGAGCGTTCCCGACGGCTACGGCAACTCGTACTTCTGGGTGAAGCCCGATCGCATCGTGCCGCTCCACCTGGTCCGGGAGGTGCCCGAGCGCCTCGACGCCGCCGGCGCCGTGCTCCGCCCGCTCGACGAGGGCGCCGTCCGCGCCCAGGCCCGCTGGTTCCGGGACCACGGGGTCACCGCGGTCGGCGTGTGCCTGCTCCACGCCTACGCCAACCCCGGCCACGAGCGCCGGGTGCGGGACCTGTTCGCCGAGGCATTCCCCGAGTGCTCGCTGTCGATCAGCTCCGACGTCCTCCGCGAGTACCGGGAGTACGAGCGGTCCGTGACCACGCTCGTCGACGCCTTCGTGAAGCCGACCATCGCCAGCTACGTCCGCACGCTGGCCGAGCGGCTGGCCGAGCGCACCGGCGACGGCGTCCCGTTCTTCGTCATGAAGTCGAACGGCGGGGTCACGTCGGCCGACGGCGTGGCCGCCGCGCCGATCACGACCGTCCTGTCCGGTCCGGCCGCCGGGGCCCTCGGCGCGGCGGCGGTGACCGCGGCGGCCGGCTTCGACCGGGTGGTGACGCTCGACGGCGGCGGCACCTCCACCGACGTCTCGGTCATCCGGGGCGGGGTGCCCGCGCTGACCACCGACGCCACCATCGGCCGGTTCCCCGCCAAGGTGCCGATGATCGACATCGTCACCGTCGGTGCCGGGGGTGGGTCCGTGGCCTGGGTGGCGCCCGAGGGGGCGCTGAAGGTCGGGCCCCGCTCGGCCGGCGCCGACCCGGGGCCGCTCTGCTACGGCCGGGGCGGGACAGAGCCGACGCTGACCGACGCCGCACTGGTCCTCGGGCGCATCCCGCCCCACCTCCTGGGCGGCGAGATCCCGCTCGACGAGGACGCGGCCCGCGAGGGGATCGAGGCCCTGGCCGCCGGGGTGGGGCTGGCGCCAGAGGCCTGTGCCGAGGGGATCGTCGAGATCTGGACCTGGAACCAGGCCAACGCCATCCGCCAGGCCACGGTGCGCCGGGGGATCGACGTGCGGGACCTCGCCCTGTGCGCGTTCGGGGGCTCGGGGCCGCTGGAGGCCGCCCGCCTGGTCGACGTGCTCGACCTGCCGGCCGCAGTCGTCCCGCCCGATCCCGGCAACCTGTGCGCGCGGGGCCTGCTGACGGTGGACGTCCGCATCGACGACGTGCGCACGTTCGTGGCTGCCCACCGCGACCTCGACCTCGCCTCCCTGGCCGGCCTGTACGCCGAGCTGGAGGCCAGGGCGGCCGCCGCGCTCGACGCCGAGGGCTTCGACCCCGCCGAGCAGCGGTTCCTGCGCTCGGCCGACCTCCGCTACGACGGTCAGGCGTTCGAGGTCCGGGTCGACGTGCCTGCCGGCCCGGTCGACGCCGGCCTCGCCGCCGCCGTGCTGGCCACCTTCCACGACGAGCACGAGCGCCTGTACGGCTACTGCTACCGCGACCGGCCCCACCACGGGGTCGAGTGGGTGAACGTGCGGCTCACCGGGGTCGGCCCGCTCGACGCCCCGCCGCTCGCGCCGGTCCCCACCCGGGCCGGCCCGATCGTCCCGGCCGGCAACCGACCCGTGTGGTTCGCCGGCGCATGGCACGACACGCCGATCCTCCGCCGGGACCGCCTGGGCGCGGGTGACGAGCTCACCGGCCCGGCGGTGGTCGAGGAGTACGGCTCGACCCTGCCGGTCCCGCCCGGCGTGCGGGTGCGGGTGGACGACTACGGCTCGCTGGTGGTGTGGAGGGACGGCCCGTGACGGACGTCGATCCTGTCCTGGTGGAGATCGTGGAGGGCACGCTGGCGTCGGTCGAGGCCGAGGTCGAGGACCAGATCGGCCGCACGTCCCGGTCGCCGATGATCCGGGACCAGCACGACTTCCGGGCCGGCATCCACGACCGCCGCCTGCGCAAGCTCACCGGCCGCTCGTACTCGGCGCTGGTCCACCCGGTGGTGCGGGACTTCCCGGTCGAGACCATGCAGCCGGGCGACATCTACTTCCACAACGACGTGTACCTGTCGGAGGGCGGCATCGGCCACCTGCCCGACCTCTGCGTGACCGTGCCGGTGTTCCACGACGGCGCGGTGGTGGCGTTCGTACAGGCCTTCGGCCACCACGACGACATCGGCGGGGCGGTCCCCGGGTCGATGCCCAGCCACGCCACCTCGGTGTTCGAGGAGGGGCTGATGGTGCCGCCGGTCAAGCTGCACGACGCCGGCGTCCCCAACGAGGGCGTGATCCGCATCCTGACCCGCAACTCCCGGATGCCCGACTCGATCGCCGGCGACCTCGACGCCGAGTGCTCGGCCTGCCTGATGGGCGCCCGGCGGATCGGCGACCTGTTCGCCCGCTACGGCCGGGAGGCGGTCGAGTCGTGCTTCGACGCCATCGTGGCGTCGTGCGCCGAGACGTTCCGCCGCGAGCTGCTGGCCAAGATCCCTGACGGGACGTGGACGTGGGAGGACTACGCCGAGCACGACGGCGTCGACGAGCCCCGCCTCCACGCCCAGCGGATCACGCTGACCAAGGCGGACGGTCGCCTGACGCTGGACCTCACCGGGACGAGCCCCCAGGCCAAGGGCCCGATCAACCACGCCGGGGACTACGCGGACGGCAACTTCCTCAAGAAGTGGCTGGCCCCGATCCTGCGCAACCTGGCCGACACGCCGGAGCGCATGGCGGAGCTCGACGTCAACGAGGGCGTGGTCGAGCTCATCGACATCCGTTTCCCGCCGCCCGGAACGCTGGTGACGCCGGTGTTCCCGGCTCCGACCAACGCCCGCACGTTCGTCATCCTGCGGCTGCTCGGCGTGCTGGCCGGCGTGATCGCCAAGGCGGTGGACGGCTACATGCCGGCCGACCAGGAGACGATCCGTTACACCGGGATCTCGGGGTACGACGCCGACGGCACGTGGTACCTGAACCGGGAGATCCTGGGCGGCGGCTCGGGCGGGCGCTACTACGCGGACGGCAGCGACACGATCCACGTCGTCCCGGAGTCCCGCAACCTGCCGGTCGAGTTCGTCGAGACCCGGTTCCCGGTGCGGGTCGAGACGCTGGGCCTGGCCACCGATTCGGGGGGCGCCGGGGCCTTCCGGGGCGGGCTGGGCTACCGCAAGGAGATCCGGGCCCTGCACGACGCCACGTTCATGTCGGTGGCCGACCGGTCGATCCTGTCGTGCTGGGGCGTGCGGGGCGGCCGGGCGGGCACGCCGTTCCGGGTCACGATCGACCCGGGCGGGCCGGCCGAGCGGGTCATGCCCGGCCTGTGCGACTGGGAGCCCGTGGCGGCGGGCGAGGTCATCCGCATCGAGACCACGGGCGGCGGCGGGTGGGGCGACCCGCTCACCCGGGACCCGGCGGCGGTGGCGCTCGACGTGGTCCAGGGCAAGGTCAGCAGGGAGGCCGCCGAGCGGGACTACGGCGTGGTCCTGGCCGGCGGCGACCAGGGCGTCACACCCGACGCACCGGCGACCGCGGCGCTACGGGCGGCGCTGGCGGCCGACCGCGGCGACCCGCCGATGTTCGACCGCGGCCCGGGCTACCCCCGGCTGGCCGGCGGACGGACGCAAGCCGACGTCGACTGATTTGGCGGCGTATACGCCGAATGCTCGGCGCATACGCCGCCAAATCGCTACGCCGCCAGCAGCTCCTTGACCCCGGCGCCGATGCCCTCGGCCAGGACGTCGAGGTCGGGGGCGCAGTCGTAGTCGCCGGTCAGGCCGAAGGTCAGCTCGCCGTCGTAGGAGAAGATCGACACACCCACCCGCAGCGGAGCGGCCAGCGGGACGTACGGGAACGCCCGCAGCATCTTGCGCCCGCACGAGTACAGCGGGAACTGGGGCCCGGGCACGTTGGTCGTCACCGTGTCGAGGTTGCCCATGCGCCGGGCGGCCCGGGTGGCGACCCGCGCGCCGAGGGTCAGCAGCATCGGGGGAGCGAACCCCATGCCCGAGGTCAGGGCCTCGCCGGCCACCGCCTGGCGGGACTCCTTCAGGTCTTGGAGCTGGGCCGTGATGGCGTGCAGCCGCACGACCGGGTCTTCGATGCCGACCGGGAGCTCGGCGAACATCGCCGACACCCTGTTGGTCAGCGTGCCGTCGCCCGACGCCGGGCCGCCGTCGCCCCGGGGCCGCACCGACACCGGCACCAGGGTCCGGATGACCCGGCCGTCGACGTCCTCGCCGCGGCTGGTCAGCAGGTCCCGGAACCCCCGGGTGATCAGGGCCAGCACCACATCGTTCACGGTCCCGCCGTGCGCCTTGCGGATGCGCTTGACGTCGGCCAGGTCGGCGTCGGCCCACGCGTAGCGGCGATGGGGCCCGATCGGCCCGTTGAGGCTGGTCGGCGGGGTCGGGCGCACCAGCGAGGACAGGGCCAGCGAGCCGCGGGCGATCTCCCGCACCGACTCCATGGTCCGCCGGGGGCGGCGCACCAGCGACGAGGCGGCCCGGAACTGCTCGTACGGGCTGGTGGCCAGGTCCCGGGTGGCGTCGCGGGCCAGCTCGACTGACGACGGCGCCGGCGCGGGCGTCCAGTCGTCCTGCAGCGGGGCCGGAACGTCCGGGGTCAGGTCGAGGATCACCGCCAGCAGCTCGGTGCCCGACACGCCGTCGACCAGGCAGTGGTGGACCTTGGACACCATGGCCCAGCGGCCGTCGTCGAGCCCCTCGACCATCCAGATCTCCCACAGCGGCTTGGTCCGGTCGAGCTGCTGGGACATGACCCGGCCGACCAGCCGGCGGAGCTCCGCCTCGCCGCCGGGGGAAGGCAGGGCGGTGTGGCGCAGGTGGTACTCGATGTTGAAGTGGGGGTCGTCGACCCACACCGGCCGCCCCAGCGAGAACGGGACGGGCATGACCCGCTGGCGGTAGCGGGGGACGAGCGACAGGCGCCCGCCCACCGTGGCGGTCACCTCCTCGTAAGCCGGTGGCGGCCCCTCGAAGATGCCGATGGAGCCGATGTGCATGTGGTTGACGTCGTCCTCGATGTGCAGGAACGAGGCGTCGAGCGGGCTGAGTCGGTCCATGTGTCTTCCCCCTGGGATGAGGGCCCGCTTCCCCCGGGTGGCCATCTAAACGCGTTCCGAGGCCGGCTGTCGGCGAAACCTTGACCTCGGGATGGTCCGTCCACAAGCCTGCCGGTGTGGTCGGGCAGGTCGCGGGCGAGATGGCCCCGACCAGCGCGGGCGCCATCACGGTCCTGGCGGTGATGGCGGCGCTGCTGGTCGGGGGGCTGGTGCTCACGCTGCGGTGGGCCGCACGGCCGTACCGAGCGGGGGAGGGGCCGCCCGCCGTCCGGTACCTGCGGGGCCTCGCCGTCGCCCTGGTCGCGGGCTTCTGGGCCGGCGTCCTCGTGACCGGGCCGGCGGTCCGGCTGGCGATGCGGCTGCTGGCGGTCACCGGGGGCGACGAGGCCCAGCGCCGGTTCACCGAGGCCGACGAGATCGTCGGCCGCGTGGACGTCGGCGGCACGATCTCGCTGATCCTGTTCGGGGGCGTCCTGCCGGGCCTGCTCAGCGGGCTGATCTACCTGCTCGTCCGGCGCCTGCTGCCCGCCGGGGCGTGGGGCGGGGTCGTCTTCGGGCTGCTGCACCTGGTGGTGGCGGCGACGCGGCTCGACCCGCTGCGGCCTGACAACCCCGACTTCGACCTGGTCGGCCCGGGGTGGCTGGCCGTCGTCACGTTCGGGCTGGCGGCGGTGGCCCACGGCATGGCGGTCGCGGCCTTCGCCGCCCGCTACAGCGAGGCGCTGCCGCCCGCGGCGCCGGCGACCCGCGCCGCCTGGGTGCGGGTGCTACTGCCGCTCGTGGTGCCCGCCCTGATGGTGCTGCTGCTGGTGCCCGTCGTCGTCCTGCTGGCGGCCGGGCTGCTCGTCGCCGCCGTCGCCGGTCGGTCCCCGGGGGTGATGCGGGCGGTGCGCAGCCCTCGGGTCGTCACCGCGGGCCGGGTGGCGCTGGCGGCCCTCGCGCTCGTGTTGCTGCCGGGGGCCGTCACCGACGTCCACGACGTCGTCGTTCGGGACGAGGTGGCCGCAAACCCTTCGTCCGCTCTCCGGGGGCCGGGCTAGACACGCGGGATGGCCGGCGACCGCGCGCTCGACAACCCGGTGTGGCACAGCCTGGTCGGGCCGCGCCGCGGCCTGGGCGAGCGTCGCGGGCGGGCGGCCCGGTTCGACCCCGCGGTCTCGCCGTTCGCCGCGGTGCCCGACGACCCGGACCCGGCGGCGTGGGCCGACCTCGCCCACCTCGCCGGTCCCGACGGGGACACGGTGATCCTGCGCCGCACGATCGACGTCCCCCCGGGCTGGGAGGTGCCGTTCCGGCTGGACGGCGTCCAGATGGTGGCCGGGCCGGCGTTCGAGGCCGCCCAGGACGGCGCCGGCTTCTCGCCCGAGCCGCTCACGGAGGCCGACGCCGACGACGCCATGACCCTGATCGCCGCCGCCCCGCCCGGACCGTTCCTGCCGGGGACGCTGCGGTTCGGCGGCTACTGGGGCGTGCGCATCGACGGGCGGCTGGTGGCGATGGCGGGGGAGCGGCTGCGGGTCGACGGCTACACGGAGCTCAGCGCTGTCTGCACCCACCCGGACGTGCGCGGTCGCGGGCTGGCCGCCCTGCTCACCCGCAGGGTGGTGGCTTCGATCCGCAGCCGGGGCGAGGAGGCCGTCCTCCACGCGGCCGCATCGAACACCACCGCCATCCGCCTCTACGAGCGGCTGGGGTTCGTCGTGCGCTCCACGTTCGAAGTGGCCGACCTGCGGCCGGTGGTCACGGGTGCGACGGCGCCGGCTCCGCCCCCTCCACCTCGAACAACAGGTCATCCGGGTAGCACCACCACCAGTCCTCGCCCGGCTCGAACGAGCGGATGAGCGGGTGGGCGGTCTCGTGGTGGTGGGCGGTGGCGTGTCGGTTCGGCGAGTTGTCGCAGCAGCCGACGTGCCCACACGTCTGGCACAGGCGCAGGTGCACCCAGCGGCCGCCGATGCGCAGGCAGTCCTCGCAGCCCTCGGCCGACGGCGTCACCGGGCGGACCTGGTCGAGGTGGGTGCAGGTGTCGGGCATGGCGGACCTCCTCGTCGTCCCCACTCTGGCACCGGCCGGGCGGAACGGTGCTGATTCGTGACGCCACGCCCGCCGACTGGCCGGCCATCTGGGGGTTCGGGGAGCCGATCGTGCGGGCGGGCGAGACCTTCTCCCGGAACCCGGCCACCACCGAGATGTTCCGCCGACTCTGAGGGGAGAGCCATGTCCGCACGCAAGGACGCGGTGGCGTCGTACTTCGATGGGTTCCGCACAGGCGACCACGAGCGGATCCTCGCCCTGCTCACCGATGACGTTGTCTGGGACCTCCCCGGGTTCCGGCACCTGGCCGGCAAGGAGGAGTTCGACGGCGAGATCGAGAACCCCGCGTTCGAGGGCCACCCGAAGCTCGACGTCGACCGGGTGGTCGAGGAGGGCGACACCGTCGTCGCCATCGGGTCCGGGGAGGCGAGGTTCGCGGGCGGGGCGGCCAACAACTTCGTCTACTGCGACGTGTTCACCTTCCGGGGCGACCTGATCGCCCGGGTCGAGTCCTACCTCGTGCCGCTCGACCAGGGCGAGGGGGCCGGCGGCTAGGACGGCTACTCGACGGCGAAGCGGGCCAGGTCGGCCTCGGCGCCTTGTCGGACCCGGGCGACGAGCGGGCCCCGCATGGCCGACTTGGTCTGGGCGTAGGCGGTGTGGGAGTAGCCGCCCAGGCGGCGGGCCTCCTCGATCGCGGTGGTCTCGACCTCGCCGGCCGGAACGACCCGGTCGAGGTAGCCGGCGGCCACCGCGCCCCGGGGGTCGAAGACCTCGGCCGTGACCGTGGCCCGGACCAGGTGGCGGCGGTCGAGGCGGTCCTCCGCCAGGGCGATGGCGAACATCGGCAGCGACATGCCGATGGCGGTCTCGTTGAGGCCGATCTTGGCCGGCACGTCTGCCCCGATGCGCATGTCGCACGACAGCACCAGCAGGGCCCCCGCGGCCAGTGCGTGCCCGGTCACGGCCACGACGACGGGCTGGGGGTGCAGGTAGAGCCGCATCAGCAACTCGCCGCCCTTGGCGACCAGGTCGCGGGCGGCGTCGGGCCCGGCGGTCATCACCGACAGGTCGAAGCCGGCGGACAGCTTCCCGTCCCGCCCGACGATGCACACGCTGTCGGCGTCCGCCCCGGCCCGGTCCAGCGCGGCGCCGAGCGCGTCGACGGCCGTGTGCGACAGGACGTTGGCCTTGCCGTCGTCGAACCGCACGACGGCCACCCCGTCCTCGACGGTGGTCGTGACGGGGGAGGTCGGCTCGCTCATGCCGCGGACCCTAGCCTCAGCCCGATTTGGCGGCGCATGCGCCGCATATGCGGCGCATGCGCCGCCAAATCGGTGCTTCCCGGGTCCCCGCCGGGCGAACACACGGCCGGTAACGTCGGGCCACATGGACGGCACGGTCGACGGGACTCCGACGCTGGGTGCGTCCCGGGCCGCGGGGCGGGTCATCGGCACCGAGCCGGCCACGCCGCTGGAGTTCTGGGTCGCCGTCGCCGAGGGCCACTACCTGCAGCTCGACGACGTCGTCGTGGTCGACCGGATCCTGCCCGACGGCCAGCCGCTGCGGATCGCCGGGGTCGTGTCCCAGGTCCGGGCCACCCACGAGGGCGCCCGCATGGACAGCGACGTCTTCCTGGTGGCCGACGGGGTCCTGCCGGCCCAGGTGGCCGAAGCCGCCCAGGTCATGGCCACCCGGTTCGAGCCCGAGGTCTACGTCCCCCCGCTGCCCGGTGAGGAGGTCCGCAAGGCGACCGGCGAGGAGCGGGACGAGGCCCTGCTGTTCACCGAGATGCCCAAGCGCCTGCCGGCCGGCCTGTCCCGGGACGACGAGCCGTTCTACCTGAACCTCGAGTTCCTCGACGGCACCCGCGGCGCCCACGTGAACATCAGCGGCGTCTCGGGCGTCGCGACCAAGACCAGCTACGCCACGTTCCTGCTCTACAGCCTGTTCCACTCGGGTGCTCTCGGCGCCGAGGCCGCCAACACCAAGGCCCTGATCTTCAATGTCAAGGGCGAGGACCTGCTGTTCCTCGACCACGCCAACGTCGCCCTCGGGCCCGATCAGCCGGCGCGCTACGCCCGCCTCGGCCTGCCGTCGGGACCGTTCGGGTCGGTCGCCTTCTTCGCCCCGCCGGTCCGGGACGACCCCAACGCCAGCCCCGACGTCGCCGCCCGCCAGCGGGACGTGACCTCGTTCTTCTGGACGCTGGCCCAGTTCTGCGCCGACGAGCTGCTGCCGTTCCTGTTCGCCGACGCCGAGGACGACCGCCAGCAGTACACGATGGTCGTCCACAACGTGATGGCGCGGCTCAAGCGGGAGGCCGAGCCGGTCGGCGACGGCGCCGTCAGCATCGACGGCGAGGTCGTGCGCACGTTCGACGACCTCGTCGAGCTGATCGAGGCCAAGGTCGACCCCGACGGCCTCGACGGGTGGGGCGGCCGGGCCATCGGCGCCGGCACGATCAACGCCTTCCTGCGCCGCCTGCACGGTTCCCGCTCCCACATGCGCCACCTGATCCGGGCCGACATCCCCAAGCCGGACGCCCACAAGGTCGACCTCGAGCGGGCCCAGGTCACGGTCGTCGACATGCACAACCTCAACGACCGGGCCAAGCGGTTCGTGGTCGGCGTGGTCCTGGGCCAGGCGTTCCGGCGCAAGGAGCGCTCGGGTCAGGCCCGCCCGCTGCAGTTCGTGGTGCTGGACGAGCTCAACAAGTACGCGCCCCGGGAGGGCTCGAGCCCGATCAAGGAGATCCTGCTGGACGTGGCCGAGCGCGGCCGGTCCCTCGGCATCGTGCTCATCGGCGCCCAGCAGACCGCCAGCGAGGTCGAGCGGCGGGTGGTGGCCAACTCCGCCGTGCGGGTGGTCGGGCGCCTCGACGCCGCCGAGGCCGGGCGGGGCGAGTACGGCTTCCTGCCGCCGGTCCAGCGCCAGCGGGCCACGATCGTCAAGCCGGGGACGATGCTCGTGTCCCAACCCGAGCTGCCGGTGCCGCTGGTGGTGCAGTTCCCGTTCCCGGCGTGGGCGACCCGGGCGGGCGAGGCGGCGGCCCCGGCCGACACGCCGGACGGGACCCCCGCCGACGACCCGTTCGCCGGCTTCCCGGGGTAGCGCGCCGTGCGGCTCCTCCACACCTCCGACTGGCACGTCGGCAAGGCCGTCCGCGGCCGGTCCCGGGCCGACGAGCACCAGGCCGTGCTGGCGGAGATCGTCCGTGTCGCCGACGACCGCGCCGCCGACCTGGTGATCGTCGCCGGCGACCTGTTCGACACCGCGGCGCCCACCGCCGAGTCCGAGCGCATCGTGTACCGGGCGCTGCTCGACCTGGCGGCAGGCGGCCGGCCGGTGGTGGTGATCGCCGGCAACCACGACTCGGCCCAGCGGCTCGCGGCCGTGGCCCCGCTGTCCGCCGCCAGCGGCATCCAGGTCGCATCGGCCATCCGCCCGGCGGGCGACGGTGGCGTGCTGGAGGTCGAGGCCGGCGGCGAGACCGCCCTGGTCGCCCTGCTGCCGTTCCCGTCCCAGCGCTACGTGGTGACGGCTGACGTGCTGTGCTCCGGCGACGCCGCCCACGCGCACGCCACCTACGCCGACCGAGTCGTGCGGATCCTGGGCTCGCTGACCGCCGGCTTGGGCGACGGCACCGTCAACCTGGTCGCGGGCCACCTCATGGTCATGGGCGGGACGATGGGCGGCGGCGAGCGGGGCGCCCACACCGTGTTCGACTACTGGGTCCCGTCCACCGCGTTCCCGGCCTCGGTCCAGTACGTCGCCCTCGGGCACCTGCACCGGGCCCAGCAGCTGCCGGGCCCCGCGCCGCTGCACTACTGCGGCTCGCCGCTCCAGCTCGACTTCGGCGAGACGGCCAACGAGCCGGTCGTCAACCTGGTCGACGTGCGCCCGGGCCTGCCGGCGCAGGTCACTTCGGTGCCCCTGAGCGCCGGCCGGCGTCTGCGGACCCTGCGCGGCACGGTGGTCGACGTGCTGGCCGCGGCCCAGGACGTGCCGGAGGGCGATCACCTGCGCGTGGTGCTGGACGAGAAGCCCCGGGCCGGGCTGGCCGACGAGATCCGGGAGCGGCTCCCCGCCGCGGTCGAGGTCGTGCTGGCGCCGCGGGAGGGGGAGGCTGCGACCCCCGTCGACCACGACCGGCTGGACCGCACCCCCCAGGTCTTGTTCCGGGAGTACCTGGCCGAGCGGGACGTGGCGGACGACCGGCTGGTCGCCCTGTTCGACGAGCTGGTCGACGAGCTGGTGGCGGAGCCGTGAGGCCGGTCCGCCTGGAGATGGAGGGCTTCACGGCCTTCCGGGACCCGACCGTGGTCGACTTCGCGTGCGCCGACCTGTTCGCCCTGTGCGGGCCGACCGGCGCGGGCAAGTCCAGCATCATCGACGCCCTCACGTTCGCCCTCTACGGCTCGGTGCCCCGCTTGGACGACCGCCGGGCGGTGGCTCCGATCATCAGCCAGAACCTGACCGAGGCCCGGGTCCGCCTGGACTTCACCGTCGACGGCGTGCCCCACACTGCGGTCCGAGTGGTGCGGGCCACCAAGGGCGGCGGTGCCACGACCAAGGAGGCCCGGCTGGAGTCGGGCGCCGAGGTCATCGCCGGCACGGCCGACGAGGTCACCGAGGCCGTCGGCGCCCGCCTCGGGCTCGGCTACGAGCACTTCATCACCTGCGTGTCGCTGCCCCAGGGCCAGTTCGCACGGTTCCTCCACGACAAGCCCCGCAGCCGCCAGGACCTGCTCGTCCGCCTGCTCGAGCTCGGCCTCTACGACCGGGTGGCCGGCGCCGCGCGCCAGCGGGCCGCGGTGGCCCGGACCGCGGCGGAGCTGGCGGCGGCCCAGCTCGCCGACCTCGCCGCGGCCACGCCGGAGGCCCGGGCCGAGGCCGCCGCCCGCGTCGAGGCGCTGGCGGCGCTGGGGGAGCTGCTGGCGGCGGAGCGGCCGGCGATCGAGGAGGCGGCGGCCACCGCCGCGGCCGAGCAGACCCGGGCCGACGAGGTGGCGGCCCAGCTCGAGCTGCTCGACGCCCTGGCTCCGCCGCTCGGGACCGAGGAGCTGGCTGGCAGGCTGACCCGCGCCGCCGAGACCCGGGACCGCTGCGCCGAGCTCGACGAGGAGGCCCGGGCGACCCTCGACGAGGCCGAGCAGCGCCTGGCCGGGCTGCCCGAGCGCCGGGCGCTGGAGGCCCAGCGCAACGACCACGCCCTGCGCGCCGACCTGGCTTGCTCGGCCGCGACGGGCGAGGCCAGGGAGGCGGAGATCGCGGGCGAGGTCGCCGCCGCCGCCGACGCCGAGGGCGCGGCCCGGACCCGGCGGGACGAACGGGCCCAGCACCTCGAGCGCGTCCGGGTCGAGCTGCGGGCCCGGGCCCTGATCCCCGAGCTCGCGGTCGGGCACCCGTGCCCCCTGTGCGGGCAGGACGTGGCCGAGCTGCCGGCCCACGACCACCCGCCCGACCTGAAGCTGGCCGAGCGGAACCTGGCCGACGCCGACAAGGCCGTGGCCCGGGCGGCCGAGGTCCTGGCCACGGCGACGGCAGAGCAGGTGCGGGTCGACGAGAAGCTGGCGCGGGTCCGCCGGGACCTGGCCCAGGTCGGGGCCCGCCTGGAGGGCGTCCCCGACCCGGGCCTGCTGGACGACCGGCTGGCGGCGGTCGACGAGGCCCAGGCCGCGCTGGACAAGGCCCGCCAGGCGGAGCGCGACGCCCGCACGGCCATGGCCGCGGCCGGCAAGGTCCACCGCGAGCTCGCCGACCAGGAGGCCCGGGCCCGGCGCGCGTTCGACGCCGCCCGCGACCGGGTGGCCGCGCTCGGTCCGCCGCCGGCCGAGCGTCGGGACCTGGCCGAGGACTGGCGGTCCCTGGTCGCCTGGGCCGCGGGCCGGACGCCGGAGCTGGCCGAGGTCCAGTCCGTCCACCACCGGGCGGCCGAGCAGGCCCGGGCCCGGGGCGCCGAGCGCCTGGCTGCTCTCGTCGCGTCCTGCTGCGACGCAGGCATCGAGCCGCCGCCCGGGCAGTGGCCGGGTGAGGCGGCGGCTGCGGCCCACGCCCGGGCCGACGCGGCACTGGCCCGGTTGGACGAGCAGCTGGCGGCGGCCGAGCGGCTGCGGGGCGACGTGCGGGCTGCCACCGACCGCCAGGAGGTGGCCGACGCCCTCGCGGGGCACCTGGCCGCCAACCGGTTCGAGAAGTGGCTGCTCGACGCGGCCGTCCAGCAGCTAGTGGCCGGCGCGTCGGCGATCCTGGCCGAGCTGAGCGGCGGGGCTTACGCGCTGGCCGTCGACACGAGGTCCGGCGGGTTCAGCGTTGTCGACCACACCCACGCCTCCCAGGTCCGCTCGGCCCGGACGCTGTCGGGCGGCGAGACGTTCCTGGCCTCCCTTGCCCTGGCCCTGGCCCTGGCCGACCAGGTCGCGGGCCTGGCCGTGGCGGGCGCCGCCCGGTTGGAGGCGCTGTTCCTCGACGAGGGCTTCGGCGCCCTCGATCCCGACACGCTCGACGTGGTGGCCGGCGCGCTCGACGAGTTGGGCGCCCGCGGCCGGATGGTTGGCGTGGTCACCCACGTGCGGGAGCTGGCCGAGCGGCTGCCGGTGCGGTTCGAGGTCCGCAAGGTCGGCGGGTCCGCCACCGTCGAGCGGGTGGAGGCCTGACGTGCGGTTCGCCGTCGAGACCTGGGCGCCCGACTACGGGGCGCCGATCGACGCCGACGCGCTCGGCCCCTCGGACGCCGAGGTCGACGTCACGGTCGAGACGCCGGCCGCCGACTGGGCCCCGGTCCGGCCGGCCCAGCCACCGGCGGCGACGGTGGCGTTCGTCGACGGCGTCCAGCGCATCGACGCCCGCGTCTGGGTCGACGGCAACGGCGACGGCACCGGCACCCGGGGCGGGGTGTGCGCCTCGTGGGCGGCCGGCGTGGTCCGCTGCGACGACCGGGCCACGGTGGTGGCGGCCGACGTCGAGCGGGGCCTGCTGTGCGGCGGCGACGGCCCGCCGCTGCCGGTCATCCCCACCCGCCACGGCCCGTACCACCCCCACGCGGTCCCGCCGGTGGCCGGCGGCGACGCCGTGTCCCAGGCGCTGGGCCGGGTCCGGGGCGACCTCGAGGGCCGGGTGGCGGTCCGGGCCGCCGGCGAGCGGGACCTGCTGGTGGTGGACGGTCCGCTGGGCGACCGCCGGACGATCGCCGGCGCCGTGGGCTACGTGAAGGCCCACCACGTGGCCTACCTGGACGCCGGCCTTCAACGGGTGGTCGGCGACCTGGCGGTGGGGGAGCGCACGCCGCTCTTCACGGTGGGCGACCGGCGGTTCCGGTACTCCTGGTACGTCCGGCTGCCGGGCCCGGCCAGCCACGCCTGGTGGGGCGTCGTGCGGTGCGAGGTGTCGGGCGACCTCGCCCCGGCGGACGCCGCGGCGGTGGCGGACAGGGTGGCGGCCACGCTGCCCCGCTTCGCCAGCCAGCCCCACAACGACCCCCGCGCCCCTCAGAACCTGCATCCCATCGCCGGCCTGGAGCGCGAGCTCAAGCGACGGCTGGGCGACCCGGTGCTGCTGGAGCGGGCCCTGCGGGCGGCCGCGGGGCGATTTGGCGGCGCATACGCCGGATATCCGGCGTATGCGCCGCCAAATCGCTCGACCTAACCCTCGGTCACGAAGTCGATCAGCTCCTCGACCGAGCCCACCAGCGTGGGGTCGAGGTCCGCGAACGTGTGGACCCGGGCCAGCAGCGCCCGCCAGAACTCGCCCGGCGACTCCCGCCGGCCGAGGGCGGCGATGACGCCCTCCTTCCACGGGCGCCCCCGCGGCACCTCGGGCCAGGCGTCGATGCCCGCGGCCTTGGGGCGCACCGCCTGCCACACGTCCACGTACGGCGTGCCCCGGACCAGCACGTGTGGGTGGCGAACGGCGGCGGCCACCCGGGCCTCCTTGGTGCCGTCGACCAGGTGGTCGAGCAGGACCCCCAGCCGCCGCCCCGGGCCCGGACGGAAGTGGTGGATCACGTCGACCAGGTGGTCCATGCCGTCCAGCCGCTCGACGACCACGCCCTCGACCCGCAGGTCGTCGCCCCACACCCTCTCGACCAGCTCGGCGTCGTGGACGCCCTCCACCAGGATCCGGCTGGCGCGGGCCACCCGCGCCGGCCGGTCCCGCACGGCGGTCGACCCCGAGGCGGTGCGCCCGGGCGCCTGCGGGTGCCGGGAGGGCTTGGGCCGGACCAGCGTCACCGACCGGCCGCCGACCCGGAACCCGCCGGGGTCGAGCCGGACCAGCCGCCGGGTGCCGGTGTGGCGGTCGCTGATGGCCACACCGCCGTGCTCGAAGCCGACGACCGCGCCCTCCACTCCGGTGGCCCGGTGCAGCACCTCGAGGCCCGGCCGCCCCTCGACCTCGGGGTGGTCCGGCGGCCGGCGCCGGGGGCCGTCGAGGTCGAGCCGACCGGAGAGTATGCCGTCCCCACGCATGGGACCCGACCCTAGGTGCCGGTACGGTGCCCGCCCGTGATACTCGTCGACGCCGAGGGCGTGGCGGCCAGCCGGCCTGGCAAGCCGCTGTTCGCGGACCTGTCGCTGACCCTGTCGTCCGGCGACCGGCTGGCGGTGGTGGGCATCAACGGCACTGGCAAGTCGACGCTGCTCGGCGTCCTCGCCGGAACGGTCGAGCCCGAGGCCGGGGTCATCCGCCGAGGCCGGGGCGCCCGGGTCGCCACGCTCGACCAGGCCGCGGCGCTCCCCACCGGCACCGTGCGGTCGGTCGTGGGCGGGGGCTGGGAGGGTGAGGCCATCCTCGACCGGCTGGGCATGGGCGACCTGCTCGACGCCGATGTCGGGCGGCTGTCGGGCGGCCAGGCCAAGCGAGCGGCCCTGGCCCGGGCGCTGATCGAGGTCGGCGAGGACACCGAGAGTGACCTGCTGATCCTGGACGAGCCCACCAACCACCTCGACATGGACGCCATCGCCTGGTTGGAGGAGCGCCTCGCGGCGTTCAAGGGCGGGCTGGTGCTCGTGACCCACGACCGCCACGTGCTCGACCGGGTGACCACCCGCATCCTGGAGCTGGACCGGGGCGCGGCCCACGTCCACGACGGCGGCTACGCGTCCTACCTGGCGGCCCGGGCCGAGCGGGCCGAACGGGAGGCAAGCGCCGAGCACAAGCGCCGCAACCTCGCCCGGGCCGAGCTCGCCTGGCTGCGGCGGGGCGCTCCGGCCCGCACCCGCAAGCCCAAGGCCGACGTGGCCGCCGCCCGGGCCGTCGTCGAGGGTCGCGGGCCGGACCCGGCCCGGGCCGACGACCTACCGCTCGCCGACCTCGTCCGCATGCCCCGCCTGGGCGACACGGTGATCGAGCTGCACGACGTCTCCGACGGCTACGGCGACGGCCTGCTGTTCGAGCACGTCGACCTGCCCCTCGGCCGCGGGGACCGCCTCGGGGTGGTGGGGCCGAACGGCAGCGGCAAGTCGACGCTGCTCGACATCATCGCCGGCCGGCGGGAGCCGCGGTCCGGCCGCATCCGGCGGGGATCGACCGTGCGCGTCGGGTACTACGACCAGCGGGGCGTCGACCTGCCGCCCGACGCTCGCGTCCGGGAGCTGATCGCCGGCCCCGCCCGCCAGCCCGACTGGAGCGACGCGGCCCTGCTGGAGCGGCTGTGGTTCGGCACCGATGCCCAGTGGGCCCCGGTGCGTCTGCTGTCGGGCGGCGAGCACCGGCGGCTGCATCTGGCGCTCGTCCTGCGGCAGGGACCCAACGTGCTGCTGCTGGACGAGCCGACCAACGACCTCGACCTCGACACTCTGCGGGCACTGGAGGACATGCTCGACGCGTGGCCCGGGACCCTGGTTGTGGTGAGCCACGACCGGGCGTTCCTGGAGCGGACGGTGGAGGACGTCGTGGTGCTCGATGGCCACTCTGGGCGGTCGGGTCGGGTCGCTCGGGTGCCGGGCGGCTTCGCCGCCTACGTCGCCGCGCGCCGATCCGGGCGCCGCCCGGGGCGGGCCGGGCCGGCCGTCGCGGGGTCCCGCCCGGAGCCCGGCGGTGGTGGTGGGCGCCGCCGCCCGGAGCCCGGCGAGCGCCGCCGGTCGCCCAGCACGCTCCGTCACCTGCTGCGGCGGGCCGAAGTCGAAGTCGAGAAGTTGCGCGAGCAACAGTCCACGCTCACGGCTGAGCTCGCCACTGTCAGTGATGATCACGCCCGGTTGGCCGAGATCGGCGAGCGGCTGTCCGCCGTCGGCGCCGAGCTCGGTGCCGCCGAGGACGCGTGGCTCTCGCTGGCCGAGGAGGCCGAGGCGCAGGGCCTGGCAACCTGAGAACGTTCGTGCGTCTGTCAGTCGGGATCCGAGGGCTGGGAAACGCCGGAACGACCGGGTTGCCGGCGGATGCGGCGCCAGCCCGACCCCACCGCCGAGGTCACCCGGCCCACGCCGGGCACCTTCTGGCTGGCCTGGCCCGCCTTGGCCGCCTGCTTCCTGGCCTGGTCGAGCAGGTGCTCGGCCCAGGCGAACTCCGTCGCCAGGATGGCGAGGCCGGCCACCACCAGCACGATGCCGGGGCCCGGCGTCACGAACATGATGAGGCCCACCGCCAGCAGTGCCACGCCCACCACGAACACCGCGGCCCGGCGGCTGCTCCGCCAGATGAACCGCATGAGCGTGCCGAACGAATGCATAGCGCGGCAGGGTAACCGCGTCCTGCCTGCGCTCACGGTCGGCTCGTCCAGGTAGCCTGACGGCATGGTGTTGACCGTCACCGCTCCCGCCCGGGAGAAGATCCTCGAGCTGCGGGCGCAGGAAGACGACCCCGACACGCTGGGCCTCCGCATCGAGGTGACCGGCGTCCAAGGTGTCGAGTACACGTACGACCTGACCTTCGACCCGGTGGCCGAGGCCGACGAGGCGGCCGGTGACCTGGTCGAGGCGCAGGGCGAGCTCCCCGTCATCATCCCAGGCGATAGCGTCGACTCGCTGCGGGGCGCCACGCTCGACATGCCCGCCACCAACGGGCAGCAGGGCCTGGTGCTGCGCAACCCCAACCGGCCCGACCCGCTGTCCGGCATGCACCTCGAGCTCACCGGCTCGGTCGACGAAAAGGTGCGCCAGCTGCTCGACGGCCAGATCAACCCGTCCCTGGCCATGCACGGCGGGTTCGCGGCGCTCGATCGGGTCGAGGACGACGTCGTCTATGTGACGATGGGGGGCGGCTGCCAGGGCTGCGCCGTCTCCGCCATGACGCTGCGTGAGGGCATCGCCCGCTCCATCAAGGAGGCGATCCCCGAGGTGTCCGAGGTGATCGACACCACCGATCACGCGCAGGGTGAGAACCCGTACTACACCTAGATCGCCCTGAGGCGTTACTTTTTCCCCACCAAACCCGATAACAACATGTGACAGGCGACACCTGGTTCTACTAAGGTGACCCTTGATCCGCTGGGGGCGACCAGGGGGAGAGGCCCGGGCCGGAGCAATCCGGTCCGGGCCTTGTCGCGTCTAGCGGCGCGACAGAACCTCACGGACAGTGGTTGCAACACCACTTCTGTCGAGTCCGAAGGAGGCGAGGATCGCGTCGGGCTTGCCGTGGGGGATGAACCGCACCGGGATCCCGAGCACGGCCAGGCGGGGCGGGTCGGCCCCGCCGCCGCTCTCGGCCGCGGTCCGGCACGTCAGCCGGTCGGCGATGGCGGCACCGATGCCGCCCTCGCGGTAGCCGTCCTCGACGGTCACCACCGCGGAGTGGGCGGCCGCGTCGGCCAGCATCTCGGGGTCGAGCGGCTTGGCCACCCGCACGTCCCACACGGTCGCCTCGATGCCCTCGGCCGCCAGCTCGTCGGCGGCGGCCCGGGCGGCGGCCAGCATCTTGCCCACGGCCAGCAGGCACACGTCCCGGCCGGCCCGGACCTTGCGGGCCGACAGGCCGGATCCGACCTCGTCGACCTCCGCGTCGTCGGGCGGCATGGTCTTCGGGAAGCGGATCACCGCCGGCCCGTCGACGCACAGCTCCAAGGCGTCGTGCAGCATCACGCCCAACTCGCGGTAGGACGACGGGGCGAAGATGGTCATGCCCGGGACCTTCGACAGCAGCACCATGTCGAGCACGCCGTGGTGGCTTGCCCCGTCGTCGCCGGTGATGCCGGCCCGGTCGAGGCAGAACACCACGGGCTGGCCGTGCAGGGCCACGTCGAGGTTGACCTGGTCGAAGGCGCGGCTCAGGAACGTGGAGTAGATGGCGACGACCGGGCGAAGGCCGCCCATGGCCATGCCGGCCGCGGCCGTGACGGCGTGCTGCTCGGCGATGCCGACGTCGAAGAAGCGGTCGGGGAAGCGCTCCTTGAACGGCAGGAGGCCGGTCGAGTCGGGCATGGCCGCGGTGATGGCAACCACCTCGGGCCGGTGCTCGGCCTCCTTGATGACGGCCTCGGTGAACGCGGCGGTGTAACTGCCCGGCTTGGCGTCCGACAGGTCGTGCAGCCGCTTGATCGGGTCGGACTCGGCCGGTGCGTAGCCGCGGCCCTTCTGGGTGAGCACGTGGACCACGATCGGGCCGTCGTACTCGCCGGCGTTGCGCAGCGCCCGCTCGAGGCCGGCGATGTCGTGGCCGTCGAACGGGCCCGTGTAGCGCACGCCCAGCATCTCGAAGAACTCGGGAGGCTCGAACATCTCCCGCAGCGCGGCCAGCGCACCCTCGACCCCACGCTCCAGGTGCTCTCCCACCAGCGGCACCTCGTGCAGGATGCGGTCGAGCCGCGCCCGGTTGCGCACGTAGGCCGGGTTGAGCCGCAGCCGGCCCAGGCTCTCGCTCAGCTTCGACACGGTGGGCGCGTAGCTGCGGCCGTTGTCGTTGAGGATGATCACCGACGGCGTGTTGGAGTGGCCCAGGTTGTTGAGGCCCTCGAAGGCCATCCCGCCGGTCATCGAGCCGTCGCCGATGATCGACACCACCCGGCGGTCCATGCCCTGCACCTTGAACGCCTCGGCGACGCCGAACGCGTAGCAAAGGATCGTCGAGGCGTGGCTGTTCTCGATCCAGTCGTGCTCGGACTCGTCCCGGCACGGGTAGCCGGACATGCCGCCCGCCTGGCGCAGGTGGGCGAAGTCGTCACGCCGGCCGGTGAGGATCTTGTGCACGTAGGCCTGGTGCCCGGTGTCCCACAGGATCACGTCCCGCGGCGAGTCGAACACGCGGTGCACGGCCAGCGTGAGCTCGACCACCCCGAGGTTGGAGCCGAGGTGGCCGCCGTTGGCGGACACCGCGCGGACGATGTGGTCCCGGATCTCGCCGGCCAGTTCTTCCAGCTGGTCGGCCGTGAGATCGCGCAGGTCGGAGGGGTGGTCGATCGACTCGAGGAGCATGCAGGCCGCTCCGGCGACGGTGGGTGGGCGTGGCGGGGCCGAGGCCCCGAGCAGGGCACAACGCTACCGCCCAACATCCCAGGCCGCCCATGCGCGGAGGGGGGTGGTAGAAGGGCGCCGTGGCGAACCCCCAGGTCATCCCCCTCGACGACAACCTGCGGTTCCAACGCGAGGGCTGCGCGGCGCTGGGCTCCACCGTCTACGCCCGGATCCTCGACGGCATCCTGGCCGACCTGGTCGCGGGCGGCGTGTGCGCCGCCGTGCTCGGGCCCCACGCCGGTGATTCCGTCAACACCGCGCTGCCGCTCCGGTTCCTCGGCTCGGTCCACCGCCAGGTGCTGGACGGGCGGGCGCCAGCCCTGGCCGCCCACTACGCGTCGGTCGGCGGCACGCCCGGACCCACGCTGGTCGAGGACTTCCTGGCCGCGGTCGCCGACCTGCGCCCGGAGATCGAGGACCGCATCGGCCTCGGCGTCCAGACCAACGAGGTCGGCCGGTCGGCGGCCCTGGTCGGCGGCTACGCCGAGGTGGCCCGTCGCAGCGGGCTCCCGCTGCGGGTCCTCGAGGTGGGGGCGAGCGCCGGGCTCAACCTGCGCTGGGACGGCTTCTGGTACGACACCGGCGCCTCGACCTTCGGCGACCCGGCCAGCGGCGTGCGGTTCGAGGGCTGGTGGGACGGCGCCCCGCCGGACCTGTCCTCGGGCGCCACGGTCGCCGCCAGGGCCGGCTGCGACCGCAACCCGCTCGACATCACCACCGACGACGGCCGCACCACACTGCGGTCGTACGTGTGGCCCGACCAGGTCGAGCGGCTGGCCCGGCTGGACGCGGCGCTGGCCGTCGCCGACCGGGTCCCGGCCACGGTCGAGCCGGCCGACCTGGGCACGTGGCTGGAGGACCGCCTGGCCGAGCCGGTACCGGGGGCGGCCACGGTCGTTGTCCACTCGATCGTGTGGCAGTACGTGTCCCGCGAGTCCCGCGACCGGATGCGGGCCGCGCTGCGGGCCGCCGGCGAGCGGGCCGCACCCGACCACCCGGTGGCCTGGCTGCGCATGGAGCCGGCCGGCGCGGTCGCGGACCTGCGGCTCACGTGGTGGCCGGGCGGGAGCGAGGACGTGCTGGGCACCGCCGGCTACCACGGGCGGCCGGTGCAGTGGGGCGCCCCGGTCAGCCCGCCGCCGGGGCCGGCGTCGGCGCCGGCTCGGTGACGACGGCCGGCCCGCGCCACGACTCCCACCGGGCGGTGAGCACCCGGGCCAGCAGGTAGCCCACCCCAAGGCATGCGAGTCCGCCCAGCCCGTCGATCCAGTAGTGGTTGGCCGTGACCATGATGTCGAACAGCGTCAGGAGCGGGTAGGCGACGACCAGCGCCTTGACCCACCGCCGCCGCACCAGCGGGGCCAGCACCAGGGCGCACCACGTCGACCAGCCGATGTGCATGCTGGGCATGGCGGCGTACTGGTTGGACACGGCCGCCATCTCTTCGCTGCCGAACGACGCCCAGCCGCCGTACTCCGCCACGGTGTCGACGTAGCCGAACTCATCGCACGGGGGCTCGCCGGCCTCGTCGGCCGCCCGGGACGCCTCGCCGGCATAGACCCGGCAGCCGCCGTAGATGCCCGGGTCGTCGAGAAGCCGGGGCGGCATCAGCGAGAACGTGGCGAAGCCGACCAACGCCAGCAGCGTCGTGAACGCCAGCGTGTTGCGCCACAGCCGGTAGCGCCACGGGGCCTTGCGGTACATGTACACGAGCGCGAAGGCTGCGACCACGAAGTGGAACACCCCGTAATAGACGTTCCACAACCGGATCAGGCCGTCCCACGGCAGGTCGAGGTACCACTGCTGGAGACGGTCCTCGAAGTACAGGCCCATGTTCCGCTGGAGCTGGATGATCGCCTCGCCGTGATGGAACGCCGGGTCGGCATCGACCGCGCTACCGGCCCCCGAGCCGAACTGGTTGCGGACCGCCGAGTACCCCACGTACACGAGGACGATGTAGATCACCTCGCGCCACCAGCGCAGCTTGCTGTGGGGCGGGACGCCCTCGGACGGCTCGCCGTCGGTCGATTCGTCGGGCCGGCCGGGATCGCCGGCCTGCGCGTCGAGCGCGGTCATGCCGCCAGCGGGCCGGCCCGACGCCTGCGCCGCCGGCCGCCCGCCGCGAAAGCCGGCGCTCCGAGCAGGCTGACCAGCAGGTTGAGCAGGTACAGCAGCAGGCCGAGGGCGATGGCGTCGTGCTGGGCCACCCCGAGCGGGGTCAGGAACAGCACGAACGCGCCCTCCCGCACGCCGAGGCCGGACATGCTGATCGGCAGCACCTGGGCGATCAGCACGGCCGGGAAGAACGCCAGCAGCGCGGTCAGGCCCGCGGGCCGCACGCCGAGCGCCTGGGCCGCGGCCACGGCGGCGAGCACGAGGGCCAGCTGGTAGGCGAACCCGGCGGCCAGCACGTTGGCGGCGGCCGCCGGGTCGGAGCGCAGCCGGTCGACACCGAGGTGGACCGCACCCACGAACCGGCGCCAGCCGGGGCTGGAGGCGAAGCGCCCGCCGATGCGCGAGCTTCCCGCCGCGGCCAGCACGGCCACCAGCAGCACCAGCGTGCCGAAGGCGAGGGTCAGAGCCACCCTCGTGGCTGTGCCGAGGTGGCGCAGGCCAGGGTTCACGGCGAAGCCGACGATCGTGATGACGGGCAGCACCAGCCAGCCGGTCAGCCGCTCCAGCACCACCGAGGCGAAGGGCCGCGGCGACTCGCCGGTGTCCCGCGACAGCCGGCTGACCCGCAGCACGTCGCCGCCGATGGTGGTGGGCAGCACGTTCGAGACGAACTGGCCGGCGAGGGTGTGGGACATGAGCCGGGGCAGTCGCTCGCGGATCTCGAGGGCATCGAGAACCTTCTGCCAGCGGATGGCGGACAGGATGATGCCGACCAGCGTGAGCAACGCCGCCACGGCCAGCCACACCGCGGTCGCCAGCGACCACCTGGGCACCAGGTCGGACGGCTCGAAGGACGGGACCTTGGCCAGGAGCACGACGAGCATCACGGCACTGACGGCGATGCGCAGTCCCAGCGACGCCGCCTGCTTCCGTTCCACCGCACCTCCAGGGGTCCCACGTGCACGAGCATCGTCGATCGAGGCTCGCCGAACCGTCTGCCAGTGTACGGCGGTGCGACCGGTGATTTAGCCGCGCGTTCGCCGTGCGTTCGCGCGGCTACGCTGCGCGCCGCCGTCGGCATCGGTGGACGAGACGGCGACGCGATCTCCGGAATCCTTGGGCCCTCTGGGCCCCGCCTGCGGGCGCACCACCTCCCGAACCGATGATCCCAGGAGGGCGCGTGCGCCGAATGACCTGGTCACGAGGGGTGCTCTGCGCGGCACTGCTCGGTGTGACCATGATCATGCCCATGCTCGAATCCGCCGACGACCCACCGGGGGGCCCCGCCCCGCCGCCCGAGCCCGGGTTACCCGGACCTGACACCCTGGCGAACGCCGTCGCCGCCACCCGGGCGGTCGACCGCGCCCGATTCGAGCTGCGGACCACCGTGGCCCAGGCCGGGCAGGAGCTGACGTTCGTCCACCGCGGCGCGTTCGACGACCGCGGCGGCCGGGTCCAGGCCGAGGCCGACATGACCGATGCGGCGGCCACGCTCGAGGCCGCCGGCCAGCCGCTCGACGGCGACTGGTCCCAGCCCACCCGCATGGTGGTGGCGGGGGAGACCGTGTACTCGCAGCTGGGGCCGATGGCCGAGGAGCTCGGGCGCGAGCCGACCGACTGGACCTCCGCCGGGCTGGTGGCGGTCATGTCCCAGGGCGCCACCGACAACGACACGCTGGCGCTCGCCCTCGACCCGCTGGGCCCGCTCGACCTGCTCCAGCACACCGTGCTGGAGATCGGGCCGGCCGGGGGGAACGGCGAGGCGTCGGTCCGGGGTGAGCCGGCAGAGCACCTGCGGGCGATGCTGGCGCTGGGCGGTGCCACCCCCGACGGCGCCACCGAGCCGTCGCCGGGATCGTTCGAGGGCCGGCTGCGCGCCGCGGGGGTCGAGTCCCTGCCCGTCGATGTCTGGATCGACGGCGACGGCGTGGTCCGGCGGCTGGTCGTGCGGCTCGACGCCTCCATGGCCGGCGGCACCGGCGGGTCGTCGCTGACGACGACGTTCGACCTCTACGACGTGAACGGCGACATCGAGGTCGAGGTCCCCGACCCGGGCGACGTCGTCACGGGCGAGGAGTGATCCGCCGCTCCCTCAGGAGCACTTGTCCATGAACAGTCCGGATGGGCTCGAGTCTGCCCTCTGACCAGCACCGAAGCGTCACCCCCGGGGGGTGCCGGTCCTCAGATGGTCCTCAGCCGGTCCCGCCCTCCATGCCCGGTCGACCGCATCTCGCAACCGGTCCTCATCCCCGGGCCACAAATGGCTGTAGAGGTTCACTGTGATGGCGGCGGTGGCGGCGGCCGAATGACCCAGCGCCGCGCTGATCGCCCTCACACTGCACCCATCGCTGATCAACATGCTGGCGTAGGCATGGCGCAGGTCATGGAACCGCAGGCCGCCCAGCCCGGCCGCGGCGACCGTGGCTCGCCACGTCCGCCCGAAGAGGTTGTACGTGACCGGTTCTCCGTCACGGTGGACAACGAACCCATCGTGCCGGCGTCGCCCTTCGTCCGTGACCGACCAATCCGCGACCGCGACGTGCTAGGGGGCGCCAAGGGCGAACGCAATGCAGTCGCCTTGACTCTTGAACGGCTGCCCGGCTTCGTCCGTGTAGTTGCGCCAGCCACCGTCGTGACACTGGGCTTTGGACGGCGCGTCGCGGACCACGATGTCGCCCGAGAGCGGAGCCGTGGGCAGGATCGTCAGATCCGAACAATCGGTGGAGGCGCCAACGATGGCGATCTCATCCGCCGGCGATCCAGTTGAACCGTTGAGCAGGAACGGCCAGCGCGACCGCCATCACGACAACACCGACCAGGGACACCGAGACTCGAGCCATCGTTGTCCCTCCTCCCCAACGAACGCTCTGTGATCATGCGCTTGGCCGACGTCTGCAGACAAGACGTTGCGTGCACTCGGATCTCCCGATGGGCGAGGGTCAACTCGCCGCCCACACCTCGCCGGTTCTCCCGCTGGAGCTACAGCGTGTCGGCCCGCAGGACCGCCAGCTCGCGCAAGCAGCGGGGCGAGTAGATCGGGTCGGTGCGATCGCGGTACGCGCTGAGTGTCTTCCCGAGGCCAAGGCACGTACCCGCCGGGCCCCACGCATGGCATCTCTAGCCCGGTTGTAGGCCGCTTGATTTGTGAGGCAGGCGCTCCCTATACCGTCCGCTCGGCGATTGCGGTGAGAGGCTCGACCCTAGGGAGCTCAGACGTGTCCCAGGACCCGGACTTCCAGATTTTGGTGAGCGAGGTGGATGGCACGGCGGTGGTGCACGTGGCGGGCGAGATCGACCTCAGCGTCCGGGCCGAGCTCGCCCGAATGCTGGCCCAGGCGTGCGCTGGTGGTCGAGACGTAGTTGTTGACGTCTCGCGCACGACATTCATGGACTCGGCCGGGCTCCACGCGCTCGTCACGGCGCGGCGTTCCCAGACCG